>Ga0209815_1000273_pt1 | contig 39868 bp, 41 predicted proteins | sample CoawatmetaG00DNA_FD_187507 | JGI IMG/M metagenome (GOLD analysis project Ga0209815, IMG submission 187507) | Marine microbial communities from the West Antarctic Peninsula - Coastal water metaG002-DNA (SPAdes) (version 2) | ecosystem: Environmental > Aquatic > Marine > Coastal ...
ACTTTATGATTCTATTAGAATCATTATGATTATTTTTCTAAGAGTAGAATAACATGATTGATGATATCTTAGCCAAGTTTGATGGCGCCTTTACCAAAAATACCATAAGAGCCTATAGGTCGGACTTTATTCAATACCAGACCTGGTGCTCACACAATAGTATCGATCCTATACCAGCAACTGCCGACGCGATGGCGCAGTATGTTGACTACCTTGCCACCATCAGAAAAAGTGCGACCATCCGCAGAAGAATCAATAGCTTGGGCACGGTCCTAAAACTCTCCAAACACTATGACCCCACCAAACAGCCAGAGGTCATATTGGCTATAAAAAGAATGCATCGCAAAATTGGACGGGCACAACAGCAAGCCGCTCCTCTCACAAAGCCACTGCTCAACCAGCTACTTAGCAACTGCGATAACAGTATCAGGGGTTTAAGAAATCAGGTCCTCCTAAGACTTGGCTACGAAACAATGCGCCGCCGGTCGGAACTCTGCGCCTTTCAATTTGAGGACATCTGCAAGGGGGCCAACGGAAAACCGGCTATCCGTCTTAATTTCTCAAAGACAGACCAATTCGGGACGGGAAAGATACTGCCCATCAGCCAAGAACTGTTCGACTTATTAGAAAAATGGAGAAGTATCATCAGCGATGAAGGCTATATTCTGAGATCAATTAGCAGGCATGGGCATATTGGGATAAACCTTCATCCAGCAAGTGTAAGCACCCTATTAAAAGCACTGCAAACAGAGTTGGAGGATACCGCGACAACGAAACCACTTAGTGGTCACTCATTTAGGGTAGGAGCAGCTCTTGATCTGCTGGAGCAAGGAGAACCGCTTGAAAGAATTATGCTTAGAGGGGGTTGGCAAACAGACTCGACTGCAATGAAGTATCTAAGAAATTGGTGCATGTAACACGACGATTCAAATTAAACTGTCTGGTAAACTAGGAATACCGTCAAATGCCTTATCCACTATAGTGCTCGATGGAAAGACCACCACCCAGGCGGTAACGAAAATGATTTTAATGTATAGCCAAAGTGTGTTGTTTTCGACAAACCAAAGCTCTAAATCGCTTTTGTAAGGAATGATGTGCTCCCTGTAAAATTCCATTGGTTCATCACGATCAGCCAAGTAACGCTCTTCGTCCCTAAAAACAATAGATCCGATACCCGTCAATCCGGGTCTAATCGTATTTAATTTCTGACGCGCCTCCTCCGGATAATGGGCATACGTATTTAACACCATAGGCCGGGGACCAACCACACTCATATCTCCGATAAAAATATTCCACAATTGAGGCAACTCATTTAACTTTGTTTTTCTGAGAAACTGCCCAAAGGGAAGCACTCTAGGATCCCCTAGAACTGTTATTTCACCCGCACCAATGTTTGGACTATTTTTTAACATTGTCGCAAATTTATATAAGCCGAACGAATTACCTCCGAGACCAGCCCACTCCTGGATATAAAAGACCTCACCTTCGCCGGTTAATCTTAAAATAGCAACTACTGGGAGTAGGAACGGTGCCAGAACCACTAACGCCAAAAAACTAAGAACAACATCTAAAAATCTTTTCACTACTTTTTCATCTTAGCCAAAACAGCTTCTGGAGTTTCAAAACCACCGGACTGAGGAGATTGACCGGAGGTAAAAAAGGCACGGTACCAATCAATAGTCAAACTAACCGCTCTCTTCCAATCAATGCTGGGTGAATAACCAAAGTGTGACTTTGCTTTGTCGATATTTGGACACCGTCTTGCAACCGAACCTGGGTAAGTCATTGCTGCCTCATACTCCCCTGTGTAGTCCATTAGCTCACCTATATAGGTAGTCAGAGTTTTCATGTTAATTTCGTCTTGCTTGCCAATATGATAAATCTCACCTGCCGCCTTATCACTCTCCATAGCACCCACTGTGCCCATAACGGCGTCATCTATATAACAAAATGCTCGTGTTTGATCATGACCATAGATTTTAAATGGAGACTTTTCACCCTTAACGAAGCGCTCAACAATGTGCGGAATTGCATGACCAAAGCCCATTTCTGGGCCAATGATGTTCTGATACCGGACAATGGTGCATTCGTAATTATATGCCTCAGCCGAATGAATGAAAGCGGATTCACCATGCATTTTTGTCATTGCATAAGTCCAACGAGGGTGTTTTACATCTCCAATACATAAAGGCACATCCTCCGCGGTAGGAATCTCTGTGTTAAATAAATCAGACGTCCCTGCATAATTCTCACTGGATGAAGAAAACAATAATCTTTTGATGGGATTACGGGATATCCAATCCAGGGTATTCATCGTTAAAAGCGTATTTATTCTAATGACATCTTGGGGGAATTTTAACGTTAGATTAACACCAACAACAGCGGCCAACATATAAACCTCATCAAAACTTTGATTTAGGTTATCAAAAGCAGAAATGTCAGTGAAATCTGCTATTACAGCCTTGAAACGATCGCGGCTACACTCACCCTTAGAGATTTCGCGCCAATTAGAACCTTCTTTAATATCGGCTGCAGTAACATTGCAATCCCCCCTATTCACGAGAAACTCCACAATATTTCTACCAATAAATCCGCCACCGCCTAATACCAATACTTCCTTCATGCTTTACCTCGAAATAATTACGTAAAATCACCACGCCCTAAAACGGATACTTTATGTTTGCTTTGTAAAATCAATAGCTGCTCTTTATCGAACAGGCCGATAGTGTCGTAAATTAACGCCGGATTTAATGCCATCAATTTATCAATAGTTGATTCTAGCTTGTATTGACTATGACCCGCAGACACAACTATTAGATCGGTAGTTGAATCAAGCACGGCATTTAAATCAGACTCAACATTACACTTCTGCTCTTCCCAATATGATACAAACGGATCATGTAATACTATTTCTGCTCCAGCCTCTCGAACCATTTCCACTAACGGTTCTACTGGAGTAAAGCGAGTATCACCAACATCTCCCCGATATGACACACCCAGAAAACTAACCTTTTTATTACTGACATCACCGAACACTTGAAGAAGGCGGTTGAAAGCAAACTTCGGCATTTGGTCATTAACAGATACACAATTAATACTCATTTCAAGATCTGACGTAGACCCAAAGTGATTTTTGCGTGCCCAACTTGCAAGCAAAGGATCCTTCGTTAAACAATAGCCACCAACACCAATACCTGGATACATTAAATTGGCATGAGTTGGCCTAGCCCTAATAGCGTTGACCATCGCATATAAGTCAACGCCAGCCTCCTCAGCAAATCTTGACCATTCTACTGCAAATGCTATATTCATAGCACGGTAAGAATTCTCAAGAACCTTGGCCATTTCGGTAGCATTGGTATGCTCAAGCCTAGTAATCTCACACTTAGATATATCGATAATTGTTTTTAAAAACTCTTCAACTGCGTCCGCGCTAGTTTTATTAACCCCTGCATACACGCGAGGAAACTCTCGGATGGAGTCGATATACTGAGGACCCGGCATTACCCTCTCATACGAATGCCCCAGACGGTAATTTTTTAGAGTAAGCTCTCGTTTAACCAGTTCTTCTTCAATTATTGGTTTGACGACTTGATCACACGTCCCAGGTGGGACAGTCGTCTCAACTAGAACAAGAACATCATCTCGGCAGTTCCTACCGACAGATTGAATGGCGGCTTTAAAACCGTTTAAATTAACATCAAAGTCCTTTAACCCACCTTTTTTATGAGACTGTTTTTGAACGTCCAAATTAATATCGACAATCACAACATCAGCATACTTATATACCGCTGAATCATATGTCGCGAGAAGATTACCTTTTTGCTGAGCTTTTTGAAAGAAGTCAGCAATTTTCGGATCATCTGCTATCAGCGGAAAAATACCGTCATTAATAGATTTTATCTTCCAATAAGTATTCTCATTAGCTAAATCAACCCCAATAACCGCATATTCTTCGGTGAGAGCATTGGCACATACCAAAGACATAACAGCACCGACAAAACCCAGCCCCTGAACTACTACAACTTTCTTTCCTTCGTTTTTCCTAAGGAAACTCTCTATATTTTTAGAATCATTGGCGTCTTCTGGTATAGCATAAATCTCTTGTGTAATAGCATTGACCGAAGTTTTCATATTACTCTCACATCGCGTTTAACATATCGTTATAGAAATTTTATGTTATGTTTAAGAATCAAACCTTAATTTCTTCTAAAACATGTTTCGAAAAAAAGAACATCGTGCAAAACTGCATGACGCTTTTTAGATTAGAAATAGCTGCAATTACTTTTAAAAGTCACCCTTTAATCTTTCCAAATTTCCCTACAGGATGATAATCGAACTGAAACTCAGGAGCCAAAGTGCGAAGAGCTCTAAGAGTCCAAATTCTTTGGTCTAAGACAGCAACGAAATTTTTACTCTTCCTCACCATTAGTACGCCTGCATTGGAGCACTTAGGTGTATTATTATTCCACTCCTTCCGGTCTGTAGGGCCATCAATGTAAATAAAATCATATTCATGATCTGGAACAGACTCATAGAAACATCCAAGGTGATCGCCAAACATCTTCTCTTGGCGATCTGAACAGACGAAGCTTACAAATTCCTTGAGGTTTTTTGGGAATATAGACTCTATTTGCTTAAAATAGAAATCGCTTTCCTCCATCGAGGTCAGGTGAGATTTTCCCAGTCCATCGTTAATATTTTCTTTTATAGCAGTTGCAATTACAGCCGAAGATACGCCTGAGACACACTCTAATATTTGTCTATAGTTACCTGTTCGAATAAGCTTGTATAAATTAAGATAATCGCTATATTCACAACCTTTAAGTTGTTCTTTTGGACAAGGTCATTCAGCAAGAAGAATAACTTTTTATACTTTTTCCTACAAGTTTTCGACAATAAATGTCATTGATAGACCTTGCCTCAGAGATGGGATTTAGCCAAACGAGTTTAGCCGTATAATAGAAGTAGTTCGCAATTAAATTTAGACTTTTTTTGACTTTGCTAGCCATTGTTTTTTCTTATTTAAATTATTGACATTATATTATTGTAATCAGCACTTTCGCCTAGAGTCGAAGAGCCTAGGATTCAATCTTTAATCTGGACGTATTCAAAAAATTTAAGCTAGAACGAACTATTTTATACAAAAAATTGAATGCTATCTTGGGCAATAAACGACTGGACCATCTCAAGATAGACATAAGGAAAAATGTTTTTCGGTCTATAAAACCAATCTTTCTTTGAAACCTGAGCATCTGAAGTTCATTTTTAAAACGATTTTTTAGACGCCTTTCCATGAATCTACTATCCACTCTCATTGACACCAAAACAAGATCTAAATTGTTAAATTTAAAGCCGTTGTTAAGTAACAGGGCCCAAAGAGCCTGATCCTGATTTGTTCTTATATTAGGATAACCGCCTACTGATTCAACAGCATTTTTCCGAAACGCCACTGACGGATGATTCATTGGAGAAAAAAATCTAGCGAACTTAATAATGTCAGTCTGTGCCAGAGGAACTCTTCTGCCTAATATTATATTTTCAGAAAAGGAGTCAAAGCTATCGACCTGCCCCCCTAATACATCAATATCGGGATTATCCTTCAAAAATGCCATTTGAACTTTGAATCGATCAGGCATGTTTATATCATCACTATCGGCTCTAAAAATAATTTTTTCCAAACACAAACTTAAACCTTCATTCAATGCCGCAGCCAAACCTACGTTTTGGGGTAACATTAGTGAAACAATAGGCAGCCGGGGCCTAAAATTACTGATCACATCGACTAACGTCGATTTGAGAGGACCATCCTCAACTAGCACAATTTCAGAAGGCATCAAACTCTGACAAGAAATACTTTCCAAGGCTTGTTTCAGATATTCGGGCTCTTCGCCATCGTAAACGCTCATCAGAACTGAAAAACTCATCATACTAACTCCAACCGATAAAGTTGGCGTTTCCCAGAATAAACCGAGTCAAAATATACACATTTCTCTTCCATTACTAATCTAGGATGTAAGTCACATCGATTAGGGCCTGAGAACTTTAAAGGATGATAAAATTCACCCAATAAGGTTGGTTCCTTCTTACTTTTTACATCTTCTAGTACAAATAATGACTGTATCCCACTGCGATTGGGATAGGTATCTGTGACCATATACATATTTACACCGCTGGGGTGGCCATCTCCATATTTAGAAAGATTACTAATTGGTTTTTTATCCCCAGTCTTAACGTTCAAAACAATATAGCACTCTCCAAAGTCAGAATCGTCGAGATAAACAACTAATTCCTCTGAATTCAGCCAATGGTAATGACTAACTAGATTGGAGTCAGAAAGCATTTTGACAAGTCCCGTTTCCACATCAGCCAATAAAAGTCTATCAAACCGCTTATTATTAAATATATATCTATGAAGAAAAACAAAAGTCTCTCCACACGGACTAATCTGAAAATGATTCACTTTATGTGTCGAAGCTTCAAATTCTGGCTTTGACTGAAAACAACAGATATCGGCTAAAGAAATCAAAAGTTTTTCTTGCCTACTCAGCAGGTCTACCCTCCATATTCCGTCATGAGATATATTTTTTAACTCTACCGTAGACATGTTTTTCAGACAAAAATACCCATAATCCGGTCGCAAAGTTTTTATTCTCCTGTAATTGAGACTTAAAAAATAGTGATCTTTGTATGAGTCCTGTACAGGCAAACTAAGCGCATCTATTGAGAAATCGTCAACCGAGATGACCTTGGCTATATAACGCTGATGATCCTCATCAAAATCATTATAAATAAACTTTTTAGCCGTCAGCCACTGAAGTCTACAGCCCTGCTGCCAGTTAAACGCTCTAGACCTAGAACTCCAGATAATCTCCCTGGTATGCTCATTCTGTACATTAACCTCAATGTATGGCGCTAACTCAGGAGATTTCGATGTGTCAAAATCACTTGAATGGAAGAGTAGAAGACCCTGGCCATTACTTGGACTTTTATCATAGTAGCCAAAAAAAGATTCTTTTTCTGGATAAATAGAGGTGATTTTAAAGTCCGATACACGAGGTTTTTTACTTAAAGCCGTCAAACGCATTGCTACAGTATAAACTTTCTTTAAAAATGCCTTAGCTGTTGGGTTCGAAGATAAAATTCGAGCTAACCTCCGTTCAAAGCCTGTATACTCGCTCACTTGAAACCACCTAATACTTGAAACCTAAGCTTGTTAGTTACTCCGCTGTATTCTTGTTTACGAGTTACAAAATTAATAAAAGCGGTCAGCATGATAAAACCTCCGTATCTTAATGGAGTCCGATCTTCATGATCACAGTTAGAGATTTCGACAGAAAGGTCTCGAATTCGTAGCGTTTTAGAATAGTTCGGCATCAAAATTAAATACTTCTCCCTTATTTTCGCAGCGTAAAAGGCTCCATTATAAATCAATATCTTAGGCAGGGACTGCCTTGGAGGATTTTCTACTGGCCAATCTGAAAAGTCTAATCTAAAGTCAGCTTGGGATTTTTTCACCGTTTTATACGGATGCTTGGAGCATAGTGTCTTCGCCATTTAGCGCTAAAAACTGCTTAGGATGCCCGCTCTGGACAAGGGCCATAGCCTTGAACCAGTGCCGCCAGCTAGTATTACCGGACATATGCTCACTTATCTTCCCCTTTATTCTTAGTTTTAAGATACCAATTTACGAATTTTTCAATACCCTCCTCAATAGAAGTAGTCGGCTTATATCCACATAAGGCAAATAGGGGGTCGATGTCCGCAAACGTTACCGGCACATCACCAGGCTGCATAGGAAGAAGGTTTTTAGTTGCAATCTTGCCAAGCGACAACTCTATTGTGGAGATAAAATGCTTTAACGTAACCGGACGATTGTTGCCAATATTATAAACTTTTAACGCCGATTCAGCTGTCGATATTTGACTAGCTGTACGACGCGGCCTAAACTCAAGTAAACTAATAATCCCCTTAACAACATCGTCAATGTAAGTGAAATCACGTTTCATTTGGCCTTCATTAAAGACGTCAATCGGTCGCCCTTCATCAATAGCTTTTGTGAAACTATAATATGCCATATCTGGCCTACCGTAAGGACCATACACGGTAAAAAACCTCAACCCAGTGCAAGGGAAATTAAACAAGTGACTATAAGAATGCGCTAATAATTCATTAGCTTTTTTTGTGGCGGCGTAAAGACTAATCGGAAAATCTGTATTGTCATCCGCGCTAAAAGGCTGTTTTACGTTCATACCATAAACAGAACTTGAAGATGCAAACATCAAATGTTCTATCTTGCCATGCCGGCAGCACTCTAAAATATTCGCAAAACCCACCAAATTTGAGTCGATATATGCTTTAGGATTCTCAAGTGAATACCTCACTCCTGCTTGCGCTGCGAGATTTATGACTATATTAAAATTATGCTCCTGAAACAACTGACTTAACTTTTTATCATCGGCAATATCCAATTTCACGAAATGATAGCATCCCGTAAGATTATTATCTTTTACAAAGGCATCTAAATTATCAAGCCTATCTGTTTTAAGCTGAGGATCGTAATAATCGTTAAGATTATCTATTCCGACAACCTTAAAGCCTTCATGAAGAAGCGCCTTGGATAAATGAAATCCGATAAATCCTGCCGCACCAGTCACCAAAATTTTCATTTAGTTACTCCCAAACAAGTCACGTGTATATACTTTTGCAGTCACATCTAGTAACTCTTCTGCCATCCGATTAGACAATATTACATTCGACACTTTTTTAAACTCATCCAAAGATTTTAAGACCTTTGAATTAAAGAAATACTCCTCATCCATGGATGGCTCATAGATGACAACGTTAACTCCTTTAGCCTTAATACGCTTCATAACCCCTTGAATAGCCGAAGATCTAAAATTATCACTCCCCTCTTTCATCACAAGACGATGAAACCCAACAACTTTCGGGTTTTTCTTTAAAATCTCGTCGGAAATAAAATCTTTGCGGAGTCCATTTGAAGACACAATCGCCTGAATCAGCGACTGAGGGACCTGGTCATAGTTTGCCAAAAGCTGCTTGGTATCTTTTGGAAGACAATACCCACCGTAACCAAAGGAGGGGTTGTTATAGCCATCACCTATGCGCTCATCGAGACACACGCCGTTAATGATGCTCTTGGTGTCGAGATCATGAGTCAATGCATAAGAGTCCAATTCATTAAAGAAAGAAATACGCATCGCGAGATAGGTATTGGCAAACAACTTCGCCGCTTCAGCCTCAGTGGAGCGAACAAAAAGTATCGCTATACCCTCTTTTTCAGCACCCTGCCTCAGCAGATACGCAAATTCTGCGCCTGCCTTACACTTGCTACCTATAATAATTCGTGATGGATAGAGGTTATCTTTAAGCGCCCGACCTTCTCTTAGAAACTCAGGAGAGAAAATAACGCGCCCAGTCTTGAGTTTTTCTTGAAGCGATTTCGTATGGCCCACTGGAATAGTAGATTTAATGACTACCAAAGCATCGAGATTTAACTTAAGCGCATCCTCAACCACAGTATCAACGGAGCTGGTATCAAAACGGTTTGTGTCTGCGTCGTAGTTTGTGGGCGTTGCCACAACAATAAAGCTAGCGCCCTCATAGGCGACCTGTTTGTCTAGTGTCGCGGTCAGGGATAGTGACTTTTCGGCCAAGAATAGTTCGATTTCTGTATCGGCAACCGTGGATTGCTTATTGTTAATCTTGTCGACTCTTGCCGCATCAATATCCAGCACGGTCACATCGTTGTGCTGGGCCAAGAGCACCGAAAGGGACATCCCTACGTAGCCCGACCCAACCACTGTTATTTTTGTTTTTTTAGCCAAGATGATTAATCTCTTATATTATGAACATTAATGTTAATTGATTTTTCTTTTATAGACTCCAGAACCTCCAGAAATCCATGCTTTTTAATGTTTGCTACCATGATTTACCCTTCGGTAACCGCCCAATCGTCGTTATCAACCACCACACTATAACCCGAACTTTGCCTTTATAACGTCAAATTCTACTGCCTCAAGACGCGACCCAAACAGAGCAACGACTCTTGCGGCCCGCTCCTGGCTGTTACCCCACAACAAAAACTTGTCAACTAGGGCTACGCATTGAGTATCGACCTTTGTGGTCACATAATGTTCAAATCCGAAGTCACTAGACCTTCCTCATCAAGACATATAATCACGAGGCAAAGAGCTTTAAGCTTTTTATACAATTCTCTGAAATTTCTATGCAAACTCCATTGAGACAAAAAAATACCAGGCACACTAACTAATGCTCGGTCAATCGTTTCTTTTTTTCTAACAAGAAACACATCGAAACCATGTAGTGTGGCATATGCAGGCAATAATGCTCGCGACTCAAGCTCTCTAGAGACCACTTCTAAGGTCATAAATATATTCATTTTTTCTCGCCAAATATTAATTTATAAAACCTTTGAAAACTTATCATCAACCCCGCGGAGTAAAATCAGAGCATAAATTGAAATATATGACAGAAAAAATGCACCTGAGTAAATTAAGAAGTCGAATAGAACAAACCCCACCAGAAATTTTCCTGCGGTATTTAATTGAAGCTTGTATAAACTATAAATAGAAAATAACACCATTACGAATCCAACTAAGCCAAATCGGGCTATGACTAAAGTACTCCCTACTATATTAAAGCCTACGCCTGCCATCTCGTTGGTGCCAGTAATGTTAGAAGACAAAAACTCCGCCGGCCCTAAGCCAAATAAAAGAGCATCCTTACTAGCAACTCTTTCCAGCGTCTGAAAGGATCCTGCTAAGCGGCCAATAGCTTCACCATTTTCTGTTGTTTGCATCAGATAGCTGATAACTCTGGTATCAAACTCAAGAATACTGTAACCGTCAAGTAAGGTTGGTATGAATCGCGTTCCGAAATACCCTGTAAGAGATATTAAACCTATGCCCATAGCATAGGTTAATACCAATCTGTATATAGAGCCGGAGAATCGCAAGTAATGAATCGTACTAAAAAATAGTACGATTATAACCCCCAGACGCTTTTCATTAATTATCGTAAAGACTAGCGCTGAAACTAAACAAATCAAAACAACTTTTTGACTCGCTTTAAATGCAAATGTTGTGACACAAAAAATACAAACGATGTATGTAGACAAAGATCCCGATTGAATCGATATCGTGCCGACTCCTTGGCCTTCATTTTGGCCTACCACTATAAACTTCACCATTGCGGCCGCCATCTGAAGTGACAACACAAACAGTAATATCTTGGATGTGTCTTTGGGCCTTGCACCTTGCAATGAATATAGTAAGTAAAAAACTAAAAAAGGGGACCAAATCTGAAACATTGCGACTGAGAGCTCAAGATAATTGGAGCTCGTAAGATGGATAAGCATGGTGGCCATTATAAACAACACCAGTATGAGCGCGTATACTGGGACCTTCGAATGCCCTAAAACAACCTCTCTCCCAAACATTATAAGCAGAAAAAAAAGGCAAAAAGCTTTTGGCAAGGCTGTGGGCAAACCAATAAACTCTAAAAGCCCGCTTGGTACTATAAACACGATCGCGATGAAGTGAATAATGCTTGTAGTACTCATGGATTTTAAAATATTAGTTTCCTTCGGTATAGCCGTCGTTTTCCAGAAAAAACTGAATCAAAATACAAGTATCCACTCTTAGCGCAAAATACCGGATGTAAGTCACATCTCGACTCGCCACAATATTTAATACCATGTGACACCCAAGCAAGAGCCTGGGTGTCACCATTTCGGCCACAATATATGAGTTTTTGTATCCCCCACCTATTTGGATAAGTGTCGGTAACAAAACCCATACCGCCAACATTCGTCGGATGCCCATCTCCATCAGTTGAATCATTTAACTCATTTAACTTACCAATACCATTCAATGCGGCTGAAGCTATATCTATGTGGTAGTACCGAAGAATACCACTGGCATCATTTACATACCCAACAGCTGTATTTTCGCTTAACCAGCAATAATGAGAGACAATACCACCAGTTGGAATTTCTATTATTTTTTTATCGTCCAGAAGTACCAACATCAACCGTCCGCGACGAATGCCTTTGGCAAAATAGCGATGAAGAACCAGACAATGCTTATTATCAGGGCTAACCATTAAGTGATTTAATTTATGCTCAGTTTCCTCACTAAAACTGGAAGACGATGTAGAAATAATGTCATCCAAAGAATAAACCAACTCACCTTTTCCCGATTCGATGTCGACGATCCAGATACCATCTTCACCGTGATTTGAGCGCAAAGGTAGTGAAAGAGAGTGCGCAAAGTAACCATAATCTGGCCTCAAAGCAGCAAGCCTTTTAAAGTTGATAGATAAATATTTATTTTTCCCTAGCTGCGATTCCACCGCAAAATCTATTTCTTTTTCTATTACATCACCAACCACATTCCATATTTTTGCGATATATACTTCTTTGTCAGGGCAATAATCATTAAAAATTAGCCTCTCGCCATCAAGCCAATAAGCCCGACTACCCTGCTGCCAATTGAAAGCTTTAGTTGATGTCGTACAAACCGAATGTGTTAGATCGGAACTCCTATAAATCGCGATGGTTATTTGCTCTAAAGATGATGGCTTTTCAGCTGTACTATTAGAACTCTCATAAACAAATATGAGACCATTATCGTTTTCTGGTGATACGTCATAATACCCTTTAAAAGACTCGACACCTTCAGCTCCAATTGTCTCAATGGGAATCGGACTTTTCATCGCAGGAAAAAATACACGGCCAAAAAACCTGAAGATGCGAAAATAAACCGTTTTTAATATTGACTTCAAGACCGGTGACCCAGCGAGATATCGAGATACTAACTTTTCGAACTCCCTAGTATCAAAAGTCATTAGATATCTGCTTTATAACAGCTAAGTATTGTTCAGATAGTTGCGATGTATTAAGGACATCGTTTGCTTGACGGTTAATCAGCTTTCTATTCAATCTCCCTGCAACTAAAAAAGCAGCGATTTTCTTCTTTTGAACAATATCTTTTTGAGAGTCAGCTTGATCACATATAAAAACACCATCAGGAATAAGCCCTCCTAGTTCGTTATGCGCTGGGATAGGAGACAATATACAAGGCACGCCCCAAGACAATGCCTCCATTACTGCGTTAGGCATTCCTTCACTGCTGCTTAAGCTAATTAAACACTTAGCGCTTACATAAAATGGAACCACGCTATCAACATGTCCAAAAAATTTAATGCTTGAATGGCATTTATAGCTATCAACTAATTCTTGCTTGAGCGGGCCATCTCCAAGGATATATAACTCGTCTTCGGGCTTCCGGCATCTTAAAAACAATTCAATACCGCTATGAACATTTTTAAGTCGTCTTAAGTTACCTACGATCAAAAATGTATTCGATATTTTCCCAACATTAACGATCGACTCAGCATTCACTGAGGCCACAGCGTTTCGAACTGTGATCGCATCAAGACCAATGAGTGATAAACGATCACGCAACGACTGAGAAACGGCGATCCGCCTTATGCTTTTCCTATGTAAATACAACGACAGTCCGCTCAGAAGCCCGCCAAAAATCTCACCGAATTTATCTTTAAAATCTTCGGGTGGATAGCTTCTCACTACTGAGATCCACAATTTTTTCGGTGCAATTAAAAAACAAATAAGTTCAGCAAAGAGACCAGACGATATGACAACTTCATTTTTAAAACTTTTAATATATATGAGCGTACGCACCAAACTCTTCCAATCAGCTGTTGAGACCACCCGCAGCCCATTCAGCTCCTTCAGCGCGCTGATATCCGACTTTACTCCCTCATTACGCAAAGTAACAATTTCTAAATCTATATGTCTCTCGATATCCTTTTCCAATAACGACCTTACGATATAGCCTAGCTGAGTTGTTGGGCCGCTGCTACGTAACCGAGGAACAATAAATCTAATTTTCATAAGCTACAGAGGTCTTTGTTAATTTCCATCCACAAATTTTTGGCTCTATTTGAATAGGAGAACGATGCACTATAATCTGCTAATTTAGCAATATCTTCGTTAGAAATAGCACGCTCCTTTAGCTCAAAATATTTGTCATATTCAGAATCTGCATCTTCAGGTTCACACAAATTTATCAGAGGCGAGCTAAAGATCACTTCTTTAAAAACATTAAATTCATGCAAGAGTATTTTATTTCCCGTACTCATGTATTCAAATAATTTCAATGGGGAACAATAGTCCATCGTAGGTACCCTATGTGACCAAAAAGCCAATAATATATCAGCCTTATTTTGCAAAAATGCAATTCTAGAACTCCGCTGATAAGAATAAAAACGTACGTTAGACAAATTTTGTGATGCCGCCTCGATACGTAGATGACGGCATTCGATAAGACTGCCACCAATTATTAAGAATTTAGAGTAGGGATCTCTTTTAGCTAATAATAGTATTTGTGCGATACCTCTGTCGGGGCTTATCTTGCCGGTATAGACCACTAGATGACGTTTGTTTTTGGCCTTTTTCAATAACGATTGTCTTCGCAATCCGCCTGATGCAGACCATCCATCATGCAGCACAATATTGGAGGAAAACCCATACTTATTAAGAAGAAGATCGCCCAAGGCCTGTGAAATCACAACCTTAAAAATACCTCTCCCCCAGTTACTTTTCAATATTGCCGACATCAATTTTGTTAATGCGGCGTTGCTAGACAAAGTGTCAGAGTGCAATTCAAGGACAACCCGCTGCCTCAATAGCAACACTAATATAGCAATAAGCGCTGATCTGGTTATTACTAATTGACTTTTCCTTTTTTGCCTATAAAGCCAAATCGCTAACTGAATAATACGCACAGGGAAAGGATTACTCGAAACATCCCAACTAAAGCTTATTTCATTACCTAAAATAAGCTTTATTTTTTTTCCCGCACTTTCAGGTGTTTTTGAAGCGGCTAAAACTAAAACTTTAGATTGAGCTGACATGGCCCTGGCCATTTGCAAAGATTGCACAGTATTTGCCATTCCAGATTCTAATGGGGCTTTACAAAAAAACACAACCTGCTGAATTCCCATTTCACATATTGCCTCCTCACTGTAATTCGGTATCAATTGCAGCCCCCAAGAAGCCTTTGGTTTAAATTAAACACGCAATCGTAAGGGCCCTCCCTCGCCATTAACGCTTCGAATATAACTGAACGACAATGGACAGAGAAGGTTTTAAAATCGCCACTCCTATCGCCGTCTGTGCTTCGGAGATCCCGCACCATCTCAACCATATTATTTTCAGAAATATCTACAACGTGAAGAGCATGGGGATCACGCTTAAAAATCTCTCTAGTAACAGCCTGACCTATAGATCCAGCCCCACCAATGACGAGAAACTTAGAATGTGAAACCTTTTCCTGTAAATAGTTTACGGTATTTACTAAATCTGATTCAAAGAGCTCTGTATCCCGACCAATAATATCCAGAATATTCATTTTTCATACCTAATAAAGGTTAAACGTAAAAATTGAGTGGGAATAGTTGCAAAGATCCCAAACCCCCTTGAACTCGATACTTACTACGTCTTCAGTTCGTGTCAAATTCCGTCAAACCGACCAAATATTGCGCGTTTCAGACTAATAGGTACAACTTTCTGTGCCATTTAAAGTCATAGACTGCTCGGAAAACTATTTTTACCTACTACCTTTAACACCCATTTTTATTTTAAACCGCTCTAATAAGCCAAGTCTTATAAGTATATTTTTTAAAATTTCTTTAATACGCGTTAGTAGGAATACTTTTGAAATGAGTTTTTTAAGTTTTAAATTTCTTGAGTATATTTTATGTGCCTGCATCCAGTTTCTGAAGGAATCTATTTCTTCTTTATAATCATTATCTGAATTCATATAAGAAGGATTTTCGTTTATACAACTATCCTTTTTAATGACTCCAAACATTCCAGAGTGCACAGAAGCATTTTTTAATGGTTCTAGCGGTTCAAAAAATTCGACGGTAGCATCAACAGTTTTTAAGAAGTTCGATAAACTATTTCTTGTGAAAAGTTGATTATGAAAGTTATTAATTCCTCGAGGATAATGGCTATTCATCTTGTTAGCTTCAAAATGATCAATTTCGTTGTAGAAAATTATTCTCCCTTCATAACCAAGCATATCAAGTAGGGTTTTGATAAGTTTTGTTGGATCAAAAGAGTGCGTCAGTTGATGATTTATAAAAATCTCTGTGAATTTACTTTCTTTATAAGAATCTACAAAGTCTCCTGGCGGCAGCATCTCAACGTTCATATATCCATGCTCTTTCAAGAATCTTATATTTGAATCAAAATATTCCATTATGTAAACATTTTCTTTATTTACATCTTTTAATAAGTCATTGGTCAGGACGCCGCATTCTGTTCTTAACCATAGGACTTTTGGCTCTGGAGATAATGAGAAGCTGTTTTTATTGAGTATATTAATAAAGTTTTTTGATAGTTTTTTGTGCTGATCGATATATTTTTGGGGAACTGGATATTGCGCATACCATCTTTTTTGAACATCAGCAAAAAATTCCATGGAATACATGTTTTCTTCTTTCCTTCTTTTTGCTGAAAAAACCAGCATGCAATTCCTACAAATAGAAAATGAACTTTGGGACAACTCGTCAAAATTAAGCTCAGGATATTTTTCACGTAAGCTATTATTCCTACTGAATTCAAATAAATCATTATCATATTTTTCATCAATAAATAGCTTGCTGAAATTCTCAGACTTACAATTAGGACATACCGATATTTCGATAGTTTCCATTATTTAATCCGACACCAGTGTGGTTGTTGAATGCTTTTTAAATGGATTGTATTTTAGATTTAGATTTGGAATTAGTTCGTTTAGCGCCCATAAAGTTCCAATTCTTTGATCTAATATAACGAAAGGATTATTAAGTTTTTCATCATTTATAAGATTAATCAAATCCGCGTCAAAACATTTCTCCCTATCCGTAGAATAAAAAGTAGTTGGGGCATCAATAAAAACAAAATCATAACCAGGTTCTCTGCGAGGTATATCTTCGTAATAGCACCCAAGTTTTTTAGAAAAATCTGATGTTTTACGAGGAGAATAAACTGGCGTAATATATTTTTCTAGATTCTCTGGAATAATGCTTAAAAAATTACTGTAGTAAAATTCAGATTCTTCCAGTGTTACAACCTCTCCCTTAATACCAAGAGACTCTTCTCTCTTCATTAGGATGTATGCGATTATGCATGTTGAAATTCCTGAACCGAGTTCTAAGATTGTGTTTGCGTTTGTTTTTTCTACAGCTTTATACAACGCATAATAATCCGCATATTCACACCCCGTTGATTCACTTTTTTTCAATAGATCCTGAACTAAATTATATAACTCTCCTCCATTAATCTTTTTAAAGTTTTTTTCACCAGCAGTCTCATAATATTTCCTCGCGTACCATATTGGGTTTATATATGCAGGTTTAGCAGTGTAATAAAAATAATTAGAGACCAATTTTTTTCCAACAGCTATTTTTCGTAAAATTCCCATATTCAGAGCCTCACACTAGTTTTTTAAATAATAATAACAAAAGTTATAATTGAAACAATTTATATTTATTCGCACAAGTGAATAAATTCTAATTAGTCTTTCCTTTAAGAATGCCAAAACTGAATTTCTGCTTGTCTAATTTCATGGGCATTCTTAATGTCTGAATTTTAATATCAAGAAATTCTTCTAGTTCTAAAGAATGGCGATACAAATATTTTTTAGTCTTGAGAATCGAAGATTGATGAGAACTATTAAAATCAAGATATGGCTCAAAAAATAAAAAATCAGTATCCTTCATCTTTTTGATCGCGGATTTAAACTCTTCATAAACTTGTTCCATCTGCTCTTGCGCCAGAACGCTCAAGATTAGATCAGCAGGAAATTCCTCAGGATTCAACCGAGTGACGTCCTCTTGAATAAATTTGATATTCTTTAATGGTTTTCCCGAATACTGGTTATTGGGACCAAAAATAAAATTGCATAAATTTATCACTGTCTGACTATCCTTCATCGCCTTGTCACTAGCTATTACGCCCGCCTCTGTTAGTTCTAAACCTATGAACTCCCTATCTGGAAACTGAGCCGCTAGGCTTATCAGATTAAATCCATTTCCTGATCCAATCTCTAGAATCTTTGACTTGCCCTTGCCCTCTCCCCTTAAATATGACGAAAACGTCGACACAATAGATGCGTTTAGACTCCACCTCTCAGATCCAATTAATCCGCCTTCAAAAAGAATATTGGTTGGGTTGATCATACCCAAATCTCTTGTTCCCCCATCACAAAAAACATCGAAAATAGTTTTTCTTGTCCATATATCCTCATATTGATCTTTGGCATTCGTTTTTCGAGAGGCATACGAAGGAGAGAAAACTCGACCTAAAATAGTGCGAATAAAATCTTTGGCTAAATCGCTTTTTCTTGGGTACTTTTCAAAAATGACATTTGCATGTAAATAAAAACTTCTAATCTCAGCATGTGCTAAATCATCAATCGGGAAAGCATAAAATTTTGTATTATTAGTCGGCATTGTTTACTCCTTATTCTTTTTGGTTTAAGCACAATATTTTGTCATCTTTCTAAAGGCTTAAGAACAGCGTTGGCTAGTTCATTTAAATCACGACCCAACCCTATCTTCTGAGGCCGATATACCATTCGGTATGACGTAGTAAAAGTAGCGATATAGGCTATCCGGTGAAATTCACTATTTGGATCGCTTATTCTACTACCACGGTGATAACAACGGGACGTATCAATCATGAACACGCATCCAGCTTTACCTAGCACAGTAGAGTAGCTTGAATTAAGGTCTAACCCCTCCAAAACATGATCCGGCTTATGCACAGGAGAATATGGAAGTTTGAAGTCAGATGTGGACTCAGCATCATAAAATTCAAAAGGACCATTTTCAGAAGTAGTAACATCGTTTAAATAAATGAAAACCTTTACTGTCTTGGTATCATTATAGTCTTTATGCCATAGAGCGCTTGACTTATAAGGAGCGGTTTGGCCTTTTGACTTAATTATCTCTACGCTCTCTAGCAAGGGACACTCCCCCATATACTCGGTTACCATAGATAATATTTCAGTCTGTAGGGCGAACTGAACAAATGGACTATCAAAACTGGTAGTATTTTCTGCCAAAAACTTGGTCCAGTGTGCTTTGTTACTATTCAAATCATTTAAATTCTCTAGGTCCAAATTTTGAGTTACCTTGGCGTATTCAGAACGCACAGAGTCAACACCAATTACATCTGTTAAGCTAACAAAACCATAATTTTTCAACTTTTCATTAACACTACGGTTCTCATATTTAGGTATCCTGCTTATCAGACCTCGTCGACGCTTAATTTCAAAATAGCATCGAACAAAGGTTCCATACTTGGTTGTATACATACTGATTCTTTTATTTAACCATGTAAGTTTTGCTGTAATATATCTAAATAACTTGAACCAAAAAATTAACATTCTCATACCATATGATCCCAATAAAAAACTAAATTTTATTTGTAAACATTTCCGACGAAACAAGACGTTTAAGATAAAAGGCTGGCCTTTGGTTGTTAAACAAAGCTGTGATGCAAAGTAGGAGTAAACTATAAAAAACGACTCCTAACAGGGAGACAAGTGCAAATAAAGTAGCTCCTTGCCAAGTATCTAGGACAACCCATTCTGAATAATCTAATAACACCTTCATACAAAAATAACTCACTAAAAGGCTAGAACTTATAAATGTGAGTTGTTTCCATATATATTGCCTTGTTTGACCTACATCGTTAAGAAATGCTACAAAACCCAAAGTACTGCTAACCAACATTAATGTAGAAAGCCATAAAGCAAGCACATTAACATCTATAACTCCGAGCGGTTTAGCATAACCAAAGAAGCAAAGACTGAATAGCAGGCAAATAAGATAAATTGCTAGCCTTTTAGTTAATTTATTCACTGCCGTGAAGTAAGCATTAAAAATTCGCCTCAAAGAGAAAAAAGAGAAACAAGGTAGGGTCATTAGTAGTAGGGATAAAGAACCAACATATTCTTGTAGAAAAAATCTAGAGAGGTAATTTAAAGCGACAAAGAAACAGGCTGTACCAATAGCCGTCAATATGAAATATGCCTTTAGATTGAGATCAACGCGTTCCCATCTGTCAGTTGCTCTAAATTTGGGATTATTTGATGCTTCAATTAAAAGCGACCTGAAGCTGATAGTTGTGAAATAGCTATAAAGGGGTATTTTTTCAGGCCTTGAATTTTGAAAAACATACAAGAACCCTCCTAATGCAAGACCCTCGATAACATAGCCTGAAAGCATTATAGGTAGAGTAATCATGGTGGCCTCGAGCAAATTGGCACTAAAGAGAGGGAGGGAAGTTTTCAACAATTTTTTAATTGCGCCATAATCAAAAAGTGGCGAGAAAGTTAAACGAATTCTATGGAATCTGAGAATCATGACCCCAATTAAACTAGTCAAAATATGGACTATCATTAACCCTAGAATTCCTAAAAAAGTAACAGCCACGACGTTTAGTAGCGGCACTACTACAGCCAAACCTCCCTCAACCCACGCTTGAGAAACCATCAATCCAAACCCTTTTGCTATAGATTTGGTAACCCCAAACCAAATATCGATCGACCTAGCTATTACAAGCAGACAAAATTCGAGATTCGACATTTGAATCGGGAGTAATTGATAAAGATGACCCACAAGCAAGATTAAAATCCCGATCGAAGCGGACAATAAAAGTGTGGTTACGCCAATATCGATTGTTTTTTTGGTTTGCTCAGTGTCATTAATATTTTCAGATATACTGATATTTCTAAAAATGGCACTACCCAATCCCAAATTAAAATAGGCTAGGTATTCAAGTATAAGTATCCAAAGTGCGAAAAACGCAAAGTTTTCTGGGCCTAAGCTATAAGCAATATAAACACCAGCACAAAGACCAAAAGCCTTTCCCACTCCGGACAAAAGAGCGGGAATCTTTATTTGATTTAGCATGTTTTTCGCCTTATAACCATAGCTTTTAGCCGCTCAATTCCATAAGAAATAATCGACAATAAGATTAAACATTTATCTAATGTGCTTTGTCGGTAAGGATCAATTTTCTGGATTTCTTAATAAAGAATCAGCAAGTACTAAATCAATTTCATCATCAATATTTACAGATCGTTCTTTAGGCATTTCATACAATTTAGTTTTTTCAGAGACGAATGTTTTCTGGTCTAAGAACAGGTTAATATTTGCAGCATAAAAAGCTCCGTTATAGATAAATAGTTTTGGTAGCGATTGTCTTGGAGGATTTTCAACCGGCCAATCCAAAAAATTCAACCTTAGTTGGGAACTTGACTTGCGGACCATTTTATATGGGTGCTCGGAGCACTCTGTAACGCTAATGACTGAATGTGCAAGATTAGACATCATCATTTCATGAACACTGACACAATCCTGCGCCGAACGGAGAGGTGTAGTTGGTTGCAGCATACAAAAATATGAGTCATCAGAGTACTCTGCATTTAACCTTTTTAGCGAATCAACCATCACATCAACCGCTAAAGCTTTATTATTTGCTAACTGATCGCTTCGAAGAAATGGAACACTGGCGCCAGCATCCCTTGCGATCTCGGCAATCTCCGATGAATCTGTAGTTACAATTACATCGCTATATACCTCGGATGATCTAGCCGCAATAATGGTATGGCAAATTAGTGGTATACCGCCAACCAGACGAATATTCTTATTCTTTACACCCTGAGAGCCTGCTCGCGCAGGAATGATAGCGATAGTCCTCATTTCTTGAGTTCCCCGTGTATCAATTCTGCTAGCTGCTTCTCACCACCCAATCCAAAATCAATATTTTTCATTTTTTTTCTCATAAGTGAGCAATCAATATTTAGGATACCAGTTGATTGATATATCTGAGTCAACACCGAATCATTATGAGCTGACTCGAGATCACCTGGGGCGTAAATTGATATAAAAGGCACCTTGGCGGCTAATGAATCAGTTACGATTCCAAGACTCGGTCTTCCTACAATTCGATCGGCATTCCCTATGATGTCTTCGGATATTCCTTGATCGAGAATTCGAACATCGTAATCTGAATACCAATTTTGGTATGGAAGATTCCTATCAATATATAAACACTGCTGCTCACCATTCGTAGTCCTGGTTTCGTTTGCAAAAAATTCTTCTAGACGTTCTTCAAACCCCCCGCTCCAATCTCCAAATCCTTTACAAACAAGTGTATAACCGAGGTTAACTTTCTGCTCCTTGGGAGTCCCGAACAGATTTATTTTCAAAGCACCTTCGAAATAAGGCTTCCCAAATTTAGTCGTCAAAACTTTACACTTTTTTGTATGAAGCTCCTTGACGATGTCAAACGCAAAACTTTCATCCTCCAAGTCACTCCATAAAAAGTTTGCTAATAAGAATCCAGTTGAACCAAATAAAAATGGCTCAAAGTAGTTATCAGAAATAACTAGAGAATCATCAAGCAAATCAGAGAGATCTTTAAAGATATCTTTATAACTATCAATACCAGCGGAGAGATAGTCCCGCCCAGAAGGCAAACCTGAAATATTTTGAACAACGGGCATTACGCTATCTTTGCGCGATTCGATAAAAGCACGAATACGTTCATAGTTACCGTATATAGTGGCGTCAATCCCAAGATCAACTAAGGCGCCAAAAAGCAGGCAACTCCGCTTAATATGTCCTAAACCATTATTACAAGCAATTATCGACACTCTACGCATAGCCAAACCTCAACTGCATTATCCTACTTGGAAATTTTTAGACATTTTGATATTCTCCGTCTATGCGCTCCCAATTATAAACGTGTCTCCTGATTCCATCGCTTTCCACTAACGAGGCAAATCGCCCCCTGAAATAGAGCCTGTTTTTATATTCTTCTTCACTCATTTCAAAGGCGTGGGTTGACACATTAGCAAACTCAAGCAAACCAAGATTTTTGATCTCCGCTTTTTTAGCCTCTAAACTGAGACTATCAAAGTCGCTCAACTCACGTAACTGCTCTTTGTCAACTGACACTGGCCCATCTTTAGATTCGTCTTCTCCAAAAATCCGATAGTGGACCTCAATTAATTCAGCCCCCAAATATAAAGCCAATTTTACAGCGCCAAGCCCATCCCGTGACTTTAGCGAATGGTCACTAAAGCCCACGGGGCGATTAAATTTTCGCAACCAATCTATGCGACCAAGATTTAGGGCTGTCAGGGGAGTAGGATATCGAGTAACACAATGTAGAAACGATGATTTTTCTTTCGGTAATATCGCGGCAGCCGATGCAATCTCATTGTTGAATGTAGCGCCTGTTGACACATATACATAATCAAACTTATCTTTCAAAATCTTTAACATATGATGGCTTGCGCAATCATAACTCGCTACTTTAATTTCTTTAAACCCCAGATTGGAAAGATGACCTGCATGTTGAGTACAAAAGCATGTGGTGAGCGGGATTACGTTGTTTTCAACGCACCTACCAATAAATTTTTTAACTGAGCTATCATCCAACTCTAGCCCTTTCATCCGAGCATACTCAGCATCATAAGGTCGCTGTATGAACTCAACTCCTGACACTCTATCTATGCCGCCAGCTTCAAATTGTGGTCTAAACGTTACATTTTCAGCAAGAATGTGCTGCACTTTTACATGCGTAGCACCAGCCTCAGCTGCTTCATCGACCATTTTGAGCATTGCATTCTCGTCACCATTGTGGTTTTGACATAGTTCAGCTATTAACTTCATACTGTGCTCCTGCTTATATTTCCAGAAAAAATATTTTGTTTATTGAAATTAAGGGCTGTTGAATTTCTTTTGTTCAGACCTCTAAATAGTAGTAAGCAGATCACATTATTCTCTCTTATCCTCATTTTACTACCCCCATCGTTGCATATTTCACAGCTTTATCTTCAAACGCATGGCGATAGCCATTGAACTGATGCCATCCGTCAAAAAAAAGCTTTTCACCCTCAGAAATTAACCAATCAGAATAATTCAAATTCGTATTTTCAGGATTGTTATTCAGCACAAAAATAGCATCAACGTCCTTTTCAACTTTGTGATCCAACGAGGAAACTGATAATCGATTCTTTACTTTAGATAGAACAACATCAGACGGATCAGTCACAATGACGTCATGGCCCATTGAGATAGCTCTATCAATAAATTCTATTGAGGTGGAATAACGAATATCATCTGTTTCTGGCGCGCCCTTAAAAGTTAACCCACATACGAGTAACTTAAGTTTTCTTGTTTTCTCAGGGTCAATCCTTCGAATAAAATTCTCAAGGGCTCTGTCTGGGGCCATACCGGCAATCACGTTAGCTTTCCTAGCGTCGATGGATAAATTACCACTAAAGGCACCCGGCAATTTTGCTCCAGAGGACGCATATAAGAGTGGATCTTTGGTGAGACAGTAACCACCCACCCCTGGTGATGGCAGTGGTAACGTCATACGTTTATATCCAAAGTTACAGCTATTGATCAAGTCGAAAGCATCGATATCATTCGCTTCACACAAGGTAGCCAGCTCATTCGCAAAACCAAACCCTAAATCTCGCCAACTGTTGCAGACCAGTTTGCAGGTCTCGGCTGCTACCGTGCTACCAACACTAATTGTAGAGGCTGAGAATTCACTAAAGAATCCATCAGCAAGTTGCAAAGATATAGAGTCATCAGCGCCTATAATTTGGGGTAATGTTTGTAATTCAGATAATGCGACACCCTCAGCTGTCCGCTCAGGCGCCATCGCCAGAAAATAATTCTCACCGGCCACCAAAGATTTCTCACTCATTAGCGAAGTCACAAAACCACTACATGTGCCAATTGGCACGGTTGACCTAATGATCAAAAGATCTCCGTTATTTATATTCTCAGCCACATTATTTATTGCACCTTTAAGTTGGCTGACATCGGCTTCACCGTTTGAAATAGGCGTACCCACTGCCACTATAAATGTGGTTTTAGTATCTCCGTCCGCTTTAGTTATTCCATTCTCAAAACTCAAACTCGATTCTGATAAGCCATCGAGTGAGGATTGCAGCCCTTGCTCAAAGAAGGGGGCCACTCTATCACTCAGACTCTCTACAACAACTGTATTAGCATCGACTCCAACAACTGAAAAGCCTGCTTTTGCAATATGCACAGCTAAGGTAAGTCCCACAAACCCCAGGCCGACTACAACAATTCTTTGATTCGCAAAGACATCATTGCCGCCTTCAAAGATTTCACCATTATCTTCAAGCCCTAATGTGTAGCAATAGTCTCCACTCTCGTCGACAACAAAAATACTCTTAATCTTTCGATCAAGAGAGCTCAAGATTTTAGGGATAGAGTCAACTTGATGCTCTTTCACCGAGACTACGTTATTTGACATCGCCTTATCGACGGCATCCGACGTAATGTCCGCAGAGTCACTTAGAAGATACCGACGAATATCTCCGTCAGATAACGAGCCTAAAAGACGCCTACCATCCAAAACAGCCCCAATAATGTCTCCCTGATGCTGTTTGGCCTGCGCGGTCATTTCTGCAACACACTTTAAGACAGGATCCGTTTTTTGAAATATACATATCTCTCTTCGCTTCAACTCTGCTCACCTCGGTATCGATTAATTTGTTCCAATAAATCACCAACAAAAAAAGTCGGTGAGCATTCGTTATCAACAACTAACTGCATAGCACTTTGGATTCGCTCCTGATCATCGCTCTTAAGAGCGCCATCAAGTGCTACGGCAAGCTCTCCCAAGGACGAGACATTCCGTATGTAACCATAGCGAAGCAATCGTTGATTATGCAGCTGTTTTCGATCAATAGACATATTCATTCTCTGGGGTTTAACCTCTGATCCATTAATTTCGAAATCCACATTAATACAGTTAAGCCCCAAGTTTGCAGCTTCCAAGTTCATTGTTGAATAAACGGTTACTAGAATATCCCCAGGATTTGAGGTATAAGCTAGATTATCTCTGTCGACATCCAGATTAGGGAGGTCATCTTCAAGCTCAGCATGCTGAAGACTAAAGCAATACTGCTCTGATAATTTTTTAAAATCCTCTAATTCAGTACTTTTTCGTAATAAAGAAAGCGGGTGAACTCGCACTTCAAGATCAATATTCTTAACGGCCGAATAGAGCGCTAGAAAAATAGCGACGTCCACATTGTTTCCAAAAGAGGCTGGACTCTTCGTGGCAAATATTATTTTATTTCTTATTTTCTTAACATCCAATTTCTTTAAGGTCGAAGAATATTTTCTGCTAAAAGTGGGCGAACCAATTGGTGATGATCTGTAAAGAGGAATATCTTGATACTCAAGCAGCTCTTTTCTCATCAATTCGGTCCACGTAAACGTATAGTCAGGTCGAACAAGCCCATATCCCTTGGTTGTTGGATTATCCCAACTCTGAACAACTGAAAAGATTTTATTTTGTTTAGTTTTCCTCGCATTTGCTACCACGGCCAGAACTGACAACGATTTTAAATTAGCAAACGAAAATACTAGAACATTTAAGTGACTATCTTGATCGAAACTATTTTCAACCACATCTTTGGGAACCAGCAACAAACTCATCTTGAATATTAACGATCGCAAGAATTTGTATTTAGAGACCAGCCAGATGACAGCTTTGAAAACGTTTTTGCGTCCAAATCCGTAATGACCACAGTCCAATAAAAAGTGATCCTTTAAAGCTTGTCTATTTGCTCTGAGTGGCGCAACAAATCTCATTAGGAAAAAAAGCCCTCTAATCAACTTGACCCTAGACATATAAAACCAAGACGTATCTTTCCTTCGCAAGATTAAATCTTTCTTTCTCACTTCATCACTATAAATTACATCTACCGTACCTTTGGGTGCATATCGCACTATTTCTTTACTTATGCGGTCGGAAAAAATCGTCTCGCTGTAAATTATTAACTTATTCATTGTCTTTAAAGCTCATACTTTTAAGGGCAAATACGAACGGTTTTAGCTGTCTAAAGTCCAGCTCCTGACGGCCATCAGGATAAATTTTCATTATTTCATCTAGTATTTTTTTGACCGTCTCAAAATCAAGCCCCTCACTCTTTTGATCTATATAACTGTTCTTAGCTTTCCTAAGAAATCGTTTAAGCCGATCAATATATTGGTTGGCACTAAATATTTTAGCATCTCGCTGAAAATTTAGATCTGAACGAAGCTCTATAAAGGTATCAACGAATCTTTCAACAGCCAATTGTTGGCCATCTGAAAATAAGAAATCATGGCTGATTTCATGGTTGATTTCGTTACTCTTTTCGCTCACAGAACAGATAAATCTATTGATTTCTTTTCTAGCCTCATCAACTGAAGATAATGAGACTGAGTTCTCATAAACCTGCTCATTCTCGATTTTCGGATCTCTAAAATGTCTCATTGCAAAGGTTTTTTTGCCCAATATTTGAGCTTCTATGCCAGCATGACAGTAATTATGAATTACTAGCTCGGCATCCCTGAGTACCGGAATAACCGATCCTCCGTATGAAAACTTCACATTATTCATACCCCTGAATCTTTGTAAAAGGGACTCTCTATTTTCTGCGGGATGACAACGATAGGTAATAATCTTTTCTGGATAATCTCTGGCAGTAACTTCAACTAGATCAATGAACTTGGCAAAGTTTTTCTCTTGAAAGTTGAAGTAATCTCTGAATATGGCTTCTACTTCTTTATTGAAAAATACACCATTTTTAATTGAATTTTCAAAATAAGCTTCACCTCCAATAGCGTGGTTCGCAAAACCAAATGATGATACAAAAACAATAGCTTGACTGTTTACAGATATCGAATTGAGTTTTCCTAAGTCAAAGAGACTGTCAAATTTAGCATCTAATATATCGTCCCGAGGATTGCCAACGGCTTTAAATTTTTTAGAGGATGATTGGAAAGCAGCCTTAAACTTTTGTTCTTGAGAGCGCCCCCAGAGTAACACCTTATCTGCTATCTCGACGCAATTCTCATTTATTTTAGTTTTTACATAATTGTCGAAAGCGAGGGTAACAAGACCCTCTTCATCAAAACAAACTATAAGATGCCCTTTACTCTTGAGTTTTTTGTACAGTGGTAAAAAATTTCGGTGCAACCCCCATTGTGACAAGAATATTCCAGGCTCAGCAGCTAATGCATGGTCTATTAATTCTTTTTTGCGCCCCAAAACCACATCAAAGCTTGATCTGGCAGAGAAAAATGCCAGAAGTGTACGAGCTTCAAGCTCACGAGATGCTACCTCAATGGGCATATAAATTTTCATGTTCTACTCTGTCTTTGTGTTGGCGGATGACTAGCTCGATTCATTTCAATAGATCTAAACAATAAAAGGATATAAACGCCTAAATATGAAAGAAAGAATCCAGCTGAATAAATCATGATATCAAACATCATAAAAAGAACTAAAAAACTACTAGCTCGCAATAGACTCATGATCTAGGGGTGTTTCTCGTACAACAGAAATCAGACCTGAATCATCATACATCTCTCCAGCCCAGCCGCCGCATACCGCCAAGTTGTAATCTTTCTCAAGAGACTTCATCTGAAGTTCGATCCTTCGTGGAAGCGATATGTCGTCAGGGTCAATTCTTAAAATATAGTCATGGCGACAATACTTAAGGCCATGATTTAGCGCCTCCCCAAATGGAGTCAAATTATCCAAGTAAACCATCTTAAAAAGCGGATCTTGAATCCAGTCATCCCACTCAGATAATTTTGAAACCGATGAGTAACTCCCACCATTCACCACTAGAACCACTTGGTCGCCAGCAATTGAGTCTTTTTTGAGCGCAAGAATACAGCGTACAAGTTTGCTGACAAGATCAGACTTGCTAAAAACCAATAGTGTAGACACAAGCTTTCGACTAGTCATAAAGTTCCTATCGTTAGATTTCTTTAAGGCGACTATTTATTACGAATACCCACAATATACTTCCAAGGCATATGGACCTCACCTTTAAAAATAGATCCATTTACAAATCTTGACACTCTATTTGAATAAAATGAGTTTTCTTTTTCCTTGGGGATTGAATGATTTTCTAGCATTTTTTGATCAATACGATCAGGATAAACATCCAAGGACCACGAATCATCTAAAAAAGACCGAAAGTAGTCTAGACTATAAATGTTGTTGTGCTGATAATTTTCCTCAAATAGATTATCAAAAGAATCGCTTTTGAGATGTTTTTTTATTTGGACACACTCACTTCCAAGGAGGAGCCTAAAAAAGAAACATTCAATCGATTTCGTATTCGATATAAATTTCATTAAAGGCGCTATTGAAGGTACGTGAGGAAGCGTATTTGCTGAAACAATACAACTCTCTCCGTCATATATATCACTGGGCCGCATGACATCCCCCTCAGAAAATTTTACTCTGTCGTTACTCGCAAAGAAGTTATTTCCATTGGCAACATTTTGCTCAACAATATCGACACCATGGTATGAGTGAACTTTTCCATTATAGTTATTGTCAATTACTGGGAAATAATGGCCAGGCCCGCTACCTAAATCCAATAATGAGAGGGAACTGTTGGTGCAATTATTCATAACTTCGACCAATCCATGGGCAGAAACCATCTCGACTTTATCCACAAGCCTATTATTTAAAACATCTGTGTATTCAAGATCCTGCTTAAAATAATTCCAATTCTCTTCATGTGACATTAATACAACTCCGGTTGTTATTTTCCCAGTTTATCGATCCGAGCAGAGGTAGCCCCGCATGGATAGGCTTTATAATTAGACTTTTCGAACTAGCTCTTTAAGAAAATTTCTAATCTAACTCTTCCAAGAGAAGGCTGGTAACAAAATTTTCGACTTTAGGAAGAGACTCTTCGGTAAAGCCAGATATGTGAGGCGTAATTAAGAGCCTCGGCCCACAAACCTTTATTGACTCTCTAACCATTTCATTAATTGGTTCAGGTTCATCATGGAGTACGTCAATAGCCGCGGCCGCTATTCTTTTATCCATCAAAGCATTTAACAGTGCTTTTTGATCTATAAGCTCACCGCGGGAAGTATTGACTACCACCGCCGACTCTTTCATTGCATTGATGATTGACTCACTCACCAAACCATAATTGCTGTCACTTAAATCAACGTGAATTGATAGTAAATCGCATTGTGACAATGCATCAGAAAAATCACACTTATACTTTAATGGAATTTTTGAATCATGAAGATCATGTGCACTTACTTTACAACCAAACGATTCATACAAAAAAGCCACCTGAGAACCAACGCGCCCATACCCCAAAACTAATACGCTTTTTCCATGTAGTTCCCGACCCTTAAAGGGGTACCTATTCCATTGGCCATTTGACACAGAATTATAGGCTTGGGGGACCTGCCGAAATAAGGCTAAAACGATAGCCAGCGTGTGCTCCGCCGTAGCGTGGATATTATCTAAAAAGGCGTAATGCCCCCGCAATGTAATTACACGAATACCATGCTCAGAAAAATAACGCATATCAATATGGTTAACACCCGTAGTGGGGCTAACAACATATTTAAGCGATGGGAATTCAAGATGGAATTCTGGACCTATGTATTTACTGAGGCGCACGAAAGCAACAGTAACATTACTTTTATCAATACCGCTCAGATCTGTCACCACTTGAGCTTTCGTCTCAAGTCTCTTGATACTCTCATCTGGGAAGTTTTCCGATTCAGCTAAGTATATTAGGTTCACGAAAGCTTCAAGACGGCTTCTAGCAGAGCGACGTCTAACTCAGTATCTATGTTGATAGATGATTCGGCTCCCATAATATAAGGAACCATAGACTCTGTTATAATTCCCTCTGCAACCATCGAAGGATAAGAGAAAACATACAAAGCACCATTCCGATGATAGATCTTCGGTAGATCCTGTCTTCGTAAAGAAGATATCTTCGGCATTAACGATTGTAGCCGCGAATCCAAAATCGAATACATCCTGGCAGGATGATTGTCTCCGCACTCACTGACACTACAGACGTTCATATCTGTCTTGAAATGGACATCAATTGCACTATCAATGTCTTCCACTGTTCTGAGAGGCGAAGTCGGTTGAAGCAGCACCACAACATCAGTTACAAATGCTTCATCATCTCGCAATGCTTTTACCGCATGACTGACCGCACTTGTAACAGCGCTGTCATCCAACGCTAGTGATTCCGGTCTGTTGATAACCGAAACCCCATAACTCTGGCCAATCTCTGCAATGTCTGAATCATCCGTAGAAATGACGATACGGTCCAAAGACTTAGACTTGATAGCAGCTTCAATACTGTAGGCAATTAGCGGTTTGCCTCCAATAATACGCTTATTCTTCCCTGGCACACCCTTTGAACCTCCACGTGCTGGAATCACCGCCAAAACATTGTTACTCATAGAATCTCTTGACCCCTATATCTTTTAGTGAGCATACAACGTCGGCAATCTTTTCTCCTGAATACCCATCCCCATAAATCAAAGACGATGGATATCTGCCCTTAGATATCTGTGTCAGTAAAGCATTTTCGATTAGATGTGTTTCACATTTGACATCAATAACATTTTCTGACCTATCCCTTCCAATCTGTCGGTCACCAATATTGACAACTGGAACGCCAAGAAAAGCGCACTCACGAAGACCCACACTAGAATTACCGGCCAAAAATTCAGCTTCAGACAGAAGCCTCAAAAATAATTCTCCTGGTAAATTTTTTACGAAGGCTATGTTAGTTGGGTCGTTTTTTTCCCTAAAAACTCTGATCGCTTTTGCCGTTGAGTCGGAGCCCGCGTCTACATTAGGCCAAAAAACTAGAATTTGAATGCCAGTCTTGCTAACTGCCTCAAGAGATTTTGACATTTGATCATAGCTTGACTCAAAGTTTTCTGTCTCTGGATGTTGCAGTAATACACCAAATTTTTTCTTAATATTGATCGTGCTGCCGACAATATGAGTTTGTAACGCAGTTTGTATCTCACTCAATTTAATCAACTTAGATTGCCGAGCAATATCTATCGACGGACATCCTGTGTTAAAAATAACTCTTGGATTTTCACCCATTTTAATAAGCCTCTTTTCAGCTGATTGAGAACTTACTAAGTGTATGTCTGATAACTTGGTTACCGCATGACGGACTTTGTCATCTATATTTCCGGTAACTTCTCCACCTTGGATGTGGATCAATGGTATTGACAGATAGGAAGCCGCCACGGCTGTGCCCAGAGTTTCATACCTGTCAGCGATACTGACCACATAATCGGGCTTTAATTTACGCAAAGCCAATGACGTGCTCGTTATTGTATTAGCAGTAGTCAGCGACATATTTATCAAGTCATTACCTTCGACAAAAGTGTAAAGCTCGTCAACAACATTAAACCCATCTGCCTTTATTACGTCAGCGATCGCCCCATATCGATCTAATAATGCTGAACCGGAGCAGATCACAACCAACTCAACCGAGGCACGCTTTTTTAGATCTAACATAGCTGTTCGAATTCTGGAATAACTAGGTCTTGCCGTTATAACAATACATACCCTGATCTTATTCAACATCTGACCTCTCCAGGATATGATCTACAGACACATCCTTTACCAATTTTTTCCCTAAAAGATAGTCCCATTCTGAATAATCCAGCCCTCCACCGGGCTTTTTGTAACCCAGATCAGCAGCAGACAGTTTATGTCCTCTTTTTAACGAGTAATTGGCCACAATACTCCGACTAAAGATAGTTTTTTCTTTAACAACATCGCCTAACTGGCTGTCTTTATCAACTTTGGATTGCCTCATTCTCCAAGCAAAATTAACCCCAGTAACAAGGTCAGTTAGTTTTTCTGGCGTCAAAGATGAGGAGACATCAGGACCAAACATCTTTTCATGGAGAGTCAGGTGCACCTCAAAAATTGATGCTCCCTGGTAGGCTGATATAACACTGGGATAAATCGTTCCCGAATGATCTGATATCCCGACTGGTATATCATCAAATAAGTTACAAAAACTTTCAAAAACATTAAGCCCAACGGACTCAGGAGGTGTAGGGTACATAGTAGTGCAATGGAGTACAGCGCAGCTTGTTCCTTTTGTAACAACATCAGCCACTATTTGCCTAACCTGACTTTTGGGACTTAAGCCTGTCGATAAAATCATCGGCTTGTTTGTGCCTACTAGATAATTGATTAGCTGCGGATTGTGCATCTCTCCAGAGGCTACTTTCCATGCCTCTACGCCTATATCCAGCAGGAGATCGCATGCTTTAAGTGAAAATGGAGAGCTCAAGAAAATAAGCCCTTTTTTTTCAACGTACTCCTTCAGCTCAAGCCACTGACTTGAACTAAACTCCATACGTTTCCAATAATCATATCTGGATGAATCTTGCCTACTAAAGGGGATCCGCCAAGGTTCATGTACTGTACTCTCTTCACTTGCAATGTGTGTCTGAAATTTCACCGCATTAACACCACACGCACTGGCCACATCAACAAAGGCAAAAGCATTACCAAGACTACCATCATGAGCCTGCCCCACCTCGGCAATAACAAATGGACTATTATTCTCACCAATTACTGTCCCATTAATAATCATGTAATATTTCCATCCTTAATAAATTAACTAGGCTTCGCCAGATACCAAGGCAAAGCCTTCGACAGACCTTCTTTAATAGAATAGAGAGGCTTATACCCCAAATCATGCGAAATTTGAGCTATATCTGCTAATGAATGCTTGACGTCACCGGGACGAAAATCTAAATAAATTGGTGCTTTTTCATACAACACACCTTCCTTTTCAGACATACTCTTAAGCATGTCAAAAAGCTGATTTAGTGAAGTTCGGGCACCATAAGCAACATTATAAATACAACTGGAGGAGACCTTCGGTGCCATCGCAGAAAGAATATTTGCCTGAACAGCATTTTCAACGAAACAAAAATCTCTGCTTGTTTCTCCGTCACCGTTGATGGTTATATCTGCATTGTTAGCCAAAGCATTGATCCATTTTGGTATTACTGCCGCGTACGCTCCATTGGGATCTTGTCGTTTCCCAAAGACATTAAAATATCTTAAACCTGTGGAGTGGAATCCATATACCCTAGAGAAAACATCTGAATAAAGCTCATTAACTAACTTAGTAACTGCGTAGGGGGATAGTGGATTCCCAATAACTTTCTCAGATTTGGGTAAATCTGGATGATCTCCATATGTTGAACTACTGGCCGCATAGGTGAAACTCTTAATATTCTGATCTTTGGCCGCAGTTAGCATATTTAAGAAACCATTGATATTCGCATTGTTCGTCGCAATCGGGTCGGCAATCGATCTAGGAACTGATCCCAGCGCAGCCTGATGTAAAACAAAATCAGCACCCTTGCACGCAGCCTGGCAGACTTCAGCATCTGTAATGTCACCCTCAATAAAACGGAATCTCGCCCACTGCGATTGACTAACCTCTTCCTTTACGTCAAACAAATTTTCTTCATGCCCCGTAGCATAGTTATCCAGACCGACAACATTTTGATCTAACTTTAACAGCTGCTCTAAAATGTTAGAGCCAATAAACCCGGCCACTCCTGTTATCAACCACGTGTATCTCTCTGATGTTAACGCTTTCAGAGCTAGTGCATATTCAGTCATTTAATAAAATCCCCTAACGTTAAAGGCGAATATCAGTCTCTCTCTGAGAGAACAAATATTTTAAATCAAAAATTACGGAGTCACTTTTACAAAATTCTTTTATTTTATTGATGCCCATCTCTTTAAATTGATCATGTCCTACGGCTATTACGACTGCATCATAGGTCTTTCTTGACAGGCTCTTAACAGGGTCTAGACCATACTCACGCTCTACAACTTTAGGATCAACCCAAGGGTCATAACAATCAACTAATATGCCATATTCTTTGAGCTCCGTGACCACATCGATTACTTTAGTATTTCTAACATCAGGACAATTTTCCTTAAATGTAAAGCCCAAAATCAATGCACGAGACTCTTTAACCCGGATGTTTTTTCGAAGCATCTCTTTGATAAGCTTCGATGCGACATAAGTCCCCATATTGTCGTTTATCCTGCGTCCAGCTAAGATAATCTCGGGATGCAGGCCTGCGGCTTGGGCTTTATGTGTCAAGTAGTATGGATCAACACCTATGCAGTGACCGCCAACTAAACCTGGGCGAAATGGTAAAAAATTCCACTTTGTTCCCGCAGCCTTCAAAACTTCTTCTGTGTCAATATTTAACTTATCAAAGATTAGCGCCAACTCATTAATTAGGCCAATATTGACATCTCTTTGCGTGTTTTCGATGACCTTCGCGGCCTCTGCTACTTTTATTGAGCTCGCTTTGTAGGTTCCAGCCTCGATGATAGTTGAATAGAGAACATCGACCATGTCACCAGCGATCTGGTTGGACCCAGAAGTGACTTTAAGTATTTTTGTGAGGGTATGTAACTTATCTCCGGGATTTATTCTTTCGGGACTATACCCAACAAAAAAATCATTATTCATAGTAAGGTTAGATGATTTTTCTAAAAGAGGAACACATACTTCCTCTGTTGCGCCAGGGTATACGGTCGATTCGTAAATAACCAAATTGCCCGAGGAAAGCACCTTAGATACCATCTCACTGGCACGGATCAATGGACTGAGATCTGGTTGATTGTGCTCATTTATTGGAGTCGGTACCGTGATGATATAGATATCACACGCCTGAATATCATCCAGATTACTGGAGAAGGACAGTGATTTTGCTTTCGCAAGTCCTCCGGAGGTAACCTCCAATGTCGAGTCCTCTCCGCGGCTCAACTCAGCAAGACGATCCTGATTAATATCGAATCCAATCGTTGAAAATATCTTCCCGAACTCTACGGCCAAAGGAAGGCCAACATAACCAAGGCCGATAACGGCGATCTTTTTGTCTGCCAATGCCGTTACAGCATTACTTGATAGAGACATTCCCATTTTAGATCCTTGCTAGTGATTTGTATGGTTTTTTGTGTTAATTGGTACGAAGCACATTTTTTTATGGACAAAATTTACTTCACTTTCTTCCGTAAACATCTTCAAATCTAACGATATCATCCTCGCCAAGATAACTGCCAACCTGCACCTCAATTAACTCTAGGGGAATGTCTCCAGGGTTCTCTAGGGAATGAATAACTTTTTTGCCATGATATGTAGATTCATTAACGTTGAGGTCCCGAACACTTTCGCCATAATACACCCTTGCCACACCTGCCACTACAACCCAATGCTCTGATCTGTGATGATGCATTTGAACGCTTAGCTTGGCGCCAGGATTCACGGTTAATCTTTTAACCTGAAAGCCATCACCGCTGCCAATAGAGTCATATTTACCCCACGGGCGGAAGACCTCGCGATTGGTTTTCCATTCAGTGCGCTTTTCTTCTTTCAGCTTTTGAATAATAACTTTTGTATCTTGGACGCTATCCTTATGTGCCACCATGACAGCATCCTTGGTTGAGATAATCACCAAATCCTCAACACCAACGCATGCAATTAAATTACCGTCGGTCTTAACCAAAGAATTATTAGACTCATGCAGTAAAACATCTCCATGGACTACATTCCCATTCTCATCCTTATCTCCGATATCCCAGAGTGCCTTCCACGAACCAATATCACTCCAGCCGGCATCAATTGGCACGACGACAGCGTCGTCCGTATTTTCCATAACTGCATAGTCAACTGAATCGCTTGGACAAGCTGAGAATTTGTCTTTATTGATTCGCAGAAAATCCAAATCAAGTTTTGTATCCTTAACGGAGGCTTTACATGACTCATAGATGTCATGACGAAATTTTCTCAACTCTTCAAGATAACGGCTAGACTTGAATAAGAACATACCACTGTTCCAGTAATACTCCTGTGAGCTCACATATCTTTGAGCTAATTCCCTTGAGGGCTTTTCTACGAACTCATTCACAATAAAGCCAGCGCCCTGCTCTTGTCCTCTCCTTATGTATCCGTAACCTGTGTGGGGCTCTCTCGGCACTATTCCAAAGGTTACCAGCTTTCCTGACTCTGCTAAGGGAATAGCATCAGTGATAGCTTTAGTAAACGCGAGCTCATCTTGAATTACATGATCAGCAGGAAGCACTAACAAAAGGGGGTCATCTTTTGATAAGAGTGCAGCCAAAGCAATTGCGGGTGCTGTATTTTTACCCTCTGGCTCCAAAATAATAGAGCCCAATTTATTAATTTCACGAAGTTGCTCTGCAACCAAGAAACGATGCTCTTCATTACAAATAGTAACTGAAGATTGGATATTCAAGCCAGCAAGTCGCTTAATCGTGGATTGGAGCATAGTATCGTCACCTTGAAGCGATAAAAATTGCTTTGGGCGAGCCATTCTAGATAGAGGCCACAAACGGCTGCCAGATCCTCCAGCCATTATTACTGCTTTAATCACTCCCAAACTCTCCTTTAATTATCAGGCCAAGCTGACCTAGAATGCTTACCACTCTTTTTAATTACATTTTTTATCAGCGGCCTAGAAATCAACTTCATCAGACTCAAAAGAATAAAAGAACTTACTCTTAACCAAATAGCATTGGAGGCATCTATTCGCATATCTGGTCTAACATTTGATAATAGCCTTTATCGAATCCTACCAACCACTCTTTTCAATCAGCGCCTTTACAGACTGCCTGGTACCAGGGTCGCGCATGCCCACCGCTAAATTTGCACTTAAAAATCCCTGCTTGTTGCCACAATCAAAGATACCCGCATCGGTCTCAAAGGCATTTAACCCCTCAAGCTTAAGCAACTCATCCAGCGCATCGGTGAGCTGTATCTCACCGCCAACACCCGCAACGGTCGTCTCAAGCAGGTCCAACACCTTAGAGGGAAGAATATACCGACCCAGCACGGCTAAATTAGAAGGTGCATCCTTTGGGGAGGGTTTTTCGACCAAGCCTTTTAGGGAAATACTTTTAAAGGGCTTACTCGCCTGATCACCCAAGTCAGCAACGCCGTAATTTTCAATCGCATCCAAACCAACACGCTCAACCATGACCTGGCCCACACCGGACTCATTCCAGGCATCCGTCATGGCGGCAAAGCTATAATCTTTATCCCGCGATTCTTGATCAAGCACCAGAACATCCGGTAACAAAACTGCAAAAGGCTCATCATTTAAAAGGTGTTTTGCACAGAGAACCGCGTGCCCCAGCCCCAGCGCATCACTCTGCCGAACAGAGGTCACCGTGACATGACCGGGTATGATATTTTTAACCGTACCAAGGATCGTCTCTTTGCCCTTCTTCTCAAGCCGATGCTCAAGCTCATAGTGCGCATCAAAATGATTCTCGATCGCCTCTTTGCCACTTCTTGTGACGAGGATAATTTCAGTGATGCCCGCCGCGATGGCCTCTTTGACCACGTGCTCAATAATAGGACGGTCATAGACCGGTAATAATTCTTTTGGGATCGCCTTGGTCGCAGGCAACATTCGTGTGCCAAGGCCTGCCACGGGGATCACCGCTTTTTTAATGTTTGCTATCATGATTTACCCTTCGGTGACCGCCCAATCGTCGTTTTCGACTATCGACTATCGACTATCGACTATCGACTAACAACTAACAACTACCAACAGCACTATAACCCGAGCACTATAACCCGAACTTTACCTTAATAGCGTCAAACTCTGAAGCCTCAAGTCGCGGTCCAAACTGAGCAACGACCCTTGCGGCACAGTCATTCGCCAGGCTTGCCGCCCAGGCATAACCTTTGCCCGAGGTGATGGCGTATAAAAAAGCGCCGGCGAACATATCGCCAGCGCCATTGGTGTCGATCGCCCTGGCCTCAACACCCTTCGATTGATTTAGAGTATTGCCATCAAAGGTAATGGCGCCATTAGCGCCATCGGTAATAGCAAAGGTCTTGGTGACCTGCTTAAGGCCCTCTGCGGCCGCCTCAAGCGACTCAGTACCGGTGAAGGCCATGGCCTCATCTTTATTACAAAAAATAAGATCAACACCACCACCGATCACCTCCCGCAGTGCATCACCAAACACAGCCACCACAAAGGGGTCTGATAAACTGATCGCTACTTTTACATTATTCGCCTTAGCGGTCTCTACCGCGGCCTTGGTCGCCAGTGTTCGGGCCTCATCGGTAACCAGGTAGCCCTCAACATAGAACCATTCTGAATCAACCAAGGCTGCCTGATCAATTTCTCGTTCTGACAGGGCCTCACTGGCACCCAAAAAGGTGTTCATGGTCCGCTCGGCATCCTCGGTCACCATCACCAGGCACTTACCTGTGATGCCTGATTCCTGTCCTGCACGGTGAAAGTCGACACCCGCCTCTTTTAAGTCATCAATATAAAGCTGGCCATCGGCATCATCGGACACCTTGCCACTGAAGAAGGTTTTAGCACCGAGGCTGCTGGCGGCAACCACTGAGTTACACACCGAGCCACCGCACTTGCGCAGCATGTGGGTGTTTTCAGAGGCAAGGGCCTCAAGCAACTCGGCCTGCCTTTGCTCATCAACCAGGGTCATGACACCCTTGTCGATCTGGGCACTGGCCAGGAAGGCATCAGACACCTCAACCTCGGTATCTACCAGCGCCGCGCCAATGCCATAAATATTGTATGTTGCCATTTAATAACTCACTTATTAATTAGATCTTGCTGCTGCCGGACTTCTTCCTGTAACTGGATAATCTCTTCCTGAAGCTGCGTATATTCACGCTGCTTTCTCACCAAAAACCGCGCCGTGATGGCCGCCTTCTCGACAATACCCATAGGGGTCAAGAAATAGGCGTAACCCCACTTATTGTCTGAGCGCTGGAAATTATCCAACTTTACCCAG
>Ga0209815_1000274_pt1 | contig 39859 bp, 52 predicted proteins | sample CoawatmetaG00DNA_FD_187507 | JGI IMG/M metagenome (GOLD analysis project Ga0209815, IMG submission 187507) | Marine microbial communities from the West Antarctic Peninsula - Coastal water metaG002-DNA (SPAdes) (version 2) | ecosystem: Environmental > Aquatic > Marine > Coastal ...
ATAGTTAAATCTCCAGATATTGTACCACCACCAACTAAATGTGCTGAACTTGTAAATTTCATATCCTACTCCTTAGTACATTGCTAATAGTGAAAAAGCAGTCTCAGCTGAACTAAACTGCCAAGATTTTATTGCTAATGGAAGAATAACGCCCTTTAAAAAAACTGTTTTTGCTTGAGCATTAGTTAAACTTGAAGTAGAATCATCTCCAAAAGTTATAACTAAATTACCACTACCTCCAATTTGAGCCGCAACAAGTACACCTCTTGGAACACCTTTAGCCCCAGTTGCAAACGCACCAGAAGGGGTTGCATCTGCCGACGTAACGTATTCTAACGCAAAACTTGCAGATACATTCTCTTGTACGGAAAAATTGTGGATTGCGTTGGACTTATTAATATTTGCCATTTATTCACTCCTTGAGTCGAGTTTAAAGGTCTGGTAGACCGTGAACACTCTGTTAAATTATTAAGGGGGCTAAAAAAGCCCCCCTAACATACCTAAACATCGCTATTTAAGTCAATCTTTATATAGGGCTATTACCTCCCTAATTTTTGATTGTTATTTATTATGCATTAACAGCATCTGTGCTAAAATGAGCTGTCAAGGTCGGAGCATCAATTTCAGAGATTAAATCACCTCTGTAAACTACTTTATCAGCAGTTCCAGTATAGTAAAAATCTAAAACTGTACCACCAGTACCACCAGCGGATTCTACAGTATCTAAATTAAAACGTACACTATTGAAAGCATCCGCAACGTCAGCTATTGCCGAAGCATGAGCTGGAGAAGCCGCTTCATTAGTATCACCAAGTGCAGTTGCACCACCTTGGATAACACTTGTAACAAAGCCAATTGCAAGGTCGTCTGCACAAGCAATACCCATCACAACTCTTACATGAAGACCTGTGTTTGAAGTAGTTGCTTCTGGCAATCTGATAAAAGTGCCATCTGCCATAGCCGCATTAACAAGAATTGTCTTGTCTCCGCCATGCCAAGGCTCATCACTATAATCGTAATTACCACTTGCTGAGATTGCAATAGTTTCATCTGAATATGCATTTTTATACATTGTTGAACTTTTCATATTCTACTCCTTTGTCGCTATTATTAGCGAGCCAGTATTGATTGCGGCTAAAACAGCTGCATCATCTGATGAAGAGTTTCCTTTATAGAAAGCGTCACCACTTACTTCTAAGGCATCGCCTTCAACATAATACTCTGCACGATTGTAACCGTTAATAACTGCACCACCAAGCTCGATAGTATTTGCATGGTCGTCTATTTCTGAAGTGAAATGAAGGTCTTCTGCAATTGCTTTACCCATAGCACCTTTACCAAAGACTATAGCATTACGAACTCTTAATGTTCCACTTGCTAGTGTTACAGCTGAGTCTTCAAAACGACTAGAAACAGTCGAACCAAAGAAGTACCCTGCTTCATCCCATTCACGAATACCAACAATATCTTCAAAGATACAGAATCCAGCGTAGTAACCTGCCATACCAGTTATTTCTGGCATTTTAGTTCCACCTGAACCCATAAAACCATATCTCTGAGCTTCTTTGTAATCAGTATCAGCTTGAAGACTTGCAAGTTGAGATGGATGCATCACAATACAATAGAAATGATGACCATCAACAGTTTCCATGTGAGGTATTTTAAGAGACATACACTTCACTCGTAACTGTCGTAGTAACCCAGCAGTCATTGCTGTGTTAGCAGTTGCATCCGCACCAGCAGTCATACCAATAGCAGCATCTAACTCAGCATTAGTTTTAGTTGATTTTTCAGCTCCAACCGCTGTTAGTACAGCTGTAGCATTAATATACCAGTTTGGATGATACCTACGGACAAGTCCTAAACCATCAGAGGCTGTACCAGTAGAAAGATTTGGCGATACACCTTCGTAGAAGGATTGAAATACCGACTGATTTTCCCATTTAGTAAACCATTTAGCTAATTGAGGTCTTGCTTCGTCCATTAACTTGAACACTTTTTGACGTTGTTCACTCATTGAACCAGACTTTTTCATAACTGCTTTACGATACTGGTTACAGTATGCACGCAACCATCTCATAGACTGGTCTTCTCCTGTTCCTTTTAGCACAGTATCACCATATACTGGTGAGCCTGTTAAATCACTCAAGAAAGGAATAAGCATATTGTCTCTACCTTGAGCAACATAGTCGCTTAAGATTTCCATTGGATTACCTGATGGAGTGTATACGGTGTTACCGTTGTCATCCGAGGATATATCCACATTTCCAGAGAATTTTGCCCAGAAAGTATTATACCAACTTTCTTTCCTTAACAATGAGTTTAGAATTTCTACATTTGCAATAAATGATTGTGAAGATTCCATTTAAAACTCCTTATTTCATTATAGTTTATAACTTACGTTATGTTTTTATTTATTAGTTATTAAGCTGTCCATATAACTTTTGAAGTTCGCTTACTGATAAATTATCGAGAGTGCTGCGGAGTTCTTTTTTATTCATGTCAGCAACACGAATAAGTTTAGCGTTTTTGCCAGTACCTCTTACATCGACTTTCTCTGTCTGCTTGGCTGAAGCATTTTGAATGTCTTGTCTAGCTTTTCGCTCTCCTGCCATCTGGTAGTTTTTAGCTACCTTCCCTACCCCAAACTCATCAATCATGGCTTTGTGGTAGGCTCTCTCGGTTAACAGCCCATTTTCAGTATATCCCTTCGCCAGTTCACTTACAGCATTGAACTCATCATCAGATACTTCAATCCCATCCGTATTAAACCTTTCTTTCATTGTAGAAACAAAGGCTTCATTATCTCGACCATTAAGTCTCGATTCTAGATGTTCTTGTGTGCGTTTGTTTATCAAGTCGTTTTCCATTTCCCTTATGAGTGTCTTCTGTGTTTCCACAGCGTCTATGTCATATGGGTCAACTTCTTCCAGTTTAACTTTCTCAGTAGAGATAGCGTCTTGAACATCGTTTGCACTAAGTCGTTCCAAAAGTTCAGATTCAGACAAATTATCGTCATCGGCTGTTAACTGTCTAAGTTGACCAATTTCGCTAGACTGGTCGCCAATCATCTTTTGGGCGTTGACTACCATGCTAACAAGGTCTTCTTTTGACTTGTCGTGGAACGGAGATGTTTGTTCACTTTTATCGGTGGTGCTATCATCTGATTCTGATAAGTCCTGATTTGATTCTCCCCCTTGAGGGTCTGCGTCATTATCATCATCACCTGATGTGCTGTTAATATACAACTCACCGTCTTTTTCAATTAATTGAACAGTAGGTTCGGATTCTTCTTTTTCTTGAGTCTTCGGGGTAATTTGATTGTCAAGTGCATTTAACTCTTTTTGTAAATTTGGGTCTACTTGTGCTTTGTTATCTTGGGTTTCTTCCATTTTTCTTTCCTTTGTTGATTATATTACTTCTCTTTGCTCTGTATATATTCCTTAATGAATCTTCTTTTGTGTACTTGACTTTGTTTTCAAAGTCCTTTTCAACAATTTTATCGTGTTTAATAATAGGTATGTTTATAATATTATTGAAAGTCATTATTTGTTCTTTTTTCCTTTTCCCCAATTCATAGGATTTAAATTTAACGAAATTTCTTTTTCATAGAACTTTACCTTGTCTTCTAACTCTGCTCTTTTCGAAGCTTCTTCAATTGTATGTTTTGCCAATAAATCCTCAATAACTGTATCCGCACTAACAAGTTTATCTTCAAGGTTTTGAATCCTATTCTCCATCCTAAAACCATAGTAACTAATACTACAAACAAGAAATAATATTTGAAATAACCACTTAATATTAAGATGAATAGAAAAGTTATCGTCAATAACATCAGCCCTATAACTTCTCGCAGTCTTAGCATCCTCGCTCATCTCTTATTACTATATTACCATCCACAATGCCATCCCAGTCTCTACCACAATATCAGCCATTGTATTGTACGCCCATCTTTTTTTAGTTCCATAAGTCCTAGAAGTTCCCTCGACAAATACTTCAAAGATTTCCCAAAGAACCCCTATTATAAAAACTCCCATGACGCACCAAAAAGAACTCCAGTCCAACCATTGAAATATTTTACAAAAAAAAGCTCCTGCGCCAATATGGTAAGCTGTCCAACCATCTAGTTGACCAGTTGATAATTGCCATTTTACTAATTTAGCTAATGGGTTATTCATTTTATCTTGAGTATGCTTTTTTGTAAACTTTTTTCTTTGCTGTTTTAGCAGAATCTTTAAAATCTTTAGAAGTTGGTGCGCCTTTTGCTCCAACTTTTTTCATTTTTTCATTGCTACCAGCTTTAATTCTTTTCTTTTTAGCGTTTATATTTGCGTATAATCCTCTTTTCATAACAACTCCTTTTTTATTAACATCTACATTTCCATTTTCTTAAAGCTAAATTAATCCTAGAATCAGGGTCGTTAGCTGTTTTAGCACTTGTTAGTTTTTTCTTCATCCCACACATTCTAGCACAGAAACTTGACTTTCTCGATTTCTGCTTACCTTTTGGGTTACTAGATGTTACTGGAGGCTTTAATGTTCCACCAGTTTGAGCTTTGTAACTTGCCCTACCTTTTGCGTTTAATCCACCAGTTTTAGATTTTCCAGATTTTTTTTGCCATGCAGCAGTATACTTTTTTTTGGCAGCCATTAACTAACACCTTGTTTTTGTGCATCCAACCTTATCTTTTCTTCATCTGTAACCATTCCACGTTCTGTCTTCATATTATCTAACGTCTGTTTTGTTGAATCTAATTCAGATTGCCTTTGAGCTGACTCTGATTGCATTTGCATTGTTTGGTCTATGTATTCTAAGAATTTTTCAGAACCAGTTATTGGTGCATTCTCTACTAAAGTTCTAACATCAACTAATTGAGGGTTAATAGAACCTATTAAGTTTGCCATTGCAACCATACGGTTGAAGTTATCTTCTTTTTGAGTTATGTTGCTCTCCCCCTCATCTAATTCAACATACAATGAGGGGTTACGAACATCGTTAAAGACTTGTGAGCCAACACTAAGGTTCATTATTGTTTCATTAAACTTCCCTTCTTCTTTAACACGAATAACTCTATCCATTTCCGAATAGACATAGTTAAAATTGTCTACAAAATCTTTTGCTAAAGTTTTTCTTAATCTACTTAAATTTTTAAAATATGGGTTTATTGCGGCCGCAGCTCTTTGTACTTTTTGTTCAAATAAAACACCTGACTCTCCACTTCGTGCCGTTTCTCCTTTCATTGCTTCTGATACCAATGAAACTCTTTGAGCAAAAGCCACACTATTTTCGGCATTTAACATAATGTCTGGTGGCAAGGAAGAGGGTGAAAGTCTTTGAGGAAGAATTGCAGGGTTATTTAACTCATAAACCATGTTAGGTTGATTCCCTTTTTCTTTCAAAGCCTTTATTGTTTCTTTCTCACGTTTATCAATAAAAACACCACCTGATAAAATTTGAGTTACATAGTCTCTTACTTGAGACTTAGCTTTGTTTACATCATCTTGTATGTCTAATAAATGGTCAACAAGTGATGTCTGTTCATTTATTTGAACATTGTAACTATAACTCCAAACAGGAAAACAATCAAAATTTGACGTTGGGTTTTCCATATCTTCGTCTTTAACTACTAAATTTTTAAAATAAGGAATAATTGTTGTTGTGTGTATTTGGTCTCTATTAAATCTTTTCACAACCATTAAACTTGGATTTTCTTTTTCAGCTCGTTTATATTCTTGTTGAGTCATTATTTTATAATCATTGCCATCAAAAGAACTAACCATTTTCATCGTGACACGCTCTTGCATTTCAAGAACACGATACCTGTCATTTATTTTATCATAATTTTCAAGATTTGAAGAATATGTTTTGTCTGTCATCCTTCTTATTGTTTCAGATAAAGATTGATACCACGCCTTTGACCTTTCGACTTTCATATCGTGAGGGTCAATACTATATTGTTCACTTATAACGTCTAAAGACTCCCATCCTTCTTTTACAAGCCACCTACAATGTTTTAGCTCGTAATCATTTGCTCTTGTTTCTGGGTCTATATATACACGAAAATTATTTAGCACATCGTATTTAAAATCAAGATAACCTTCTTCGTTTATCTCCCAACTTCTCTGTATCCAACCACCTAGTTTTGTAGACAAAGCATCGATAAAAGCTATTTGAAGTTTATCTTCTAAATCTTCTTCATCAATAATTGCATTCCACCTGCCTTGCAATATATCTGTTACTTCTACAGATTCAATTGTAGTTGGTTTAAATTTTGCAGTCTTTCGGTTTAATTGCTCGTTTCCTACCAACGTACTTATTATAGGGGTAATTATATTATATTTAAGTAAAGGTTTCTTGTATTTTTTAGCGTTATTTCTTTCTTGAGAAGTAAAGGTATCTCCATTAACATATCTTACTGCCTTCTCAGAATCTTTCCTTGCAATTTCAAATGAATCTCTACTATACTTCCATGACTTTAAAACTTTATCAGCTTGCTTAGATAGTATACCTGCTGCATATTGTGAGCCTGAAGGTGAATCGTTAGTATACGCATCTTTAGCCATTATGCTGTTTTCCAATTTGTGTTTTCATTTGATTTTTTATCATTTTGTCTAAAACGCCATCCTTTTTTACGTTTTTCATATATAGCAAGGCTTGGCAAGACCTTTAATGCTCCATATCTCAAAGCATCATAATGATGGTCATCAGCTTTCGTATCAATATCTTCAGGGTCGTTTTGTGCTGATGGTAAATTAGGGAATGTTTCTATACATTGTAAACAATTTTCTGTGAATCTAATTCGAGGAAATCCTTCGTCTGGTTGTTCTAAACCTTCATAAACAATTTTAGCACCAGACTTTCTATCGTTATTTCCTTTTGATAAATAAATTCCATCATCCCCATAAAAATCAGCTGGAGAATATAGCATCCCTTCTTTTTCAGAATGTTTTGTCCAATAAGCTGGGTCAGCAATATCGTCATCAAAGTCTTCAGGTTTTAATTTATAAGTATCCCATGTGTATTTATTTACTAAACTTGCTTGTTTAGAGGCTGATAATCCAGTTTCTGTTATTTCATCAAATATTATCATATTTTGGTCTCTATCTACTGCCGCAAACAAACAGACAAACGGAGCTTTAGTACCATAGTCATAAAATCTGTAAAGGGTATGAGTGCTAACTCTAAAATGCACATTAAATTGAAAATAAGAACTAGGTATTACATGGTTCATTGGATTCCAATTATCAAAATATGTACCAGCAAATACATCCCATCTACCTTCTAACCACATAGCTCTTAATACTGGATTTAAATTTTTAAGTTTTCGTACATAGTTAGGGTCATTTTTTAAAAGAGTTGGATTGTCAAATACAGTTGCTGGTATAAAATGAAAACTAATACCCTCTTCATCTATAAAAGGTTTTCCAGTTTTTTGATTTTGAAAAGAAACATCAAACTCTTCATTGTATCTTGGTGTTTTAGATGGGACTGGAGGGCATCTATCAATAAATTTTCTTTTTAACCATACATGACCAATGTTACCCGGATTTGAGGTTAAGCATATTTGAGGTTGCAACAACTGATTATCTGTACGAGCTGATGTTGAAAGTTCCTCAATCCAATCTTCTGGAAATTGGTTAGCCTCATCGACTCCAATAAAATTGTAGTTACCACCAATGTAGTTATCCAAAGCTCTTCTATCTTGGCAATGGACTAAATATATCTTAGCACCACTTGGAAAAACATAACATTTGTTTCTCTCTTGCCACCTAGCGTTATACAATTTATAAAGTTTATCACATTCAGGTTTTAAGTTTCTTTCAAGCTGAGGGAATGTCCTTCTCATCAGAATACCAATATAATCGGGAAAATCAATTGATACAGCATCAACAACTGTCTTAACTGCCTTACCCTCAGCTTTAAACTTTTTCGCTTCTTTTAGCTCTATTTTTCGTTTCAGTCTTTCGTAGTGATAAACCCTTGGTACTAATGCAGCTTTCCAAGCAAGCATAAGGGATTTACCTCCTCCCCTTGCTCCACCATAGAATATCCAGTTAGCAGTAGATTTTAAAAATTCTGTTTGCTTACCACTATGAGGTCTAAACTTATATTTACCAGTCATCGTTACCTCCCCTATCTGATTCTTGCACATAAGCTCTACTATTACTTCTTATGGAGTCAAGGCTTCTTGTACTAAGGTTCTCTTTGTCTGCTATCTCCCATGAACGCACAGCTGCTTGCCAATCTTTCATTTTATTCTTACCAACCATCCAACCTTTAGATATATAAAAATTAACAAACTTAACAGCATTGACTGAGTTCTTCCTTTCTTTGCAATAATTGATAACCATTTCTTCTGATGGAATTTCAAACACCTTTCTTTTTATTTTTATAGAACTATTATTAATAACTTTATCTTTATCTTTATCTTTAGCCCCTTCCATTTCTTTGGATGCCCCTAGTATGACCCTAGTATGACCCTTACTAGCTTCATCTAAGGGTCTAAATAAATTATCATACTTTTTGATTCGGTCATAGACAGACTTATGGACTCTATTGCTAAGATTTAATTTGTCTGGATGAGACACTTTATATTGGAATTGTAAAAATTTAGGAATAAACCACTTCCCATTTTCTAAATACTCAATTCTATCTGAAAATATTTCCATTAACTTTTTTTCATCAATATCTTCACCTACAAATATACTCATTATATCTATATCTGGTTCAAAAAAACCAGCATGGTCGCATTGACTTATTATATACCACCACGCACTCTTATACTTAGGGGTTAATCTTCTAAACCACCTCTTCTTCCAAATATCTGTATCAAAATACCTCTTTGCCATCTTCTTCCCTCTCTCTTTCTTTGTATGTGTTACTATCTAATTTAATACGTTCAATTAACCCTTGTCTTGTATCCGATTCTGCAATCGTAATATAACGACCAGACTTAGTCTTCTTTTGTGCGTAGAACTTCGGCTCTCTCTTCTTTACCATTTTTGTTTAACCATTCCATAACCTCTTTTAAATTATACCTAATTAACTTTCCACCACTACTTGTATTATTAATAGCAGTAGGGATAGGATTATCTTGATTCCTCCACTTATACACGCATTGCCTAGACACTCCCAATACGCCACATAACTCACTTGTCTTTAATAACTCTAGCATTTTTAACCTTTTTTATTGTCTTTTTGAGCAAAACCTGCCCCTAATGGACTATTATACACTTGGACATCCCAATCTGGTTCAGGTGATTCTAAATCCTCACCGCAATCAACACAGGTTAAAGACTCTGGTGTATTCGTATCTCTCTCTGCTGGCTGATACTCTGTATTAATATGCTCACAGAAACTATCCTTTTCCTCTAATTCAATAATCATACATTCCTCTCTTCTCTTTTTATTTTGTTTATACTACTAGTAGCCTTCTCATCCCTTATTACTAAGGCAGTACCACATATTATAAACATGAAGACTACACCTAAAATAAACCCTATGACGAAAGCTACCATACCCTATTTTACTACACATCAGTAACATATGTCAACCCATTTAAAAACACCTAAAATATAACAATACTAGACATATATATGAGAAGGGGGGGTGACCCTTTGACTGGGGGGGTCGAGATACACCATATGTTTTTATACTCGCACATTGACCCAGCATTTAACCTCTAGATATGCCATCATGGCTCATTACAGCACCAATTGACCTTTTATATATGCCCACCGAGGAGAAACTTCATAACATAATACTTATAATGTTATATAAAAAAAATAAGGATGGTATCCTCTCTTTATATAGGAGGTGAGGTGTAGTGACATACACTTATCAATCTATCCATGAACCCTAACCTAGATGAGCCTATGTGTTATCCTCTAAGAATATGTAATTATTAACCTATATATATATGAAGACATCCAAGCCAACATCATTCTACCTATATATAATAATTGTATAACATTATATAAAATAACGTATTGACAATTAAAGTAAACTGTGTAAGTTTAGATGTATCCAATAAGGGATGCACGAACAAACATGGAGTTTTAAAATGAATAAAGCAAATTATACTAAAATATGCGAAAGAGTTAACGACAGGATATTAGGCTTTTTAGAAGAAGGTATTGTACCTTGGCAGAAACCTTGGGTAGGAGGTAAGGCAAATGCACCACGTTCAGTATCATCTAATAAAGTGTACAGAGGTACAAACTTAAGTATTCTTAGCTGTGCAGGTTATGAGAGTCCTTGGTTTCTTACATATGGTCAAGCTTCTAAATTAGGTGGAGCTGTTAAGAAAGGTGAAAAGTCTTATCCTGTAGTATATTGGAAGTTTAACCCATCAGAAAAATGTACTGGATATTATGGTACAACCTCTGGATGTTCGGGTAAGACTTGTGGCAAGTGTAAAGGTTCAGGTACTTATAAACCATTACCCAACCTATTTAGTTTTAATGTGTTTAATGCTAATCAATGTGAGGGCTTACCTGAGAAGTATTATCCAATGATTAAAGAGGATAAGGATGCAAGGGATTTTACACCTGTTGAAGCTTGTGAGGAGATTGTAAAGAACTATCAATCTAAACCACAAATTATGCATGACCAAAAGGATTCATGTCATTACTTACCATCTAAGGACGAGGTACACATGGTAAGAGCTGAGAAGTTTATTTCTGACGAAGAGTATTATTCTACATTTTTTCATGAGTTGGTTCATTCAACTGGGCATAAGTCTAGGTTAGCTAGAGAAGGTGTTACTGGTCAGCATTTTTTTGGGTCTCATGTCTATTCTAAAGAGGAATTAGTAGCTGAGTTAGGTTCAACTTATTTATGTGCCATAGCCGATATAGATAGAACATCAGTAATAAAGAATAGCGCAAGCTACATTAATTCATGGAAATCGAAGCTTGAAGATAATGTAGATTGGATTGTTTGGGCTGGCACTAGAGCAAGCAAAGCAACAGACCATATACTAGGTGTAAGCTACGATAAATAGGATAGTTTGGAAGTTGGGCAGGTTCGAGTCCTGCCCTATCCTCTATGGCAATTATGCCATTCTTAAACATGGAGTACAAAATGCATAATACTAAAAAATATAATGGATACGCTAACTGGGCAACATGGGATTTCCACATGATTAGCAACAATGACTATAACTTGTACAACCAGATAAGAGATGTTGTCAGTAATAACTTAGATGATAAAGCAAAAGTCATTCAATTCTTGCGGAATGTAGCCTCAGACGATTATGGTGTAGACTACTACAATGTAGACTTTAGCGAGGTTGCAGAAACTTGGATAAATGATATTAAGGACGAGCTGTATAATAACTGGTTAGATAATAAGGTAGCTAAATGGGAAGTATATGTTGCTGATGAAAATGGTAAAAAAATAATAATGAAAGTAGCTGAATCTAAAAGAGCTGGAGTTATTCTTTACAATAAATTAATTAATTCAGATAATTATCACGAAGTTGGAATGAGAGTAGTAAAAGAATCTGTAAATAAAGAAGGTTAACTGATGATGGGCTGAATGCCCGAAACTCTCACTTCGGTGAGAGTCTTAACCAAACATGGAGTACAAAATGCATAAATATTATTTTGAAATTAATGGTGAAGAGTTTTTAATCAGAGTAAACATCTCAACTGGCAAATATGAGATATTCAATGGTCAGTTAGAATTAGTCGAAGAAGACTTTACATTATTTGAGGTGACTAAAGAAAATGCCTATAATAATTGCTTAAGTATTTATTATAATTTTATAGATGAACAGTACGCATCATAAAATAATACTTGTATACTAAGGTAAACAATAGTAAACTAAGTTAATAAATGAAACACATGGAGAAACAAATGGAAAATACAAATAAAGATTCAAATGACTATTATGGATATAATAACTGGTCAACCTTTACTTTCAAAGCTTTTATTGATAATTATGAGCCAGCTTATTTAGAAGCTAATGAAATTGTTAGAATCCAAATTGCTAGAACTGAAAATCCAGTTATTGAAACTGCATTCTTATTAAAATCTTGGATGCATACAATGGCTATAGCTAAAAGTGGTAAAGGTACAATGTTTACTGATAGCTCTAGTAAAGAAGATAAATTAGATATTTACTATAATATTGATTACTATCAAATAGCTAAAGTTTTAGTTGCTGATATAAAAGAACTAGGAGGTAAGTAATGAATCAACTTATTTTAAAAGGATTAGGAAAAAGGAAGGTTAAGTCTATTCTAAATAAATGGGTTAAACACCAGATTAATGTCTGTTTAGAGCATGCTAATGGTCGCATAACTTTTGATGAATATATTTATTTAGATAGATATGGTGTAGATGGGTTTGATGAAGATGGCATGCCTGTAGATGATTTATTTAAATTTATTGGCAATAGGCTTTAGGGGGTAAGTAATGAAAATAAGCACAACCATAAACTGGGTTCCTCTGGAGAATCTCAGCGAAAGAAAACCCAATGAAATAAACTGCTGTGATTATATGCACATGGGCGCAGTTGTAAACAGCGACAGCAGAAAGGGTGCTATTGGTGAAATCAACCTGTACAAGAGCATAGCCACCAGACGTTATATCAACATAGATACTGATGGCGGGTACTGGAATTACCATAGAGGTGCATACTGGCAGATTGACGAAAGGACTGCGCTCAGGAGAGTTAATGAGTCCTTGCATCAGAACGTAAACAATAGTAAACTAAGTTAACAAATGAAATACATGGAGAAACAAAATGTATAAACCTTGTTTATTGAAATTAAAAAAACTACCTCATAAATCTACAATGGAAGAAAAACAAAACAAGAAGATGTTTGACAAAATTGTTAAAGCATTGGAAGATGTCAAGTTTCGTGCTACAATTCACTTAAACGATAACGATAAAATAACTATAGCTTTGGGTGGAAATTATGATAGAAAAGGATATGATGTTGAAGTAGAAAAAAGATTAAAAAAAGCTGGAATAACAAAAGGATTTCAGCTACCACAAGGGATTGATATAATGGCGAACTCATCGGATATTGGAGATAATGGATATACTAAAGCTCAACATGATATAAGAGGGGGAGTGTAATGATTAAATTGAAAGACTTGAAGCAGTAATTCTAAATTGTGTAATGGTCAAAAAGGGGAGGTAAGTAATGGATAAAGCATATATAGTACGTTATAAAAATAGGTATTTAGGGAGTACCTATAATAAAAGTTTAATAGACTGCGTAAAGACAGCAAAAGAAGAAATAGAAAAAAGTAAAAGTAGTGAGTATCCACTAGATTTAAATTTTTTAACAATAGAGAAAACAGTTATAACAGATGTTGGTAGTTTAAAAACAGCGATAGAAGTTTTGGATGAAAACTTTGTTAGTGAACTTAGATTAAAAGGAGGTAAGTAATGAAAAAAAATATTATAGAATCTTTAATTGAAGTTTCAATCATAACTGCATTTGTAGTTACGTTTATAATTGGAGTTAGTATGATTATTGTTGTTATGAATTCTTGCAAATTAGGAGTCTAAAATGGTATTAAACATAAATAAGAATTTAAGAAATCTTGAATCATATTCTAAGATGAACCAATTTGATGCAGTTGGTATTGCAGAGGGTTGGATAGAACCTGAATCTCAGCAAGAGACTTTGGTTGCTTGGCAGATACTTGTAGATACTGAATTAGTTTGGACTTTGCAAGGGATGTTTGGCAGAGCTGCACATGATTTATTAGAGCTTGGATTAATAGATAAAGCAAATAAAAGAGCATACACTAAATCTCGTTATGAGAAGAATGAGTCTGATTAAATTATAATATAAACAGTCACTTGAGGATTCTACCTTACCTCGGTATAGGACTCCGCAAGTCTCTCCTCTTGTGGCTGTAAATTTTAAAAGGAAACTATGAATAATATTTTACAAGGGAGTGTACTAGATAAATTAAAAGACATTGAAGCAAACTCTGTTCAATGTGTTGTAACAAGTCCACCTTATTGGGGGTTGCGAGATTATGGAACTGCTGAATGGGTAGGTGGGGTTTCTAATTGTAGTCATAAAAGAGACTCTAAGAAATCTGATAAAACAATTACAGGTCATAAAAACTTTGATGAAATGGGTGGGGTTAGTGATGCTATATATAAAAGTAAGTGTAAAAGATGCGGTGCAATTAGAAAAGACTCTCAACTGGGATTAGAAGAAACACCTGAAGAGTATGTAGAAAATATGGTGAAAGTATTTAGAGGAGTTAAGAAAGTATTAAAAGATGATGGTACATTATGGTTAAATCTTGGCGATAGTTATGCTAGTTCTGGCGAAGTAGGTAGAAAAGATGCTCACAAATATGGAGGTATTTCTAAAGTCGAGCATTTACATTCAGGAGGAGTTAAAGGATTAAAACCTAAAAATTTAATTGGTATTCCTTGGAGAGTGGCATTTGCATTACAACAAGATGGTTGGTATTTACGACAGGACATAATATGGCACAAACCTAATCCTATGCCTGAATCTGTCAAAGATAGATGCACAAAAGCACATGAGTATATATTTTTATTAAGTAAGTCACCTAAATACTATTATGATTCAGATGCAATAAGAGACAAACCTCATTATGGTGAAGAAGTAGGAGCAAATAAAAGGTCAGTCTGGTCTATTAATGTTAAGCCATATAAAGATGCACATTTTGCTGTATTTCCTGAGAAATTACCTGAGCTATGTATCAAGGCAGGAAGTAAAAAAGGTGATATAATTTTAGACCCATTTTTTGGTAGTGGGACAACTGGATATGTGGCTCAAAAATTGGATAGAAAATGGTTAGGGATTGAATTGAATCCAGAGTACATCAAAATATCTGAAAATAGATTTAACCAATATGAATTATTTAACATATAAAGAGAGAGTAAAATGACCGTACAACCAGTTAAAGATATACGAAAAATAGCTATGATGATTAATGTTTTAGAAAAGAAAGGTAATAAACGTGACCCATTGCTTTTAAAATTTGGACTTAATACTGGTTTAAGGATTTGCGACATCTTACGAATGAAAGTTAAATATTTATTTAATACCGATGGAACCTTAAAAGAGTATTTAGATTTGTTTGAAAGCAAAACTATTAAAAATAGGAATAGAAGATTAAAGCAAATTAAGCTAAATAGTGTTATTAGACCAGAGCTAGAATCTTATGTCCAATTTTATGAACTTGAGCCAGAGGATTGGATATTCTTTTCATTAAAAAATCCAGCAAATGCTTTGGATAGGGTTAGAGCTTATTCATTACTTCGTGAGGCAGCTTTAAAATCTGGAGTTACTAAATTTGGTACACATTCAATGAGAAAAACATTAGCATATAATATTTATAATAAAACTAAAGACCTCGCATTAGTTATGAGGCTGTTAAACCACTCCGACCCAGACCACACACTAAGGTATATTGGTATTGTACAGCACGATTTAGATGAGGCTTATGAAGAGTTTTCAATTGATGCGGAAACTAAGTAAGTTTAGACATGGATAAATTAAAAGCAGATAAAATAAAACAAAAAATAAACTATTCTAAAAATGAAAGTGAAATCAAATTTGTAAAAGAACAAGGCAAGTCTATTGGTTTAGCTGTTGAAAATATGAAACCATTAGAATTAGATGAGCCAGTTTTTGATGGAGAACCTCTACTTGCTAAGAAAAATGGAAAGTATAGAATTGATGAGCAACATTTTGCTTTAATGTTTTTAGAAGCTTTCCAAAATGAAGATAAAATTACTGGTGATTTAGCACCTTTATATTCGAGGGTTGAACAGATGGTAGGTATACCAGCAAGTACATTAAGGGGTTGGTGGCTTAAACGTGAGGAGATAATGGCACAAAGAGCAACCACACTACACCAAGGATTAAATTATATTAGTACAGCGATGATGGTAGAGATGATGAGGATGACCCAAGCTATGGCTAATATAGATTACAAAGAGATGGTAAGTAATAAACCTCAAGATATGCATAATTTTATAAGCCTGTTTAATACTTTGATTAATAAATTTAGATTAATGAACAATCAATCCACTAGCAATGTAGCTCATGCACATGAAGTTGAGCTTGTTATACCAGATTAAACTTGCGCCTAGTCGTAAACTATAGTAATTTAAGCATAACAGAACATGGAGATATAATGACATATAGAAAAGCACCAAAAGATTACGATGAGTGGCTATTAGACCGAAAAGATAATCCTAGCATCGGAGCATCTCAATCAGCAGCAGTTCTAGGTCTACATCCTTGGATGACAGCAGTTGATTTATGGTCAGAGTTAACAAATGGATTCCAGCCTAAAGATGATAATCTTGCAATGTATTTAGGTAGAGAAATGGAGCCTATATTAAGAGATTTATTTTATAAAGAAACTGGTATGAAGGTTAAGCAAGATAATAAAATACGAATTGATTCAGAGTATAAATATATAACTACAAACCTAGATGGAATGGTTGTGGGTGAAAAAATACCAGTTGAGTTTAAGACAACAGCAAAAAAATGGGATGGCGAGATACCAGACCATTATTTTGTGCAATTACAGCATCAAATGATGGTAACAAACAGCCCATCTATTTACTTTGCAAGTTTGTCTATGGGTTTTGATAAGCAACTAATTATTGAAAAATACAATCGAGATAACAAGTTTATTAAGAAACTAAGAACAGCCTTAGTTGATTTTTGGAAAATAAATGTAGAAGGTAATGTAGCACCTGAATGTCAGAACATTGAGGATGCAAATAAAGTATTTAATCAAATCTCTGAGGAGGATGTATTAGAAGCTGATGAAAATATTCATGGAATAGTTCATAACCTTAGAAACCATTACGAACAAAAAAATGAGGCTGATAGAGAGATTAAACATCTAAAGCTAAAGTTAATGACAGCCTTAGAGGATAAGCAGATATTAATGCATAATGGTAGCCAGATTGTTACATGGAGGTCGACAAAAGATAGGGTTGTGTTTGATAAAAATACATTTCAAAAAGAAAATCAAGATTTATACAATCAATATTTAGTCACTAAGAAAGGTAGTAGAAGATTTGTACTTAAAAAGGAGTTATAATGTCTGAAATAAAAAACGCAAAAAACAGGTCTGTCGCATTGACACCTAAACAATCGGGTCTTAAAGAAACTATTAAAAGCCAAGAGTTTTATGTCCAAATATCCAATGCACTACCTCAAGGCAATCTATCAACTAAGAGATACCAATCTGCTTGTTTAACGGCTTTAGCTGTTCAACCTAAATTGTTACAATGCAACCCATCTTCTGTTATAAAAGCGATGATGGAATCTGCTAGGTATGGATTAGAGCCAAACAGTCCTTTGAGCGAAGCAGCTCTCGTTCCATATGGTCAAGATTGTAAATTTTTAATTGAATACCGAGGTATGATGAAGTTAGCTTGGAATACTGGATTAATTAAATCATTGGATTATGATAAGGTTTGCCAAGATGATGAGTTTGAATACTCAAAAGGTAGTAAAGGTTTATCTTTTCACCATAGACCAAGTCTTTCATCTAGTCGTGGTGAAGGTAACATATATTATGCTTATGCAGAATTAAAACATGGAGGAACAGCTTTTCAAGTTATGACAAGAGAAGATATAGTGTCACACGCTAAACAATTTAGCCGAGGATACTCTTCTAAAAGCAGCCCTTGGCAAACAGATTTTGATGCAATGGCTTATAAAACTGTTATAAGGCAACTTTGTGACAAGAAACTTCCTAAGTCTACAACTGAGCAAAGTGTTTTAATGAGAGAAGCAGCTCATATAGATGATTTTGTAGAGGAACCAAGGCATTCGTTAATGCAAGAAAAAGAAATTGAGATTGGGAAAGTTAATGCATCTACGCAAGAGTCAACTAGGACTCCAATGCCTAAATTTAATGATGAAGATGACCCTGCAATTTTATTTCCAGAAACAAGAGAAGCATAACACCTTATGTTACGCAACCACAACTACACATCGTCTAGCGTGACAATATATAATGGTGTTCTGAGGGTGGGCGACTCCATGCGCCTGCCCTCTATTAAAAGGGTTCTATGAAAGTTAAAAAAGAAATGGTTGAGTATTGGGTAGGTGATAAATATGATGATGCTATTAAGGTTATTTTAGAAATTGCAAATAGTCATAAAGATAAATTACCTTGGAAACCCGATATGCTTTACAACGATATTAAACAAAGTTGGTTACAAAAAAGGAGCAAGAAATATGGAAGAAACAGTTTATATAAATAAATGTAGCATTAAAGAAAAAATGTTTGATAATGGGTCAAGTGTTTTAAACATGGCTATCCATTTAGATGAGTTTGAAATGCATCAAAATGCCGATGGTTGGGTTAATATAAGTATTTGTAAACGTAAAGAGCCTAGTGATAAAGGACATACTCATTATGCTAAATTAAATAGTTATACTCCTAAAATAGAATCTAACCAACCAGAATCTAACCAACCAGAGGATAGCCCTAAAATAGACAATGATGATTTACCATTTTAGTAAATTTTGTTTATAAAAAATAACAATAGAAAAATCTCGCAATCCAGCGATTATTATATGTCTTTAAGGGATAGTATAAAATATTATAGTAATTTGCTTGATAAAAATAAAATTAGTATTAATGGAGCTGCACATCATAGACTAATGGTATTACAGAAAAAGCAATTTAAAATCGATAGAGAGAGGTATAGATGAGTCAATTAAAACAAGTAAAACATTTTTTAGAAGGTGGGAACAAGTTAACGCCCCTTGAAGCTTTGGATAAATTTGGATGCATGAGGTTGGCTGCTATTGTCCACACATTAAAAAATGATGGATTAGAGGTAAAAACAACAATGATAACTCATAATAAAAAAACTTTTGCTCAATACGAAATTGAAAAATCAGTTGAGCCAAACAATCAAGTTAAGATATTTGTATAAAATGAATATTAAAAGTGAAAAAAGAACTCGCAGATTTCCATCGACTCACACTAGGAAAGGATATATAATTGAATCTTACAGATTATTAATAAAAGAAGGTAGGATAAAAGAGGGTAGCTACGCAATGAATAGATGGAATTATTTAAAATTAAATAACTTTAAATTGAATAGTTGACCTTATGCAATTTTTTACAATAAAAGTCAAAGGAAAGCCAAAACCTCAACAGAGGCATAGGCATACAAAAGCTGGGTTTACTTACGACCCATCAAGCCAATACAAGAAAGACTTTATTGCTCAAGCTATGGCTCAAGCTCCTAAACTACCCTTAAAAGGGATTATATCATTAAGAGCAATATTCAAGATGCCTTATGTCAAAAAACATTATAGAACTGGAAAGTTTGCAGGGCAACTAAAGCCAAACCCACCTATTGAATATATTATTAAACCTGATATAGATAATCTAATTAAATTTGTATTAGATGCTGGTAATAAAATTTTATGGCATGACGATTCTCAAGTATATAAAGTTGAAATGGAAAAAATATATTGTGAAGAACCTTGTACTTTATTGGAGATAATGGAAGAATGAGTAACTTTTTCAAATTACATAATCCGATTGTAAAAACAGATAGCTTTGAAATAGAAAACCCTAAAATTATTGAAAAAATTAATAATGATATGACGAATGGTAATTCTTTTCATTATATATTTTTTGGTTCAACTGGTGTTGGTAAAACGTATTTAGGCACACATATTTCTATAAAATGTAAAGAGCAATGGGAGATATTAAGTTGCATAAAACATTACAAGGAGCATATATCTATTATAAGTTCTAGTTATACTGATAAAATGGAAGCAGACAGAAAAAATGATAATAAATTTAGTTCTAATTGTTTAATGATTGATGATTTAGGAGATGAAAAACCAATTACTCCAGCTTCCCATGATTATTTTAGCGGTTTATTAGAAAAAAGATATTTATATATAAAAAGAAATAATATTAGTAGAACTATTATTACAACAAATTTAAAATCTGAAGAAATAGTAGCTATGTATGGCTCAAGAGTTTATGATAGAATTTGTGAACATTTTATTATATGTAAATTTAATAACGATTCATTTAGAAAAAAGAATCTTCAAATTATAGTAGGGTAAACCCTAACTCCAAGTATTACACAATTTGTAAAATCTTCGAGGAAAGGTTTTACTTGACATTGTTATTTATTAGCTGTAAACTGTGTAAACAAAAATCATGGAGATTAAAATGAAAAAACAAAAATGCAATGGTAAACTTGCCGTTGTCAAAACAGAAAAAGGATATTCACATATGCAAACAATTTGGAGTGGTGGGGGTCATAGTGGCAACGTCAATTACACATCCTACAAGTGTGAGCATGGGCATGAATATGAGACTACTGGAAGAGATAAATCTTGTAGTTTACCATTAAATGTTTTTGGCAAAGGTTATTCTAAATAAAACAAACAGCAAAACAAAAAAAGGGGTGACCATTAGGTTGCCCCTTTTTTTTACCCGAAGAAGTAAGAACGAACCTTACTAATTTTTTTAACTTTTCTGTTTATTGTTATTTACTTTTCAGTCTTTAGTTCTCCAAAAACATCTGGATATAATATTTGTGCTTCCATTATTTTTGGTAAAATTATTTCAAGCATTAATTTAGAATCTTTTGATAATAAAATATCTGCTTTTTTTTCAGCAATTTTTTTCATATAATAACCTTTATCTTGTGGTTTAGTCTTTGGATTATTAATTGCTTCTTCTAAATCTTTTATTTCTTTTAATAACCTTGTCTCTTCTGCACGATATTCAATTATCATTCGGCTCTTTGTATTATCAAAAACCTTTACACTATTTATTTGGTTAAAGGTACATGCAATAACTACTTGCCTAATCATTTCTAAATCATTTATAATTAAAGCAGTTTCCATTAGTTTGCCTGCACTTCTTGATGTCATACCCTTACTACTTGGAACAACAAAATCGCTGGCGTTAAAGTCTTTTGTTTTATCAAGCATTGTAGAAGTAGAGAAAGGTAAAGGAGCTTTCATTAATGTTTTTAATACTCCAAAAACATATTCTTGACCTTTTTTGTCTTTTAAATCATAATTTTGAAAGCCACTTAAAGTAACACCTCCATTAAATAGTTGAGGAATTATTTGTAAAGCTGGTGCAGCTTTACCTACAAGTTTTTTCCCAGCAGCTTGAGGAACATTGAAACCAGTCTCGTCATAAAAAAGCTCTGGTAATTCCCTAAACTGCTTACCCCATCTTATGTATCTTTCTGTGCCATCGCTATATCTACCCATAAAGAGTCTTGTTTGACTTCCAATTGAATTTCCAAACATTGTATAATCCCAAAAACCAAAATCTTCTTTGTCTGGATAAAACTCTTCATTATCCTCCATGTCTTTTTTTCTATTTAGAATATTTAAACTATTAATTAAAACTCCATAATAGAGAAAAGCTTTTAACCAAAATCTTGCACCAGCTTTTCTCCTTATTGCCCTTCCTTCTTTTGTTTTCATTGCTGAACCAATCCCAGTAGGAGCCAATGCTTGTCTCATTGTAGAGACTAACCAATCAGGAGATAATAAAAAGTTTGTCATCATTTGTACTGTCTGCGGATTAACCATCAGAACATCCCAATTCTGACCTCCAAAAGTATCATTAACTAAAGATGCCATCTCAAATTTATACGTTTCAATATCTTTACCTTTGTAGTTAGAGACTAATGATTCATAAGCATATAGCTTAAAATGGTCATGTAGATAATCCCATAATGCAAAATTCCATCTTTCGTAAAATCCAAAAGCTAATTTGGTTGCCTTTCCAGCAATAGGAGTACCTTTAAATTTTACTTCTAATCCTTTTAATTGCGATGTTATCTTTTGTACTGGTATATCAGCAGAAACACCAAGTTGACCTAGATGCTCAATAAAATCAATGGCACTATCTTCTTTTTGCCAAACTTCGCTTTCCATTTTTAAAAAACCTTTCCATGGAGTCTTAAGTAAAACGCCTAACATTTTAGGCACATCACGATAATTAGCTAAAGGCATTGCTGTTTCAGACAATGCTAAATGATGAAATAAAGAGACAGCTAATTGAGTTTGTTTTAAAAGACCATTTATAGTTTCATAAGAAGATAAAACCTTACCAGCTGTACCATCAAGCTCTATCCTATTACTTAAAACAACTTTTAAAGGGGCTTTTAAATCTGGATGAATCTTATAATATTGTTTTGTAAAAGGATTTCGCATTGCAGGATGATGTATCTCAACCCAACCATCTGGTGCATTACTTGCGTTAGCAATTAAAGGCTTTCCTTTTACATTTATAGCTCTTACATCTTTTACAAATTCTTTATTTGCTAATGAATTATTTGTAATGCTTGAGTAGATATTAAAAATATCTGTAATGTCTGTAAATTTTGGTTTTAAATCGTAATCTTCTATCCCTTCTACAAGAGTTTCTATATATCTTTTATTTGTAAATTTATTTGAGGTGCTAAACCATGAAGCAACATCGGATGTTTTAGAAGATGGTATATCCCAAATATGAGTAACATAATCTTTTATTTCTTTATTAGATAATTTTTGGTTGCCTTCAGCAATCTCTTTCCATAATATATTATATCTTTCTCTAAAAGATTTTACGACTGGCTGTAAACTTTCAACTAACTTTTTATCTTGAATCATTGACTCAAGGTCAGGTCTTTTTAATTTTTTAGGTATTGATGTTGAGCCTTCAAGTAAAAAAGGAATCAACTCTCTTTGTGTAGGAGTTGTTATTGTTCGGACTTTATTTAAGAATTGATTTGTTTTATAAGCTCTTTTACCTAAAAAAATTCTTCTTTTTATAATAGACTGAGGCACTTTCTTTGCCTCCATCTTAGAACCTTCGTTTGTTATTTCTGCAAGTCTTATCTTAGCGTCTTCACGCAACTTACGCTCATCTGGCGTTATTTTTTTGAGTTGGTAAGTCGGCTTGGTTTTTTTGGGGAGGACACTACGGTTAAATCTCGGTCTGTGAATTGGTAAGCGGTCTCGGAGGACTTTAGAGTAACGTCCTGTATCGCCTTCATATTTTCTGATGATTCCAATGTAGATTTCGTCTGCTTTGGCTCTGTTTCCAAAATTTCCAATAAATCTTGCATTGCCCCTTTGTAATCTGGTCTTGGCATTGTATTCCTTCCTTATTTTGTTTACATAGTTGACTAAGCTACCACCTTCATCCACAATAACCAAATCAATTTTATTACCTTTAATTGGTAAAGTTTTATGTTCAATACCTCTTTCTGTTAAAGATTTGAATATTTTTGGTAAAGTTTTTAAATCAGCATTTAGATTAATTGTATATAAATTATCAAGACCTTCTTCATTAATTTGAAAATCAAGGATGGCTTCTTGTGTTCCTAAAAGACCTTTTATAGCTGCTAAATATTCACGCTTATCATATGCAACCTCTTCTGTAATAGTAGTCATTACAGTTGCTTCTGCTCCTGTATTCCCTTCACCAATAGCAACAGTAGTCATAGACTTAATACCTAGTTCAACTTCTACCTCAGCTATTGACCTATGGTACTGAATTAATTCTTTTGACTTAATATTTTTAATTGCTTCGTCTAAACCAATCTCTTTTATTTGTGGACTAGCAAATTGATACGACTCTGGCTCTGCATCAAATATAGATGCGTCACCTGTATCTGCAAAATCAGATAACATTTTAACTTGTGGAGATTCTTGGTTTAATATTGTCAGCCAATATTGTTTAGCTGCGTAAAATGGCATTTTAGCCCTTGAATCTTCTTGAGGCAATGCCTTAACAAAAGTATCAAGGTCTATTGGCTGTGGTAACTCTCTATACCCAGAAATATCATCAGGGAAATTAACTTCTATTTTATATTCTGGATGCTTTCTATTCCTAGAATCACCAGTTCTAAAATCTTTAATTTTGGCTACTGCAACAACTTTTCGTGAAATTTGTGAAAAATCTGGGACTGCTGTTTGTTTTGCAATCTCAACTGCATTTACTTTCCCTTCTTTAGCTGCTTTTATTACATCTTCATGTTTTTTTAATAATGACTTAGCCTTAACCTTACCAACTTTATCTTCTAAAGCTCTGTATAACGCATTCAAATATGATTTATTTTTAACCATCGAGCCTTTAACATCAACTAAAGATGTAATTGCCAGTACGTTATATCCTTTTTCTGTGTCATTCAACAGTTTTGTTGCATTTGCTGGGTTATCTAATGCCCAACCTCTATATGTTCTTGGATACCTTATTCCAAAGTCTTCATAATCACCCTTTAAATTAATATTAACTGGGTCGCCAGTAATAAAGGTTACACCTTGATTCTTAACCTTAGAAGGCATTACTATTTCTTTTGTTTGCTTTAGACTATAAGTTATTTTTGTTGGAGAAGGTCTGCCATCTACATCAGCCATTAGTTCAGAATGAATTTCTTTAGGTGATTTTATTTTTTCTGTTATAGACCTATCTAATAAAGATTTTAATTTTTTTGAAACTTTACCTTCTTTAACATTTTTAACAAATCTTTCAGAGCTTTTGATAAGAGATTTGGCGTATTCTCTAAATCTTTTGAGTAATTGTGTGAGAGCATTACCGAATTTCCCTTTTGGTCTGCCACTAATCGCATTGTCTTTCGCCCTATTACTAAACCATTCGAGGTTGCTTTGCGATGCATCATCTGATTCTTTTGTTTGCTCATAATACTTTTTTCTCTCTTTTGTTATTAGTGAATCAAAGTTTTTATTTGACTCTTCTTGTTTTTTATACCACACTTCTGCACGCTCTTCTATAACCGTTCCAATGTCTGCTCCTTTATAAAGCTTAACAACATCTACTAAAGTGGTATCTCTATTTTCTGTATAATTTTCACCAGCAATCACAACATCAGAAGGCTCTAAACCTTCTAAATCCCTGCCAGCATTATTAAGTTGGGCATAGGCGTTTTGTAATGTTTCGGGGCTATCAGGGTCTTCTATGTTGTCTTGCAGAGTTCTTAACTCATCAAGCTTAGTTGTATACTCAACCCCTGTGTCTTGTCCTTGAAATAAATCAACAACCTCTTGAATCGCTTGAGTTTCTGTTGTTTCTACTTCAGTCTTTATATTTTTTGGAACTCTATACATTAATTCCTTAGTAGTAAAATCTTTATTTTTTCCTTTGTTTTCAACAAACCCAAATTTCTTATATAAATCTTTTAACCTTTTAACAGATGTTGCCCCAAATTCTTTTGTTGGGGTAAGGACAATACGTTTGTTATTTCTATCTGCATATTCTATAATATCAGCTATAACCTTTGTACCGACTCCCTCTCCTCTTTTTCCTTCTGGAACAACTATTCTTGACAATGAAATATCATTTTTCTCAAGTGTCCCTAAAAGGTCTAATGTAACATTATATTTTTTTTCAATTTGTTTAGAAAAATCAATAGGCTCAACCTCTGTTTCTGTTGTTTCTGTTGTTTCTGCTGTTTCTGATGCCTCTACAGGCTCAACTTCTGTATCTGACTCCAAATCTGATTTTACTTCTTTTACGTTAAAAACTTCATAAGACCCATCATCAGCAATGTTCAAACCACGATTTTCAAAAACATCTATTATGCCATCAATTGCTTGTTGAGCTTCATAAACATTATCTAAAATCAAATCGTTCTCACTATCTTGTCTTTCGTCTACATATTTTTCTAATTTTTTCAAAAGACTAATTGCTTGCTTTGGTGTCTTTGGCTCGGCTTGCGCCCACTTAAGAGTCTCCCCTTTTTTATTAACAATATCTGAAGTGTATACGCCAACTAACTCTTCTTCAGTTAAAACCTCTTTTGACCGAACCTCATATTCTTGGTCAATAAGATTAGTTTTATCTTTAACTTCTGGCTCGCCCTCTATTTCACTCGATACTTGGTCTGCCTCAATTTTAGTTTCGTCTACCTGTGGTGGTTTTACAGCCTCAGTTTCTGGCGGAACCTCTGTTTTTGGTTGTTCTTTAGCATCTTTTGTTGTTTCAGCGTTATCAATTTCTGTAGATTGTTTTGCTGAAGAAGATTGTACAGCACCTTTACCAGCACCAAGTGTGCTACCTAATACTCCACCACCTATACCAGAAGCTAAAAGCCTATCTGTAATTCCTTTATCAGTAAGTTCTATCCCAAGCGATTGAGTTTCTGCGTAGATATTTACAGTCTCTTGAAGAACCTCTTCAGCCATTTCAGCCAAACCTTGCTCTAACGCATTCTTTTTTATATTTTTATATAAACCTCTTTTAATTATTTCTTTAACAAAAACATCATTCATAGCCTTTTTACCAAGACCCATTTTACTTAGCAAAGTACTTGCTGGTAATGCACTTATTAACCCATTTATCATACCAACAGTTAAAGCCACATTTGCAGCTTCGCTTGGCTCTATACCTTCTTCAATAGCAGTTTGCATCATACCACCAGTTTCTATACCAAAAGCAGCAGATGAAGCTACTGCCACACCAACAGTTGGATTCTTTGTTACAAGTGTAGCTATAGTTGCTGGAACTACTATTTCTAAAAGAGTCGGAATTGCTTCACCTACAATACTTGCTATTTTTCTTGGGTCTAACCAACTATAGTCCATATAATTCTCAGTAGGCTGTAAATCAGGTCTATTTGTATAATCTTTGACACCATCTTGGTATAACTTGACTCCTTGTTGAAAAAATACATTCTCTTTTGTTTTTTGTATGGCTTCGGCTACAGATATTTCTGGCTTATATCCACCATATCCTTGTCTTGGGGATATAAGTTCTTCTTTTTCTCCTCTTGGAGATGTTGCACCTATTGTTTGTAAATAACTTCCTGCTGTCTTTTTGAAACCACCTCCAGAGTATCTTCTTGCAGAAGGCAATGCAACTAGCCTCTCCCAATAATTTGGCAATTCTTTTTGTATAGGTTTAGGAGATAGCTGGGCTAAAGGTTTTCTTGTCTCATATTTTGGTAAATTTAAATTTAGATTAGATTCAATATTTTTATTGATAGATTCAAGACCTTTATCTTCATAAGCAATAGTAGATTTAAAAGTATCATTAACTACAGTATCATCTTGCAAAATAGCATTTGGATTTTGCTTCATAAATGTATCTTGAAGCAATGGAGGTATATCGTTAAAAGAACTATCTCCGACTAGATAATTAAGACCTTTTTGAGCTTCAGGCTCATTAGCTAAAAACTGCTCTGTTAAATTTTCAGGTATCTTATATTTTTGTTCACCAACATAATAGATATTTTCTTTCATTATTCAACCATGTATTGCGAAAAATCAACTTTACTAGATGATGCTGAATTTTGCTCAGGTTCTGGTGTTTCATAAAACTCTCTTACATTAGTCATTTGAGTTTTTGCTGATTTAATTTTTCTTATAAGGTCATTAGAAAAAAGTTGTCTTCTCGCCTCATCACTTATATCTTTTGCTGGTATGGGCGTCCATTTATCCCCTATCATATAACCTGTTTCATTTTTAAGATAATCTATTGGAGCTTCTTTGGCTATTTGATTAACATATTGATTCATTTTTAATTGGTCACCTTGCTCCGATAAATCTGGATTCAAATCTTTTAAATATTCAGTTCTAAAGTTATCCAATGCTGTATTAAAATTTTCTGAAACACCACCTTGAAAATCGCCAACATTTGCAATAGATGTTTCTAAATCTAAATATTCAATCTGCGCTCTACTCTTAAATTCTTGATTGTTCGCATTGTTTTGAAATCTTGCTTTATCTTGCACACTAATATTTCTATTAGATTGTATTCTAGCGTTTTCTTTTTGAGTCTCTCTACTTTTTAAAGCGTTATAATGACTAATCCATAAGTTTCTTTCTGTTTTTTCCCAAGAGTTTTTCATTTTTTCATATAAAGGAAGCATACTGGCTGAAGTTGCACCTTCTTTAAAAAAAACAGCATCTAAAGTTTTCATCGTAGGGCTTAATTCAGATTTTGACATAGATATTGCATCAGCTATTGACATTTCTCCTTTATTGACAGCCGACATAATTTCTGCGCCTCTGTTACCTCCTACATTTCTATATACTTGCCTAGTCGCTCCACGCTTCTGGACTCTACTTTTTAACTCCATTAATTGCATTGGGTTCATTGCGCCAAGTGCTTGATATAAATTAGTTGGCTGTTGAGTCTGTTGAGCCATTTGCTGTACTGGCTCTTGTACTGGCTCTTGTACTGGCTCTTGTACTGGCTCTTGTTGTTGTACTAATTGCGATTGTTGAGTTTGTAAACCTTGTAAAATATCTTTTTCTGGGTTCTGCTCTAAAGCTGGTTGCTGATTACTTATAATAGATTTTTGTTCGATTTGTCCGTTAGCCATGATTAACCTTTAAATATTTAAGTTCTATCTGCAAATTTGTTAAAATTATCAAAACTAATTTCCTCCTGTTTATTCAATCTGATATTAGTGTAGGTTATTGTTTGGTTTTCTTCATTTACTGCCTTAACAACAATATTATCGTTTTTTAATTTTAATCTTTTATTCTTTAAATCTGAAGAAATTTTTATTCTTCCAATTCCCATTGCTTTTTTTTGAGCTTTTGTTTTAAAGTTTTTTAAATAATTTTTATGCTTAACACTTCCAGTTTTTACAATTGAACCATCTGGCAATTTAAAATCCATTTTTTTTCTTGGTGGCTTTACATTTGTTTTTAATTGAGATTTAGCCATAGTTTCATTGTACAAGGCAGTAGTATCATCTTCTAATTCACTATTTATTTGAGGTTCAACCTTAGTTTTTACTTTAGAACCAATAGAGGCATTAGCTATAGAATTAGCGTCAGAACCAACATCGGTAACAACAGTCTTAACGGCATCTTTAACGGCATTGTTAGGATTTAAAGTCCCTGAGTTATAATTAGACATCCCAGTATAGCCTGCTCCTAAACCAAGTTCTTTAGTAATATCATTAATTTCCAGACCACTACCTAATAAAGCATTTACTCTTTGGTCAAGCAGAGTTCTTTCTGTTGTAAACATTTCAGAACTCCATTTTTGGTCTATCATCTTTTGAACATCAGCCTCACTGCCAAAATAACCAGAACGCACTGCCATTAACTTGGCTTCATTTAATTTCCCCGCTTGGGTAATACCTGCTGAAGCAACAGATGCTCCCAATCCAATAACATCTGAAGTTAATTGGCTTTTATATTGTGACTGTGCTTGCTTGTAAGCTTGTTCTGCTCTTGCTTCTTCAGCTCCTATTTGAGCAGTTATACCAGCGGCTTGTTCGCCTATTCTCGCTGTGTCTGCTGTCTGAGCGGCAACTGCTTTATCAGTCGCTGTTGCTAATGCATCTTGAGTTTGTTGACCAGCCGATAATCTCATTTGAGCTTCAATACCACTTCCACCTAATCCAGATTTAGCAGTATCATACCCTATCTGTTGTTGCATCTGCCTTCCTTGTCTTCCAGCCATTTTAATAGCTGGTTGCATCGCTTGGTTTACGACTTCTCTATTAGATGAACGACCACGAAGAAAAGATACATACTTCTTCATATATCCTGTGTTTGCTTTGAAATCTTCTTGTTTAGGTTTATTTAAAGCTGTGCCAGCTACTTTTGCGACTGCTGGTAATGCCGCTGCTAATAATTGCCATGCCATTAGTATTTTACCTCACTTTCTATATCTAATTCATAAATAATGTTAGAAATAGTTTCTGCGTTTTGAATTTCAAACGTAACAGATTTCCCTCTATTTACCCCTAAAGGTATTCCTCTAAATTGTTTTGATTTCGCACTAACAGTATGCCTTTTCTCAACACCATCGTTATTCTCAACTATAGTAGTTATACTTGCATTAATTCCAGTATACTCAGATTTTACTCTTTTTAAAGTTCCTTTTTCAAAAAACATACTTTTTGTTTTAATACTAGATTCTTCTTCTGTAAAAGTTTCTGTTGGGTAAGAATCTAATCCTGTACCATTTGCCTTCAAATATAAATTAATGTTGTCTAAACGATTGCCACCAGTAAGCGTAATTGATTTTTTTACATCTAATCCAGTAAATTGTGTCCACATATTTCGGTCAATATGATAAACAAAACTAATTCCATTATCAATTACATCGTGTAATACATATTGGTTGTTTAAAGGCACATAATAGCCAAATAACGAATCTTTTATTGGAACGTCTATAATGTTCTTGGTAATTAAGCCAAAGCCCTTACCATCCCATTTTACCACTCCAACTTCACTTAGCCAAAACAATGCATCTCCAGCTCTGACCAATGACTTCTCAGCCAATAAACCATATTGCTGTTTTTCTTCAATCAATGAACTCGATGAACCACTCCATCCGCTTGCAGAACCCTGCAATACAAATCTGTTAATGCTGTTTCTTGTAAAAATAATAAATGTGTTTTGATACTCAAATTGTAGAAAAGAAGGTGCTGGCATTATTTTTAAAATTGGCTCTCTAACTTTTTTAAAATATAAATCTGGAAATGCCTTACCATTTACATCTGTCCATTTGACCATGTTTCTGTTAGACTTATATTTAATTTCTTTTGTCTCGTCAAAATCAATATTGTTGTTGTATGTATCATTTAAACAACTTTTACCAATCATATCATCATACATTGGTTGAAAATTCCACAATTGTGCTATTGTCTGTAAATCATCAAGATAAACACCTTTCTCTACAATAAGATTATCAATGTATAATGTATTAAGCGTATTTCTGGGGTCGTTTGAATATGAAGTAAGATGCTCAGATGAACCAATGACAATTTTACTCATCTCATCACCGTCTACATCTGACCATTCTGGTAAATCAAGATGGACATCAGAATCAATATTAGCAACATTAAACTCACTATTATTATTATTATACATCTGAAGTGTAGATTTGCTTTCAGAAAGACTCCAGCTCCATAATATATTATAAGTATAATCTATATCATCACCACTATATAAATCATAAATATTAGAACTCCCCAATGCTATTTCAAGATAAGGAAATGTTCCAGAGAGTGTATTACTATTATATATTCTATATGCCCAATATGCTGTACCAGATGGATGAATAGGATTAGTACCAACTCCCGATACTAGAGTAGATAATCCCAAAACTATCATGTCTTTTCCATCGTCACCATAAACAGTAAATATTGCATAAAAATTACCATTTGTAAATGATGGCTGTTTAAAAGTTAAAGTCCCAGATATAAACCCTTTATTAAAATTTAATTCACTTGCAGTTGCCCCAGATAAATCAGTATATAAAAAATCATATTGAATACGCCCATTTAAATTATTTGAAACATAACTTTGGTTACCTATTTTATAATCAGCAAACGACTCAAATTGTGGCAAAGATGATAATTTATCTGGACTTGAACCAAAAGAACTTAATGTACCATCTATATTAGTGTTTGCTTTATTTAAAGCTCCTTTATTTGGTTCTGCAAATTCTTGTGGAGTAACAATTACTGATGAAGTGTTTCTGACTCGACTATTATTCCACACCTGCTGTCTGTTCCAACTCATATCGCCAGATTCAGTACCAATTTTATGAAACCTTCCATAATGAACACCGATATTTCCTTTCCAACTAAAATCATTTTGAATTATTTCATTATAAATGTCTGGGACACCATCATAATCGTTTATATTAGCTTCATCAGTCCAACATAAATAAACTACATGGGAAGACCCAGCAACCAACAATGGGATTTTTATGTATAAATCTATATGACCAAAATCAGAAGTTGAACTAGCTAATTCTCCTGTTTTAAAAGAAACCATTATTGGTGTTGTGGCATCTTCATCGTATAATCTTATATGTTTTGCTCTTGAATCTTCAAGACTCAAAAGATTAGTAAAATCATCAACATTAAAATGTTCTATTGCAGTATCATTATTTAATGGATTAGATGCAGCATCCCATAAACGTATTTTAACAACTGCATCTACATAATGTTTATTATCTTTATTATCAATAGTTATCGGATGATAATATTTAAACTCATGTGGAAATTTAATTTTTGTCTGGACATTACCGACCATTGTAATACCACCAAGCGATGCCGCTGTTTTTGCTATTGGAGCAACATCATTCTCATAATTAACAGTATCACCTTTTGATACTTCAACAGTTAATGTATAATCATTACCAGTAGTTTCAGTTTTATTTGATTTATCTATTATTTCAAATTGTTCTGTAAGGTCTAATGTTTCTATTGTGTCCCCTTCAGAATAACGCATAACACGCATATAAACTTTGAAATATTTTAAATCTTCTAAATCATTTTCAGGAATATCTGGTACTGATAAACCAGTAATAGATACTTTATCAATCCACCTTTCATCTGCTCCATTAGCATCAATCTTAAAAAATTGCATATCTAATGTATCTGATAATGGTGCAGGGTTACTTTCATCCCCAAATTTTGTTACAGCCGTATATGTACATTGAAACAAACCGAGGTCAGATAATCTTGCATTTGTAGAAACTTCTTCAAATAAAGAACTATCCCATTCATCTATATTATAAACTCTAGCTTTATTTTTAGGAGCTGGCATACCTAATTTTCCAGCTCTAAATAAACCATCGTTATCTATTGTCACAAAATGTGCATTATTAACATTGTCAGTAATAATAACCCTATCATCTGAGTTAATAAATTGAATGTCTGATAATTCTGTATATATAATTCCAGAGTCTAATAATAGTTCATTTAAAGTTTGGTCAGTTTCGTAGTCCGCTATGTTTTCCCATTCTAATTCACCTGAATTATTTATTAGGTATAATACATGGACTTCATAAGTATCATTATGAGTTTTACCAAATGCAAGTAAAATATAATTAGTGCTTAATATGTACCCATCTGATTTTTCAAGTTCAATGTCTGTTATAGAATAATAAGGCTCTGATATTGAGATTATATCGCTAAAGAGTGTTATAAGTTTATCATCTAGGACATTATCAAATTGAGCTTGTTCTGTTCTTTTTTTTAATACACCATCACCAGTAATTTCATAATTTATACATTCTTGCAATTGACTATCATCAATTAAATCAGAACGAGCTACGTTGTTAAGCCCTCCAGTAAGAAGAGGTAATGCTCTTTTTGCCATTTAAAATGCCCTATTAAAATGTGTGTTGAACAAAAGTCCAATAAGCTGACCATCTCATTGTGTCCGTATCTGAATCATCTAATACTTGTGCGTACAATAAACTAGAGACTATCGCTACTTGAGCATTAAATGAGGTGTCCTCACTATCATAGCTTCTTACCGTTTGTTGTATAATAGCCTCAGTTCCACCATCATTCTCAAGAAGAAATTCAATTATAAATCCTATAGTTTTTGCCGCTCCAGCTTTTGAGCCTACAATTCTAACTGTTCCACAAGCAACAGAATCTGAATCAAAAGGTATTCCCCCACCAGTAACAGCACCGTTTATACTCTGCATACTTGAGGTCATTGCAAAAGAATCAAGTTTATGCATTGTTACACATCTACTATCTCCAACTGCTGCAAACATACCAGCAGAATAAGAAAGTTCACTTTTCCTATCGGATTTTGCATTTCTACCAAATGCAATTGAATAAGAATTTGTAGCTTGACTTGTTGTACCAATCACAATAGAACCTGTACTTGAAGCTGTATTTGTGTCTCCAATCGCAACCGAATTACTAGCTGAAGCTGTAGAACCATCTCCTATAGAGATACTATCTGTTCCGCTAGCCCTAGCAGTATGACCAATTGCAGAGGCGTTTACACCATCTGCATTTGAGGCTTGACCGATACTAACACTATAATTACCCGGTGCATTTGTATTAAGTATCATTAGTCCACCAGTACCATTTGGAGATATTCCTAAATCTCCGTTAGTATCTGTTGTAGATATTAAATTAGCGTTTAATGTTATATTATCTATATTAAGAATTCCACCTGTAATAGCGTTTGTACCAGCTACGATTGCTCCACTAAATGTCGCTGTGTTGTCTGCTGATAATTTTAAAGCCGAACCGGGACTTGTCCCCTGACTACCTGAGTTTGTTTTAAAATCTATGTACCCTTTCTCATCAGAAGCACTACCTTCATGTGCTACCAAGATATGAGCCATATCATCAACGCTTGCTCCGCTTCCTTTGTTTCCAGTAAATTTTAAAGTAATATCCCTTGCATTAGTAGAATCACTAGTTTCTTGATTATCAAAGGTAACTACGGTTGCTGTTGCATGAGAAACGGTTAACGCTGAATAGGCGATTGCTCCACCGACAGATAAATCACCAGTTACAGTTAGATTATCAGAGACCGTTGTTTCAGAAGTGGTATGCCCAATTATTACTGGCGCACCACTAACATTTGCATTAATTCTTACACCGTGGTCTGTGTCTCCATCTAAAGTTATTCCACCAACATCTGATAATAAAGTTATAGACCTTGCGTCTGTTCCTTGGTCTGAATGTATTCTAATTTTTTCAGATGTCCCACCATTTGCCCTAATATAAATAGCATCAGCGGCATTTTCTGTTGATGTAAGATTTATAGATGAAGAAGTTGTTATATCAATGTCTTCACCTGCACCTCCACCTGATGTTATATCTATACCACCAGCACTTGCACTTAACACAATTGCGTCTTGAGCGTTTTCTGTTGAAGATATATTTACAGACGAACCAGTTGCTGTAATATCAATGTCTTCTCCTGCCGCTGCTCCAGTTGCTCTTATATCAATACCACCAGCAGAAGCAAGTACATCAATTGCGTTTGCACCTGTACCAGCCGATGAGAGTGCTAATGTTTGCGTTCCACCACCAGCAACAGATAAAGTCAAATCTTTAGCTGAACCAGTTATAGTTATATTGGAGTCATCTGTTCCGTCAATTGAAAGGCTACTACCATCTATTATAAATGCCCCTGAATTAATATCTACTCTTCCAGACGTTGTTATGTCAATTTCAGAACCATTTGTTCCTGCAATATTTACTCCAGTATGACCATCAATTGTTACAGCACCAGCTTCAGAATCAATTAATATAGTTCCCGATGTTGTCTTCCAATTTGAATTTGCTGCACCAGTAAGTTCCAATGCACCACTACTCATAATATCTAATTTAGTACCATTCCCTTCAATTTTTTCTCCATCATCACCAAAAGTAAGCCCTACATTTATTGGGATGTTAATATCTGTAGATGCTGTTAAATTTATATCAGCAGACGCACCAAGAGTTAAATCGGTGCTATTACCAGAAACAAATTCATTACTATCTACAAATTGCATCTTAACGCCGCTTGCAATAGTTACAACTCCAGTATGGGATGTTGCTCCAGTAACCGTAAGATTATCATTAATAGTCGTTTCTGAAGTTGAATGACCTATAGATATTGGACTGCCGCTTGTTGCCGCATTAATGACAACTCCGTTACTTGTGTTTGTGTTATCTATTGTTAAGCTTGTTGTAGAATTAAGGTCTATAGATGCACTAGCTAAATCAATTTCACCATCTGCAACAAGATTTAATATTGTATCTCCAGAACTAGATATATAAATAGCGTCATCCCTAAATCTTAGTTGATTTGAAGACTCTAACCTTAACGCTACCGTAGACAGTTTTAAAGCCGAGGCATTGCTACCTCCAGCTCCATCGTCTGTGAATAAAGGTTTTAAAGCCGATGTTAGTCCAACATGGTCGGCTGAACCTCCAACACTTAAAAGTTGTTGATAAATCGCTGCTGGTGTGTTACCTTTTAAAAAATCAGTCATATTTAGCCCCTGCTAATATTTATATGTCATATCTCTTGACATATAGGTTGCCTCTAAGTTTGAGTATTGGTTTTTTAATGAAAATAATTCCATGTCAAAAATCTCTTTATTTACCGAAAAAATATCTGGGTCTTTAAATTTAGGTCTTGCTGTTAACGCATACAATACACCTGAAATTAATAATTGCCTGTAACTTTCGGGTAAATCTATTATTGAATCTTTACCTACAACATTGTCAAGAAATGAATATGATTTTTTGACACGCAAACGTAGTATTTCTGTGGTTGTAGATAAATCTTTTGGAAAATAAATAAATCTTCCTATTTGCGCCCAATAATTTTCTGTTGCGTTATTACTATCTTTTACTTTCTGATAAGGAACTTGTTCCCATTCTACATTATCTAAATATACTTCTTGTATTTCAACAATATTATCTTCTAATCTAAGTCGGCTTTCGCCTGACGTATAATCATATTCAAATCTAAATCTTCCGTAATCCTCAACCTCATCAGTTATTTCAAGATTAATGACAGTAGTAGCCATTAAATCTATTGATTGACTTATTGCTGATGGAGATACCTGTACTAATTGTTGCCATAACCCAATTTCATCATTAATTCTTCTAATTACTTTATTTACTTCTGCCTTAACAATAGAGATATTTGGTTGTTGAGGTAATTCTAAAGCAATGTCTTGGTAGACATCGTAAAATAATATTGGGACTATCTGAGTTGCAGTCCCATCTTTTAAATTACTTGCTTGCGTTACTGCGCTTGCTTGTTTTTTAATTGGTTGTTCTGGAAATAAACTCATTAGCTATATGCTCCCTCTTTAGCTGGTTGACCAGTAAAGGCTGGCAAATTTGAAATATTTACAACTGTTTCAGATATTATCCTGTAGATAAAATTCCTTGAATAATTTAAAGTATTAATTAAATTTGTGTTATCATTCCATTCATCAGGGTTTGGATTTTCAATAAATTGAAAGACTACGCTTATTTCAACTTCCTCGTCAGCCAATTGACCTGATACAAAATAAATATTATTGCCTCTTCTAAAATAAAATATTTCTTCCGAAGTGGGTCTAAACGCAACTTCTAAAGCCATTCTCTTGTATTCTTCTTGAGGAATTTCTTTTAAAGTTAAAGCAGATGCGAAATCTTCATTAGGTCTTTGAAAAATATCTAAAAATCTTATAACGCTTCCAGAAGAAGCTATAGAAGGCAAACTTACGGTGTATTGTGAGTTTTTTAAATCTAGTGTATGGTCAATCTCTTTTATTAAATCTGGTATCTCAACTAAATTATAATTTTCCTCTTTAGCAAGAACAGAACACATACTATCAACAAAACATTGACTTATTAGACCACGAAATCTTTTAAGGTCTGGGTCTCCTAACCTTTTTCCAATTTCTTTTTGTACGTCTTTATAAATCATTTATTCTCCGCTTTGCTGTTGCTTAATCCTACTGGTGCTATAATCAATAACTTTATAAATAAAATTTAATGAAAATAATTTTTCAAAAAAAGTTGATTCACTTATATTATCACTATATACATACTCATCTGGTTCTGCAATATAAGTAATAACAAATTTTTGAGATGTCATTCTTTCTTTAGGGTAAAAATATATATAGTTTCCTCGTAAATAATAAAATATTTCATCATCAAAAGGTCTATAGTCTATATCATTTAACCTATTTCTTTCTTCTATAGAAATCTCTATATATTTAAAATTTGAACCACTATCAGTTAAATCATCAACTATACTTACTATTTTAGATGGATTAGAATCTAAATCCCGACCATCACCTTTAATTTGCAATTGAGAAGCATTTGAAAATTCACCAACAATTCGAGTCTCTGATTTAATAAGACCAAAAATATCATTTTCTGTTACACCTTCAGCAATCGCTAAAGAAGTTATTCCTTCATACACTAATGATTTTGCTCTATCTAAATAAATATCACCCTCTGAATCATTAACTCTTTTAAGAATCTCTTGAACAACATCAAAGTATGTCATAGTCCTAGCCATCTAACTCTACTATCTTATCAATTAAGGCTTCTTTCTTTACAAATGTTTCTTTATAAGGAACGCCTTTATCTGTGGCTACTTTCTTTAATTTATTGTAAGCAATTTTATTGTAATCATCTGATTTATTATGAAACTCTACAGATTCATACTTGTCAACTAAAACTTTAGCGACATCTCTATCAACCATCAAAGGTATCTTATATTTAAAAATAAAATTCTTACGATTATAAATCCATTCTGAATCAAATGCTAATATTTCTTTTTTACTTAAAAATTTTGAAGTAGGAGCATTTGGAATTGTTTCATTGTCAAGCAACCCTATTTTCATTAGTCTTTCCTTTTCTCTGCCATTTCTAAAAAATGACTTATTGTTCCAGCTCCAGAGTTTGTATTATATACTCTTTTCCAATATTTAGCAATCTCTGTTATATCCGTAGGTATCGGATTTGGGTCTCTTCTGTATTTTACTCGGCAGAATACTATCCCAGCCGATATATCATGCCATAACAGTTCTTTTAACTCTTCTTCGCTCATTTTAACTAAAGATTCTTTATCTCGCTGCATTGAACTTGCAATTTTTTCAAATGTACCTTCTCTGTAGCCTAAGTAATTATCAATACAATCTTTTGCAGTTGCAGATTCAACTTGCCAAAAACTTTTAGCAATACCCGACCCAATTTGAGATATATAGCTATACCCAGATTCAACAAGTCCAGTTAAAAAAACTAGCTCAACTGCTTCTTTGGAGTGCATCCCCATTTTCCAAAGGACATCATCTATAAGCTTTTTTATTTGTTTATGATGCATCTTCTTTTTTTTCTAAAGTGTCAAGACCTAATATCATGCCATCAAATACACCTTCTATTAACTCTAACTCTTCTTTTTCGTTTAAGATTGGTAGATTTAATTTTTTATTCATTGCATTGCAAAGAAAATCTTTCTTACTTACAATATATCTCTTTACAAGTTTTGGAAACACACTTTTAAACCAAGAATTTATTTTATCCATTACTTCCCCTTTATTTTTGTAGCTTTTAACCATAAGTAGTAAATATTAACTGCAAACATTATACACATCAAAACTCCAGATATAACGTCTGTGTAATATACAACTCCTAGACTTGTGCTGACTGCACTTGTTTTTAAACTATCCATTATCTTACGTTAATCCTACTTACTGAACCTTTTATCTCCATAAGTACATCACTCATATCATTAACCTCTTTAACTAAATCCATATGCCTTCTGTCACCAATTTCGTCAGACCTATTAATTCTATCTAAAAATTTAAGCAATATTGACTCAATGTTTTCAATATTTTTACTTTGACCTTCATTCTCTATTTGCAATTCACGCAAAGAACTTGCTTGTATTTCGGTTACCTTGCTTTGCTTTATAAAAGAAATAGTAAATAAAACAATTAACAATCCTATTGCTCCGTATTCCGCATATAATTGAATAAAGTCCATAAATCATTTCCGCATGTGTTTAGTGTTTGAGGCTTCTATATTGATAACAATACGAGACAACAATTCCGTTTTAGTTTCACCATTTCCATAAGAGATAGTTCTCTTATCATAAAAATCTTTTATTTCTGTTTTAGTATTTGATTCAGTCGGGTATTCAGATTGAGAAGTTGCTACACCATTAATTAAATTATGAGTTCCTATAACAATCCTACCATGTCCATCACTATGTTTCTTTTCACATTCATCTACATAAAACTCTTCAATAGTTTTAAAACTGTTAGATTTTTTAACTATTGTACCATCTACATCTACAAAGTAATTATAAGACGAAGGATAAGCCAAGGTTTCGGTAGACCCATCTGCATAGGTTTTTACACGAGTAACACCCTTAGTCGTATTTCGACAAACACGAACATGATGACCTTGGCTACACCTTCTGATAATCACTACGCTACTTCAGCCTCTATTACTTCAGGTTCTAAAGCAGATTTCAGAGCTTGAACACCTTCTTGGTGTTTTTCTGAAAACACTTTAAGACAAACTTCTAACTGCTGTCTCATAAAACCATTACTAGCTAGTTTATTCTGAATATCATTTACATGATTTTGGTCAGTTGCTACACT
>Ga0209815_1000277_pt1 | contig 39648 bp, 18 predicted proteins | sample CoawatmetaG00DNA_FD_187507 | JGI IMG/M metagenome (GOLD analysis project Ga0209815, IMG submission 187507) | Marine microbial communities from the West Antarctic Peninsula - Coastal water metaG002-DNA (SPAdes) (version 2) | ecosystem: Environmental > Aquatic > Marine > Coastal ...
AAGCATGACTACCATTCATATACATTTCTCCAATATCTTTGTCAGAATCATTTACCGCAACAGTAATTGTTTTGGTTCCAGATGAACTATAAGTATGGGTTGGAAAAGCACCATTTGTAAGAATGGAAGTAGAACTGTCTCCCCAATTAATAGTAATGTTGGCGTAATCTTTTAGTGGTAGTGTAAAAGAATAAGAGTTTGAAGGAATAGCCCAAGTAGAAACAAAGTTATCCTGTGCAATTATAACTCCAGAAAAAAGAATAAGTAATAATAACAAAAAACCTTTCTTCATAAACTTGTTATTTTAACTCTCTTGTGATAATACAATTTTGATATAAATACTTGAAATATTTAAAAGCCAAAATTAAATAATAATAAAACCGATTATACTTGTATTACGTCGTATACTACCTAATAATGCCCAAAAATTACAAAGATAATGAATTAATTTTCGAGAATATCCATTAATTTAAAGAATCAATAATGTAAGTTCACATCACAAATAAATGTCTGCCAAATATTTGTAAAAAGTGCTAAATGAATAAAAATTTTGCTTTAACTTTATGTGTCTTGTAAATGATTTTAAAAGCCGTACATATTGCTGTAAGTCTTTATAAACCGTAAGTTTTAAACAACAAAAAACCCTCACATTTCTGAAAGGGCTTCTTAAAGTGTTTTAAGTCTGCTTAATTCTTTATAAACTTTCTATTGGTTTGCCCCACACCATCTGATATTCTAATTACATACACACCGATTGGCAATGCCTGTACATTGATGTTGTTTGTATTTTTTATAGAAAGTACTTCTTTGCCTAATACATTGTAAATAGCCACCGTTATTGGACTTTCATTCCCCGTTATAAACAACGTATTGTTTGTTGGATTTGGATAAATAGAAATAACTAATAGATTTTCATCTTCTAATCCTGCGGTTGCGCAATCTAAATCTGCATCCGTAATTGTCCAACCATAAGTGTCTATTATACTTTGTCTTGCAGCTGCTCCATTACAATAGTTAATATTTGCTGCTCCAAATTGAACATCTGATTGGAGTGCTTGTTGTGACCACCCAATTAGGATATTATCATAATTATCAGTGGATAATGCAGAAGAATCAAACATAAAACTCATATCTGTCAAATTACTCACATCCCAATTATTCAATGGTTGATTGAAAGCAGTTGCTTCATAAAACATACCACTCATATCAGTAACATTACTCACATCCCATCCACTAATATCTTGATTGAAAGCAGTTGCTCCATCAAACATACTTTACATACCATCAACACTGCTCACATCCCAAGAACCAAGGTCTTGGTTAAATGAATGTGCAGTAACAAACATATTCTCCATATTAGTTACACTACTCACATCCCAAGAACCAATGTCTCCATTAAATGCAGTTGCTTGATAAAACACATCACTCATATCAGTAACATTACTCACATCCCAACCACTAATATCTTGATTGAAAGCAGTTGCTCCATTAAACATACTATACATCTCAGTAACACTGCTCAAATCCCAAGCACCAATGTCTTGATTGAAAACAGTTGCTCCAAGAAACATTGAGTCCATATTTGTAACATTGCTCACATCCCACGCAGAAATATCATCATTGAAAGTAGTTTTATCTGTAAATAATAATAACATATCAGTTACCTGACTTACATCCCAATCGGAGATATCTCCATAGGTAGTTGTTGCTGCAGATGGGTCTGAAACCCAAAGGTCTACAGCTATCTGAATATTAGCATCTGTAATTGCTGTTTGAGAATATCCAAATATTGAAATGAATACGAGTAAAAAAGTAATTTTCTTCATAGCAGCAAAGATAAAATTTGTGCAGACGGAGAGTTAAATTAAGGCTAAATATTTATTCCTTTTTATTATTTGGAACAAGTAAGTACTAAAATTATAATTTAAATTGCAGCTCTGAGAACAAAAAAAGATTTTATTTTAAAAGTAATTTTGTGAGTTATAAATAAACATCTAACCTACTTAAGAGGTTTAGAACTCCCTGAATTAAAGGAAGAAGATATGCCTAAGGTTTAGTATTTGTATCTAAATATTTTTCTCCAAGTTTTAAGTTCACACTTGTAGAACTTAATTAGTGTTTCTTTTATAAAGTCAGAATAGTTTTTCATAATTCAAATATAATAAATGTTATTTTACCTACTCAAGAGGTTAAGAAATAGCTGAATTGAAAGAGTAGAATATGCCTATGGTTTAATCTTGATATGTTATTCTTTAATTGAACTTTTCTCAGTTAGTATGTTTTCGCTTTCAAGAATTAAGAAATGTTTATCCATTACATTTCCTGTTAAAATAAGATTTCCAAAAGGGGCTGCTACAGTAGACGCTGACATAGTATTACCTTCTTCTACATAAACTTGCTCTACCGTATAATTACCCTTTTCTATATAGTTGATTTTTATAATTTCCGACGGTGACATTCCTTTATCACCTTTTGCATAGGCGGTAAAGTGTAATAAATTTGGATGAGCACCAATCCAAAGGTTCTTTTCTGTATCAAATTCAATATTGTCTACTCCAGTCTTACAATTAATATTTTCAATAAAGGTTAATGAATGGTCTTCATTTTTTTGATATACTTTCACTAAGAATCCTCTTACTGAAGCCACAAAGACTAATCCTCTTTTTGAGTCAATATTAATTCCGTTTGCATAGGCAATTCCTTTCGCTACTTCACTATAATTCTCTCCATCAAAATATATAACGTTAGAGATTGATAGTCCTAAATAATCTTCTGCTAACCGCTGTAAGCCATTTTTATACTTATGGTCATTGGTGAAGTAAAATCGATTTTCATCTAACAAAACAATATCATTTGGACTAAATATAAGTTCATTTTTTATTGTTTTTTTGTGTATTAATTCAGTTCCTATTAATTTAAATATTTCTATGAGCTCTCCCTCTTTAGTGTGATTTATTGCAGCAACGATATAAATACTGTCTTTTTTGAAAATTGATATTCCGTGGGGAGCAAATGGTCTTTTAAAATTTTCTGTAAGGAGAACGGGTTCGTAATCTTTATTTTTCAAATCTAAAAAATACAATCCGCCACTTTCTTGTTCGGTATTTGGAATTCTTTTTCTTGTCGTGGATGATATAATAGCAAAACTATCTATCTGACTAATAGTAATGTCTTCTGCACCCGGTAAGTGTATTTCTTTTACTATTTTTCCTTCAAATTTATTTTCTATCGTTCTAAAGAAACCGGTACTCATAAAAATATTGCCAACAAATAAAATAAGTACAATTAATATTGCGTATAAAATTCTTATTTTTAACTTTTTCTTCATATAGTAAATGTATGAATCTATAAATAAAATAAAGGAATAACGGCATCATAATATCTTTTCAAACAAACCTCAACCTTTAAACCAAGACTATTTTAAGACCCTTTGGAGTCGTTTTAAGAGACAATCAAACACACTTGAACAAGGACAAACATTGTATTCTTTTAGACACACAGGTGCTATAGGAATCTTTAAAAGAACAGGCTCTATAACCAAGTTACAGAAAGCTATGGGACATTCGTCTATAAATGTAAGTTTAACTTATTTAAGAGGCTTAGAAATAGCTGAACTTAAAGAGGAAGATATGCCTATGGTTTAGTTTTTAATGAACTTTCTATTAATTTGACCTACATCATCTGAAATTTTTATAATATACACACCTTTTGGTAATACTTTTACATCTATATTGTTAGTGTTCATTTTTGAAAGCACTTCTTTACCCAACATGTTATAAATAGAAACGCTCATTAAGTTTTTATTCCCTTTTATAAATAATATATCTTCTGTTGGGTTTGGAAATATTTTAAGTGAATTGTCTAACATTTCATCTTCAATGCTTAATTGAGCATTTGAAAAAGAACTTCCGTTCCATTCCCAATGTAGAGAATTCCTTATAACCGAATTTACTTGATGAATTCTTGATTGAGATTCTACTAAATCAATTTGTCCATTGTTATCAATGTCTCTCAGAATAATCCAAACGTAACCAGGCTGAGAGCCATCATCTGAAAGTCTATAATAGTCTGGAAGCCATTCTACGGTCATATCTTCAAATTCTCTGTTTCCCAATCCTTGAAAAACTTGGAACAATTTACCGTCCTCTTCATTACGTGTATCTGAATATATTGCAATATCATTTATACCATCACCATCAATATCATTGACTGCATAATCATGTGATAAAGAAATTCTATTTCCATTTAGTAGATAATCAAGACCATCCAAATCATTAAATAAAGCAATTGAATTATTTACAAAAAACTTTCCAGAATCATTTCCCCAAAAAATAGATGGACCTTCTAAGTGTGGTTGAGTAGGTTCATTCTGATAACTTCCTCCTATGATTAAATCTACATATCCATCCTGATCCACATCTGTCATCTCAGAACTCCAAATACCATAAGGTCCAACGTTTCCGTCTGGATATAAAAACCCATCATCAAACCCCTCAATGATTTCACTAATCCATTTCCAAGTAAAATTTGCATTCCCATCATTTATTAAGAATCCATCTTGTTCTCCACTTTGAGCAAAAAACAAATCAAGATCACCATCGTTATCAATGTCTCCCGAACAAACGGTATGGGATTGCATATCAGGACCATCTCCTATTAATCTAAACGTGTATGAATTATCAGAATTACTTAAAGTTATAGTAGGTTTTCCTAAAAAATCATGTCCACCTTGAGGTCTAACAACATCGGGTTTATTATCACCATTAAAATCTCCTACGATTGTTTTTCTTGAATGAAATGCTTCATCAGAATCATTAAAACTTATATTATCTGAAATAGAAAAATCTTCGTTATTACTATCATAAGTTAAAAACCATTTTTCAACATTTTCTCCATCTGCTAAATTTGAATAAATCATTATACAATAGCACTGTGGTAGCAAAGGTTTTTCTAGCAATATGGTGGGTTAGCTTTTTGTCTATGTCAATTACAACTGAAATTTCTTTAAGATAAGAATTAAACTTTTGGTTAGATATGGGTGGAAACTTTTTAAACACCTTAGTAATCCCTTCTCCATACTTCTCCAATAGCTCAATAGCTTGTGGTAAAAGTGGTATAGCTATTTTCTTTTCAGTTTTCTGTCTTATCATTTCAATCCATAAATTTCCATCAAAGCCTTTGATAATATGTTTTGATTCCAAATTTGACATCTCAGTATAAGCTAATCCTGTGTAGCAACAGAATATAAATAAATCTTTTACCTGCTGTAATCTCACTTGACTGAAAGTATGTTTTTCTAACCTCTTCAATTCCTCATCTGTTAAATAAACAATTACAGTCTTGTATTTCTTATTCTTATACAAGTGAAAAGGATCTTTCTTTAAGTAGTTCTCTCCAACAGCAAACTGAATAATTTTCTTTACTCTTTGGATGCTTCTATAAACTGTTGCTTGTTTTAACTTTAGTTCAATTTTAAAAAAGTACTCTAAGTCTTTGATGAATTTCAAATCTAAATCTTTCAACTTAACATCTTTTCTTTTGTAGAACTTAGTAATAAACAAAGCCACTTTCCTCCTACTCTCCACATACCTGCTCCAAGACAGTTCATTAAAATCTATACCAATAAGTTTTTTAGTCTTTTCATTGTGCAAGTCATAAGCTCCTAAAATACTTATTTCCTCTTTAGAATCTTCTCCCTTATACTTTCTATAAACATCATCTACATCAAAGTCATTTTGTAAGATTTGAAGCATTAAAAAAGCCTTATCTACCTGTTGATAAACAAGGCTTAGTTTGTTGTTTAAAAGGGTGTTTTTAGTGCTTGGTGGTGAAGCTTTTTGTTTACCACTGTCCCAATAATCTGGATTGATAAATAACCCTGTAGAGAATATTTTCCTTGTCTTAAGATATGTTAGTCTGCACCTAATAGGGCATTTTCCTTGTTTGTTAAGTCTTACTTTACTTAATAAGAACAAAATTGATAACTTATAATTATTCATAGTGTTTTGTAGGTTTTTTCATGGTGTACCTGAAGTAAAAATGGTGTACCCAATTGTGCACCTAAAAAGGTGTAATTTGATTAATAAAGTAATTGAAATAATACTGAAGTGAAATATAAAAAAGACTGCAAACCCCTATGAAATATACAAAAAACAAAAAAGCCTCACATTTCTGTGAAGCTTTAAGTGACCTCGACTGGCAAAAGTTCAAACTTTTTAGAAGGATTAAACGCTATTATTAATTATAATAGCTCAAAAAAATATTCCCAGAAATAAAAGATTATTCTTAGGAATAAATAGTGAGCCCAATTGGCAAAAGTTTAAACTTTTTACAGGTTATAAAAAAGCTATTATTCGAAAATACTTAAAAATAAAATTGTGAAAATTTCAAACTAAAAAAGTTGAAGGTTTTACTCAAGTCGGAAACTGGACTCTAAACAATGACTTTATCAGCTAAACTTAAACTGACTTAATTAACGGACATCAAAAACATTTCCGCGCTATCGAGTTACTATAAAATATTTTTTTACTTGATTTAAAATTGTCAATTTTATTCTAACGAAAAAAGGATACTCTTTTTTAGAATATCCTTTTGTAATAATTAATTACTTTTTTATAAACGTAAATTCCAAGATATAATTACGAAGTTCCAATGTTGGAACCTTTTTGTCGTGTTTTAAAATAGCGGTTGCTAGGAAATATGTAAAAGTTGCTGGTCTTGGAATTTGTGTTATTGTATTAAGTATCTATATTTATTTCGCTTATAAATAAAAAAAAGGGACTAAACGATACCTAATCTTTTCCTCTATCAAACATTTCTGTGCAAGAGTTAGCTTAATAATTAATTCTGGATTTAATAGAAAATTAGTTATAAAATTGTTTAAGCTTTTAGGTACAGTTTATAAAAATTGAGAGTATGATTCCTTTTTGACTAAGTGATTCTTGAAGTAAACCTTTATATAGAGATGCTAACAAAAAAATATCGAAACTTGAAGTTTCTAAAGTTTGCTTTGGTTGAATCACACCAGATTTAAATCTGATGAAATATAAAAATCATCAGTAGTCTTAAATAAATTATTTCTTTTATTTCTGAGGTTTATTTTATAAACGTCATTTCTAATATATTAAAATCTCCATTTTACAAAAGCTTCCATTGCTGCATAATGCGCTAAACCTAAGGTGTCATAAAAACCAGCGGTCTCTTTGTTTCTGTCTTCTGCTCGTTGCCAAAACTCTCTACTATCTGCACCTTGAAAAACGACACCATCTTTTTGAGATTGATGTTTAAAAATACCTTTTCTTTTCTCTAATACTTGATCTGGGCCCATTGGAACTGCCATTTCTATTTCATCAATTCCCCATTCTTGCCATGCGCCTCTGTACAACCACACCCAACAATCATTCATGAATTTTTTAGTTTTTAAATTTTTTACTGCTGCAAAAATTGCATCCAAACAAACTCTATGTGTTCCATGAGGATCTGCTAAATCACCTGCTGCATAAATTTGATGTGGTTTAATTTTTTCAATTAAATCTGAAGTGATTTGTATATCTGCAATACCTATAGGATTCTTTTTTATAGCACCCGTTTCATAGAAGGGTAATTCCATAAAATGAATTTGAGAGTCTGGAATACCTACAAAACGACACGTTGCTCTTGCTTCTCCTTTTCTAATTAATCCTTTGATATATCTAACTTCTGGCGTATCTATTTCACTAGATTTTTTATTCTTTAAAAAGTTAGCAGCTTCTTTGTAAATATTTTCAGCTTCTGTATTTTCTATTCCAAATTTATCATTGTAATCGCAAACAAAACTTGCAAAACGTAATGCTTCATCATCTGCTACAGCGATATTTCCGGAGGTTTGATATCCTATATGTACTTCATGGCCTTGTTCATGTAGTCTTTTAAAAGTTCCCCCCATACTAATAATATCATCATCTGGATGTGGACTAAAAATTAACACACGTTTTCTTGCCGGCTCTGCTCTTTCTGGTCTTTTACCATCACTTGCATTTGGTTTTCCTCCAGGCCAACCTGTAATTGTGTTTTGTAGTTTATTGAATATTAGTATGTTGATATCATACGCATGACCGGAATCTGCTAATAAATCACTCATTCCGTTTTCTATGTAATCTGCATCGGTCAACATTAAAATTGGCTTCTTTAAATGAAGCGCTAAACTTAAAACTGCTTTTCTAATTAATTGCTCTGTCCAAACAATTTTTTCGACTAACCAAGGTGTATTGATTCTAGTCAATTTTGATGAAGCAGCCTGATCTAAAATAAACGTCGCATTTCTATGTTCCTGCAAATAAGAAGCAGGAACTAAACTCGTTACTTCATCTTCTACAGAAGCTTTTATAATATTGGCTTTACTTTCTCCCCAAGCCATTAAAATGACTCTTTTGGCTTCCATTATCTTTTTTACCCCTAAAGTAATTGCTGTTCTTGGTGTATTTTCTAATCCAGAGAAATCTCCACTTGCTGCAACTCTTGTAATATGGTCTAAAGCGACTAAACGTGTTTTAGAATTTTGAAGTGAGCCTGATTCATTAAAACCAACATGACCATTTCCACCAATTCCAAGAATTTGTAAATCGATACCACCTAAAGCTTCAATTTTTGCTTCATATTGATCACAATAATCTCTAATGGCTTCTTTTGATAAAGTCCCATCAGGAACATGACAGTTTTCTTTTAAAATATCTATATGATTAAATAACTGTTCTTGCATAAAACGAACATAACTATTTACAGAATCTGGTTCCATAGGATAGTATTCGTCCAAATTAAATGAGACTACGTTTTTAAAACTTAGTCCTTCTTCTTTATGCAAACGCACTAATTCTGCATACAATCCTTTAGGAGAAGAACCTGTCGCTAAACCTAAAATACAAGGTTGTTTTTGTGCTTGTTTTACATTAATTAGAGCTGCAATTTCTTTTGCAATTCCTTTGGAAGCTGATGTAGAGTTTTCATAAACTACCGTTCCAATATTTTCGAATCTTTTTTCGAAACCTGTGGCTTTGTCTATATTACTTTTTAACATAATGTGTTGTTTTTTCTATGAAATTTACTATTATTTTTTATTCCAATTTTTAATTTTATGCCCCCAAATAGCAAAGAATAGGATAATGAAATAACAAGGAATTAAAATCCAATAACTACTTGTGGATGCTGTTGCTATAGCATCTGCTTCCTGGATCCCATTTGCGATTAATTCGTGCTTATTTGCATCTACAATTCGACCATATAAAGGAGGAATAATAGCACCACCAGAAATCGCCATAATTAAAAGTGCGGATGCTGTTTTTGTAAATTTCCCTAATCCTTCTAAAGTTAAAGGCCAAATAGCCGGCCAAACAAGTGCGTTCGCAATTCCTAAAGCAGCTACAAATAAAATGGTCGTAAAACCTGTTGTATTTATAATGCAGAGACTGAAAACAATTCCTAAAATTGCACTTGCAATTAAAGCTGTTTTTTGTTTTACGTATTTCGGAATTAAGAAAACTCCCAATGCGTAGGTTGCAACCATTGCCATTAAAGTATACGTTGTAAAATACTTCGCTTCTTCACCAGTAAATCCAAGTGAAATTCCATAGGCAATGATCGTATCACCAGCAATAACTTCTGCGCCTACATAAACGAATAAGGCCAATACCCCTAACCATAGATTAGGAAACTGGAAGATGCTTGTTTTAGCAGTTGTACCTGCCGTTATTTCTTTTGTTTCATCAGCTTCAACATTTGGTAATGGAGCCTTTCTTATTAAAACACCTAAAAGAAACAGAACAATAGCCATTACTAAGTAGGGCATAAAAACACTGTTAGCCATTGTGTCTAACAATGCATTTTTTTCTTCGAAAGTTGCTCCATTTAACTTTTCTTTTGTTTCATCAATTCCTGATAACAATAACGCTCCAAAAATTAAAGACCCTAAAGCTCCTGCTGTTTTGTTTGCAATTCCCATAATAGCAATACGTTTTGCACCACTTTCAATAGGCCCTAAAATAGTAATATATGGATTAGCTGCTGTTTGAAGAATTGTCATACCAACTCCTTGAAGAAAGATCCCTGTTAAAAAGACCCAATAGGTTCTTGCTTCTGCTGCAGGAATAAAGACCAAAGCTCCAATTGCCATAATTATTAAACCCAAAGACATTCCTTTCTTGTAACCGATTTTATTCAGAATATAAGAAGCTGGTAAAGCCATGATAACAAAAGAAATATAAGAAGCAGATGCTACTAAATAAGATTGGGCGTCTGTAAGCTCATTAATGGTTTTCATAAAAGGGATTAAAGCTCCATTGATCCAAGTTACAAACCCGAAAATAAAGAACAAGCTCGCTATGATAATAATGGGAATAATATTGTTTTTTTGTTTTGTAGAAACGGACATAATTTATTTTTTTTAAAACTTATTTTTTTTAGAAGCCAAAAGACTTAAAATTCTATTGCAGTTTTCAAAATATTATTAACCTTTTAGTATAAAAATTATTCTTTTTAAATATGAAAACTACTTTATCTTAAACATTAATTTAGTATCCAGAAGGCAGAGAAAGAAATCGATGTGGATAGAAAAAATAATAATATTTCAAGTCGATATTTAATAATAAAGTGTTTTATCATAATGAGCGTTTTCGATTTAATTTTTAAGAATCAATGCTTTGTTTGCATTGAGATCTATACATTCTTTAACTTTTCATAAATTTTACATTTAAGCGATATAAATTCTTTTCAAAACCACTTCTTAAATGATCTAATTTTGAAACTTCATAACCATTCTAGATAGAAGTTTAGTGATATAACTTTTTATAAAACCAGCCTCATCTGTGATTAAGTACCCCTTCATTTTATTCTTTATCTGCTATTTTTTTAGTAAAACTTTCAATCAATTTAAATTGATTTTTTGCGCGATCTAAATTGTGTTCTTCATAGTTTGTTTTGTAATAAATATCATTATTTAGATAATCTGTTAAAAAACGAATTCCCATTATAAAAATCATTGTTTTTGCTGCTAAAGGCAAGTATTTACGACTGATAGGTGATAATGAACCCTTTGTTTTTTCTAAAAATCCTTTTTCATACGCTTGATAATATGCTAGATTAAATTCAACTTTAGACAAGTCTTTTTCATCTTCTGCAGCAGTATTACAAATTGTTCTAATGGCATCACCAAAATCATAATGAATAATCCCTGGCATTACGGTATCTGTATCTATCATACAAATACCTTTATTGTCTTTATCAAAAAGTGAATTTGATATTTTAGTATCATTATGAGTAACTCTTACCGGAATTTTCCCTGCTTCTTTTAACTCTTGAAGAATATGCATTTCATCCTTTAAATCTGCAACGACTTTTATGTATTTAGCTGCTTTTTTTAAACGACTATTTAAAGCACTTTGAATGGAAGATACATATTGATTATAGCGAAAAGACATATCATGAAAATTAGGAATTACGCCTATTAATTGGCTACTATCAAGGTCTGAAGTATGGTTTAAAAACTCCCCTAAAAGTTTACCGCCTTCGTAAGCGATTTCCTCGTCAACTACAATTTCGTATGTAATGCTATCATCAATAAAAACCATTACATTCCAGAAGTTTCCGTCTTTTTTTAAGTAATAAAAACCAGTGTCTTTCGTTTTCACAAAACACAACACCTTTTTACTTAATTCATCTTCAGAAAGGGTTGGATATTTACTCCTTATATGGTTACTTGTTAAGACTTTATTATTCACTAATCCAGGAACATCTTTAAAAATGTTATGGTTAATTCTTTGAAGAATATAGTTCTTATTACCATCTGATTTCACAAAGAACGTATCATTGATATGCCCAGAATTTAATTCTGAATGACTTACGTAATTTGATTTATGGTCGAACTCGCTAAAAATAGATTTTATAGTTTCTGTCGTCATATTAGTTCCATAGTTTTGTTGGATATACTCCGCTGTCTTTTAGTTTACGAATCTCTTTTTGTGCCGTTTCTTTGTCTTCGCTATAGGTAACCCCAAACCATTTAGACCATGACTCTAAGACTTTTACGGACACTTTCTTGGTTGCTAACATTTTATTTACAATGGTAGGCAAGTAAAATTCTGCTTTTAAATTTTCTGTATTTTTTTCTAAAAATTCTGAAAACATAACATCTCCAAACTCAAAACATTTTGGTGTAAATCCCCAAAAATTCATAGAAACAGTAGTTTGTTCAGCAATAGGAATCATCTTGCCATTTTCATCTTCACTTTTTAGCGCTCCATCAATTTTTTCAATTCTTAGTCTTTCTTTAACATCAGTTAAAAAACCTTTTTCATTAACCGTACATTCTCCTCTAGAAACATAACCATTGTCAGAAACTGTGTTCTTTAAAGAATAGGCAACCATGCTAAAATCATAACTATTTTTGTCTGTGTTTCTTAGTTGCTCTGCAATAACCTCAAAAGCTTGTCTGCTATAGAAATCATCGGCATTTATAATCGCAAAGTTTTCTTGTACAATATCTTTTGTCATTAATAATGCATGCCCTGTTCCCCAAGGTTTTACTCTTTTAGGGTTTAAGTATTTTTCGGGTACATTTTCTAATTCTTGAAATACATATTCAATGGCTACTTTTCCAGCTAATTTTTTATTAAAAACAGCTTTAAACTCTTTTTCAAAACTTTTTCTGATGATAAAAACGACTTTACCAAAACCAGCTTGAACAGCATCGTAAAGTGAAAAATCAATAATTGTATCTCCTTGCGGAGTAAATGAGTCAATTTGTTTTAATCCACCATATCGGCTACCCATTCCTGCTGCTAAAATCACCAATGTTGGCTTTATATTGCTCATTTTTAATTTACTTTAATGCTTGATTATTTTTTTAATTATTTTTTTATTATCGGCGTTTATTATCAGTATGTAAATACCTTTTGCCCACGTACTTGTTTTTAGTGTAATTCTATTTCTTTGATCAAAAGACAACGTTTTATTTTGCAAAATAGATTTTCCTGTAACATCTAATAGGTCAATCTTTGCAGTGCTGCTAACAAATGCGTTATTCATTTCTAAAACAAGAATATCTCGTGTTGGGTTGGGATAAACTTTAAGAAAATTAAAGTCATTGATGTCTTTAATATCTAGACTATTATCGACCTCTAAATAAAAGTTTTCAATAGAAGTACAACCAAAAGAATTTGTATGAGATACCGTATAGACACCTTCTTGATCTTCCATAATATTTTCAAGCGCAATATTTTTGCTCGTGGCGGCAAAATTTAATGGGCCATACCATTGCCAAGTACCGCTTGCATCTAAGTCTTCAGTTTCTGGTTCAAGTGATACATCATCATTTGAAGCTAATTCAGCAAAGTTACTTGCTGATAATGCGGAACCATTTACTGAAACATACGGGTTCATATTACAATTGTTAGCAGATAAATTTTCAGGCTTACTAAAATAGCTTGCACTCATTGGTCTTTCTAAAACACCATCAGGTTTTCTCCATCCTACGCTTAAATGATCTCCTCCATTACCTTCTTTATGAAGTACATAGAAATAATATTTTTTATTTTTATTTAATAGGATAGATGCCGATTCTTGTGACGACCTTAATGCCCATTGTCTGAAATTTGTCCACCCTTGCGTAGAGGCAATCATTTCTGCATTTGAAGGATATATATCGGTACTTAAATATATTTCTGTGTAATCGTCACCAGAAACCCAAAATGTATAGTCTCCCGTTTCTGGAACACATAAAAGACCTGAAAATTTTGACCCATAGGATTCTCCCGTATTCTCGCCAACCTCTAAAAGCCCAGTAACAGTATACTCAACATCTGGGAAGTTTGGATAGTCTGAACTTGAAGTTAAATTATACGTTCTATCTCCTGATATATTTTCCCATCGTTGATAAAGAATTTCCCCTGTTGCATTACAAGCTTCATCCACAAGTTCTCCTTCACATTCACAAGTATCGTTATATGTATCGTTTATCGTATTAGGGTTTCTATCATTACAGGGGTCGCCTTGGTTTATTAAACATTCATCATTTGATATTTGCTTTAGATATGCAACTAGGTTATTCATATCTGCACTTCCTAAATTGGGTTTATCTACCTCAATATTATGTGCGCTAATAGCTGCTTCAATGGTCTGCTTAGATCCGTCGTGCAAATAAGGTTCTGTATACCAAAGACCTCTTAAAGTAGGAGTATCTAGACCTAATAACTCTTCATTTAATCGAAATCCAGAGGTTGGTTTTAAGGTTCCAATGTCATGCAGGTTTTTATTAGGAGAATCCGTAAAATCTTCTCCACCATGACATCTAATACATGCGTTGTTTCTGAATACTGTTTTTCCAAGTTCAGCTTGCTCGGTTAAAGCTCCATTGTTAGTATATGGACTTTCTTCAACTTTATCTAAACTAGTAAGATATGCTGCTATGTCATCCAAATCTTTACTTAAGCCTTTTTTAGGAGCCCCTAAAGGATCTTCTGTTGCATTGAAACTTCCAAGGTCCATCAAACCGATTCCTAAACTAAAACTCCTAATTTGATTTTCGAAATCTTGGCCTTCGTCAAAATTTGCAGACCAATGCAATATTCCATGCCCCTTTCGTCCTTTATCCTTTAAATCGATTGTATTTCTAAGACCTTCACCTAAATTTGTAAAGTCCCAAACACGACCATCATGTCCGCCATTTAAATGACAAGAAGCACAACTCATATACCCATCTTGAGCCATTCTAGAATCATTAGAATTGTAAAAAAGAGTTTTACCATTTAGTACATCTATAGCTAAATTTTCATTAGTAACAACGATGGTTTCTCCGATTTGATTTATCGAACCACATGCAGCATTACAAACCAAGTTAGAATTGAATATCGTAACCGAACGACTCATGAAATTATGAACAAATAATTGTGTACCATCGGGACTAATTGTAATCCCATCGGGAGCATCGCCTCCAGAGTTAATTTCAGACCGATTTTCTAAATTAAAAGCATCGATAATCCAAATGGTACTTGTGCCGTTTGTTGTCACAAATAGGCGATTCCCATTGGGGCTATATATAGAGGAATTGGCAAAATCACTATTATCAAAGTCTATACGATTGTTGCTGTTTTCTTCATTAGTTTCTAAGTCTATTTGAGCTCCCATACTTCTTACGGTTGTTTCAAATGTAAGTGGGAGTCCATCTCTTGTTAGACCTCTTTCTATATTATCTTTTTTTGATGGAATAAACAGTTGTGTGCCATCAGGCGAAATTGATAAAGCTCCCAAATAATTTGGCAAACCTCTTCCGTTAGTTGGACCGTCTGCTGTTTGAGAGATTGCTAAAGGAACAATTTCTTTTAGCGTAAAATCAGTTGTATTGATAACAGTTACTTTTCCTGAATCTTCATCAGAAATAAACCTGGTAACCCAAAGGTTATTTCGTTGAGCATCTAAAGCTAAATTTCCTGGCCATGGACCAACATTTAATGTATCTAAATCAGATGCAGTTGTAGTATCTATTTTAAGAATTTCACCAGTACTTTGCAAAGAAATATATGCCACATTAGCAATCTTATCTATTAAAATACTAACGGGATTACTACCATGTGGTAAAGATTTAGTACTTAACAAGAACCTATTTTTAGTATCTATTATTGAGATATTTGAACTACCGCTGTTCACAACCCACAATTTTCCGTTTGATGCAATTGCCAACGATTTTGGCATTTTGCCTACCGAAATTTCATGAATTAAATCATAATTTGTAGCATCGATGGCGGACACTGAATTATTATCAGGATTTACGTTCCAGACCAAGTTGTTTGCTTCATCAAAAATAATTTTTGAACTTTGTGATGGCAGTTTCTCTGAAATAGGATTGGAAACAACTTGTATTTCTGTAAGATTTATAATCTTATTACTTTCAATGTATTCGACAAATAGTTTTACTAAAAAATTACCTCCTGTGTCATATTGATGACTAGATGTTAAATCGCTACTAAATTCAGTTTGAGGTGATCCATCACCATAATCCCAAGCAAACATAAAATGACTCACATCCTCACCTTGTAAATCGATGCTAAATTGTGCTGTTTCTCCAACTAAAATCGGACTAGGAATATTAATTTTTGGTGGTTTTATAGATTGGATTATACCTCCTGTAGAGAATGTAGAAACCACAATATCATTTAAAATTGAATTTCCAGACCAATCTTTAACACCGCCACTTTTAAGAATAATCTCATAGGTGGTATTTATATCTAAAGGGTTTAAAGTCATAAAATTTACAATTCCAAACATTTGACTATATACTCCATCAGCGACTTCATTTGTAGATAAATTTAATAACTGAATTGTATTTGTATTTAATGACAATGGATCTATAAAATCTGTAAACCCAATACCCACACTTGCATTTATACTTACTAAAGTGCTATTGTCTTCGGGATAAACATTATTTGCAGAAGGTGGTAATCGATCAGCACTTGCTTCATGTACCCCAAAATTAAGTTTATTTGGATGCCCATGATCACTCGCTATAACGGCGGTATTACCTAAAGGTGTAATAAATGCATAATCATCAGAAACGGGATTTATGGGTTCACAACGTGCAATTGCTGTTTCTGGGTTGTTTAAATCCCATTTAGTTAACCCTGGATAATGCCCGATGAATATATTATCATCCTTTCCGAAGCCATACTCAGGAGTCGATAATTGATTTCCAACATCGGAATTATATATTTTTGTTGTGATGTTGGTCGGATCCGTAATATCATAAGATCTAATTCCTAAATTAGCTCCTGTTGTAAAAAATTCTGTACCATAAAAGAATCCTTGATATCCTAGATTAAAATCATCTTTATAATTGATTGTTACTGGGTTTTCTGGATCAGTAGTATCCATTACAAGTAATTTTGAGCTATTATTTGCTTCCGTAAGAATAAGCAAGTCGCCTAAAATAACAGCAGAACGTGGGTTCATCGCCGAAAGTTGTGATGAAGTTAAATGTGCTACAGGTTGAGGAGAAGTTGGATCGGAAATATCTGTAATATATAAACCATAAGTTCCTGTTGGAGAGTATACATATCGACCGCCTTTAACTGCTAACGAAAAAGAATATCCATCATAATTTGAAGGGTTCGTAACTCCAGGATAGAAATATCTACTGATAGTTTCTGGTTGTGTATTTGGGTTTTCATCATATAAATTTGAAGTATCAAAAATTGAAAAACCTCCTTTATCTGTATCTCTTTCAGAAATAATCATTTGATTTCCTATTACAGGAAGCGAATGTATTTCTGCCCAATTACCAACATAATCTATCGTATTTTCATTATGATACTTGCTCGAATAATTTCTTGAATCAAAAACTACTTTTGGATCCGTTTGGTCAGAGATATCAAAAAAAGCAAAAGCTCCAGCTCCAGCGCCTCCACCATGATCTGCGCCCATAGGTACAAATAAATAACCATTATGCATCACCACAGCGCTTATTGCCTTGCCAGTGTCATATTGACTCAAAATATCTCCTACTTGGTTGGTATTGTAATCTATTTGTGAAATACCTGGACCTGCACTTACATTAATTGGATTGTTATTTAAAGAGTGATTTATTGTTTGATAAGCCCCTGAACCTGTTGCATCCTCAATATTCGCCTGGCTTTTAGTAAAAATAAAGAATAAAACACAGATTGTAAATGGTATTAATAAGAAATTAATACCTCTATAAGTTAAGTTTAGATTTATATGGTTCATAAATAATAAGGTTCGTTTTATTGTTTGCTATCAATTATATCTGCTTTATCTAATAAAACATTGCCTTTAATAATTTTTAAAGTTTTGTTATAGTCTCTGTTAGAAACATTTAAAAAATAAATACCATCAGAAAAATTGGCAGTATTAATTTCAATATTATTAATATCTTTAAATTTTTTACTGAAGACAATAGTTCCTTTAATATCTATTAATTGAACTTTCATTAATTCCCCAACGAAATTGGTGTGTCCCTCAAAGGTTACATTCAATTTATTTTTCATAGGAATAGGAAAAGCCTTTATTGTTGGTTGATTAATATCAGTGTCATTAATACTTAAAGTACTTTGTATCACATTTATTTCAGCTGCAGTTACATATTGCTGCCCATTCACTTCAGAAAGCGCCACTAATCGGAAAAATCTTCCTGATTTTTGCGTAAAATTCACCGTTTTCATACTTGTTGAATTACCCCAAGTACCTGTTGCTACAGCAGTCCCCCAATTATTAGGGTCATTACTAACATAAAACTCATAATTTGCTATTCTACCATTGGATTGATTTTGTCTTGGTAAATAGGTGAAACCTTCTATATCTATTGTTTCTGGAAGAAGTACTTGAACTTCATGAGGCAATGCATCTACTCCGCCACCATATTCTGTATGCCAAAACGAATTTGTATTTCCATCAATAGCTTTAGAAGCTGGGGAGTTTTCAGCACTTGTTTCTTCACTATCCACATAGTAAATAGACATATCTGACGATTTTTCAATAATATTAATCTCAGCAGCACTGGTAAATTGATCTCCATTAACTGTAGATAAAGCGATAAGTCTATAGTATCTACCTAGTTTTGTAGGAAAAACAGCGGTTTTTAAAGCTATTGAACTTGACCACGTACCCGTAGCTATAGGTGTCCCCCAATTAGAAGGGTCATCAGTAATATAAACTTCATAGTTTGCGATTCTACCATTGGCATGATTTCTAGGTAAATACGTAAGTCCTGTTATTTCTGTTGGCTCTAGTAAGTCTATCTGTATTTCGTGAGGAAGTGGGTTGCTTCCGGCCGACCATTCCGAATGCCAATATGTACCCGTATTTCCATCAATTGCATTTATTGCGGCACCATCTTCATTCGCAGTCTCTTCGCTATCCGTATAGTAAACAGTTGGCACAGGAACTGAAGCTTTATATTGAATAAAATTTGTAAGTGTTTGCGTGCTCGTTCCGCGCGAATCTGTTACTGATAGACTTACGTTAAAACTATTTTCGTTTGCATTATTATAAGTTATTGTTGGTCTTTCTTCTGTTGATTCTGAAGGCGTGCCTCCAGGAAACGACCATTGATACGTAGCATTCTCATCCACTACAGAATAATCAGCAAATTGAATCACTGGATTTTCTTCTTCATAGAATACTCTATCAGCGGTCATATTTGCTTTTGGTGCGGTTCGTTCTAATAAATTATTTTCCCACAGACCTCTAGACGTACCTACTCTTAACTTTCCTTTTGCATAATTAATATGTACAAACGAAGTTCTACATGCTTGCATCCCTGTTCCAAATAATTCCCATTGAGACATGCCTTCTTTTCTGTAATAAATACCAAGTCCAGTACCTAAATACAAAATATCATCACTACCTCTTTGATAGATTAAAGAATGAATATTTTGCTGAGGTAAACCTGTAGAGTAATCACTCCAGGTAGCACCTCCATCTGTAGACAGCACTACTTTTCTAACAGATACTGTTTTTATAGACGCCCAAATGTGCTCTGGATTTTGATCACTTACGGCTACTTTTCCTAAAGGAAGCGAACCTATTAAAGATGATGGCGGATTTACATCAGTCCATGTTTCTCCTTCATCTATTGACTTCAAAACCTTATTAGGTTCTACAATGGCATACACATAGTTTGCATCTGCAAAACTTGCTTTTATAGATATAGCATTAGCTCCTTCGGAAGCTAAATCATTTACAACTCTCCAACTTGATGCATTATCTGTACTCTTAACCATCTTATACCCATCATTTCTAATATTGTAATCATTTCCATATATGGTGTAATATTGATTAGGATGAAATTCAAGATTATCTAATGTGATATACCCAAGACTAATGCCCAATGGTTTAATAGTATGCCCTGTTTTACTAACTAAAGAACGGGTTACTTTATCATCTCCCCAAGGATGGGTGTAAAGAAATTTATCATCTATTGGATTTACATTTGCACACATAGCGTCTGCTCCGTTAAATCCTATCCAACCACCATAAACTGTATCATCTCTAATACATATTTGATTATGGTTTAATCCCACAGCCATAATATCATTCTTAAAGGATTGTCCAAAACCCCATAATTCTTGAATACCTAACCCTTCTGTAACATCTTTAACAACAGTCGTTCCGCCATCGGTAGACAAATAAACTCCGCCATCATTTCCATTCCAAATATGATTACCACTTACTGACAACCCATGATGATCTCCATGTACGCCGCTATGCGCATCGTTTGACGCATAATTGTCATACTGACTGCCTGTAACTGTTTGTCCTGAGCGATCAAAATTCCATGTCGATCCGCCATCTGTGCTTACTTTTATTTTATTAGCACCACAGACCAAAAAGTTTTCATCGGTTTCTGAAACTGTAAAAGCAAAATTCCATGTTATTTGCGCTATATGGCAAGTGCCTGAAAGAAAATCAGTAGATGCTGCTGCATATTCTAATGGATTAGCTGGATTTCCACAACAGTTCTTCGTAAATGAATCGCCATTATCGGAAGATTTAAAAAATGATATTTTATCACTAGTGCCACCACCATTAAAACCAACGGCAATATATACAACACTGTTATTGGCAGGTGTTGTTGCTATTCTCGCCCTATGCGCTTCTGTACTTATACTCGAAGGATATCCACTATTTATTGTGCTAAATGATGCTGCACTATTGGTAGATTTTTTAAAGTTTATCCAATTGCCTGCTTGTTCTAAAATGTAAACGGTATTGGCATCGTTTGGTTTTATGCGCATGTCCCATAACTTATTGGTAGTTTGGTACATTTCTGTCCAGCTAGTACCGCCATCTGTCGATTTGTAAATACTGTAAGTCCCAGATTCTTCTGTGGTAGCATACACGATATCACTATTATTTCTAGGTACATCTAACCAATTTAAACTTCCATATTTACTTGGTTTTGTTTTTCTTAATCCGGTATAAGCCCAATTAACACCACCATCTATAGATTTTACAACTCCTATGTCTGTATTTGCATACACAGTTAGAGGGTTAGACCTGCTGTAGATTATCTGGTTTACCCATTCTACTTCAGAAACTCCACCTGATACAAATGAATAATCTTGTCCATCGTTGCTAGTGCGCCAAATTCCTGCTGTAGATGCTCCAATAATAGCCGTACTTGAATTACTTGGATCAACACGAATCGAGCGTATAACTCCGGTACCTGAATTAGCTTGAGTATTGTTCCATGCTAAAAATAGATTCGTCCAAGGATCTGTTTGTGATTGGGTCATTGTAGTTGAACATAAGATTAAAAAACATATAATTTTTTTCATCTTACAATCCATTAAACCTAATAATATATTTTCTTTAATCATATATACAAATATATTACATGCACGTCTAGGTTAGTGTGGAGCTTTTATGCAAAAAAGAGGTGTATAATCACAAAATAAATTTATTTGCATTATTATTCTTTCATTTTTAAAAGTAATTGCTTCTAAAAAGTTTATTTCTAATAAAATTATTTTGCTAGATGTTATAAACAAAAACTCCAAATATTTTTGTGTTAATCCAAAGTCTATTTTAAAAATCAATGGTTAATATAGGATGTGCAAGACAATTCCCATACGAAACAATGACCTCCCCATTTTTAAGATAAGAATAATAGGGTTTGTTATTCTTTCTGAATACTTTAAATAAAAAATGAAGTGTAAATTTTAGTCAAAAAAGTGCAGAATTTCGTCAAAAGTTAATCCTGTAAAATATGTCTTCTTTTATGAGTATTAATTTCACTAAAAAACGAGATAATATAAATATATTTGCGTAATGAGTATTTACAGCTACTATATCGATTAATTTTCCGAGAATAAAGTAAATGGCAAGCTATCAAGAATAAAAAGTTAATAAAACGAAATAAGTTAAGTAAATGAAATTGTTATATACGTCAATTTTATGTTGCTGTATTTCTTTAAGTACAGTAGCACAAAAAGTAACCCAATTGAATTCAAATCAGTTAAGCGTAACCGTAGATGAGGCATTTCCTAGAATTGTAAACTATCAATGGAATACATCAGGAGATATAATGTCTGCGAATGAAAACCAATTAAGTAGTGTACTTATCAACGGAGAAAACTATTCGCCAAAAGTGATCTCTAAAACAGAAAACAATAAAATATTTTATACGCTTACAATAGCTGAATTAGATTTAGAACTAAAACTTCATATTTCGGTTCAAAAAAATATTGTTTCATTAAAGTTTAATTCAATAACTGAAAACGGTGTTTTTAAAGTTCATACTATTGAGTTCCCTAATCATAGTTTGTTAAGTGTAAAAAGCACTGATAAAAATGCCCAATTCTCTGGTTCAAAAATGTTTACAGCTATTGAAGGAACTGGAGATATTTTTCAAAAAACAACTAAAAAAACACCGGTAGATAGTATTGCAAAAGGATATTTATATGCAATTGTAAATACAAAAAAACTAGCTGGAGCGATTTGGTCTAACGCTGTTCAAGAAAAGACAGATAGTATCCGTTTACAAAAACAAACAACAAAACACAATAGAGTTAAAACAACTAAAGTGTGGGGTGGTTCTTGGATTTATAGAGCAAAAGGGATGACAAAACCAAGTCCTTTTCCAGAACTAAAAATTGTGATTACCAATGACGTTAATAATGACAATATAGTAGATTGGCAAGATGGAGCAATCGCTTACAGAGATATTCTAAATACACCTGTTGGTTCAGATAAAATTCCAAATATGGTTGTGCAAAGAATTCCAATGAATTTTGCAAGTCAGGCTACCAATCCATTTACCAAATCTTTAGAAGAGACCAAACGTGTATATTTAAATACTGATGGACTTGGACAATATGTAATCTTGAAAGGATATGGTTCTGAAGGACACGATTCTAAACATCCAGACTATGCAGATATTGGACATAGACAAGGTGGAGCAGAAGAACTAAATGTGTTAGCAAACGCAGCTAAAAAATACAATACATCAATTGGTGTGCATATCAACGGAACAGAATCGTATCCAGAAGCACAAGCTTTTAATGAAACCTTAGTAAATAAAGAAAAAAAAGGGTGGAACTGGTTAGATCAATCTTATTATATGAATAAAAGATATGATGGCGTTTCTGGGAATAGATTTAGAAGAATAAAATCATTGAAGGATCAAGTGCCTGCTTTAGACTTTTTGTATGTAGATGTTTGGTATGCAAAAGGAAGTTGGGACAGTAGACAATTAGGAAGAGAAATTCACTCTTTAGGATTGTATTATACGACAGAGTTTCCACAAGATCACGAATATGATGCTGTTTGGAATCACTGGGCAGTAGATTATAAATACGGAGGAAAAACGATTAAAGGATACAATAGTAAAATTGTTCGTTTTATTAGAAATCATCAAAAAGATACATGGATTGCAAAACACCCATTATTAGGGGGTACAGAAATGGTAGATTTTGAAGGTTGGCAAGGAAGAGTTAATTTTGATGATTGTATAGATGTTACCTTTGATATTAATCTGCCTACTAAATATTTACAACATTTTCCTATTGAAAAATGGGGAGAAAAAAGCATCACTTTTGCTGATGATGTAAAAGTATCTTCAGAATCTGGAAAAAGAATCATTACAAAGAATGGTAAAGTGTTGCTAAAAGGAAATACGTATTTATTGCCTTGGAATCCTAAAAATGCAGAGAAATTATATCATTGGAATGATACAGGAGGAAGTTCTTTTTGGGAGTTGCCAACTTCATGGAAAAATAGCGCTACTGTTTATGTATATCAATTAACAGACTTAGGAAAGATAAATGAGCAAGCAGTTTCTGTAGTGAATAATCAGGTTGAACTTTTAGCGAAGCCTAAAACACCTTATGTACTCTTTAAAAAGAAACAGCAAAAAGAAACCATGGTTTGGGGAGAAGGTTCGTTGATAAAAAACATAGGTTTTAATAGTGGAGATTTAAACAATTGGACGCTAAATGGAACAAATACAGCTGTTAAAAGAAATGCTAATGGACAATACGAATTGTCTATAGATAAAGGAGATAAGGCTGAAGTAAGTCAAACAATTAAAAGATTGCCTAAAGGACATTATTACGCGTCTGTTTATGTAAATACAGATAACAGAAAAGCAACTTTAGCTGTAAAAACAAAAAACACATCAACAGCAACATACGCAGTCAACTCTTTATGGGTAAATTATATCTTAGCTGATAGTAAACATGGGACAAACATGCAAAGAATGTATGTGCACTTTGATGTAGAAGAACATCACGAAGATGTTGAATTTTTTTTAAGTGCTGATAAAGGGGCTGGAAAAGTATTGTTTGATAATATTAGAGTAAAAGCGATTGCTCCAAGAAAAAAAGTAGACAGTCTCTATTTTGCAGAAAACTTTGAACAGGTGCCATCAGGAATTTTTCCTTTTGTTAAAGGTCCTGCAGGAGGGGCGAATGATCCAAGGATTCATTTAGCAGAATTGCGTGCTCCTTATACTCAAAAAGGTTGGAATGGGAACAAAATTGATGATGTAATTGAAGGGAAATGGTCTTTGAAAATCCATGAAGATGTAAAAGGGTTAGTTGTGCAGACCATTCCGCAAAATGTACGCTTCAAAGCAGGAAAAAAATATACAGTTACATTTAAATATCAAACAGAATCAAATTATTATTCGTTTGCTCTAGGAGATAATACTGAAATAGTATCAGAACACATTCTTGGAACTCAGTTAGAAACGCAAACATACTCAGTTACTTTTATTGGATCTAAATCTGGAAACTCTTGGTTTGGATTTGTCAAGAATAATAAAAAGGAATCGGATCTTATTATTGATGAGATTAAAATAATAGAACAGAAAACAAACGATTGGACGATTACGGAATCTTCTTCTGAAGAAACTAATGGAGAGGGGAAGAAGAGTGGGCATGCAAAACATGCAATTGATCTTAATAGTGAAAGCTATTGGCATCCGAATTGGTCTGATTCAGAACCAAATTATCCACATTATTTCACTGTTAACTTACATATTGATGAAGTAATTAATGGGTTTACCTTTTTGCACAGAGCAGCTAAATATAACGGCAGACCAAAAGACATCACCATTGAAACAAGTACAGATGGTATGAGTTTTGAAAGCCTTGGTGATTTTATATTGAATGATGGTACTGCAAAACAATTAATAGCATTAACGACTCCAATAACTATTCAGTATTTTAAAGTTACAATTAAAAGTGGTTACAATGATAATTCGGAAGAAGATGTGTTTTTTGCACATTTAGCAGAAATAGGTATATATTAAATAAGTAAAAAGCAGGAAGTTTACTGAATAGTGCAACGTATCAATAACTTTTGATTTCTTGTACTAGTTTATTACACCCTTTTAATGATCCAAATCATCAATAGAATATTTTTTTAAGTATAAACTGATATTTGTTTTTTGCGCTTCCTTTTTAAAATCTCCAGGTGTTAGTTTAAAGTGTTTTTTAAAACATTTTGAAAAATATTTGGGGTCATTAAACCCTGTTTTAAACGCAGCTTCAGAAATATTGAATCCATATTTTGCAATTAGAATGGCTGCTTTGTTCAACCTAAGCAATCTTACAAAATCTAACAAACTACTTCCGGTTAAAGATTTACATTTCCTATATAACCTAGAATAACTCATATTTAAAGACTCCGCGAGTTCTTCCAATTTAAAATTAGCTTCTTCCAATCTTAAGTTGATATTAGAAACGAGGTCTTCAAGAAAAATTTCATCTTGAGATTTATCTAACAAAACCTCAGGGCGACTGATCGCTTCTTTTCTGTATTTAGATATAATATGTTCTTTAGATGCAATAATGTTTTTTACTTTCAGTAATAATTCATTTGTGTTAAATGGCTTGTTTATGTATTCTATGGCTCCAGATTTAAGACCTAATATTTTAGAGTTTGTAGAGTTTTTTGCTGTTAACAAAACAACAGGGATATGTTTGGTTAAGCTATCGCTTTGAAGTTTCTTACACATCTCTATACCATCTAATTTTGGCATCATAATATCACTCAAAATAAGGTCAGGGAAATTACTTTTAGCATAGTAATACCCTTCTTCTCCGTTTTCTGCAAGTATAATATTGTATTTTAGGATTAAAAGATTTTTTAAAAATGATTGTAATTCATAATTGTCTTCAACAATAAGAATCGTTTTTTTATTAGAATTTAACTCTTCTTTATCTGTTGAATTGTCATCGTCAGCTTGAGCCTGGATATTCGTATTTGGAATTTCGGAATCGCTGGTTGTAATTCTTTCAGATTTAGTATATGCACCTTCAGTAATTGGAATAGTTACTGTAAATGTTGTACCCTCATTTAGTATTGATTCGATTTCTATTTTACCTTTATGTAAATCTATTAATTCTTTACTTAGTGCTAATCCGATCCCAGATCCTTTGTTTTTCTTACCAATATTTGATTGGTAAAATAACTCAAAAATAGTATCTAATTCCCCTTTTTTAATTCCAGGACCAGAATCAGTTACAGATATTTTAATTGATTTTTTAGAGTTCGTCGGAACAATATTTAGTTGTATATAGCCTTCTTTAGGTGTGAATTTAAAAGCATTAGAGAGTAGGTTGTATATAATGTGTTCTATTTTTTCTTTGTCGTACCAAGTATCAAATAAGCTTTTAGGGCAATTAATAACAAAGTCTATTTGTTTAATCCTTGCCAACTCCTTAAAAGACAAATAAATTTCTTCAATATTAACCCAAAGATTATTTTTTGTTGCTAATAACTGTAGTGTGCCTAATTCTTTATTTCTAACTAAAGTTAACTCCCTTGCTATTTTAGAAAGGCGTTTGGCATTATTTGAGATGATTTTTAAACGTTGTTTCAATAATAGATTTCCATTTTGCCCAGCAAGACTAAGCATGTTATCTATAGGTCCTAAGATTAATGTTATTGGTGTTTGAATTTCATGAGACATTTTTGCAAAGAAATTCATTTTTAAATCATGTAATTCGTTCTCTTTTTTATGATTCACTTTCTCTAAAAGCAATTTCTTTTTCAGTAAATACCAACGTCTTATGGCGTAGGTAATTAATAAAATAACACATAAATACAGGATATATGCAATCGGTTTATTCGAGAATGGTTGTTTTATTGAAATATTAATTTGTTTCGTTGAAATATCCCAGCTATCTGTTTTGGTACTTGCTTTTACCTCAAAAGTATAATCTCCGGCTGGAATGTTTGTATACGTAGCCAAGCGTTCAGGATGATTCGTAATCCAATTTTCGTTAAACCCTTTTAAGCGATAAGCGTAATAGTATCTTGAATTGAGAATATTATCAATTGCAGAGAACCGAAACGAAAATGAAGATTGAGTATTCTCTAAAACTAAAGATTCTAAATTATAAACCCCGGAAGCAACCTGTAAAGGTATTATGGAATCAATAGGTTGATTAAGAATTTCTACTTCGTTGAGGTATAGTTTAGCATGAGACTTATTTTTACGTAAGGCTTTAGGAGCGAAATAATTGACTCCTTTTGTATTTCCAAAATACAAGACCCCTTGTGTGTCTTTAAAAGCGCTTCGAGCTAGAAACGTATTATCTTGAAGACCATCAGTGTTATAATATATTTTAGTACTACTATCTTTAATATTCAAACAAATAATTCCATTATTAGAACTTAACCATAAATTATTGTCGTCAACGAGAACTGCTGTTATTCGTACATCATTAATAGATTCTATATGATTAAAAGCACTATAGGTCTTACTTTTAGTGTTAAACTTAAAGAGTTTACCTTCATTGCTTATTAACCATAGTTCATTGGGGTTGCCTATAGCTATAGATATTACACCTTTTAATTTAATGGAATTAGGATCATAATTAGATTGCTTACTAAAAGTAGAACTTTGCAGGTTAATTGAGTTTTCTTTTAGTTTAAATAGGTTTTTTTTCGACCCAAGCCAGATAACGCCATTTTGATCTTCAATAATACTTTGTAATACGTCCCCTTCTAAATTATAAGGATTAACATCAAAAACAGCCAATAAGTTAAGATTGCTAGAGTACACATTTAATGAGGTATTAGACCCAACCCAAATACGGTTTTTAGAATCCTTAAAAATTGTTCTAACATCTGTTCCCTCTTGTTTTTTTGAGTTTATAATGCGTATTTTTTTTAATATATTTTTGTGTGTATCGTGAAAAAATAAACCATTCTTGTAGGTGCCAAACCAGATATTCGCATTGGAGTCTTCCATTATGGATTGCACATAATACCTGTTATTTAAATCTATGTTATTTAAATAGTGAGATTCACTAATAACTGCATTTTTAGAATTAGTTGATACCTTTGTTAGACCAGATCCATCGGTTCCTATCCATAATGTACCTTTAGAACTTTTGAAAATGCTAAGAACTCTTTGAGGGGTTTTATTGGAAGAACCTTTATGATAACCAATATTTTTATTTTTAAAAGGAAGCACGTTAAGTTTTCCGTAATTGGTCGAAACCCAAATATTTTTATGATTGTCTTCACTAATATTTAAAATGGTATTGCTTCCCAACGAAGACTGATTAGAATCTTGTTTTATAAATACATCTATTTTACCAGTATTAGAATCTATTTTATAGAGACCGCCGCCATCTGTTCCTCCCCATATATATCCGTTACTATCAAAAAATACAGATAAGAACAACTCCTTATCAACCTTAAACTTTTCATTGTTAAAAAAAGTATCTTGAATGAATTCCTTCTTTATAGTATCATAAATAAAAAACCCAAAGGAATCCGTACCTATCCATAGTCTATTGTTTTTATCAGATGTTAGAATCAGATTTCCTGGAAAACCAGTAAATGAGCCGACTAATTCGTTAAGTTCTTTTGATTTAATTTCATAATGATAGAGTCTTCCGCTGTCTGTTGTTAAAAACACCTCATTTGGATTTGTTAGATCCATGTCTTTAACAATCTCACGAGGAGTTATATCATTAAAAATGGATGCTATTTTGTCTATTTTAGCATCGGTATATCTATATAATATATTTTTTTTGGTTAATAGCCAAACACTCCCTTCTTTAGCTCGTATTTTCTGAATAGGTTCTGCTATAATGGATGAAATATCTTCATAAGTACCATGATTGCTATCATACTTACTTACCAATCCAGATCTAGTAAGTAACCAAATATTTTTTTCGGCGTCAGAGGTTATATTTTTTATAATATCTGCTGATTGCCATGTACTAAAAATGGTTTTATTTTTTATTAATTTATAATCATAGCCATCATATTTTAAAATTCCGTTTCCAAATAACATCCACATATACCCAAAAGCATCTTGTTCTGTTTGGGTAATAGAAATTACCTTATTATTTAATACTGGAGAGATATGATTAAAATTTGTTTGATTTTGACCATATAAAAATGAGGAACACCATGTCGTAAATCCTAAGAGTAAAAGGCGTTTTAATGTAAACATTAACTGTGTTTTTAGTAATTAAATGATCTGTCTAAAATATGGAATATTTAGATAGAAAAAGACTATTAGACCTCCTTTAAAGGAGGTTTGGCACTATGGTAAAGATATTAATAAATTATTTCAGAACAATGGTTTAAATTTAGTAGCAAGAGCTTTAGAGTGATCAAATTCATCAAAAAGGGAGATGTTTTATACAGTCACGCAATAATGATAAGGCTTTACTCTTAACTGCTTAAAATTTCGCCGTATTAATTTAATAGATGCGTCATATTTACTCTTTTAAAATAAACTCATAAATAAAATTCACCCAAATAAAATATGAATTCAAGACGAAAATTCATCAAGCGAGCTGGTTTAGCTGGAGCAGGTCTTTCACTTTTACCTAGTTTCTCTTTTGCATCCAATACTGGAACTTCTGGTCAAAAACTTAAAATAGCCTTTATTGGTGTTGGGTTAAGAGGAACCAATCACTTAAATAATGCTTTATTAAGAAAAGACGTTGAGGTTGTTGCGATCTGTGATGTAGATCCTAATCGTATTGATATCGCATTAAAAATGGTAGAAGATTTTGGGGCTACAAAACCTAAAGTTTTTGGAAGCTCAGATTATGATTATAGAAATTTATTAGAACTTAAAGATATTGACGCTGTAATTATTTCAACACCATGGCTGTGGCATACTAAAATGGCTGTTGATAGCATGAAGGCTGGTAAATATACCGGTCTTGAGGTGTCTGCAGCAAATACTTTAGAAGAATGCTGGGATTTAGTAAATACGCATGAAGAAACAGGGTCGCACTTAATGATTCTTGAAAATGTGAATTACCGTAGAGATGTATTAGCCGTTTTAAATATGGTAAAACAAAATGTTTTTGGCGAGTTATTACATTTCACTGGTGGGTATCAACATGATCTTAGACATGTTAAACTAAATAATGGCAAAACTGCTTATGGTAAAGGTGTAGAATTTGGGGATAAAGGAATTTCTGAATCTGTTTGGAGAACGCAACATTCATTATTGAGAAATGCCGATGTATATCCAACTCATGGTTTGGGACCAATAGCTGTTATGGCAGATGTAAATAGAGGAAACCGTTTTTTGTCTTTAACGTCGCACGCTACTAAAGCTATTGGGTTAAATAAATATATTGTTGATAATGGTGGTAAAGATCATCCTAATGCAAAATTAAAATGGAAGCAGGGAGATATTATTACATCTACGATAGAAACATCTAATGGAGAAACTATTATCGTTACTCATAATGTAAACACTCCTCACCCATATTCATTAGGATTTAAAGTTCAGGGTGTTCAAGGGTTAACTGATTTCGATTACCATACGCAACGTATCCATATAGAAGGTACCACTAAAGGACATGGTTGGGAGAATATGGATGCTTGGTTTGAGAAATACGATCATCCACTTTGGAAAAAATACGGAGACATCGCAACCGAAGCGGGTCACGGAGGTATCGACTTTTTTGTAATGAACGCCTTTGTCGAATCTGCTAAAGAAAATATAGCACCACCAATGGATGTATACGATGCTGCAGCCTGGAGTGCTGTTACACCGCTTTCGGAATTATCAATTGAAAACAATGGAGCGCCACAAGATTTCCCTGATTTTACTAGAGGTATGTGGGTAAAACGCAAGCCTTATAATTGGATAAAAGATACTTACTAATAAACCTCTATTTAATAGATTTATGAAAAAAACAACTTATATATTTTTAATTTTCTTTTTGAGTATTGCTGCACTTAGTGCGCAAGAAAAGAACTTTAAAGGAACTGTTTTAGATGAAACGGGGCTTCCATTACCAAATGCTACCGTGACTATTGTTGGAACTAAAAAGGGTGCTTCAACCGATTTTGATGGTATATTTTTTATTACCGTCAAAGAAAGTGATGTGTTATCCATTTCTTACTTAGGGTATAAAACAAAGCAAGTACCTGTTGCAGGTAAAAATAATGTAAATATATCTCTAGAACCTGATGCTGCCGCTGCTGCTTTAGATGAAATTGTTATTGTAAGTTTTGGTAAACAAAAAAAGAAGAATATTATTTCATCTGTTACCACAATTAAGCCATCTGAGCTTAAAGTGGCTTCAAGTAACTTAACAACCGCATTAGCCGGACGAGTTTCTGGTTTAATTGGTTTTCAAAGAGGTGGAGAACCAGGTCAAGATAACGCTAGTTTTTTCGTAAGAGGAGTTACGTCTTTCGGAGCGAATAATAGCCCGTTAATTTTAATTGATGGCGTAGAGTTAACTATCGATGATTTAAGACGTTTACATCCGGATGATATCGATGCGTTTTCGATACTAAAAGATGCTTCTGCTACCGCTTTATATGGAGCAAGAGGAGCAAATGGGGTGATATTTGTTACCATGAAAGAAGGAAAAGAGGGCCCAATAAAAGTTTCTGCTCGTTTTGAAACATCATACTCAATGCCAACACAAAATATAGAATTGGCAGATCCTATTACCTATATGTTACTGGGAAATGAAGCTGTAAGAACAAGAGATCCTATTGCTCCGTTACCATATTCTCAACAAAAAATTGAAAACACCATTTTTGGAAATAATCCAGAATTATATCCAACAACAGATTGGTATAATGAGTTGTTTAGTGATTTTGCCGTTAATAAACGTTTAAACTTTAGTTTAAGTGGAGGTGGGGGTACTGCACGATATTATCTATCTGTAGCAGGACAACAAGATTTAGGAGTTTTAAATGTACCTGATGAAAGTTCTTTTGATAATAATGTGAACTTTAAGAGTTACAATATTAGATCAAGTACCAATGTAAACTTGACTAAAACATCTAAGTTAAAAGTTAGCTTTAATGCTAATTTTGAAAAGTACAGTGGCCCTAGACAAGGTGGTTCTAGTGTATACAACTCTGTTTTACGAACGAACCCTGTTGAATTTAGCCCATTTTACAAGAAAGATGAAACGAATGAATTTACGAACCATATATTATTTGGAAACGTTTTACGAAATGGTAGTTTATTAACAAATCCTTTTGCGGAAATGGCTAGTGGTATTCAAGAAACATCTTCAAGTAAAATTATAGCACAATTACAATTTAATCAAGATTTAAACTTCATAACAGATGGTTTAAATTATAGAATGATATTTAATACAACTAATAACTCTACATCTAGAATTGATCGATTTAACAATCCGTTTTACTATTCGCCTACACTAAACAGCGCTACAGGTATCACTAGTTTAAGACAGTTAAATCCATTGACAGGAACAGAATTTATAGATTTTCAACAGAGTGGAAGGGCTATTTTTACAACAACATATTTTGAATCAAACTTGAGCTATAACAAAGAAATAGACGATAAAAATGAAGTAAGTGGTTTACTTGTATACACACTTAATAATCGATTAAATACGCTTACTGATTCACAGTTAGTCGATAACAGTCTTAATTCTTCTGAGCTTTTAGAACTATCGTTACCCTTTAGAAACATGGGATTATCTGGACGATTTACCTATGCACGAAACCAAAAATATTTTGTAGAGTTCAATTTTGGTTATAATGGTTCAGAACGCTTTGCAAAAAATGAACGTTGGGGATTCTTTCCTTCTGCCGCTTTAGGTTGGATGGTTTCAGATGAACCTTTTATGAAAAAGGCAGAAGATGTTATTACTAAATTAAAACTAAAGGCATCTTACGGTTTAGTAGGGAACGATAATTTAGGTAATAATGTAGATAGATTCTTCTACTTATCTGTAATTAGTTTTGATGGAAATGGTTATACAACTGGTGAAGAATTCAATAATTATATAAACGGTGTCTCTATCAGTAGATATGGTAATAATCAAATTACTTGGGAAACAGCAAAGAAGTTTAATTTTGGTTTAGAACTAGGTTTATTCAACGATTTAGATTTAGAAGTAGATGTCTTTTTAGAAAAAAGAGAAAATATTTTAGCAAACAGAGTTGTACCTTCTTCTCTAGGTTTACAATCTGATGTAAGAGCCAATATTGGCGCAGCTGAAAGTAGAGGTATTGATGCTACTTTAGTATATAATAAAAGTTTAACCAATGATATTTGGTTACAAGTAAGAGGTAACTTTACATATGCAACGAATGAAATCACCAAAATAGAAGAACCTGATTATACGGATACGCCTTGGTTATCTCGCATAGGTAAACCAATTAATCAAACTTGGGGATATGTTGCCGACCGTTTATTTGTGGATCAAGCCGAAGTTGATAATTCTCCAGAACAAACTTTTGGAGACTACACCGGTGGAGATATTAAATATCGTGACATAAATGGGGATGGTAAAATCTCTTTACTCGATCAAGTTCCTATAGGTAACTCAACGATTCCAGAAATAGTTTTTGGTGCAGGCTTCTCGTTAGGTATTAAAAATTTAGACATATCATGTTTTTTTCAAGGCGCTGCAAACTCTACATTTTTTATAAACCCAAGACAAACAGCACCTTTTGTAAATCAACAACAACTTTTAAAAGTGTACGCGGATAGTCACTGGTCTGAATCTAACAGAGATTTATATGCTCAATGGCCAAGGTTGTCAGGTACTCAAATTAATAACAATGTGCAAACAAGTACATGGTTTATGAAAGATGGTGCTTTTGTTAGGCTAAAGTCTGCTGAAATAGGATACAGTTTTCCTGATCGCTTTATAAAAAAATCAAATCTAAATAAACTTAGAGTTTATGCTAGTGGTACAAATTTATTCGTTTTAAGTAGGTTTAAGCTTTGGGATCCTGAGCTAGCTGGGAATGGATTTAATTATCCAAACCAACGCGTATTTAATTTTGGTATTAATGTATCTCTCTAAAAAAATGAAAATGAAAAACAAACATATATTTATTACAATACTAATTCTTAATCTATTTTATTCTTGTGAAAAAGATTATTTAGATGTTGTTCCAGATAATGTATTAACATTAGATAATGCATTTTCCGATGAAGTGAATGCTCAGAAATTTTTATATACATTATATGCTTCTGTGCCTTCTCCTGGTAGTGTTTTTAATCCAGCATTAACGGGTGCTGACGAAACGTGGTATCCAACCACAGAGAGGTTTAAGGTGGGTCAAGCAATTGCGCAAGGAAATCAAGGTGCTACAAACACCTTAGGTGAACGTTGGAGGGGTCAAGGTACTAGTTCTATGTATGTAGGTATACGTAATTGTAATATTTTTATTTCAAGGTTAGAACTAGGTGTCCGTGGTTTAAGTCAACAAAAAACGCAACAATGGATTGCTGAAGCTAAATTTTTAAAAGCCTATTTCCACTTTTGTTTAGCACGCATGTATGGGCCAATTCCAATTAGTGATGAATTAATCCCTATATCGTCTGCAACAGATAATGTTAGACTTACAAGGAATACAATTGATGAGGTATTTACTTTTATCTCTGCGTTGTTAGATGATGCTATTGCTGATTTACCACTATTTATACCGTTTGAGAATGATAATTTAGGTCGAATTACAAAACCGATTGCCGCTTCAATAAAAGCAAGAATTCTAGTTACTTATGCCAGTCCGTTATTTAACGGTAATACGGTGTATTCTGATTTTGTGAATGTGGATGGCGAAAACTTTTTTCCACAACAATTTGATGCTGTTAAATGGGAAATGGCTGCTATAGCATCGAAAGAAGCTATAGATATTTGTCAAGCAGCTGGAATACGACTTTATCAAACTGGAGATTTAGATATTGAGGCACCTCAAACTGATTTTACATTATTAAAAGCAACGTTACGTGGTCGTGTTACAGATCGATGGAATCAAGAAATTATATGGGGACATACTGATAATACTGGAGTAATACAATATGAAAGCATGCCGCGTTTATACAGTTATTTAAACAATCCTGTAGCATCTAGGCATTGCCCAACACTTCGAATAGCAGAAATGTACTATTCAGAAAATGGGGTACCTATAAACGAAGATGTTACGTATGACTATGCAAATCGATATAATGTGAAGCTTGCTGAAGCCTCGGATAAATTTAAAATAGAAGTAGGACAATCTACTGCAAAATTAAATTTTGATAGAGAACCTAGGTTTTATGCAGATTTAGCTTTTGATAGAAATAGTTGGTTTGGAAATGGTAGAACTGGTACGGATCAGTTTTGGAACATCCGTGGTCGTAGAGGTGAATTCGCATCTATTTTTGAGCCATCACAATATTCTGTTACAGGGTATTGGGCAAAAAAGTTAATACATATTGAAACCGAAGTAACCAACGGTAATTCATTGAGTACTACGAGATATTCTTTCCCAGTGATAAGATTAGCAGATTTATATTTATACTATGCTGAAGCCCTAAACGAGGCTAATGGCCCAACAGGCGAAGCATACAACTACATAGATTTAGTTAGAGAACGAGCAGGACTTGATGGTGTGTTAACAAGCTGGAGCAGTTTTTCTACCAATGCTTCAAAACCAACTACCAAAGAAGGATTGAGAGAAATTATTCAGCAAGAGCGCATGATTGAAATGTCATTTGAAGGGCTTCGTTTTTGGGATATGAGACGATGGAAGTTAGCAGTTGATCTAATGAATCAACCTATTAAAGGATGGAACGTATTACAAGAAGATCTTGTTGATTATTATAAAGTAAAAGATCTGTTTTATCCATCATTTTCAGAACGTGATTATTTATGGCCGGTTTCAGAAAACGAAATAATTAATAATCCTACCCTGATTCAAAACCCAGGTTGGTAATCATTTATAAATAAAATATTAACATATAGAAATCATGAAGAAGATAGCAATTTTATTAGCGCTAATTGGGTTTGTTTTTAGTTGTTCGGAAGAACAAGCACATGCCCCTACCTTATCAGATAATGTTCCTCCATCAATAATATCGAATGTAGAATTAACACCTGTATATGGAGGCTTTGATATTACTTATGATTTACCTAATGACGAAGATTTATTATACGTAAAAGCAGTTTACACTGCATCTAACGGAGATGAAGCTGAGGTAAAATCATCAAGTTTTAGTAATTCCATTAAAATTTCAGGTTTTGGTAACACTCAAGAAAAAACAATTAAACTATATGCAGCAGATAGATCAGAAAACCTTTCTGAAGTTGTAGAAGTAAAAGGGGCTCCTTTAACACCTCCGGTTTTCCTTATTCAAGAAACTATGGAAATTAACGCAGATTATGGTGGCGCAAAATACACATGGAGAAATGAACAGAATGTACCTGTAGCTATAGAGTTTTTAACAACAGATGCTTCTAATGAAATTGAAGTAGTAGATGTTAAATATACCGAACAAACAGAAGGTAAATCTTCGTTAAGAGGATATGAGACAGTACCAAGGTTTTTTGCAGCTGTTATAAGAGATCGTTATGATAATTATTCTGACACTATTTATGCAGATACTTCAGATAGACTTTTAACTCCATTATTAGAAGAGCGTTTAGACAAAACATTGTTTAAGAAAATGGTGTTTGATAACGATGACGATTGGGGTAGATGGGGTGGTAACTTCAGAAACTTATATGATGATGATTCTTCTGAAAACTCTTTTGCTCATACACAAGGAGATGGTCCATTACCAAGTATCCTGTCTATAGATCTTGGAAGGGTGTTAACATTAAGCCGGTTTAATGTACTTCAAAGAGGAACTGAAGTAAACAGACATTGGGCATTTTCACACGGTAACCCAAAACGTTATTCAGTGTATGGTTCTAAAGAGTTACCTCCGGTAGGAGGAGATTTATCAGAATGGATTCTTTTAAGAGAATGTGAAGCTGTGAAGCCTTCTGGACTACCAATAGGTCAAGCTTCAGATGAAGATTTGAATCATTTTGATGCTGGTGATGAGTTTAGTTTTGATGAAGCTGTAGAAATAAGATATTTCCGTTTAGTTGTACATCAAACCTGGGATGGAGCTGGGTTTGTGAATCTTGGGGAATTAACTTTCTGGGGAAGTTATTTATAATAATATTAAATCGAATTTTAAGATGATCGTTAAAAACATATATAAAGAGAATACAGTAATGAAACTGTTAGTATTGACGGCTTTTTCATTAGTTACTTTTTTCGCATGTACCGATACTTTTGAAGTACATGAAAAATATATTGAAGGAGGTGAAATTATTTACACGAGTAAAGTAAATGATTTAGTTGCCCTGTCTGGAAATAAAAGAATAAAAATAGTAGGTACTATTACCAACGCCTTTAGTGTTAATGAAATACTTGTTACTTGGAATAACGAGCAAGACAGTAAAACATTTTCTTACACAAACTCAGAAGAAGTTACGGATACTTTAGAATTAATTATTGATAATTTAGAAGAAAAATCATATCAGTTTCAAGTAATTTCTAAAAATTCAGGAGGCAATAATTCTGTAGCGAGTACCGTATTTGGTAATGTATTTGGCGATATTTTTCAGGCTACTTTATCGGCTAGAGAAGTAAATTCAACAAGCTATAACATTGCAACCCAAACAGGATATGCAAATTTAAAATTACCAACGAATTTAACCAGAAATACTGAAGTTAAATATACAAACTCAAACGGTAATGAAGTCGTTGTTGATGCTATGGGAGATAACTCTCAAGTAGCTCTGGCACAAGTAGATTTAACGAAACCTTTTAGCTACCGTACATTTTATGTGCCTAGCCCAAAAGATGCTTTAGGTAATGAAACCTCTTTAGATTCCTTTGTTTCTACCTGGGAAACTTTTACTCCAGATGTTTCAATAGAACCTGTTATAATGAGTTTTACATTCGATTCGATTCTTGGAGCTATTGTTGCTAATTGGAGCAACGAAAACAATCTAGATCTTACTTTTAATTTCTCTAGTACAGATATAAACGGTGAAACAATAGAGCAAAGTGTAACATCCTCTGATGCCATTGATGCTTTTACAATATCAAACCTTCCAAGTGAAGAGCAACAAATTACAATATTAGTTTCAGATTCAAATGGAAACCAATGGATTAACACATTTACAGTTGCTCCTGTAATTCCAATTTTAGTTGATAAAGCCAATTGGACTATCACTGATATTTCATCTGAAGAACCATCAATGTCAACTGTAGAATTCCCAAATAATGGTCTTGGAGAAGCTTTAATAGATGGCAATGTAAATACATTTTGGCATACAGCTACGGTAAATGCACAACCAAATTATCCACATTTAATTACCATCGATTTGGGTGAGGTTAAAACTATTTCTAGTGTAGAAATATTTAGAAAACTAGGTGATAATGGCGGTGCAACGTCTCTCCAAATTATTACAAGTAATACACCAAGTATTTGGGATCCGGGGCATAGAAGAGTAATTGTAGCGACTTACGCTGGAAGCTTAGAAACAGATGAAGGTGTATCTATAGAATTCACTCCCATTGCAACAAGGTATATTACGTATCGTGTTCCACAAGGGAGTAACCATTTTACGCATTTAGCAGAATTAAACGCTTATAGTATTGACTAGAAAATATCGAATTAAAATATTGCAAATAATTATTAACTAAATTTAAATACAATGAAAAAAATTACTTTATTATGTTTAAGTGTGCTATTCTCACTTACAACTTTGGCACAGACAGATACCAGTGGTGCCGTCTTAAATACTGATGGTGGTACTGATTACTACATTCAGTTTGGTAGAGCAGGTTCTGGCAACCAGGGTGTTATACAGGACATGGGGCCAGACCTTCCAGTTAAAACAGCACAAGCTGCTTTTACTACAGACTCTCAACTATGGAGTGTTACAATTCGTTCAGGGAAACATGTTCTTACCAATAAATTGGGAAGAGAAATTGGTTGGAATGATGCCACTGGTTTCTATGAAGCAAAAGCAGCTACGGCAGGTGTAACATTTGACATTGTCGCTAGTAATAATACTGATTACCCTGAATCTTTTGAGCTCCAACGTGAAGGAACAACAGATCACATAAATCAATATAACGGAGGTGGTTTTAATAGAAAACTAACAGAATATCTTGCAGACGATCAAGGTAACCCGTTAAAATTTATTAAAGAAACTGATGCAGAAGACGCAACTATAGGAGTTGTAGGTGGTTTACATACAGCTGCTCCTTCTGTTTTGCCAGAATTAAATACATACTATTATATACAATTTACTCCAGGTAAAGGTGTTTTAGATAGCAATGGTTCAGTAGTAAAAACTGATTATGCACATGAAGATGATGATAATCAAC
>Ga0209815_1000278_pt1 | contig 39612 bp, 41 predicted proteins | sample CoawatmetaG00DNA_FD_187507 | JGI IMG/M metagenome (GOLD analysis project Ga0209815, IMG submission 187507) | Marine microbial communities from the West Antarctic Peninsula - Coastal water metaG002-DNA (SPAdes) (version 2) | ecosystem: Environmental > Aquatic > Marine > Coastal ...
AAAGAAGCTCGTTTGGTGCAAGAAGGCCGTCAACAAGCTTCCCATGAAAAAGCAGTGAAGTCTGAGCTGGATTGGGTGCGTAGTAATGCAAAGGGCCGTCAGGCCAAATCTAAAGCCCGTTTAGCGCGGTTTGAAGAATTAAGCTCACGTGAATTCCAAGAAAGAAACGAAACCTCTGAAATCTACATTCCACCAGGGCCACGTTTGGGTGACAAAGTGATTGATGTGAAGGGCGTAAGCAAAGCCTTTGGCGACAAGATGCTTGTGGAAGGGTTGGAATTTAGCATGCCCCAAGGTGCTATTGTAGGTGTAGTTGGTGGTAACGGGGCTGGTAAATCAACATTGTTCAAAATGCTTACAGGTGATGAGCAGCCCGACTCTGGAAGCATAGATATTGGTGACACTGTTGAATTAGCACACGTGGATCAAACTCGTGCGCTAGATGGCACCAAAACGGTCTGGGAAGAGCTGTCTGATGGGCAAGACATTATTACCGTAGGCAGTTACCAAGTGCCATCACGGGCTTATGCGGGACGCTTTAACTTCAAGGGTAATGATCAGCAGAAATTTGTCAAAGACTTGTCTGGTGGTGAGCGTAACCGTTTACACCTAGCTAAGCTGCTTAAGCAGGGCGGCAACGTATTGCTTTTGGATGAGCCGACCAACGACCTAGACGTAGAAACTTTAAGAGCCTTAGAAGAAGCTTTACTGGCGTTTCCAGGTGCGGCCATCGTAATCTCTCACGACCGTTGGTTCTTAGACCGTGTTTGTACCCATACCCTTGCCTATGAAGGCGACTCTAAGGCTACTTTCTTTGAAGGTAACTACTCAGAATATGCTGAAGATTATAGGGCCCGCACGGGTAAAGATCATCAGCCTACGCGAGTGAAGTATAAAAAACTCGCATAAGCCTTGTGCTGGCCTTTATACGAAGCCCATTCACTAAAAAGTACGAAGTGAATGGGCTTTTCTAGTTATGGAGCTTCAAATTTGTGGCTAGGGTATTAAAATACCATTTTTATCAAAAGAAAGTTTTATTTCACGAATAAGATGTCACCTTACTGATCAATAATCACATCACCATAGATCTGACTATTGGGAACAGTAATTTCGCGGTTGTCACCGGTTTTCATTTGGCTAGTAAAAATACCAATTTTTCTACTACGCCAGCCACTCCAGCAGCCTCCACATAGTCACCAATAGTAAAGGGCTTAAATAAAATAAACATAACGCCAGCGGCAACATTACTAAGAGTGTCTTTTAGTGCTAAGCCAATGGCCAAACCCGCAGCGGCAAATACAGTGAGTAGCACTGCAGTGTCAAAGCCTAAAAAATCTAGTGCAACCATAAGTGAAACAAAGGTTAAAGTAACACGGGTGATCGTGGCTATGAAATATTGCAAAGGGTCGTGAACGTTTTGTGACGTTAGAAACCGCTTCACTAAATCAGCTAGCAAACGGGAGATTGACCAACCGATAAAAAATATCAAGGTGGCCAGGGCTAGGTTAGTTAAGCCATCCAAGGTGATGTCTAACCAAGTATCGAAGAATGAGAAACTCATTGTTTTGTCTGCTCTATAAATAGCCATTAAAGCGATGGTTTAACGCTTTAATTAGCAAAGACGCAAGTTATTTTTAGAGAGAAGGGCTTGATATTATTGGGCTTTAAATAGCTGCGCTAATTCTTTAGAACGCTGATATGCCGCGGCCATAGCCTGGCTGCAAAGTGCGCTAAAACCGGCTTCATTAAAAGTGTTCAAAGCCTGTTCTGTAGTGCCTTTGGGTGACGTGACGGCCACTCTTAATTGGCCTGGGGTTTGATCACTTTGTTGTGCCATCTGTGCAGCGCCAGCCGCTGTTTGTAGCACCAGCTGCTGTGCTACTTGGTTACTTAATCCAAGTTTTTCTGCACCTGCAATCATCGCCTCCATCATCAAGAAATAATAGGCTGGGCCGCTACCAGAAACAGCGGTAACAGCATCAATTTGTTCTTCGGTTTCTACCCATAATGCTAGCCCCACCGACTGCATAATAGTGCTTGCTGTATTTTTTTGCTCACTAGAAACACTATCAGTGGCAAATAAACCAGCAGCCCCTTGTCCTACTAATGATGGAGTGTTTGGCATGCAGCGCACAATAGGCGTCTTTTTTCCAAGCCATGTTTCTATGCTGTTAGCTAAAATACCAGCTGCCACAGAAACAACGAGTTGTTTGGAGGCGTCTATAGCTGGCGCAATGCTTTGCACTAAGTCGCCCATCATAGCGGGCTTTACCCCTAATACGATGACATCTGCTTGCTGGCACAAGGCCTGGTTGTCAGTGCTGGTGCGAATGCCTGTTTGCGCTGCCAATAAATCCATTTTGGTTTGAGTGCGGCCACTGGCAGAAATCTTATCTTGAGGGTAACCTGCTGCAAGCATGCCTTTAAGAATAGCTTGGGCCATATTTCCGGCGCCAATGAATGTAATGTGAGGTGTGTGAGGCATGATTTATTCCTGTGGTTATAAAATCTTAAGTTTTGATCAGTGCCCAAGCACTAAGGGGTAGAAGTACTGCGTGCGCCAAAGATATCTGTGCCAATACGTACCATGGTTGAGCCACAAGCTATGGCGTTAGTTAGGTCGCCAGACATACCCATTGATAGCTCTTTTATGCGTGGGTAGCTGTGTTGCAGTTGATCTCTTGCTATTGTCATTTTATTGAAGGCATCACGTTGAACCTGTTCGGTTTGGCCTGCAGCAGGGATGCACATTAAGCCGCGTAGTAATAAATTAGGTATTTGTGAAACCTGTTCCACCAGCGCATCTAGTTGGTCAAGCGCAACGCCACTTTTGTTAGCCTCATTACTGATGTTCACTTGGATCAGCACGTTTAATGGTGGCAGGTGGCTGGGTCTATGCTGGCTTAGGCGTAAGGCCACTTTTTGTCGGTCTAAAGTGTGAACCCAATCAAACTTAGCTGCAATAGTTTTAGTTTTGTTACTTTGAATAGCTCCAATAAAATGCCACACAATGTCTGAATGAGGGTTGTGGTCTATTTTTTCCAAAGCATCTTGTAAATAATTTTCCCCAAAATGGCGTTGGCCACATTCATAAGCTTCGATCACATCACCTAAAGGCTTGGTTTTGCTGACAGCCAAAAGCATCACTTCTTTAGCGCTGCGCATGGACAATTGGCAGGCCCCGTCAATGCGTTGGTGGGTGTTGATCAATGCTTGAGATATGGTTGGGTGAGGAGTAGATAAAGGCATAGTTAAGCACACTGAAGTCAGACGTATATAGGGTTGGGCTTCATGGTAACAATTATAGCAACTGCCTCATAGCGCTATGGGATACTGCCCTGTGCACTGGTGAAAGAACTTAGTGTTTGATTGCTTGTAATACGAGTTCTTTTAGTGCATCTACAGGGATTGGTTTATGCAAAACAGGCACATTTTCAGGCAACTTGCTGGAGGTTACTTCTGCGTCACTTAATCCCGTTACCACAATAGGTGTGAGATCATCATATTGAGGGTCGTTATGTAATCGCTCAATAATAGCGTAACCATTAAGCTCTGGCATGTATAGATCGGTGATAAGCACTGTGGGCTTAAATTCACCAATCTTAACAAGGGCATCGATGCCATTCTCTGCGGTTTCTACGTGCAGGCTAGGAAACCAATTATTAACCAACATTTGATACAGCAATAAAGTGTCTTTATCACCGTCTACAATGAGTACCGTCGTTGAGTTTTTGCTTTGTTTTTTGCGTATAGGTGTCTGCTTTTCTTGTTTTTCATCCAGCAGTTGCTGCACTGACGCAACACTAATACGTCTGTGGCCCCCAGCTGTTTTCCAAGCTTGGAGCACACCACGTTCTACCCACAGCTGTACCGAACGCACTGAAACGTTAAGTAATGTTGCCGCCTGGCGAGTAGTGAGCTCCGACATGATGGAGAGGTCGATAGGTTTCATGTGCAGTTACTGCCTAAGGTTGTGATATATATATTATGAAATTACGATATATAATTAGAGCTATCAAATTTACCACTTTCTAATGGATAAAGTATATAACTAATCACAATAACTGCATTTAGAGCTTACACTGCGTAAGTCACTTGGCCATCTTTTAGTGTGAGCTGCACACGTGCTTTGAGTGTTTGGTAAGCTAATGCTTGGTTAGTGCCTTGGCTAAGCTGGCTATCCACGTCCAGTATCCAGCTATGGTTTGGGTCTATCAAAGTGAGATTGGCTGCTTTACTAATGGCTAGGCGAGTGGCTTTTATGTCGGCGATGTTTGCGCTATTAAAACTGAGTGCTTTAATGGCCGCCATCCAGGTTAGTTCATTAGCGTCCACTAGGCCTTGAATTAGTGGTATCAACATGTCATATATTGCCATACCTGTTGCAGTGGCTGCAAAAGGTGCGCATTTGGCAGAGGATTCATGGGGTTGATGGGCAGAACAGATGGCGTCAATGGTGCCATCTTTGATGCCCACAAGTAAGGCGATACGGTCTGACTCCTCACGTAAAGGCGGCTGCATATGATACTGACTGCGATAGCCTTGTATGGCTGTGTCGGTGAAACAAAGATGGGCAATGCCTACATCTGCAGTTACCTTCATGCCTTGTGCTTTGGCTTGACGAATCAATGCCACACCAGCAGAACTAGTGAGCTGGTTAAAATGGCCTTGCACCCCCGTATGCTGCATAAACAATAAATGTCTGCTAATTGACAGAGTTTCAGCAATCACAGGAATACCATCTAAACCCATGCGAGTAGCGGTTGGGCCTGCATGCATGTGCCCATTACTCAATTGCTTATCTTGAGCCTGTACAAATACTTTTAAGCCAAAGGTGGCAGCGTATTCATAGCAGCGCAGCAACACGGTATTATCGGTTATGTCATAGCCTGCATTGCTAAAACCAATGCAGCCTGAGCGGGATAAAGACTCCATATTGCTTAATGCTGTGCCCTTTAAATTTTTGGTAAGTGCTGCGATGGGCAGTAAATTACAAAATCCTGCAGCTTCTGCCTTGCTGTTGATCATGCTGATCACTGAGCCTGTATCGCTGCAAGGCTGGGTGTCTGGGCTGGGGCATAAATCTGTAAACCCGGCGCTGGCCGCTGCGTATGTTTCGCTGGCTACAGTGCCTTTTTGTATCTGGCTCAGGTCTCTTAAACATGTGTTAAGGTCTACAAAACTTGGGCTCAAAATCATCCCTTTAGCATCTACTTGAGTATCTGCATGAACCTTAGCTAGGTCGCCTATGGATTCTATTACCCCACCCCTTATGTAGACATCAGCCACGGTATCTAACTCAAGGCTAGGGTCTAAAATGCGTGCGCCACTAATAAGAATACTCATTACTTTTGCTCCCCTATTAAACTAGATGGTTGATTGGCTTGGGATTGACGCTGCTGCATTTGTCCGCTCATAGCCATGGACATAACGGCCATGCGCAGTGCAATCCCATACCCTACTTGATTGAGGATCATCGATTGTGGGCCATCGGCCACTGCAGACTCAATTTCAATGCCACGATTTATAGGACCTGGGTGCATTACTATGGCATCAGGCTTAGCTTGGGCCAAGCGCTGCACAGTGAGTCCGTATAAGCGGAAATACTCACCAGCAGAGGGTAAAAAGGCACTAGCCATGCGCTCTGTTTGCAGTCGCAACATGATGATCACGTCAGCGCCAGCTATGCCGGTGTCCATGTTGTTATGAGTGCTTACACCCATGCTTTGAATACCTTGGGGCATGAGCGTGTTTGGCCCTACTAAGCGGATATCATCACACCCTAAGGTTTTAAGGGCATGAATTTGGTCGCGGGCTACTCTTGAATGAGCAATGTCGCCCACAATAGCAACCGATAGTGGCTCAAAGCGGCCTTTATGACGGCGAATAGTGAGCATGTCCAGCATGGCTTGAGTGGGGTGCGCATGACGACCATCACCGGCATTGATAATGGCTACGTCTGGGGTCACTTGTTCTGCTATAAAATGAGCTGCGCCAGAATCACTATGTCGCACCACAAACATGTCACTGTGCATGGCACGCAGATTTTGTAAGGTGTCTAACAGGCTTTCACCTTTACTTGTGGCCGAAGTTTTGATGTCTAAAGTTAAAACGTCGGCAGATAAGCGTTTGGCAGCTAGCTCAAAGGTGCTTCGGGTGCGAGTAGAGTTTTCAAAAAACAAATTCACCACTGTTCTGCCACGCAAAAGAGGCACCTTTTTAACCTCTTGATTGCCCACCACCACAAACGAGTCTGCGGTGTCTAAAATACGCTCAAGCATGAGGCGATCTAGCCCCTCTGGGGTTAGAAAGTGGCGTAGTTCACCGCTCTGGGTGAGCTGTAAATTAGCTAAATTACTCATGATTAACATGCTCGATAATAGATAATTTAAGAGTGTCAGGGCCTTCAAGCTGCAGATATTGCCCAGGCTTTAGGTCTAAGGTAAGCGCGCAAGCATCAGCTTGAATAGGCAGCTCTCTTTGGTTAACACTACATAACGTTACTAGCTTTATGCTAGCTGGGCGACCAAAATCAAACAATTCATTCATTGCTGCACGCACGGTGCGGCCGCTCATTAATACATCATCTACCAGAAGTATGTGTTGATCGTTAATGTTGAATGGCAAAGAGGATGGGCTAACTTGTGGGTGAAGGCCATGCTTAGAAAAGTCGTCTCGATAGAAGGCGATGTCTAGTTGCCCAAGGGGGGCTTGAAGGTGTTCAGCCAAAACCTTTGCTAGCCAAACACCACCTGTGTGAATGCCAATAACCAGGGGCTGATCTATTTTTTGGGTGGTTAGTAACTGATCTACTTGATGTAACAAATGGTTAACAAGGGCGGGAGTATCTGCCAATTCTGGGTGTTGTGGGGTGCGTTTAGCTCCCATTAGGCTTCCTCTTTGTCAGTGTTTAGCGCACCTTGCTCAGCGAGCCATCTAAGCTATTCTAGCAAGGGTGCTTTTGATAAACGGTGTTCGGTTTCATCAAACCAGCTTTGGAGAATCAATGCCGCTGCGATGCCGTCTACCCCATGTTTCTTCCAGTCAGTGCCACCTCGGCCTTCAAGGTGTTCTTGTTTTGCGGCCTGGGTAGAGAGCCGTTCGTCCACCACGTAGCAAGGTAGATCAAAGCGAGCGCTAATGCGGTTGGCAAACTTGCGTGCTCTTATTGCCATCTCACTTACAGAACCATCCATATTATACGGAATTCCCACTACAAATGCTTGTGCTTGCCATTGGGCTACCAAAGCGTCCAAAATTTGCCAGTTGGGGATGCCATCTTTGGCATGTATAGGGGGTAACACAATGGGCTGAGAGAGAGGGTTGCTGGCAAAAGATGCACCGATGCGTTTGGTGCCAAAATCGAATCCTAGCAAGTCTAGGGGCTTATCCATGGCCAATTTTGGTCGAGATAAGGTTGATATCAATGCCTAGGGAATCTGTGGCCGCTTTAAAACGATCTTCTGGTGCCATGTTAAACACAATGTCTGCGTCAAACGGGCAACATAACCAAGAGTTATCTGCTAATTCTTGTTCTAATTGGCCTGGGCCCCAGCCAGCATACCCTAGAGCAATAAGACTATGTTCTGGGCCTGCAGAGTGAGCGATGTCATCGATCACATCAGAAGACGTGGTGAGACATAAATCTTCTGATACGCGAATGCTAGATGTCCACTTTTTGTTACTCATGGGGGTATGCAATACGAAGCCATGCTCTGGTTGCACTGGGCCACCGGTAAATATCATTTGCTCAGCGTCTGTAACATTGCGATCCGAAATATCCAGCTGAGGTAATATGTCTGTAAAAGAAATGTTATTGGCTCGGTTGATCACTAAACCCATAGCGCCCTTTTCATTGTGTTCACAGATATAGACCAAACTACGCACAAAATTTTCATCTTCCATTTGTGGCATAGAAATAAGCATAAAATTATGCAGGCTACTTTCGATTGTTTTTTTAGACACTAGGCGCTCCTTGCGGCTAATAATTGGCTTATGTGCTGCATGAGCAAGCCCGCAATATCAGAGCCTGTTTGGTCGTCAATTTCACGGATGCAGGTGGGGCTAGTTACGTTAATCTCTGTGAGACTATCACCTATGACATCCAAGCCTGCAAAATGAATTTCTTTTTCTCTAAGTACAGGGCCTATTTGGTCGCATATATAGCGATCTCGATCAGTAAGAGGTCTGGCTACACCAGAGCCACCTGCGGCTAAGTTGCCGCGGGTTTCGCCAGAGGAGGGGATGCGCGCTAACACATGATCTACCGGGTAGCCGTCAATCATTAAAATGCGTTTGTCGCCATCTTTTATTTCTGGCAAATAACGCTGGGCCATTATTTGCTGCTGGCCAAACTCAGTGAGGGTTTCAATAATCACATTGAGGTTTGGCTCACCTTTGCGTGCCCGGAAAATAGATGCACCACCCATGCCATCAAGGGGCTTAAAAATCACATCCTCATGCAACGCATGAAAGGCTTTAAGCACTCCAGCATCACTAGCCACCAACACCTCTGGACAGCAGTCAGGAAACTGCGTAGCAAATAGCTTTTCGTTACAGTCTCTGAGGCTTTGAGGCTTGTTGATAATCAAAGCGCCAGCGTCTTCTGCTTGGCTAAGAAGGTAGGTAGTGTGCAAAAAGTTGGTATCAAAAGGGGGATCTTTGCGCATTAAAATAACGTCAAGGTCGCCAAGTGCCAAGCCTTGTTGTGCGCCTAGATCATAAAAATGAGTGGGGTCGCGCATCACTTTAAGTGAGCTCATTAGACCCATCGCCACACCTTGCTGAGCGTAGAGGTGCTGAGGCTCCATATAAAACAACTCCCAGCCCAAATCTTGAGCGGCCCACAACATGGCTAGAGAGCTGTCTTTTTTGTAGTTAAGGTGATGAATAGGGTCCATCACAATGCCAAGGCGAATGGTCATGGGTGTTAAGCCTCTGTTAGTGGGTGTTAAAGATCGCCCCAAATATATTGCAGCAATGTTAGAGCTGCCAAGGGTGCTGTTTCTGTGCGCAATATGCGTGGGCCCAAGCTTAATCCAGTATAGCCTTGTGCTTGAGCTTGCTCAACTTCTTGGTCGGTCAAACCGCCTTCTGGGCCAATTAACAAAGCACAACTTTTGGGTGTGTCTTGAGATGCTAAGGGTTTTGTTTGGTGTGGATGCAATACTAGCTTAGTTTGCGCCTTTGTGTGTGCAAGCCAATCTTTTAATAATGTGGGGGTGTGAATGCGAGGTATATCTATGCGACCACTTTGCTCGCAGGCACTAATGGCAATCTGTTGCCAATGGGCCAGGCGCTTAACTTGGCGCTGCGCATCTAGCCTCACTTCGCAGCGGCTACTAAAGAGAGGAGTAATTTCATTCACCCCAAGCTCAGTGGCTTTTTGAATGGCGTAGTCCATGCGCTCACCGCGAGACATCACTTGGCCCAAGTGGGTGTATAATGAAGAGGGTGGTGGGCTTGCAAGGGCAGCACTCACAAATACGCTAATACATTTTTTGTTAACGCATACGATGTGAGCGCTTACTTGCTCGCCATTGCTATTAAACAGAACAATATTTTGATTTTCCTGCATGCGAAGCACCTTGCCTACATAATGGCTGGCTGCTGTTTCAAGCACAATCACTTGATCTAATGGCAGCGGCTGCGGCGTGTGTAGGCGAGGAATGCGCATGGGCTATAAGCCTGCGGCTTTGCGCAAAGTTTCGGCTTTGTCGGTGTATTCCCAAGTGAAATTTGGGTTGTCACGTCCAAAGTGTCCATAGGCTGCAGTGTCACGATAGATTGGGCGCTTCAGATCTAACATATCCACCAAACCACCCGCATTAAGGTTAAAGTGCTCGCGCACTAAAGCTTCAATAGCGGTGTCACTTATCTTGCCACTGCCAAAAGTATTTAGGCTAATGGATGTGGGTTCTGCCACACCAATGGCGTAGGAAATCTGAATTTCACATCGATCAGCCAATCCGGCAGCCACAATGTTTTTAGCCACATATCGGCCTGCATAGGCTGCACTGCGATCTACTTTGGATGGGTCTTTGCCAGAAAATGCACCACCGCCATGGCGAGCCATACCACCGTATGTATCTACGATAATCTTGCGGCCTGTTAAACCACAGTCGCCTACTGGTCCACCAATCACAAAGTTACCCGTTGGATTGATGTGGTATTTGGTGTCTGTTGTGAGCCAATGTGCAGGAATTACAGGGCGAATAATATGCGTCATCACCCCCGCACGAAGACTTTCTAAATCGATATCAGGGCTATGCTGAGTAGACAGCACCACAGCGTCTATAGATAAAGGTTTGCCATCAGCACCATAACGGAAGGTAAGCTGGCTTTTAGCATCAGGACGCAGCCAAGGCAAAGTGCCGTCTTTACGCACTTTGGCCTGCTGTTGCATCAAACGATGAGCATAATGAATGGGTGCAGGCATGAGGCTTTCGGTCTCATTGCTTGCATAACCAAACATTAGGCCTTGGTCGCCTGCGCCTTGTTCTTTGTTGTCGTTTGCGCTTTCATCAACACCCATAGCAATATCTGAAGATTGCTTGCCAATGGCGTTTAAGATAGCGCAAGAAGCGCCGTCAAAGCCCATTTCAGAAGAAGTGTAGCCGATGTCTGTGATCACTTCACGCACTAGCTCTTCAATGTCTACCCAAGATTTGGTGCGCACTTCGCCCGCCACTAAAACCAAACCAGTTTTAATAAGGGTTTCTACAGCAACACGAGATTCGGGATCTTTTTCCAGCATGGCATCTAAAATGGCATCGGAAATTTGATCGGCGATTTTGTCAGGATGTCCTTCGGACACTGATTCGGAGGTAAATAGAGTGTATTGGTTCATAACCATGCCTCGTAATTGAATACTAATCGACGCTTTACGGACATCGTTAGCAGTGACTTAATTACCAGCCTAGAACATTGTTCTGGCGAGTGCCTTTGGTTTTGCGTATTTGCCTAAGCATCAGCTGGCAAAACCAGCGCTATTATAGGCTATGGCTAGAGGGCTTGCATAGGTTATTGAAGTCAGTTTTTTGTAAAAGCATGGATGTACTTTTCGTTTACCTAATCGACGGTCTTTATTTTATTTTGCAGTGGTTTGTGCAATTTATAAAATCGGTTCTATACTTTTGGCAGAACCTGTATCTTAAACGTTAAGGTCATTAAGGCATCTTGGTATGCACCTGTTCATTTAGGGCTTTTTGGGTGGGTTTCGATATGTTGTTAAGTATCGCAAAACCTAATCATAGGGTTAGGTAAAGTGCAGCCAGTGTTAGGAATTCACGCATGTCATCTTCATAAAGAGCCAGACGAGCTATTTACTGGGCTGATAGAGGCCTACATAATCGGTCATACAGCCATAGGGATGCTGCACATTTTCCTTACCTATAGAGAACGTAAGCTGTCTAACAAGCCGCATTAGCAGTCTGTATTTAGAGCTAGGCCAGCTGTTGTGGTTGGGTTAAAATGACCCATTAAAAACCATGCAGCCCCAAGAAACGGCTGTCGTAAGTAAATAGGAGTAATGTGTGAAAGACAAAAAATATGCTGCTTGGGCAGCATCAAGGGCAAAAGGCAGAAATAACTATATCTTTTTTAATGGAGTGCTCTTGTATGGTATTCCTATGTTTATCTTTTCAGCCTTCATTATTAACAGGCCCCTTGAAGAAGGATACACATTTATTAACATGGCCCAAAGTTTAGGTATTTGGCTTTTTGCTGGTTTGGTTATTGGTGTTAACACTTGGTTTAGCAATGAGCGCCAATATCGTAAAGCAGCTGAGGCTATTGAAAAGGCTCACTAGTAGCGCTTTGTTCAGATCTTAGTGAGGTTTTGGGTGGCAAAATGATTCGGCATATTTTACTGGTGAAATTTAAGTCAAAGGCTGGTTCTAAAGCCATCTTAGAGGTGCTCAAAAACTTTGAGGCCATCCCCTCTAAAATAGATGGCTTATCTAGTGTGGAGTGGGGGGAGAACAACAGCTTAGAAAAGTTGAATGACGACTTCTCGCACTGCATACAGATGACCTTTGAAAGTGAAGCTGCCAGGCAGCATTATTTGCCCCATCCTGCTCACGAAGCGTTAAAAGACAAGTTTATTGATGTTTTAGAGAAAGTTGTGGTATTTGATTATACTGTGCCCTAAGCCTACCTTTTTATTGCTAACTAAACGTTAGAATCCCTTCTACTCCCTCTAGTCTTTATCTGATCGTTTAAAACCCATCAATAAATGCCTGTTTTTGTATTAATTTGTGCAAATAAAAAATCATTACCTATACTTTATAAATACACATAAATAAGGGGTGGCGATTGAAAGCACTGATGTTGGTGGGCAAGAAAAAGCTTACTTTGTGCGAAATAGATGCGCCCGTAGGCTGTGCTTCGGCTGAAATAATCACCGTAAAAGCGGTCGGCATTGGAGGTAGTGAGTATCTAGGGTTTAATCACCCAGGTATTCGGCCCATACCAAGCATTATGGGCCATGGGTTTACTGGTATAGATGCTAACCAAAGGCGTGTTGGAGTGTACCCTCTTTCTGGGTGTGGCAGTTGTCAGTTTTGTAGTAACGATCAAGCTCAACTATGTGAACAGTGGTCATTATTAGGTGTGCAAACTGATGGTGGTTTTGCTGAAAAGGTCAGTGTGTCAAGGGATCAGTTATTTGATATTCCAGATGATATATCTTGGGAGCAGTCTGTCTTTATAGAGCCATTTGCTAACTCAATTACTGCTTGGGAAATTTCTGGTGCTCAAAGCAAGCACTCTATGGCAGTGATAGGGGCTGGTAGCCTAGGCTTGGGTTTAGTGGCTTTGGCGAATCAGTCAGCATCTTGTCATAGGATCCATGTTTCAGAACCATCATTGGCCCGCAAAGCTGCGGCGCAGTCATTAGGTGCCACCCAAACGACTATCCAGCTCAATAAAGTGTATGACGTGGTGTTTGATACTGTGGGCTCTACAGCCACTAGAAATCAGGCGATACAGGCCACCCAAAAAGGTGGCGCATGTGTGTTTCTTGGGTTTGAAACGGCAGAGCTTAATGTCAATGTGTCTGAAATAATCCGTTACCAGAAGCGGATAATGGGCTCTTTTGTGTTTTCCAAACGCCAATTTCTTGATGCCATAGGCTTAAGTGCAGTGTGTGATGCTGCATGGGTTAGAAACATCTCATTTTGTGAGGTTGACCAGACTCTTATTCAGTTTTGTAAGGCAGATTTTGAACAAGTAAAGGTGGCCCTTTGGCCCAGCTTGGCCAAGCATGAGCTAGATTAATAATGATGCGGGTGTGACGTATTTTTTACATGGAGTGAAGCTAATGATTTCGGAAATAAAGTTTCCAGAAGCTACCCTAGTCAATGGAAAGGAGCTTAAGCCATATTATCGGGATTGTTTTAAGGTGCTAGTCAGCCTTCCCGATCTAGAAGCTAAAAATGTATATCACAGTATTTTTGGATTTTTGCCCGTTTCAGTTCAATGGGCTTTAAAAGTGAGAAACGCGTTAGTAAGCCTTATCGGATTTTCAGCAGCTAATACTCAAATGAGCCTGTCTTTAGAAGATATTGTTGCGGGTAAAAATGCTGGTTTTTTAACGATAGAATCGGTTTCTACAACAGAAGTGATCTGTGGCGCTTACGAGAAAAATATGCACATGTGGCTGTCTGTATTAAAATTATCAGAGCAAGAATTTGCTATATCAACCTTAGTGAATCTTAAAGCAACGTCAGGTAAAGTTTACATGATTCTTATAAAGCCCTTTCATAAGTTAGTGGCTAAACATTGTATTAAACAAGCGCTTCGAGCAGGCAGAATATAAATCGGGTTGCTTAACATGCATTTAAGAATGGGCTTGTTGGTCAATTACTGGAGTAGGCTCACTTGGGCCTTGGATATTTTTTAGAAACTGGAAATAAATTTAATGAGTGTAACTAAAAGGATGTTGGTGATAGCAGTTACATTGATATGGGGGATTAATTTTGTCATTATCAAATGGGGTTTGGAAGATATGGACCCTATGGCGATGACGGTATTAAGGTTTGTTTTCACCTCAGTGCCTTTGGTGTTTTTTATTAACAGACCCACTATCGCAGTTTCAGTTTTAGCCACCTATGGCATTTGCTTTGGTGCCGGTATTTGGGGCTTAGTAAACCTATCCATAGGGATGGGTGTTCCGTCAGGAGTGGCCTCATTACTATTGCAGTCTAGTGCCTTTTTTACCATCTTAGTGGCTGTGGTGTGCTTTAAAGAAAAGCTTTCTTTGGCTACGTCTTTGGGCATAGGTGCAGCCTTCATTGGGTTTGCATTAGTTCTCATCTATAAAGGTGGTTCAGTATCACTAGCAGGGATGCTGCTAGTGATACTAGCTGCGGTTTTTTGGACTCTATGCAATGTCATTATTAAATTAAACAAGCCTGACAATGTAGTGAGTTTCATCGCCTGGTCAGGTTTATTTGTGCCACTGCCTATTTTATTTTTATCCTTTGGTCAGGACTACTATCTTACTGGCGCATTAGATTTTGGGCAGCTCATGCAAATGCCTAGCGCTAAGGCATGGGGCTCTATTCTTTTTCAATCCTGCGTTACTACCCTGTTTGGCTATGGGGTTTGGACTTGGGCTATAGGTAAGCATGGTTTGGCCAATGTGTCTCCTTTTTCTTTATTAGTGCCAGTAGCAGGCCTTCTTTTTGGCTGGTTATTGTATGGCGAAACACTCTCTGTTAGCGCAATACTTGGGGTGGCACTTATTTTACTGGGGCTAACGTTAATATCGAATCCTAACATGGGTGTTCTTAAAGCTAGTTTAAATGAGAATGTTTAATGAGTGATGATAAAAGAGTGGTTTTCGACTTTGAAATAGACTTTTCAAATGGTGGAGGTGTCCAAGGACAAGGTTTTAGATTGGACATAACAGGAGGCGCTGTTGAGGACCAAATATTGGCAAAATTGATTGTTGAAGATATGCGATTGTTAATGGTGTCAGAGGTACGGATCATTAATAAGGAAGTCATTTTTGAACAGCATAAGCGCGTTAAATAATACAAAATATTAGAGCTTAGCTAGGGTCAGATTTTTAGACCATTTGGGCTTTATTTAAAGGCATAAAGAATTTATGAAGCTATTTTTGGTGCATGGCATTTTTGATGATGGGAGGCTATTTAAAAACATGAGTGATTACCTTATTACTCATGATCTAAAGCCGTTGATCCCTGCATTAAGGCCTGCTGATGCGCGGTATGGCATTAATGACCTAGCCAAAAAGCTAGAGGCGTTTATCCAAGAAAACACTGAGGCCAATGAAACCTTCAGTATTGTTGCCTTTAGTATGGGTTGTCTTATTACTCGGGTTTATTTACAGCATTTAGGGGGTGCTAAGCGATGTGTTAATTTTCATGCCATCTCCGGCCCTCATCATGGCTCTTTGTTAGCCTATTTTTTTGTGGGTCAAGGAGCTAAGGATTTGCGACCTAAGAGCCTATTGTTACAAAAGCTACACGCATCACAAAGCAGCTTGAGCCAGGTCAATTTGTTTAGTTATCGCACGCCATATGACCAAATGATCTTGCCTTCTAAAAGCTCCCATTGGCCCATTGCAAAAAACATAGTGACCCACGCACCTTTGCATAGGCTCATGCTACGCCACCCATTGGTGCTTGAGACCATCAAAGATAACCTGGTGATTGGATAGCTGGCAGCGGCTGTTGAATTGGTGCTAATGTAGCTATAAATAAAAGCCATACAGGTGGTAACAAAATGCAAAAAACACAGTTTGATTACCTACAACAAAACTCCACTCTTACGCTGCGCGAGGGCATGGCTGAGTATATGGCAGGTTTTACTCATTTAAACAAAAATGATGGGCAAAGTGAGGCATGCCGGTGGTTTTATTGCCATGACTGCACTCACGTGTTGTTTGGCACCATACCCTTTGACATTCGTGGTGAAAATATCAACGACGTTTGGACTCTTTTTGGCTCAAATATGACCATTAGAGGTTATTTAAAGTTCTTTACATTTGTAGATTATGACGTTGTATTAGAGAGCTATGTGAAAAAACATAAGTCTAAGGCACGGGTATATTTGCAATTTTTGGCAGTATTGCCTGCGGCTTTTATTCCCATGATCCGTGGCTTAAAAATGAAAAAGAAATGGAATTGGTTTGAGCCCGATCAGCATTTAGATACACCACTTTGTGAGTTACGTGCTGAATATGGCATAAAGGTGATCAGTGGCTGAGAATAGCTCTTTTTTAGACTTACACACTCAGAATTCAAGCTAAATTTAATCTTAGCAAGTACTAATATCGCTAAATGTGAGTTATTGCAGCAAGAATGCCATATGTTGATTGTGTATAAGGTCTGAGTAAGGGAAAATACATCCCATAAATTAGTGTATCTAACCCTTTTAAGGAACTTTTCATGCCTACTCGTCGCGATTTAGCTAATGCCATTCGAGCCCTTAGTATGGACGCTGTCCAACAAGCTAATTCTGGTCACCCAGGAGCCCCTATGGGCATGGCTGATATCGCTGAAGTATTATGGAATGACTTCATCAGCCATAACCCAGCAAACCCAGAATGGCTAAACCGAGATCGCTTTGTATTATCTAATGGCCATGGTTCTATGTTGCTTTATTCGTTGCTGCATTTAAGTGGTTATGACTTGTCGATTGATGACGTGAAAAACTTCCGCCAGCTACATTCCAAAACAGCAGGCCATCCTGAATATGGCTATGCGCCAGGCATAGAAACGACCACAGGGCCTTTGGGCCAGGGTATTACCAATGCGATCGGTATGGCTTTGGCAGAAAAAACCTTAGCCGCCCAGTTTAACCGCCCAGGGCATGGCATCATTGACCACCACACCTACACCTTTTTAGGTGATGGATGTTTGATGGAAGGTGTTTCTCACGAGGCGTGTTCTTTAGCAGGCACCTTAGGCCTAGGCAAACTGATTGCATTTTACGATGATAACGGCATCTCCATTGATGGTGAAGTAGATGGTTGGTTCACCGATGATACGCCTAAGCGTTTTGAAGCTTATGGTTGGCAGGTGTTGCCTGCGATTGATGGCCATGATGCAGACGCTTTGTATGCTGCCATCGAAGAGGCAAAAGCCAATACAGACCAGCCTACGTTAATTTGCTGCAAAACCATTATTGGTTTTGGTTCACCCAATAAAGAAGGCAAAGAAGACTGCCATGGCGCGCCACTGGGTGCAGATGAAATAGCTTTAACTCGCAAAGAGTTGGGCTGGACCTATGGTGCCTTTGATATTCCTACAGATATTTATGAAGAATGGAATGCTTGTGATGCAGGTGATGATGCTGAACAAATTTGGAACCAGGCTTTTGTAGCTTACCACGAAGCCCACCCAGAGTTGGCCACAGAGTTGTTGCGCCGCGTAGCGGGTGATTTACCAGCAGATTTTGAAACTCAAGCACAAGCTTATGTTGAACAGCTTCAAGCTGAAGGTTCTAGCATTGCTAGCCGCAAAGCTTCACAAAACACCATCAACGCATTTGGCCCACTATTGCCAGAGTTGTTAGGTGGTTCTGCAGACCTTGCAGGGTCTAACCTTACTAAATGGTCTGGCACTAAAGGCATTACTAAAGAAGATGCCAGTGGTAACTACGTATACTACGGTGTGCGTGAGTTTGCCATGTCTGCCATGATGAATGGTATGGCTCTTCATGGTGGCTTTATTCCGTATGGTGCCACCTTTCTAGTATTCATGGAGTACGCCCGCAACGCAGTGCGTATGGCTGCTTTGATGCGTCAGCGTGTATTATTTGTTTACACCCACGACTCCATTGGTTTGGGTGAAGATGGCCCCACTCACCAGCCTGTAGAGCAAATTGCTAACCTACGTTTAACGCCTCATTTAGATACATGGCGTCCATGTGACACAGTTGAATCTGCAGTGGCTTGGAAAACATCAATTCAGCGCACAGATGGGCCTTCGGCTTTGATCTTCTCGCGCCAAAATCTGCCTCACCAGCTACGTGATGAGAGTCAGCTAGCCAATGTGGCTCGTGGTGGTTACATTCTACAAGACTGTGACGGCGCTCCTGAGGCGATCATTATTGCTACCGGTTCCGAAGTGGGCATTGCTCAACAAGCTGCCACTGCTCTTAATGCAGCAGGGCATAAGGTGCGCTTGGTATCTATGCCATGCACTGAATTATTTGAGCGTCAAGATGCCATTTATCAGGCCCATGTATTGCCTAGCTTAGTCACGGCTCGTGTTGCTGTTGAAGCAGCCCATGCAGACTACTGGTATAAGTATGTAGGCTTAGGCGGTAAGGTAATTGGCATGACCGATTTTGGTGCATCTGCACCTGCTAATGAGTTGTTTGAAATGTATGGCTTTACGGTAGACAACATCACTACCACCGTCACTGACCTGTTGTAACGCGACCACTATAATGGCTAACGTCAAACGTATAGCGATCAACGGTTATGGTCGTATTGGTAGGGCTATTCTTAGGGCTATTGTGGAGCGCAACCTGCAGCATAAGCTGCAGGTTGTGGCTATCAATGACCTAGGCATCTCTGAATCTGTGGTTTATGAGACTCGTTATGACTCTGTGCATGGCGCGTTTCCAGCTAAGGTTGAGCCGACAAGCTCGGGCATGCAAGTCACGTCCACAGATACCGTCATTGACATTGATTTGCTCCAAGTTAGCGAAGCATCCGCGCTGCCTTGGGCTGACTTAGATATTGATTTAGTGATGGAGTGTTCTGGCAAAATGAGCGAGCGAAAGCTTGCGCAACAGCACCTCACATCGGGCGCAGGCAAAGTGTTAATTGGCGCTGCAGCGGGCACTGATGTAGACCTTACTGTGGTGTATGGTATTAACCATGATCAACTTAAGCCTTGGCACCGTATCGTCTCTAATGCGTCATGCACTACCAACTGCATGGCCCCAGTACTTAAGCCGTTAAACGACGCCATTGGCATTGAAGATGGCTTAATGACCACCATTCATGCCTATACCAACGGTCAGGTGCTTACAGACACCGTCATCGATAAGACAGACCTAAGGCGGGGCCGTTCGGCGACCCAGTCCATGATCCCTACGTCTACCCATGCTACCGAAGCGTTGGGCTGGGTGTTGCCAGAATTGGCTGATAAAATCACAGGTATCTCCATGAGGGTGCCCACCATAAACGTTTCTGTCGTTGATTTGGTATTTCGCCCTAGTCGCGACGTAAGCGTAGCGCAAGTGAACCAGATCATAGCTGACGCTGTGGCGGCTGATAGCCACGATGTTTTGGGCTATAACCAACAGCCCTTGGTGTCTATTGATTTTAATCACTGCTCAAAGTCGGCCACCTTTGACGCTACTCAAACCATGAAAATGGGTCAGCTCATCAAAATTTTAGCTTGGTATGACAATGAATGGGGCTATGCTAATCGAATGATTGATGTAGCCTTGACCATGCTTGAAACACCGTTACTCACTTCACAGGAAGCACCATGACCATCATTAAGATGACTGAGTTAGATCTACGTGGCCAGCGGGTGTTGATCCGTGAAGACCTTAACGTGCCTATCAAAGAGGGTATTATTACCAGTGATGCTAGATTGAGAGCTGCGCTACCCTCTATCAAAATGGCCTTGCAGTTAGGTGCCAAATTGATGGTGACATCACATCTAGGTCGTCCCAAAGAAGGTGTTTATGATGAGCAGTTTTCTTTAGCGCCAGTAGCGGATTACTTGGCACAAAAATTACAGTGCCATGTGCGCCTTCAAAAAGATTGGTTAGAGTCTGTGGACATCGCCGAAGGTGAGTTGGTGATTTTGGAAAACTGTCGTTTTAATGTGGGTGAGAAAGCCAATGACGATGCTTTGTCTATAAAGATGGCTGCTTTATGTGATGTTTATGTTAATGATGCGTTTGGCACTGCTCACCGCGCACAGGCCAGTACCCATGGCATCGCCAAATTTGTTAAAACAGCGTGTGCAGGGCCTTTGTTAATAGCCGAGCTAGATGCGTTGGGTAAGGCCTTAGACAACCCTAAGCGTCCATTAGTGGCTATCGTAGGGGGCTCCAAAGTGTCTACTAAGCTCACTGTGCTTGAGACCTTGTCTGACAAGGTGGACCAGTTAATAGTGGGTGGTGGCATAGCCAACACTTTCTTAGCGGCGGCAGGTTTTCCTGTGGGCAAGTCTTTGTATGAGCCTGATCTAGTGGCTAATGCAAAAGCCTTGATGGAAAAAACAGCCATCCCACTCCCCACTGATGTAGTGACCGCAAAGAAATTTAGCGAAACAGCCACAGCCACCACTCAAAGTGCAGCTGATGTAGCAGCTGATGATATGATTATGGATGTTGGCCCAAACACGGCGCACCAGTTAGCTAGCATTCTAAAAGATGCAGGGACTATTATTTGGAACGGGCCTTTAGGTGTGTTTGAATTTGATCAATTTGGTGGTGGTACTGAGGTTTTATCTCGTGCCATTGCAGCTTCACCGGCATTTTCGATAGCAGGTGGAGGTGATACACTGGCGGCTGTAGATAAGTACGAAATTGCCGACCAAGTGTCTTATATATCCACCGGTGGTGGTGCATTTCTTGAATTTGTAGAAGGTAAAGAGCTGCCTGCAGTGGCCATTTTAGAACAACGTGGCTTGTGATTAGAAGTTAACTTAACTACTTTATGTAAACTATTTTTAGATAGAACGGAGAACTCCCATGGCTTTAGTTAGCATGCGTCAACTATTGGATCACGCCGCAGAACACAGTTACGGCATTCCTGCTTACAATGTGAATAACCTTGAGCAAATGCGAGCGATTATGCAGGCAGCTGATGCTACGGATAGCCCGGTTATCGTGCAAGCCTCTGCTGGTGCCCGTAAGTACGCAGGCTCAAACTTTTTAAAGCACCTTATTTTAGCCGCCATTGAAGAGTTTCCTCATATACCTGTGTGTATGCACTTAGATCATGGTAACTCTGCTTCTACTTGTCAGCGTGCTATCGCTATGGGCTTTTCGTCGGTAATGATGGATGGCTCTTTAGGTGAAGACTCTAAAACGCCAATGGATTTTGATTACAACGTAGACGTCACCAGACGCACCGTAGAGATGGCACATGCCTGTGGCGTTTCTGTTGAGGGTGAGCTGGGCTGTTTAGGTTCTTTAGAAACTGGTGAGGCAGGTGAAGAAGATGGTGTGGGTGCAGCGGGTAAGCTCACACTAGAGCAAATGCTAACAGATCCAGATGAAGCGGTTGAATTTGTCGCCAAAACTAAAGTGGACGCGCTAGCGATTGCTTGTGGCACCAGTCATGGAGCCTACAAATTCACTCGGCCACCTACGGGCGATATCTTAGCGATAGATCGTATCCGTGAAATCCATAGCAAAATTCCTAATACACACCTTGTGATGCATGGTTCGTCTTCGGTGCCACAGGACTGGCTGGCTGTGATTAATGAGTTTGGTGGAGATATTCCCGAGACTTATGGTGTGCCTGTAGAGCAAATCGTTGAAGGGATTAAGCACGGTGTGCGTAAAATCAACATTGATACAGATTTACGCTTAGCATCAACTGGTGCAGTGCGTCGCTTTTTAGCAGAAAACCCAAGCGAATTTGATCCACGTAAATTCCTAACTGTCACCATGGGTGCTATGCAGTCCTTGTGTGAAGCTCGCTATGAAGCCTTTGGCTCGGCAGGAAATGCAAGTAAAATACGCCCCGTTGGCCTAGAAGCTATGGCAGATATGTACGGACTTTAATAGGCTCTGGCTTATTGGCAATAGGTTACAGTGCTAGCTGTAAACGAATGTTGTCGATAAGCCTTGCTTTGCCTAAGTAAGCTGCTGCCACGACTACTAGTGCTGTGTCAGCAGATGTGGCGAGTTGCAGGTCATCTTGGCGACAAATGTTAAAGTAATCACGTGTAAAGCCAGCAGATTCTAGCTGCCTTTGTGCTGTTTCTGCCAGCTTATCAAAATCCTTCTCACCAGCTTCAAGTGCCAGCCTGCAATCTATTAAGCAGCGGTATAGCTGTGCAGCTTGGCTTAACTCCACGTCACTCAAATAGCCATTTCTTGAGCTAAGCGCTAGGCCACTTTCAGCCCTAGCTATAGGAGCACCGATGATTTTTACAGGCAAGCAAAGGTCATTGGTAAACTGTTTGATCACTAAAAACTGTTGATAGTCCTTGAGCCCAAATATAGCAATATCAGGTTGCACGATGCCAAATAACTTACTCACCACTGTAGCTACGCCAGTGAAATGACCTGGCCGACTAGCGCCGCACAAAAGCTGATCCAAATGTGGCACTTTTACTACGGTGGAGCTAATGTTAGTGGTGGGATACATTTCATCTACGGTAGGTGCAAATAACACATGGCAGCCACGGCTCATTAGTTTTTCTTGGTCTGCTATAAATGTTCGGGGATAGCCTTTGAAGTCTTCGCCTGGGCCAAACTGTAAAGGATTAACAAAAATGCTAGCAACCACCAAGTCAGCTTCTTCTAAAGCCCGGTCGATAAGCTGTAAATGACCTTCGTGAAGATTGCCCATGGTAGGAACAAATGCGATGACTTTGTGTTCTAGTTTAGCTTGCCAAAGGTGGCTGCGCAGCTGACTAATACTGTCGATAGTGTGCATAGATATGGTGACCGTAAAGTTAACTAAAGCAGTGTTCTGGACCAGGAAAAATGCCAGATTTTACTTCATCAACATAGGCTTCTAGTGCGCTGAGCACCTCACCTTCTTGTCGTAAGAAGTTTTTCACAAAGCGGGCAGGTTTGCCCGGTGTGATACCTAACATGTCGTAAATCACAAGCACTTGTGCATCTGTATCAGGCCCTGCACCTATGCCAATGACAGGCACAGATACTGCTTTAGTAATAGCTTTGCCTAAGCTACTCGGCACGCACTCCAACAAAATCATGCTAGCGCCTGCTGCTTCTAGCTCTACCGCTTCATTCAAAAGGCTAGCTGCTTGCTCTGGAGTTTTGCCTTGCACGCGATAGCCGCCAAGTTTATTTACTGCTTGTGGAGTAAGGCCCAAGTGGGCACATACTGGAATGCCTTGTTGGAAGAGCTTACGTACAGTGTCTTTGAGCCAAAGACCACCTTCTAATTTTACAATTTGAGCACCTGCTTGCATCAAGTCGGTGGCGTTAGTCATGGCTTGCTCAATGGTGCGGTAACTCATAAACGGCATGTCAGCCATAATTAGGCTTTTACTATTACCAGCTTCAACACAACGTGTGTGGTATACCATCTGCTCCATGGTGACAGGCAAAGTGGAGTTATGTCCTTGTAATACCATGCCCAGGGAGTCACCTACCAAGATGATGTCGATACCTGCTTGGTTGACTCTTTGAGTAAAGCTAGCATCGTAGCTGGTAATACATGTGGCCTTTTCTCCAGCTTGTTTCAGGCCTGTTAGGCTGTGCAGGGTAGTTTTGGACATGGTGTATTAGCTCGCAATAATTAGGTGGGGTAATGGGTTAGTCTTCAACACAGATCAAACCATCTATTGGACAGTGCCGCAAGAGGTGTCGCACTGGCGTGCCGCAGGGCAATACCAGCTCTGGGCTAAGTTCTAGCAGAGGGCCAACTACAAAATCACGCTGGCTTATTTGTGTATGAGGCACTGTTAGGCGAGGTTGGTCAAGAGTCTGATTGCCAAATAATAGGATGTCTAAATCTAGTGTGCGAGGCCCCCAGTGGCGCTCACGTACTCTTTGGTGCTGCTGCTCGATAGCTTGCAGCTCATCAAGAAGTGTAATCGGTTTTAGCTCGGTTGCTAGTAAAACAACCGCATTAACAAAGTCATCTTGGTCTTGAGGCCCTAAGGGCTTGCTCAAGTAAAGCTTCGACGCTAACAATAATTGGCTGTGAGGAAGCTGTTTCAAATCTTCCAAAGCTTGCCTAACATGGCCCTTAGGGTCGTCTAAATTGCTCCCCAAACCAATGTATACATTAACCATCTTCACTCACTTTGGGCTTTTTTGGTGCACGTTTTTTGGGTGCAGGCTTACCTAGTTCTTTAGTCATTTGTTCACGCCTTTCGCCGCTAGCAAATTGATACTCTGTCCACCATTCACCTAAATTTTCCAAGTCTTCGCCGCTAGCTTCACGTAACAATACAAAATCATAAGCTGCCCTAAAGCGCTTGTTATCTACTAACTCTGCTGCTTTATTGCCATGGCGCCTTGGCAACCTTAGCTGCATATCCCAAATTTCCTTCATGGGTGTGCTAAAACGTCTCGGAATGGAAGTGCGCTTCACTTGTTGCAATATGACATCTTGTGCCGCTTGATGCATAGCTGGTATTGGAGGCATATTGCGAATTTGCGATAACCTTTGCTGGAGTGGATACCAAAGCAAAGCTGCAAATAAATAAGCAGGGGTAACACTTTTCCCTTGGGCGATTCTTTCGTCTGAATTTCGTAGGGCTAAAACAACAAACTCTTCAACTTGAAAGTCTTCTGTGTCGTCATTTTCTATCGCTGCATCTGTTGCAGGAAATAGAAATTTGAATAAGTCATAGTCGCGCAAAAGATAATAGGTTTGTTCCCCATTACCAGATAGCAGTAACTTTAATACCTCTTCAAACATCCGAGCTGCAGGAATAGGCTCCAATAAATGGCCAAGAGTATGCATTGGCTCTGCGGTGGCAGTGTCTATTTCAAAATCTAATTTAGCAGCAAAACGAATCGCTCTAAGCATGCGTACAGGGTCTTCTCTATAGCGGGCTTGAGGATCACCAATCATGCGAATGCTGCGCTTTTCTATATCTTCAATGCCGCCAGCAAAATCATGGATAGTAAATCCATTAATATTGTAATACATGGCATTGATGGTGAAGTCTCTGCGCATTGCATCGTCATCTACCGTGCCATAAACATTATCACGCAACAACATGCCACTTTCGGATTGCTTAGCTTGGTTACTATTATCGCTACTTAAGTGGTTTGCTCGAAAGGTAGCTACTTCAATAATCTCACGCCCAAAACGCACGTGTACTAAGCGAAAGCGTCTACCAATCAGAATGGAGTTTCTGAACAGTTTATGCACTTGTTCTGGGTGTGCATCGGTTGCGATATCAAAATCTTTAGGTTGTTTGCCCAAGAGAATATCGCGCACTCCTCCACCGACCAAAAACCCTTGGTAACCCGCATCTTTTAGGCGATAAAGTACCTTCAGTGCATTATCGCTGATGTCGCGGCGAGAAATGTCGTGATGATCTCGGGTAATAATAGTGGGGCCTGATGGCGCTGCTGCTGCCGGCTGGTCACCTTTGACCATGTTAACCAGCTTAGAAATAAAACCCATAGAAGTCGTCGACTCAGTTCGGTGGAAAATCAAAAAACAAATCTAGCGCGCATTCTACCACTGCCTTGCTAGCTAGATAAAGGCTATAGGGTCCTGCATACGTTTGGGCACCTTAGTGATGTCCCATTGTGTTAGTGCCCAAGCCAATTGCTCTGCAACTGGAGCTTGGCGAAGTGTGCATGGGGTGGTTTGTCCTAAACGCTCTAATGCCTCTGATAATAGCGCGGGTGCATGTGACATATCCAATGGAGCTGCCAAATTTTGCTTACTAAGCTTCTGGCCTTGACCATTAATAATGATTGGTATGTGTCCATAAGTGGGTTGCTTATAACCTAAGCAAGATTGCAGCCACGTTTGACGGGGTGTTTGTTGGTAGAGATCACTGCCGCGGATAACATGGTTAATTTTTTGTTCCGCATCATCTACAACCACAGCAAGTTGATAGGCAAAAATCTTATCTTTTCGCTGCACTACAAAATCACCCACTTGATCAGCTAAATGCTGTGTTTGTGGGCCAATAATAACGTCATCTACGAAGACCTTTGAGTGAGGTAAAGCAATACGCAAGGCGGCATTGTTTGTGGAGGGTGGTTGATTTAAACAGGGGCAAGTATAAAGTGGGTCTGCTTGAAATTGCGAGCGACTGCAGCTGCACGGATAAATTATTCCTTGTTGCTGTAGTTGCTCTAAGGCCGCTTGGTAGGCTGTTTGGCGCTGGCTCTGAAACATTAGGGTCCCATCCCAGAGCAAGCCAAAAGTGTCTAGGCACGAGAGGATGTTATCTACGGACCCAGGGACAGTGCGTGGTGGATCTAAGTCTTCTATTCGAAGTAGCCATAGGCCTTTGTTGGCACGAGCATCTAGGTAGCTTGCAACAGCAGCTACCAATGATCCAAAATGCAAAGCGCCGCTTGGCGAGGGAGCAAAGCGGCCTACATAGCCCATACTGAATCTATTTGCCTAACTGCTTCTCTTTGATTTCTGCAAGGGTTTTGCAGTCAATACATAGGGTAGCAGTTGGGCGAGCTTCTAGTCGACGGATGCCAATTTCAACGCCGCAGGTGTCACAAAAGCCATACTCGTCTTGTTCGATAAGCTCCAAGGTGTCATTAATCTTGTTGGTTAACTTACGTTCACGATCACGCGCCCTAAGTTCAAGAGAGAATTCTTCCTCTTGACTAGCTCGGTCATTGGGGTCGGCAAAGTTAGCAGCGTCTTCTTTGAGATGATTAACGGTGCGGTCAACTTCTTCCATTAAGTCTTGTTTCCAGGCGTTTAAGATCACTTTAAAGTGATCTAGCTGCACTGAATTCATGTACTCTTCACCCTTTTTTACCTTGTAAGGGGTAAAGTGTTTTAGTAGTGATGCGTTTGAGTTTGACATAACTTGATTCGTTTTTTAAGGAAAGGAGCATTTTGCAGTCTAACTAAAATACTCGGTCCAATTTTAGTTGATAATTTTACGGCGTAAAAATAGCAGAATAAAGTCGCTAAATCTAGTTAAAATAATAAGGCGTGGCATTTATTTCACACTATTATACGTGGCAATAGCGTCTGCTTAAAGTATTTTCATTTACAATTCATATGTTTAATGGGGATTGAGCGATGGAAAAATAAAAAAAAGCCCTATTTAAATTATCATTATAACTAAGGAATATATAGTATGGATTTTTTATTGCCGCTACAAGAAGCTAAGTTGCACTTGCGCTATAAGCGTTTTTTAGCGGATGTAGAGACACCTGAGGGAACCCTGCTAACCTTACACTGTCCTAATACTGGATCTATGAAAGACTGCGCATTACCTAAGAGTAGAGTTTGGTTCTGGGATTCAGCTAACGAAAAACGTAAATACCCCTGCACTTGGGAATTGGTTGAAATAGAACAGCGTTTTTTGGCCTGTATTAATACTCACAGAGCCAATAGCTTAGTGGTAGAGGCGATTGATAATGGGGTTATTACTCAGCTACAAGGCTATGGTAAGTTGCAAACTGAGGTAAAGTACGGCCAAGAAAATAGCAGGATAGATATTTTTTTAAGCCAGCATGGGCATCTGCCTGAATGCTATGTGGAAGTAAAAAACGTCACGCTAATGACATCCCATGGCCAAGGCTTGTTTCCTGATGCGGTTACAAAAAGAGGTAGTAAGCATTTGCGTGAGCTGGTGCATATGGTGGCCGAAGGAAAGAGGGCCGTGCTTGTGTATTGTGTGGCCCATACTGGAATAACTAAAGTATCCCCAGCATGGGATGTGGACCCAGTGTATGCTCAAACATTAGTTTGGGCGATAGAGCAAGGTGTGGAAGTGATGGCTTATGGCGCGAATATTAGCCTTACTCAAATAACTTTAGAGCGTGTTGTGCCGCTAACTACGGCGAAAACTAGCTAGGTGATGAGCGTGGTGGGTATGGTTGGAATAGTTGGATTAGTCGAAATAGTGCAGTAAATTTTGTGATCCATTTCTTTTACATGAAAACTATCAAGAGACTCATGATTGCATGGGCCACTGATGCACAGGCCATTTTCAATAGTGAATAAGGCGCCGTGGGTTGCGCACTGAATAAACTGCTTATCTTCGTCTAAAAATTGGTCAGGCAGCCATTCCAGTGGCACTTTACGGTGAGGGCAACTATTACGATAAGCCACTACACTACCTTGATGTCGTACAATAAATAGATCTGTGCCATCAATCATAAACCCTTTACTTTGGCCTTCCCCAAGCTCATGGCTGCTCATCAGGAAGGTTTGTGGTGGAGTGTGCATCATAAGTATGATCTATAATAAGGAATAATTAGATGACTAGCATAACAGAGTTGAGATCCTACATTGACTAAGCGACAAACAGTTAACAAAGCTAAATCACAAAAGTCTTCAGGGTGGGTGTCATGGGTGTGGCTGTTTAAATTGGCTACAGTGTTGTTGGTTTTGGGGGTGGTGATCCTCATTTACCTAGATGCTCAAATTAGGCACCGTTTTGAGGGGCATCGCTGGTCTTTACCAGCAAAAGTTTATTCGCGCCCTTTAGAACTTTTTAACGGTCAGCAGTTTGCAGAAGGACAGCTAGATTATGAGCTAACTCAGCTAGGTTACCGATGGGTAAAGCGCGCAAAAGCGCCAGGGCAAGTGCAAAAGATAGCTCAAGGTATGGTGATTTATAGTCGAGGTTTTAGGTTTACAGATGGCAATGAGCAAGGGCATTTGGTAGAAGTAACACTTAACAACAATGAGGTGACTCAGTTACGCCAGACATCAGGAGCAGCGATAGCCTTGTTAAGGCTTGAGCCACAGTTAGTGGGGGGTATTTATCCAACTCACAATGAAGACCGAGAGCTGATACAACTAAATGACTTGCCCAATGGCTTTATTGAAACTTTGTTGGCCGTGGAAGATCGCCATTACTACTCCCATTACGGCATTTCTCCTTGGGGTATTGCACGTGCTATGTGGGCTAATATTAAGGCAGGTGCTGTGGTGCAAGGTGGTAGCACATTAACTCAGCAACTAGTCAAAAACTTTTACCTTACAGATCGACAGACGCTTTGGCGTAAGTTGATTGAAGCGCCGATGGCGTTATTACTTAATGTTCATTACAGTAAAGAAGAAGTGTTAGAAGTCTACCTCAATGAAGTCTTTGTAGGGCAGGCGGGTAAGCGTGCCATTCATGGGTTTGGGCTTGCCAGCAGGTTTTACTTTGGTCAACCTTTAAGTGAGATCAAGTTACACCAAGTGGCATTGTTAGTGGGTTTAGTGAAAGGGCCGTCATATTATAATCCGCAAAGACACCCCAAAAGGGCCACTAAAAGACGTAATTTAGTCTTGTCAATTCTGGCTCAACAAGGCGTTATATCTAACGCCCAAAAAACACAATACCAAGGGCTTCCATTAGATCTTTCTAAGGCTAAAAAGGTGAGTCGCTATCCTGCCTACATGGACTTAGTCAGGAGGCAGTTGCAGCAGCACTATCCAGCGTCTGCTCTGTCTAGCCATGGGTTGCGTATTTTTACCAGTTTAGACCCATGGGTGCAGTATCAGGCAGACATGGCAATGATTGAGCAATTGAATGGGATTGAACAGCGCTACGGCAGTATACCAGGCCTAGAGGGAGCTTTAGTGGTGAGCCATAGAGATAGCGGTGAATTGTTAGCTTTAGTGGGGGACCATAATGGAGGTTATGCGGGCCATAACTGGGCTTTGGATCGCAGCCGCCAAGTGGGTTCGCTATTGAAGCCTGTAATACACCTTGCTGCTTTAGAATCTGGGCAGTATAACTTAGCCACTTTAGTAGATGATGGGCCTATAGCCTTGCCGCAACCTGATGGGTCTCTATGGCAACCACAAAACTACGACCGCAAGTCACACGGCTTTGTGCCTATGTATGAGGCCTTGGTAAATTCGTATAATCAGGCTAGTGTGCGTTTAGGTTTACAGGTGGGCTTAAATAAGGTGTTGCAGCAGCTAAGCCACATGGGTGTGGAACAGTCTATTCCAGCCTACCCCTCGGTTTTATTGGGAGCTGTTGAGATGTCACCAATGCAGGTCAATCAGGTTTATCAAACCATTGCTGGCAATGGGTTTTATAGCCCACTTAGCATAGTGCGCCAGGTGACAGAGGCTAATGGTCAGTTGTTAAGCAACTTTCCTTTTGTCGTGCGCCAGGCTGCCAGTAATGAGGCTGTATATATGCTGCAACATGAAATGCGCATGGTAGCGAACGAAGGAACAGGAAAAGGTGTATATCGTTTTTTACCTAAGCAGCAAGAAGTGTCCGCTAAGACTGGCACTACTAATGATCAAAGAGATAGTTGGTTTGCAGGCTTTAGTGGACAGTATGTAGCGACTGTGTGGCTAGGAAGAGAAGATTCAAAGCCTACGCCCTTAACTGGGGCCAGTGGCGCTTTAAATGTGTGGGGGCAATTGATGCAACACTTAGCCTATAAACCCTACACAGATATCAAGCCTGAAGCCGTGAGCTATTATTACATTAATCCAATGACAGGTGAGGCGATACCTAGTCACTGCTCCAATGGGGTTAGATTGCCCATGGTTAAAGCATCAGCGCCCCTTTTTAATACAATGTGTGGATATTAGTCAGCAATGAATAGCAATAAAATTACCTTCTTTAAGTCGCTCTCGCTAACTCTTTGGGTTATGTTGTTGGGAGCCTGTGCGGCGCCTGGTTATAGCCCTATTGTTGAAGAGTTAAGCGTGCAAGCTAGGGTGTCCGAAAATGTGCGTCAGAACATTGACAATGCACGTGGCAACAACAGTCGCACTGCGCCTAAGGCTGAGTTAGTAAAATCTGTGGTGATTAAAAAGGTTAAACCTTATATGGTTCCTAAAGCACAGGTGATCGTTACAGCGCAGCCTAACTTAAGTGAAGGTGTTGTAACATTAGTAGAGCAAAAAACTTACGCGCCAGCCAAGCAGGAAGCTCCTTTGCCTGTGTCAGGCCAGATGGTTGTGGAGCAACTGTTGGCCAAAGCTGATCAGCTAAAGGCGCAAGGTAAGGTTACGGAGGCAGTCATTCAGCTTCAAAGAGCCCAGCGTATAGCACCCAGAGATCCCAAGGTGTATGCACGTTTATCTGCGTTGCAGCTATCTTTGGGTAAAGCGTCTCGTGCTGAGCAGCTAGCGCTAAAAGGTCTAACCTTGGTGCCTAACAAAAAAACCTATCAATATTATTTTTGGAAGTTAATTGCGGCAAGTCGGAGTTATTTAGGGGATAGCCAAGGTGAAACTAAAGCTATCGCCCAAGCTGCTAGGTATAAATAGCTGCGAAATATAAATAGCCGCCTATAAAGAGTATCGTCAAGCCATTCCATAGCAATACAAAGCTGGTATTAAATGACCACAGGCTGGCTAACATTAACCCAAAACAAGTGGTCAATATAATAGAGCTTTTTTTAACGGTCTGGCTTTTGACTGCTGACGTCTTCACGACTTTAAACAGGGCGAAAAGTATGGCTAATGCGCAAACTATAAAAAGAAATTTAGCATAATTATGCCCCACTTCTGCACGACGCATCACTTCAAACATCGCAGCCAAGGCCAGAAATATACGCCCCCAGGTGGCTCTTTTCCAATGCCACCCAATGGTTAAATCTAATAACACTAAAGCTAACATTGGAAAGCCTACAAATACACTGAGATTGTCTCCTAAGGTAGCCATTTCGGGTTCAATAAATAAGCTAAAAAGAGGTGTGTTAACCATACAGGCATAAGCGCCCAGCCAAAGGCTCAAGGCCGCAGTGTTATAAGATCCTTGCAAGGCTTTGAGGCGCCATAACAGCGCGCCAACAAAGACAAGTCCCACTGACAAAAGCAGGTAAGTAAAACTCAACATAGATTAAAGTTGAGCGAATGCGCGTTCGGCTGCATCCAGTGTGTGAGCAAGTTCTTTGTCGCCATGTGCTGTAGAAACAAATCCAGCTTCAAACGCAGAAGGTGCCAAATAAACCCCTTCAGCGAGCATTAGATGGAAGAAGCGACCAAATTTTTCTGCGTCGCATGCCATCGTTTCTGCAAAGCAGGTGACTTGAGTCTGATCAGTGAAAAATAGACCAAACATGCCACCGGCTTGGCTCGTTAAAAAAGGCACGTTTGCTGCTTTAGCTCGCTCTTTTAGGCCAGCTAAAAGTTGGCTAGTAAAGTGTGTTAGTTGTTCATAAAAGCCTGGCTGGCTTATTTCATCCAACATCACAAGGCCAGCACTCATGGCAACAGGGTTGCCTGATAGTGTGCCTGCTTGGTAAACAGGGCCCAAAGGGGACAAAGAATGCATGACTTCACTTCGCCCACCAAAGGCTGCTACAGGCATACCGCCACCAATCACTTTACCTAAAGTGGTTAAGTCTGGTGCTATGCCATATCGACCTTGGGCGCATTGAGGACCTACACGAAAACCCGTCATCACTTCATCAAAAATTAGTAGCGCGCCACTAGCATCACAAACTTCTCTTAAGCACTCTAAAAATCCGTCTTGAGGGGGGATGCAGTTCATGTTGCCAGCAACAGGCTCAACAATAATGCATGCCACCTCGCTACCAATTTCAGCAAAGGTTTGTCGCACACATTCGCTGTCATTATAGTTTAAGGTAATAGTATGCTCAGCGATACTATCTGGAACACCTGGTGAGCTAGGTACACCTAAAGTAAGTGCGCCAGAGCCTGCCTTAACTAGTAATGAGTCTGAGTGACCATGGTAACAGCCTTCAAATTTAACAATTTTGTCTCGGCCTGTGTGACCTCGGGCCAATCGAATTGCGCTCATAGTTGCTTCAGTGCCAGAGCTGACCATACGCACCATGTCCATGTGTGGCAATAAGCTGCACAGTTTGTCTGCCATAGCGGTTTCTACTCGAGTAGGTGCGCCAAAGCCTAGGCCGTTTTCAATGCTCTTAGATACGGCAGCAAGAACTCTAGGGTGGGCGTGTCCTAAGATCATTGGGCCCCAAGAGCCCACGTAATCTACATATTTCAGATCGTCTTCATCAGTTAGCCACGCGCCAACACCATGTTTTATAAATAATGGATGGCCACCCACTCCTTTGAATGCGCGAACAGGGGAGTTGACGCCCCCAGGGATATGCTTTTGGGCGGCTTCAAATAGTTGGGCAGAAATAGGTGTTGTATTGGCAGGCATGATCACTCTCAATAAGGAAAAGCAAAATTAGAGGTTCATTATCCCCTGAAAACGCTTTCGCTGCTAATCCTTTTGCGTGTATTGCAAAATTTCTTCTGCAGGTAAGACTCCCATGATGCTGCCATTAATGTCAGTAATAAGGAGCTCTGTATGATCAAACTTTTTACACAGATCCCAAGCCTCTTTTAGCGTGGATTTAGACGAGCAAAAACCAAATTTATTTGTTGGAAATCCTGCAGCGGCAATTAAGCTTGCAGTTATACTTTTATCTAGAAAAATTTGGCGCAAGTTTAAAACGCAGTCTATTTGGCTATTGTCGTTACTGCTGATTAGTAACCAATGATGACCTTGTTTAAGAGCTAGAAAATAACCGGATATATCATCATCTTGATGATGGCTTATATCGTCGTGCATCAAACTAGTTACACCTTGATGGTTTAATGCTTGGGTGATGGGGTTGGTTTGATAATCTAAGCCTTGCTTACGCAAGGATTCCACAAACACAGAATCTTGTTTGAATAAATAGCTGCAGCTGATGTTGGCTATGACGATGGTGGCCATGCCAGGTAATATTATACTTGGGTTGTGAGTAAGCTCCATAAGTGCAATTAATGCAGCCAAGGGGGCTTGTAAAACTGCGCTCATCATTGCTCCCATACCCAACATGGCGTAGAAACCAGCATCTGAGGTGGGACCATCGATCACATAGCTGCTTATATGGCCCAGGGCAGAGCCCGCACATGCGCCCATTAGTAGCGTGGGCCCTATAAGGCCAACAGGCATGCCTAAACCCACACTGATAGCGGTGGCAAATAATTTTGCTATAGCCAAAGCAACTAATAAGCCAAGAGCATATTGTCCTTCGATAGCCATTAAGATGCTGTCAGACCCCATACCCATCACTTGAGGTACGAAGTAGGCAATGGTGCCAGTAAATATGCCAGCAATTAGCATTCTAGCTAGAATGGGTTGGGCTGAGAAGTTTTGCATGCTGGTGAGGGTTTTCGTAAACAAGGCGGCCATGGCACCTAGAACAACGCCATAAACCAAAATAAGGGGCATTTCATTCATGCTTACCATACTCATTTCGGGGGCCATAAAGGCCATTTCAGCGCCATACAAGTTGTTATGTACTAGAGTTGCCGTGACTGATGAAATAATTACTGGAGTAAAACCAATCATGCTGTATTCCAACATGACCACTTCCATTGCAAAAATAACCCCGGCCATGGTGGTGTTAAAGGATGCTGCAATAGCACCTGCAGTGCCGCATCCCACCATAAGGCGTAAACTGTTATTGGGTAGGTGAAAAAGCCTACCTATTTGTGAGCCTGCAGTGGCTCCTAGGTGAACTGCTGGGCCTTCCCTTCCTCCAGACTGACCCGTCAAAATACCCAATGCTCCACCTATGAATTGCGCAAGAGAGTTTTTAAAAGGCATTTTACCTTGGTGATAGGCCATGCGATCCATCACATGTGTTGCGCCTGTTTTGCGTTCGTCTGGAGAAAATAGCATCATCCAAAGGCCAATAACTAACCCACCGATCACTGGTAGGAAAAAATACCAAATAGGATCTAAACTCTCAAAACTTTCAGGTGTGCCGCCTGGTAGCCAGTGTTCTAAGGGTATTTCAAACAAGCTACGAAATGCGATAATGACCAATGCTGCTGCTATGCCAGTCACCAAGCCAAGCAAGCTGTTTTGAAGTAGCGCATCATTATGGGCAAGGCGACGTCGAAAATGGTTAACCCCAAAGCGAGTTGAGTTAAGTCGTGAGGTCAGCGTTTGTTTTAGCTTAGCCATAAATAAAGACTCAGTGTGCGTTATATTACTTTATAAATACGAGTTAACGTGTATGCAGTTTACCTTACATTCGTATTACTGCCTAATGTAGTCATTTTCATTATTTACATACACCCCTTTTGCTTTGCTTCCGGGTCTATTATTATAGCTTTAGTAGAGTCTTTATAAAAAGGAAGTTTGTGTGAAAAAAGTTGCCATAGTTGGTGGTACTGGGTATACAGGAGTGGAATTGCTTCGTCTTTTGGCCCGTCATCCTGATGTTGAGGTTTGTGCGATTACGTCCCGTTCGGAGGCTGGTAAGCCAGTTTCGCAGATATACCCAAGTCTTCGAGGTGAATATGACCTAGCATTCACTGAGCCCACAACGAAAACCTTGGCTCAGGCTGATTTAGTTTTTTTTGCTACGCCAAATGGTGTGGCGATGAAACAAGTGCCAGATTTACTTGCACTGGGTACTAAGGTCATTGATTTGGCAGCAGATTTTCGGCTTCAAGATGTTAATGTTTGGTCGCATTGGTATGGCATGGAGCATGCCTGTTCTCAACTTTTGCCAGAGGCTGTTTACGGCTTGCCGGAAGTCAATAAAACATCCATTAAATCAGCTAATTTAGTCGCCAACCCTGGTTGTTATCCCACGGCTGTCCAGCTTGGATTGTTGCCTTTGATTGAGCAGGGTTTAATTAATACGCAACATCTTGTTGCAGACTGTAAATCGGGAGTTAGTGGTGCTGGGCGTGGTGCAGCAGTGGGAAGCTTGTTGTGTGAAGCAGGTGATAGCTTTAAGGCTTATGGAGTGGCTGGGCATCGGCATTTGCCAGAAATAAAAGAGCGTTTGTCAATGGCTAATAATGGGGCTGTAGGCATAACCTTTGTGCCGCACCTAGTACCTATGATTCGTGGCATCCACGCCACTATGTACGCTCGTTTGATAAGTAATGACTGTTCGTTGGAATCCATTCAGTCTTTATTTGAAGCACGTTATAAGGATCACCCTTTTGTGGATGTCATGCCATTAGGTAGCCATCCTGAAACTCGAAGTGTTAGAGGCTCAAATATATGCCGTATTGCATTGCATCAGCCCCAGGGGGAGGACACTTTAGTCATTCTGTCCGCAATTGATAACTTAGTTAAGGGTGCCGCGGGGCAAGCGATTCATAATATGAACTTGATGTTGGGGTTGGAAGAAACTGCAGGCCTAAACATTGTGCCTTTAGCGCCATAATTGAATCTCAAGCTAGGCAATATATGCTGCGTAGCTCAGGCACCAGTAACATGTAAGTAGCACCTAAGTCAGGATCTCATTATGGCCACTGCTAAGGCAGGCATTGCCTGCGCTAATACTTGACTAAATTACGAGATTAAGCGCATAATTCGTGCCCTGGAAATGTAGAAGAGAGCGGCATGGCCCACACTGAAGAACAAGACTACTTTGACGCTTCATCGCCAGCGATGGGTTTTACTGACTCGGCGGCAAAAAAAGTGACTCATCTGATGGAAGATGAGGACAATCAAAACTTGCGATTGCGTGTATATGTTACAGGCGGCGGTTGCTCTGGATTTTCCTATGGCTTTACCTTTGATGATAAAGTGGCAGAAGATGATACCCAGATTGAAAATGGGCAAGTGACTATGGTTGTGGACGCTATGTCGATTCAATACTTAATGGGGGCCACAGTAGATTACAAAGAAAGCCTACAAGGCTCACAGTTCTCTGTCAGTAACCCTAACGCAACTACTACCTGTGGTTGCGGCTCAAGTTTCTCTATCTAACAAGATCAGCAACTCCCTGCATGCTAAATAGACGCTGTGGGCGAACCTAATTGGTAAGACTCTAGCTGTTCAACAATGTTGTTCGCTGCGGGGTTGAACACTTTCATTTGCTCTTTGTTGAGCGGCTCTACGTTAGGAAACTTCACTTTAAGTGGGTTTTTGTGCACTCCGTTAGAACGAAATTCGTAATGTAGGTGAGGGCCAGTTGCCAAGCCAGAAGACCCAATATATCCAATAATTTGTCCTTGTTTCACACGGCTGCCCTTTTTTACTTTGCTGTTGTATTTGGACATGTGGGCATACAAGGTAGTGTAGATGCCAGCGTGTTGGATAATAATAGTGCGGCCATACCCACCTTTGGTACCGCGCCAAATAACCTTGCCGTCACCTGATGCCTTAATAGGTGTTCCTGTAGCTGCTGCGTAGTCTACTCCTCGGTGAGGGCGGACTGTTTTAAGAACGGGGTGCTTGCGATTGGGGTTGTACCTGGAGCTAATGCGAAAGAAATCTACTGGGCTGCGTAAAAATGCTTTACGCATGCTATAGCCTTTGGGGGAATAATAATTCCCATCAGTGTGGCGAATGGCGTTAAAAACTTTGTCGCGGTTGGTGAATTGAGCGGCTAGTATATTGCCTTCGCCAATGAGTGTGTCATCTAGGTATTTTTCCTCATAAATAAGTGCAAATTGATCGTTTTTACGAATATCTAGAGCGAAGTCGATATCCCAGCCAAATATGGTTGCTAATTGCATGAGTTTTTTTTGACTTAAGCCTGCCTCTTGGCCATTTACGAATAATGAACTATTGATAATGCCTTGCACAAAGCGTGGTTCAATATCAGGCGTGCGAGTCACAGTTTTAACGGTGTAGCCACCTTCCTTTTTGCGTTCAACAATGGTTTTTAGTAAAGGGGTTTTGATTAGACGAACCTTCTCTAGCTGGCCATTTTCAATCAAAAAGTCTAAGGTGTCACCAGGGAATAAGGGGCTCAGGGCTTTTGTTTTCTTGGTGGCTTTAGTTACTCGATACACATCTTGAGCAGTTAACCCGACACGCTGAAACAGGGTGCTGAGATTGTCACCAGATTTAACGGTGACAGTAGTCCATAGTTCAGGAGGGATGACTTCCAAAGGCTGAAATGGTAATTGAATATCTTCAATCGGCAGTTTTGGGGTTAGGTCAAGGACTTGCTTGGTTTTAGCTTGTGGTGTCTCTGGTAGATATATACCTGGCCAAATACTAATGGCTAGCATCACCAAAACTAGAAACATGAGGATGTACACGTATAGTTTTGGAAAATGCTGAAGTAATTTTGGAAGGGTCGTCATAGGGCGTGAATTTAACAGATTTGAAATTGGAAACCGTCTTAGGTTTTATCATAACACGACTTGCGATCAAAAATAGCCTGTTTTACGCCAACATTTGGCCCTGGAACGGCGACTGAATGCTTTTCTATTGACCCTGATTCAAGCTAGAATATGCTCCCCTAGGCAGGTCAATTGGCCGGCCCCATTACTTTAAATAAATGCCCTACTAAGCGACTTACTATTATGACGACCACAGACACCAATTTACTCGCCGACTTACAAATGCGTGGGCTGGTTAACCAAATGACAGCTCCCGAAGAGCTGATAGAGCATTTGAAGGAGTCACGGGTGCTTTACTGTGGGTTTGACCCAACAGCGGATAGCTTACATATTGGCAGTTTGGTGCCTTTGTTGGTGCTTCGGCGGTTTCAGCAGGCAGGCCATAAACCTTTGGCTTTGGTCGGTGGCGCTACAGGTATGATTGGCGATCCAAGTTTTAAATCCCAAGAGCGAAAGCTCAATACGGTAGATGTTATTAACCAATGGGTAGATCGCCTTAAGGCTCAGGTATCAGCATTTATCGATTTTAATAGTCAAGATAACAGCGCAGAAGTAGTGAATAACTATGACTGGACCAAAGATGTTGATGTGTTAACGTTTTTGCGTGATGTAGGTAAGCATTTTTCTGTTAGTTCCATGATTCAAAAAGAATCCGTAAAGCAACGCTTAGAGCGTGATGGTGAGGGGATTTCTTTTACAGAATTTGCTTACATGATCTTGCAGTCTTTCGACTTTTCACAGCTATACAAGCAATATAACTGTACCCTTCAGATCGGAGGTAGTGATCAGTGGGGAAATATTACAGGGGGTATCGACCTCACCCGTCGACAGCACCGTGCTCAAGTTTTTGGTTTAACTCTACCTTTAGTCACCAAGTCAGATGGCACTAAGTTTGGCAAAACTGAAAGTGGCACTATTTGGTTGGATGCTAAGAAAACCTCCCAATATGCGTTTTACCAGTTTTGGATCAATACTGCAGATTCTGATGTTTATAAATTTTTGCGATTCTTTACCTTTTTGTCAGAAAAGAAAATGCTTGCGATAGAGGAGAAAGACAAGGTAGCAGAAGGTAAGCCTCAGGCGCAAAGTGTATTGGCGACTGAAGTAACCAGGTTAGTGCATGGTGAGCAGGGATTGCAGGCTGCCCTAAGAATCAGCGAAGCTCTTTTTTCTGGTCAACTTGGCCAATTAACTCAAGAAGATCTGCAGCAGCTGCATTTGGACGGTATGCCTACATCTAGCACCAATGAAAAGGGTGTAACTCTAATTCAGGCTTTGGTTGATTCTGGCTTGGCTAAATCTAATAAAATGGCGCGGGAGTTTATTGGAAATAAAGCCGTCAGTGTTAACGGCGAAAAAATCAATGATATTGAAATGGAGTTAACAACATCTTCGGCACTTCATGGGCAGTATCATGTAATTAAGCGCGGTAAAAAGTTGTTCCATTTATTGAACTGGATCCAGTAATGTATTAGCGCCTGCTTTGACGCCTAAGTGGTTGGTTTTTGACCAATTATTAATAATGTGGGTTCAAGATAAAATAATTACGTATTTATTAAGTTTATTTGAAAAAGCGTGTTGACAAATAAACTCAGATCTATAGAATACGCCACCTCGGTTGAGCAGACAGCTTCACAGCAGATCACTTAACCGACCGCTCTTTAACAATTTAATCAAGTAATTCGTGTGGGCGTTTGTTGGATTGGCAATAAGACCTAGACTTTGTTTAG
>Ga0209815_1000279_pt1 | contig 39583 bp, 38 predicted proteins | sample CoawatmetaG00DNA_FD_187507 | JGI IMG/M metagenome (GOLD analysis project Ga0209815, IMG submission 187507) | Marine microbial communities from the West Antarctic Peninsula - Coastal water metaG002-DNA (SPAdes) (version 2) | ecosystem: Environmental > Aquatic > Marine > Coastal ...
TCTTGTAGCATTACTTCGTCTGGTTCTGCCGGTTCCCGTGCCAACAAATCGTTGATATCCAAATCGTGTAGATCTGCATAGTCAGCTTTCCCTTGGGCCATAGCAATCAACCCTGGCAAAGTACGAATACGCACGTTCAAGGGCCGCAGGCGTTCTATAAGTACACTACGTTGCTTGCGGGTAAGCGATGGTATTGCAAGTAATATGTCATCAACCTCATGACTAACCACAAAAGTCTGTAATTTTTCTTGAGATATAATGGGTACACCCATCAAGTCTCGTCCGTGTAGCTCTATGCCATCATCCACAAAAGCCAATAAAATACATTCACGGCTTTGCCCCAAACCAACGGCCAACTGTCGGCCTGCAGCACCAGCGCCAAAAATCACTACCCGCGCTTGGTGATACACGGCTGCGTCAGCACCAGCGACACCCCTCACTGGCTTTATACGCACTGAATCTTCAATCTTTCGTAGTAACCAACGCGCAAACATACGAGAACCACCAACAGCCAGCACAGCCACCATGGCATTGATGGGCACAACAGACCTTGGAACTCCCTGCACACCGCTTAAAAAAGCAACCAATCCCCACAATACTGCATACACTAAAACGGCTTTCACAATAGACCATACGGCCCTCATTCCTAAGTACCGAATAATAGCCCTATAAAGCCCAAAGTGAGAAAATACAGGCACGGCAACCACTGGAGCAAACAACACCAACAGTACTATAGGGTTATTCACGCCTCCGCGGGGCCAGTACCAATTATCTAATCGTAGTGAAAACGACAGCCAAAAGGCGCCTACGAGCAATACAGAGTCAGCAGCAATGAGAATGCTGCGTTTAGCTGGGCGGGGCATAGATAGAATGAATTTGAAAATATTGTACATTAAGTTATTCGTCTACTTTTGTGCTTTGTTCAGTACGTTTGTGATGACCCTACAAGTCTTATCGATTTCTTCAACCGTCAATGTCGGATGCACCAAAAACATCAAAGATGTCTCTCCAAGCTCAAGGGCATTTGGTAATCGTTGTACAGGACGAAAAGCAGTATTGTCAAAAGCATGTTCCAAATAGACTTCAGAGCACGATCCAGAGTAACAAGGTACACCTTGCCGATTAATCTCATTCATTATTCGGTCACGATTCCAATCTACTTTCAATACATCAGCATCAACAAAAACATACGCCTTATAACCCGCATGGTCAATATATTCAGGAACGGCAGGAACACGTAAACCAGGTAGATTTTTAGCTGCTTGCCAAATTTTATGAGTATTTTCTAAACGCTTAGCGGTCCAATATTGCATCCGTTTTAACTGAACACGGCCAATCACCGCTTGCATTTCAGTCATACGCCAGTTGGTTCCAAATGAATCGTGTAACCAACGAAATCCTGGAGCATGCTCTCGCTCATAGACTGCTTCCCACGACTTTCCATGATCTTTATAGGACCACATCTTTGACCATAACCCACGGTCATTAGTAGTTACCATACCGCCCTCGCCACCGGTAGTCATGATTTTGTCCTGGCAAAAGCTCCAACAACCAATGTGCCCAATGGACCCCACAGATCTTCCTTTGTATTTAGCACCATGAGCCTGAGCACAGTCTTCAACTACAAATAAATCAAACTCACTTGCTAAAGCCATCATCTCATCCATTTCACATGGCCATCCTGCTAAATGCACACACAGTATTGCTTTTGTCTTAGGGCTAATCTTTTGACGAACAGATTCTGGTGTAATATTTTGCGAATCTTTAGAAACCTCCGCAAAGATAGGTACAGCACCCGCATTCACGATTGACGAAACTGACGCTAAGAAAGTACGAGATGTAACAATCACTTCATCGCCGACGCAAATGTTTAAAGCTTTGAATGCTAAATCTAAAGCCACAGTGCCATTCATTACAGCAACCGCATGGTCTGTATGACACCATTCGGAAAACTCTTTTTCAAACGATCGACATTCAGCTCCCGTCCAGTAATTCACCGCATTCGATAATAAAATGCAAGATACTTTATCCACTTCTTCTTGCGTAAATGATGGCCATGGGGAAAATAATTTGCTTAACATGTCAACTCTTTAAACTCGTCTATCCAAACGTTAGCTGCATGAATATAATTACTAGTCAAAGGATGAACTCGGGTATGTTTATTAAGAATACCTATAGAGTTCCACCCTAACCTTTTAGGGGCAATAAAATCTTTACTAGGATTATCTGCAATATACACTATTGATTCATTAGGGTGTGCCCGTTGAATGGCTATAAATGAATCCAGTTCAGGTTTATCTACACCAACCTCTTCAGATATAAAAATATACTCAAAAAAGTTTTCAATTTCTAAAGAGGAAATTTTTAATCGTTGAGTTATACTTCTACCATCAGTGATCAAATAGATAGGTATTTCTTTGCTCTTGAGCTTATCAAGAATTGATATTACACCTTCATTTAATTTAATATTAGGAGTGTGATACCTATAGGCCAAAATAAAATGATATTTCAGTATTGTTGGTAATTTATGTTCAGAAATAACATAAGAAAAAATATCAGGAACTTTTTCATTTAAAGCTTTTATAAAAGTTTTATAAGTATTTTTTGAATATAACTTCTCGATTAAATCTGATAAAAATTTATAACCCGATAAAACATAATCCATTTCAGAATAAAGAGTGTCATCTAAATCAAATACAACCACATCATAATCTAAAAGGTTAACCATTAGAAACTAACACCTCAGCGTCATAACGAAGCATAACCAGTTGATCTTCCCAGTCATCCGTATAGGATAGTTTTTGATCTAAAAACACTTCCCTTAATAAAAATTCAGGATATCTTGCTCCTGCGGCATTACTGAGAGGAAATCCTCCTCCGAATCTTGGGTTAATTTCAATGCCATAAATTTTATCAGTTTTTTTTGACTTAAAAACTTGAAGTGTTAAACAACCAAAAGCCTTTTCAAGTTTAGACATTGGTTCTTTAAGTAAATCAATCAATTTTTTATTGGTGCGTCCCTTGCTTATTTCTCCACCTCTAACTTCTACTCTTTGTCTAGGAACCATGCTAATAAGTTCACTATGTTGAGTGTAATATACATCAACGGTATATTCATCAAATTTCTCGTTAGATATTATTTCCATATACATCATCTCTGATTTTGAAATATCCCATGCATCAAGCTCATCCTGTGATTGTAATATACGTATATTTTGACTCAAACTTCCCGATATAGGTTTTGAAAAGCATGGGAATGTTATGTTATTTAACGAATAGGTAACTGGTACTGAAAAACCAATCTCATAAAACAAGTCATGAGTTAACCTTTTATCTCTGCAAGGAACAACTAATTCGGCATCAGACACAACAAGAGTAACACCGACACTTTTAAATTCCTGCTTATATTTAGCAAGCTTTAATAGTTCAGTATCTATTGTTGGTACAACCAACTTTATTGATTCTTTTATACAAAGACTTTTTAATTTATAAATGTACTCGTCTTTAAGTACGTGAGGTAATACAAAGCTTTTTCTTAAAACATGACAAGCGGCAGACATATTTGGGTGCATATCTGCACCAAATACATCTCCTTCAATACTCAGATCTTCAATAGCTTTTTGAAATGCCCTTACTAGGGAAACCCTTCTTCCTGCTGAAAGCACAAGAACATTATTTTTCATTTTTATTTTTCGCATTATTATAATCCCCAGTAAAGAAGGGCATCGTTACGTGATCATTTGCTGAAATATCTTCTTTAATAAGTACTTTTTTAAAAGTCATAAATAGTATTTTTAAATCGAGCCAAACACTTTGGTTCTCAACATACCAAACATCCAGCTTAAACTTCTCTTCCCAGCTAATCGCATTACGACCATTCACTTGCGCCCAACCAGAAATCCCTGGACCAAGCGCATGACGACGTGCCTGCTCTGGTGAATACAAGGGAACATATTCCATTAACAATGGACGAGGACCTACCAAACTCATCTCACCCTTAGTCACATTCCATAACTCAGGCAACTCATCCAAGCTTGAGGAGCGTAAAAACTGGCCAAACTTGGTTAAACGCACTGAATCTGCTAATAGCTCACCATTAGAATCTCGTTCATCAGTCATAGTACGAAACTTAATCATCTCAAACGGCTTCGCATTTTTACCAGGGCGTATCTGCCTAAAAAAAATAGGTGAACCTAATTTAGATCGCACTAACCAAGCCACAACTAAACACAAGAGTAGCAATAAAGGCAAACTAAGAGTAATTAAGAATAAATCAAGTAACCTTTTCATCAGTCAACCTTAAAAAGAGTTATGAATTTTTGCAATGATTTATCTAAATTATCGCTGCTAAGTAGATCCGTAAGGTACTCGGAAATGTGACCCGCTTTTTCTCGTCCCGTTTCATCAGCTACCGTTTTGGCAAGATTCATCAGAATTGATTTTATAACACCTGTAGCAGATGTATCTGGCGCGCCAGCTTTGATAAGAAAACCTTTAGCCTCTTTTAAACGCTCCATTCCCATAATTTCTATATATAACTGAACAAAAGCAGCTTGATTAAGTTTTATTAACCTGGGAGAAAAGGAACCGTCACTAATATATTCTACACGTTTAACCATAGCCTTCACATCTGAAATCCCCCGATTATTAACATTAGTTAAAAATAGAGAATTTCTCCGTTATAGCAATTGTCGCGGTGGACCCCCGCCAATCGCTGAATGTGGACCAACATTATTATAGGTCCATTGCCACTGTGTGGCTAATAATTGTGCATATTGGATACCCTCGAACAAATTTAGCTCAAGCCACTAACAAAAATAAACGGCTATCAATTCTAAACCATTAGACGATGGCGTTTTAAAATATTTAACTTCGTATCCTTAATTGCTGTAACAAAACTGTTCTGAAGCGGTTGACAAAACTGGCTCGAGATCCAGGGCAACTTGCTTATTAACGACAGAAATAAGTAATGTCAATATTCATTTTTTTCGACCCACAACATAATAACCACCGGCAATTCTATTAGCCTCCTCTGCGCGCATCAATAGAGGGTCTAATAGCTTAATTGGCCAACATAAAACCGCGGCCGCCAGCTTAGTGGGCCTGTACAATGAAGGTATACCTAATGAAAAACATAGAGCAAGGAATTCTACCAAAATACGATAAAATCCCACCGCAGGGCCTACGGTAATCGCCATATCGGTAATATCAAATTTATCCTCTACAAGAAGCGCCCTAATGCCTTGGTGAGTAAACCGCCAATAATCATTAGGGCATGGATGATACCCAATAATAAATGGAAGTTGTAAGTAAAAATAACCTCCTATTTTTAAAACTCGATAGATTTCATCAACAGCAGCATCTGGCGAATCGACATGCTCCAATACTTCTTGTGCCAAGACAAAATCGAACTCATTATCATTGCACGGAATGGCGAGAACTGAACCTATATAATCGATGGTTTTCCCACCTTCTAATTCCAAGTTCTTGATATTCTTATGGACCCTTGTATCCCCTGAACCAATATTCAGACCAGAAAAATCATCAGACATATTCATGATTATTTTTTTAATCGCATTCCGTACATTAGTAGATTTATTGTGATCACCATATACGTTTTTTACAATGAAATGTCTACATACCTCATAAACCTTACTGATTTCGGTCATACCAGATCCTTTAATATTTTTATACATTTATAATTTTAATATAAGAGCCACTGTTCTGAACACATTAGCAAAGAGTATCCTATGCACACCCATGCGCCTCATCGATCGATAGAGTTAGCACTCTTTCCAACTGATAGGCAAGATCATCTCTCGAAAATTTCGACTCACCTAGCCGACGAGCATTAGCTCCAAAACGGTAGATCCTATCCGGCTGTGATATGAATACTCTAATTTGCTCAGATGCTATTGAAACATCTCTATTGAGCTGTAAGCCAGCTTCATTATCCAATAAAAGCTGAGCATGCCATCCGCCATAGTTTATAAATACTGGCAGACTTGCAGACAACGCATCAAAAAACTTATTCGCGGAGTTAGCTTCCATTTCTTTTATAGGAATGAATAGCGACGTAGCAATATCCGCCGAAGATAATACCTGAGCCATGTCCGACTTACTAACACTCCCTAACATATGAAAGTTATTGCCCAAAACCCCAAGATCTTTAGCCAGATTAGCAACACTATTAAATTCTGATCCTTGACCGACTACTAAAAAGGCAACGGCTGGTACGTCATCCATACTTTTAGCCAGCTCTACTAGGTAATCTACTCCATTGATTCGTCCAAATGTCCCTGCATATACTATCAGCGTTGCATCAAGTGCTATGTTGTTTTTGATTCGAAATTGGTTTGCAACATCGCTACCAGCAGCAATACCGAACATGTCTAAATCACAACTATTAGGAATTACGGTAACTTTATCTTCAATGAAACCTGTAGATATAATGCCCTCCTTCATACCCTGAGATAAGGCGATTATTCTGGCCGAGTGGGCGTAGGCAAATATTTCAAGCTTATAAGCAAGCCACCGGAGAAATGGATTTTGTAGCGCGCCCATAGCTATGGGCAGCGTAGGCCATAAATCTCGCACTTCAAAAACCATGGGAACCATTAGCTTTCTAGAAATAAAATAACCCGGAATAGCTACTGTGAGCGGTGTGCTCGTAGCAAAAACCACATCGGCTGATAAAGAAAACCCTTTAAGTGTTGCAGCAACTATAAACTTTACAAAGGCGATTATTCTCGAAGTATTACTAAAACTATTATCATATGGGACCGGATACCAATGAACATTGATCCCTTCCTCATTTGTGGATTCCCAACCTGATCCCGCATTTGTTTCACGCGAGGTTGTAACAATATGAACTTCATGCCCCATACTTACTAACCTTCGTGCCATTTCGTAGGAGCGCGTACCTCCAGACATACTGGGGGTATTGAAATACTGATGAATGTATATGATTTTCAATTCATGTCCTTAATATTATAGTTATCTACAACTAAAGCGTGACAACGTTCATATTGTCAATATATACGATATCGTTCAATTAGAACGATATCGTAATTACCCACTTGGCTCAGCCAGCTTTAAGAGCCAATATGGAATGGGAGGTGTGAGCATAGTGATTTTCCCAAGTTATGGTAGCATCTTGACAAGTCAAACCGATGATTAAAACAAAAACAAAATTCGCCGAAGTATCGAGACAAATGTTTCCTACTTACCGAGTGGCAACTGGTATGGACGTGTACTTTTGTGACTCAAGCAGTCCTTGGCAGCGGGGAAGTAACGAAAATACCAATGCTCCTCTTCGGCAATATTTCCCTAAAAGTACAAGCTTGAAAGGCTATTCGCAGTATTATTTAGACAGTATCGCGTCAAAGCTCAATGATCGTCCAAGGAAAACGCTGAAAATATCATACTCCTCATGATATGTTAAATATGGTGCTGCAGTGACCTGTTGAATCCGTCTCCGTTATTTATCGGAGGATTACCCCATAACCTTACATAAACTCAAACAAACTATAGCGTTTTTGATGTTGAATTTTGTTTTTAGCCATGACAAATATCTCTATTTTATGCTGAATGGATAACCAGCGTATCACAACTGAAAGTGATCGGTAATCAGGAAAGGTAAGCCGACAAACATTTCGAAATAGCTAGATCTAAGTCAGAGGAAACCCTTGCGAAACTTCCATTATATTTTTCGTTATCTAAGACCGAATAAGCTGGTCTCTTCGTGTCAGATACATAGTCTTTGGAGGCAATCGCCACAACAGATTTTGGACCTTTAAACCCTAGAAACTTGGCGTGAGAAAATATTTTAACAGAGAAATCATACCAAGAACAAACGACGTCCCCAGTGAAGTGGTAGATTCCAGATTCGAAACTGCCATTTTCAATTTCATTAAAGGTGCCCTGAATACCCTTGGCTAAATCTTGTGCATAAGTTGGGCAGCCGAACTCATCATTTACTACTCTCACTGAATCGTTTAAGGCTCCTATCCTGAGCATAGTTTTAAAAAAATTATTACCATACTCACTGTACACCCACGATGTACGGAGAATAATGTATCTACAACCACTATGTACAATTGCCTTTTCCCCGAGTAGCTTTGTTTTCCCATAAGTACCCAAAGGGTTCGTCTTTGAGCTCTCAACATATGGCTGTGTAGCCTCGCCATCAAAAACATAATCTGTAGATAGGTGAATAAAAACCGCATCTACAAGAAGGCATATTTCTGCAATATTTTGTACCGCTTTATAATTAACAATGTTGGCTAATTCCGACTCAACTTCTGATTTATCTACCGCTGTATACGCCGCCGTGTTAATCAAAACATCGGGCCTTAATGTGAGTATTTTTGTTCTGGCATTTAGAAAATTACTAATATCCAAATCGGTTCGCGACCAAAATATGACCTCATTCCGCGGATCAATCAACTGATCATGCAAACATCGTCCAACCTGCCCCTGACCACCTAAAACTAAAATTTTCATAATTTTAAATCAGCAAGAAGGTTTGCATTAGAATCCTTTTCTGAAACTATCGGATTATGAATTGGCCAAGGTATGTTTAACCTAGGGTCAGACCATTTAATACAGCCTTCATCAGACGGATCATAATAATCTGTGCACTTATACTCAAAATCAGCTGACTCACTCAACACAAGAAACCCATGAGCAAAACCCGGCGGAATCCAAACCTGTTTTTTATTTTCCCCAGTTAAAATCACACTAACCCATTCAAAACATGTTGATGAGTCCTCACGTATATCAACTGCAACATCATAAACCTCACCGCGAACGACTCTTACTAACTTACCTTGCTGATTATTTCTTTGAAAATGAAGGCCGCGAAGAACACCTTTTGATGACCGTGAGTGATTGTCCTGTACGAATTTAATGTTAATTCCTGCTAATTTTTGGTATTTCGAAGCGTTGAATGTTTCTAGAAAAAAACCTCGATCATCACCAAACACCTTCGGTTCTAGAATTACACATCCGTTTAATTTTGTTTTGATTACTTTCATTTGTATCCACTAGCAACTTTTAATAAATATGCTCCATAACCAGTTTTTTTATACTTCTCAGCCTGTTTAAGCAAATGTTCATGTGATATCCAATTCTGATGAAAAGCAATCTCCTCCAAACACGCTACTTTTAATCCCTGCCTATGTTCTACGGTCTGGACAAACTGTCCTGCATCGATAAGAGCATCATGAGTCCCTGTGTCCAGCCAGGCAAATCCTCGGCCCAAAATTTCTACCGTCAACTCACCTAATTTTAAGAAAGCCATATTCACATCAGTAATTTCAAGTTCGCCTCTACTTGAAGGTACAACACCCTTTGCAATGTCAATCACACGGTTATCATAAAAATATAAGCCAGTAACCGCATAAGCGGATTTAGGATACTCAGGTTTCTCCTCTATAGATAAGGCCTTTCCTTGATCATCAAACTCCACAACCCCAAATCGCCCAGGATCCTGGACGTGATAGCCGAAAAGTGTTGCTCCATTATTCTTCTTAATGGCATTCGTTAAATTAGCAGTGAAATTTTGACCATAAAAGATATTATCACCTAATATTAGAGCAACATTACTTTCACCAATAAAATTTTCACCTATAATAAAAGCCTCTGCTAGACCATTCGGTGATGGTTGGACCGCGTAGGTAAACGATACTCCAAAATTATTGCCGTCACCCAATAAATTCTCATAGGCGGCGATGTCTTGTGGAGTAGAAATGATAAGAATTTCCTTTATGCCCGCCAACATAAGTACAGAAAGAGGATAATAGATCATGGGTTTATCATATATTGGTAATAACTGCTTAGAGACACCCATAGTTATTGGATGCAGTCGAGTACCAGAGCCACCTGCTAAAACAATACCTTTATAGGAACTATTAATATTCACTCTCCCAATCTCTCTAGTTTATATGCGCCAGAAAGAACTCTTTCCCACCATGGCTTATTTTCTAAATACCAAGAAACAGTTTTTCTCAATCCACTAACGAAGCCTTCTTCTGGAACCCAGCCCAAATCTCTCGACATTTTAGTTGCATCAATAGCATAACGTTTATCATGCCCAGGGCGATCTTGAACATAAGCAATCAAATCCTGATATCTGTTAACGCCAACCGGCTTTATAGGTGCCAGTTCCTCCAATAGCTCACAAATTGCGTTAACAACTTCAAGATTTGTCTTTTCATTATGTCCACCAATATTATAGGTTTCGCCGACTTTACCGTCACATACAACTTTTCGCAACGCGCGCGCATGATCTTCCACGAATAACCAATCCCTGACCTGAGAACCATTTCCATATATTGGTAGGGGCCTCCCTTGGATCGCGTTTAAAATAATATGCGGAATCAACTTCTCAGGAAAGTGGAACGGCCCGTAATTATTTGAACAATTTGTAATCATTATTGGTAAACCATAAGTGCGCCCCCAGGATCTCACCAAATGATCTGAACTCGCCTTACTTGCTGAGTAGGGGGACGACGGCGAATAGGAAGTCGCCTCTGTAAAATATGCGTTTGGATCGTCCAGATCACCATACACCTCATCAGTGGAAACATGATGAAACCGAAAACTATCTTTATCTGAAATAGCTAAATTTTGAAAGTAATTACGGGCGGCTTCTAGTAGAAAAAAAGTACCCATAATATTGGTTTTAATAAACTCAATAGGCCCCTCGATTGATCTGTCCACATGACTTTCTGCCGCCAAATGCATGACTGCGTTTGGTCGGTAGCTTTCAAAAACGTCGGCCAGCGCGTGTTGGTCGCAAATATCAATATTTTTAAAATGATACCGAGGGTTTGATATTACTTCAGATAGTGAATCCATATTGCCCGCGTAGGTCAATTTATCCACGTTCAAAACAGTGTGCTCTGTATCCTTGATAAGCTGTCTTATTAACTCACTTCCGATAAATCCAGCACCACCCGTTACTAAAATATTCATAATAAAACCTTTACGTCTAATTGTTTAATAATGCTATCCTTTTACAGAACTGCAGCCAGACACCTCTGACTTAAAACATTTAAAAACAGCAACGTCCAAATGATGGCGCCTATAAAATCGGTGCTTGATTAGAAGAAAAATATTGCCCACGAGCTGTGCCACAGAGATCCGACTTCCAAATTTCAATTTGAAGCTAGATTTTATGACACCTATTGATTGGGGTAGGTCATAAACCTGTTTTACCGAAACAAATCCAGCTTCAATTAAAATTTGTTTTAGCGATACAGCGTTAAAGTAATGCATATGTCTTGGAGCATCAACGCCTCTCCAGTCTTTAGAGAAAGTTAATTTTCCTGCAGAGTCAAAATTCGGTACCGCTAAATAAAAGTACCCGCCAGGCTTGAGACGCAACAATACATCATATATGAGAGCTTTAGGGTCGTAGACGTGCTCAAGAACATGACTCAAAGTAATTGCATCATATTTCATTGATTCTGACAGATCGTGAATTTCAGCAACCCGCGCATCAAGCCCTCTCGCACAAGCTATTTCAACAGTCTTTGGATCAAAGTCAATCCCCGTAGCAACGTAACCACAGCGTGCTGCTCGAATAAGGAAATCCCCTCTTCCACACCCAACATCTAACAGCGTCATAGGACTACTGCCAGTGGGGATCTTAAGGAATCTAGACGCACGTGATAAAAAAAAGCTCAAAAATGGAATGATAAAAGAAAGCGCCCATATCCACATTCCTCGATAAGAAATTAATCTCCGAAAGCGGTAATCATAAAACTCCTTGAAAAATGAAAATCGATCATATTCAGCATTGGATGCGACATCCAAATTCTCTCTACTTTGGGTATAATATCCTCTGTAAGCATGATGAAGATCACTGGGGGCGAGTACAGGAGATAGATAGGAATGGCTACAATTTTCGCACTGAAAAATTGAGCCCGAGTACGCTACCGCATCGCTAACCTCATCTTTTATGTTACTTAAAACTGCTCTACTGGACTTTGAATTACAAATTTTACAAATATTAACTTCAAGAAATATTAGAGGGCTTAAAATAGTGCTAGTCATCCCGCTTCACCTTAATACGATTTTTAAAAACGATATAATAACGTTGTAATTTTTTTAGATTAAACTTTAAGACAAAATTAAAAAACTGGTATAACGAGGAAGACTTAAGCTTCACATTATGAGGGAAGACAGTGAAATATTTATTCCCTGCACTTCTTGGCGAGAAATCAAAAAAGTGCTCATTGAGCGAGTATCTAAACCTAACAAAAGGTAAGCTCAACTGATCTCTGCCGCTGAAAGTCTTCACCAGTTCAAACCAATAAGACATGGCAGAATTCATATTTTCATCATGCCTTTTTCTAAATATAACGCTGTTATCAGAAAATCCATTAAATGCGGTAAAACCATTTTTCGAATAAAAATCCACCTCATTTTTCAGGTCCGCCTCATTTGACTTGCTGTTAGCGATACAAAGTTCTACTTCCTCGTCTAGAGTACTATGATTCGGATGCCTGAAAAGACCAATGTCGGCGCCAGTGTTTAAAAATTCATTTATCAAGCTCTCCAAGTTTCTTACGACAGATATGTTTCCGTCTAAATATATAGTTGCATCATATGACTGAAGTTCCAGAGGCAGTTGTAGCTTGAGCGAGCGATTAGAAATGGATGCAGATACCTGCTTAGACTGAACTAAGATTTTTTGATACGGATAAACCTCTAAAATTGGATCGTCCGAGAAGAGATAATAGTCCACGCCAGGTACCAAGAAGCTCTCGTCTAGCACGACATCATAGTCCGAGAATAAGCACCTGTAAATAGCAACATTATTACGATTGCTATCCATCAAAACTCTCCAATGCTGGTAAGATACTTGAGTTTTTCGTCTAAAATATCGCCGCCAAAATTCATTGTGCAAAGGCTTCTCTTGCCGCTAAAAGTGGCATCAAAACAAACCATGCTAGACTTTCTATCCCATCGAGGGTGAAGATCGCAACCCCAATGCATATGATGCGACGGACTTTGAAATTCTTTTGGCTGAGGGAGTTTAGCAACGTCATACCTTATGTTTCTCAGAGTATCGAAGATGATCAGATTCTGGACTCTGCGTCTATCAGGATAGGCATCCGTCACGATCCACCGATTTAGAGAATCATATGATGGATGCCCATCGCTAGAGAGTGTCGCTTTTCCTATTATCACAGACGAATCAGGAGAGCCGATTTTAAAGAGAACAAATTTATCATCAAAAACAGGGACCCTACAATAAGCGAGCACATGCGCTGAATCTTTCCAGCTAATATGTGACACCATCTCGTCAGTTCTAAAAATATCAATTACATTCCCTTCAAAATCTGCGACTACAAGACGCGAGAACCTCTTATCGACGGGGCCATCAGGATCTATCCAGCGATGTAAAAATATAAATCTATTAGAATCAGGGGATATAATGGTATGAGTTACATAGTGTTTAGTATTTTTCATTGACGATGATGGTGATGTGGACGCCAATTTTTCTATCGACAAAATATCCGTTTTGGCCCCAGTTTTAATATCTACTCGATAAAGCCCAGTGAGCGAGGGTTCCAAAACATCTAAATCTATCTCTTTCACAGACTGCTTATATCCATAACCTGGCATACATTGCTCAACCCTGGCAAATGAATACCCAACACCCCAGGAACCATCCGGGCTAACGGATCCAATAGAACCGGAAAGAATCCTCTCTTGCCTAGTATCTACATCAATCACCCGAGCGATGTTGCAGCCATTAACATGATCATTAAATATCACCTCATTTGTGCTCCCAACCCACTGTAATTTACATCCGATGTGCCAACTCCAGGCGCTAGTTTGAGCCAACTTATTAAACGTCTTATGATTCTCACCATCAAAAAACCCAACTGTAAGCTTATCACTTAGCGCCGGCATCCTAAGATCAAATAATGCATGATTTGCCAATAACATCGAATTATCTGAGGAAAACGGTGAGTGATCATGAAACCCATAAAAGTAACCCGGCCTCTCAACAATAGGATATGAAGATTTCGCGGGAGGCAAAGGAGCAATATCAAAAATCGCTTGATATAAATTCCGGATTTTGACTTTAAGCAGTGGATTACTGCGAACCAAGTTGTAAACAAATCTTTCAATTTTATTCATATATGTGTCATGCCAAGTTTAAAATTTGTAAGTTGATAAAATGTAGTTTAGTGCGAGCACGTTAGAGGCTCTATATGCATCACGTTTCATTGCAGAAGTCGAAGCGTGCTCTGCATCAAAGACGATAAGATTAGGAGCATAGATAACGTCTAAGTCAGACTTCCTTGCTGTTTCCGCGATATAAAGTTCTTCTCCAAAAAGAAATATGGGGTAATTGAGCTCTGGAACACTCTGCAACAGCCTATTAGTCAGCACTATAAAGGATCCGTGACCAGCATAAATCTTCCTTCTCCGACCGACTGTAAGCCCGTGCGGCCGCTGAATGCCTAATTTAGACATCTCCCTAACCTTAAGTCGCAGCATATTAACGTAGTATAAGAAGGCATAAGCAAAGCGGCTACGGAAACAAAAGCGATTAATTTGTAATTTAAAACTACTTGGGCGGACAGTGATTTTAGGATTTTGATCGAGATTTAAGACACTAGAAACTATTGACGGAGCATATACTCCTACAGTGTCATCAGCTGGTAAATTTTCAAGTTCGCTGAAAAAATGTTTAGAAACTGTCAAATCAACATTACTTATAATTAGATAGGGATAATTAGAAATTTCAATTTTTTGATTTTTTATAGCAGCGATAACACTAGGGAAATACCCTAAGTTTTCACTGACGACATAGTGAATACAAAAGTCGACCACCAACCCTTTTATCTTATTAACCATATCCATATCGACTTTAAGGGAATTATCTACAAAGAAAACATCTAGCTTAATACCAGTATCGCGAATAGCTTCATCAATACTACTTAAAAATTTAATAGACTCTTCATACGTATTATGGCATACAGCAACTAAACAAACGTTCATAACGCGAAAACCCTAAAGATAAAAAATGCATAGTTAACATAGCAGCAGGTGATTGAAATAAACACAATTCGAGAGCAGAAATAATGGATACAACAGTTTTTACAAGAAACTTATTGAGTTACAAAAAGGTAATATTACCAGGTTCAATGTATGGGAAAAAATTACAAAATCCCACTAAAATAATAAAGAAAATCACTTGGTATCTTTCTTGCAAGCAATAAAAAATATGCCCAATAGCAATCGGAAAGAAAAATACTGTTAAGCGAAACAACCTATCACTCAATACTTCGAAGTCGCTCAGCCCAAGGAGTAAAAATAAACTAAATAACAGGACACATAAAACAAGGTCATAACAAGGCACTCGACGAGCGATAATGGCCCCGAAATATATATATACAGCAGTAACTAGAACGTAAATAAGAACTGATACCCTAACTATCCCCACACTTCCACCGTATTTCGAATCCCCATAATTCACCAGTCTATCAACCAACTGAATATCACCTGGCAGGATCCAGTCAATCACTCCAACTATAAAGTGACCTACTCCAAACACCCCTAAAATAATTATCAAAGACAATAAAAAAAAACCTAATTTTTGGGAGATATACACTTTTCTTACCCACCAAATAGGCAACAGTATTAATGCACTTACGTGAAATGTTGATGCAATTATGACCGGTAAAAAAAATTGATAGGCAGGCCGCTTACCAAAAAGCGCCCAAAACCCAATTAGCGCAATAGATGCTGCAAGAGACGACCTCAAAAGATAGGAGTCAGCGTACCAAATAAAAGCCAGATAAAACAAAAATGAAAGAAGATAAGATTTTCCCCAGTGCAGTAAAAAAGTCGTTTTAATTGCAAGCACGACAAAGATAATAGCAATACGTATAAAGTCAAAGTTGTCGGTGAAGGGTCTAACGAGATAGTTTAGTCCTAGATAACCAATTTCAACCGGAAAAACAGCAAGTTGCACAAAAAAATCTGTGCCCGTGTTAACTTGTTTAAATATTTTGGCATATATCGCGTAATCGGAGAGACTGAGTAAGGAAGTAACGAGGCTTATGGTGATAATAGTAAAGAAAAAAGCAGCGCGAATAACCCACCTTTTCTTCCCGAACAATAAAATAGCACAAACAGTCAATACAGTCGCTAGATGTATGAAAAAAGCATAAATAGGTAAGCTGGTCATTATTTAGTTCATAATTAAAGTAAGTGATAAAAATGCATAAATGCAAAAATATGCTATAATTTTTCAGCACATAGTGCTAATGCGCTAATGCCCTAATGTGCTAATGTGCTAATGTGCTAATGTGCTAATGTGCTAATAGTTTTGACACTGTAATAAAATCCATATTTTCTAAATTTACCTTATTTTCGCGAGAGATTGTTAGCTAGCCAAACAAAATCTTTTAGAGCCAAATCAATAGTTTCAGATGCAAAACATCGAAAAATAGTATCCTCGAGATCAAAAAGGCCACCTTTCTCCTTAAGCAGTCTAAATTCTGTTGAAAAATCAAACCGAAGCTCAAACTCTCTGAAAATATCGCGGATAATACTGCCGCCACTAGAATAATAGCCCCCATAGCTAACAGCATTTGTCATGTAGCAAATCCCTCAAAATTTTCTTATAGATCAACTTATTTTTGCAACATAATTCGAAACGTAAATGCTAAAAGGGCCTCGCAACCAAAAATACCTGAGCGATTATTCTTTTACCATTAATGACAACGCAACTAGAATATTCCGCTCTAACGCAGGGAGATCAACAATCCAGGCTTCCTCAATCTCGCTGTTATTATCTTCGTATTCATAGTCGCGTGTACACATAGCAGTTTCATAGTTAAAACCGCACTCCAAGGCTGTAAAATAGAAAAAATCCGTATCCCATTTAGACCCACAAACTATCTCAATAACATTACAACTGTCTGAGAAAGCCATATTAGCCAACGACGCCCCATGGGGCGCTAACAATAGACCGACGTTTCTAAAATAATCCACATCATGCTGAAAACTCACTTGCCCTGGATGATAAGTTTCAATGTCATACTTATCTAAAAGAACCTCAAGTGCTTTGATATTAGTAATAAACCCGCGACCCAGATCTTGTCGTGATAAAAAAGTACGCTTTCTCTTAACAACCTTATAATCATCAGTCCCAGCATTTTTTAGCCTGTTTATAGCCCACGATCTCCCTCTGGGATCACGCTCACTATTTACGCTAGTGGCACTTCGCATACTACTTACATACAATTTTCTGACATGAGTGATGCTCTTTGAGAGAGGCACAATACTGTTTAGATTAACCCCCATAGAAGATAAAGACTCCCTCTGCCACCTTGTCATGGTTTGATTTACAACTATCTTAGGGCTTTGGTCAGCTATTGAGTCTAGCGCAAAAAGTTGAGGGAGATTCTCGAGAATCCAATGAGCGTAATTAGGGTTATTTGGGCCGTATCCGTGCCTTGGAACCAAGTGAAAAGCGCACTCCACATCCATTTTCATCCGAGGAAAGAATGCGCTTATATATAACTTTATAAACTCAACGAAACCCAATAACGAGACGGTTCTGCGGACGCATTTGATAACTGAGCTCTGAGACGTTTCTTGTAAGATTCTCCCATATCGAGTGACTGGAAGACCATAAGGCCCTATTAGAGACACATAATCAACTTGAAAGAGATAAAACGGATCAACCTCTATTGATACAGGAAGCTCATCGAATCTAATATCATTATTTACGGTTGGCGTGTATAGCGGGTTAAACTCATAACTATTTCGCAAAATGCGTTTGACTGATTTTTTCCCTGTAATCATATCCTCGCGGGAAACAATAAGTTTAGCAAGCAGTCTATGTGCCAAAGCCTTAAATAATACTTTAACTCTAAGTTTTATTATAATTTCGCTTCCTTCACTAATTTAACAACTCTTTCGACGTGTGCTGGATCAAAATGCGGCCCGATAGGAAGGCTCATTACCTCACCAGCCATTTGCTCAGCAATGGGGAAGCTCATCGCATTGAAACCACCCTCGGCGTAAGCAGCCTGCTTGTGAGGTGGTATAGGATAATGAATCAGAGTATCAACTCCACCTACTTTAAGTTGTTCCTGGAGATTATCACGCGCCTTAGATCTAACCACAAAAAGATGCCAAGCAGATTCCGCCCAATCGGGCACTGATGGCAATAATAACTCAGAAGACCTCAACAGTCGGAGATACTCGCCAGCTATATCCCTGCGTCTGCGCGTCCACTCATCCAAGACAGTCAATTTAACACGGAGCACAGCGGCATGAATAGGATCTAGGCGGCTATTAAACCCTTGAGCCACGTTCACATATTTTTTCTCCGAACCATAATTACGTAACAGTCTAATTTGACTCGCAACTTCTGAATTATTAGTCGTAACCGCTCCCGCGTCCCCCATAGCACCAAGATTTTTCCCTGGATAGAAACTCCAAGCGACTGCATCACCATGTGAACCTATCCGCTTACCTTTATACGAGGAGCCGTGACTTTGCGCCGCATCCTCCAACACATAAAGGCCACGCCTTCTCGCAATCTCCATAATCGGATCCATGTTAGCTGGTTGACCATACAAATGCACGGGCAGAATAACCTTAGTCATTTCAGTAATAGCGCTTTCTATAAGGAATGGGTCCATATTATAAGTAGCTTCATTGGGTTCAACGGGAACAGGTATCGCACCACACTGACTCACAGCAAGCCATGTAGCAATATAGGTATTGGAAGGCACAATTACCTCATCTCCAGGGCCAACTCCTAAAGCTAGTAACGACAAATGCAGGGCATCCAAACCATTCCCAACACCTATGGCATGCTTGGCGTCACAGTATTCAGCCCACTCTTGTTCAAACAATTCGACCTCTTGACCTAAGATGTAATAGCCACTATCCAAAACACGGGCCACGGCCTCGTCTATCTGAGACTGCAACTCTAAGTAGGCCCCGCGTATATCGAGAAACTGAATCTTCATCTTTACTCCATCTATATAATACAATTATTAAACTAACGATCTTGCCTCGGCAGAGTTAAAACGTTCTGAGGTGTTTCCAAAATTGCATACGGAAAAACCCTACATCCTATTATATTATTCGCTCAAAACTGGGGGAGCAGTTGAGATGTATTTACATTAAATTGCTATCCAGTTTATTTAATCAATCGGAGTTTTATTGGTTTATCCCCATCTGTCTCAAAATCTCATCTGAAGCACTAAATGCAGCATCTAATTTTCCACAAAGCACTGACATTAGCCGCCCCTCTCGCTTGACCTCGGTAACTCGACTATCTCCATGATCCGACGACAGCTTGATTTTTGGAGACAACCATAATTCAGTATCTTCAATTTCTATATCTAAAAATTGTTTAACGTGACCGATGATTTTATTCTCTACATTGTTGTCTTTAGCTATTTCATGCATGCTTAACAGACCCTGCTGAAAGTCACGCTCAACTTCAGTCTTAATCATAGGAGTATGGATTACTGAGGATAGGGTGTGTGTACTTTCAGATGAAGGATAAACAGACACAAAAGGCCCGTCCATTATCGTAACTGCAGTATTTTTATCCAAATTTGTCTTACAATTTACCAAGGCAGCTAATTCATACTTAACAGAAAAAAACTCCTCAGTTGCGCCTAGATTTAAATTGGAATACGAGGCATTGATAATAAAATCATAATCATTAAATCTTTCGCTCTCAACGTAGACCGTTCCGCTGCTGCTGTCTATATGCGAAACTGGAGTATTACAGATAATATTGCCGTTAAACTGGTTAATCAGAAGCGTCCTTAAAACAGAAAGCTCTATCCATTGCTCGGGAACGGCAATAATTGCCTCTATTTCCGATTGTTTTTTTAAAAAAACAGGTGCTTTAACATGCCTATAATCCAAGTGAAAAGCATCCATCACCGCGAAATACTGGTCAGCCGAAACGTGACCATCTCGAAAAATGGAATACAAATTCAATTTGATCGGATTGCATGCCGCAGAGTAATACTTAACAAAACGATCATAACCTAATATCGATTGATAAATAGTGTAACCTGATCTTGGATAATGAAAGCCCATATGCAATCTACATTGATTATTGAAGGCGGCACGACCAAAAGGGTGCGGTTGGGCCTCCAAAACATCAATAGTGCAATTAGGGAAATTATTCTGAATTTGGTTGGCAACATGCAGGCCAAAAAAACCTGCACCGATAACACACACTCTCATTAAATCACCTCTCCAATACAACAAATACCAAAATAATCAATTACTTGTTAGAAAATCAATTTGTAGTCTTATAAAACTCTAAATACTAGTCCACAAACTTGCTTAAACCGTCTTCTATACTTGTAGTAGGCTTGAAGCCGAATTTATCATTACGTAGATCAATGCCCGCGTAGGTAATAAGGACATCGCCAGCCGAAATGGCCTTGGGATTTCCTGCACTAATAGCTGTTTTGTACAAATTATTGAGATCAGTCATGGTATTCACTGAAAATACATCTAACCCATCACACCCAATAAATAATCGCTCTAACGATTGCGAGTGAGTGGGCCCATAACCACTTCCACCACCCATGGGAGTCCGAATTATGAGCGGTAAGTTTATTTTTTTACCATACATTTTTGTAAATTTGGAGGCATGTGATAAAGCTGATCACCAATTAGTGTGGAAAAATCCCCAAACATAATTTCACAAATAGCTGGGTTAGCTCTTAAGAAAGACATATTTTTACATTGTAAAAATATTTTATAAATGACTAATATCAGCCGTAAGACAAGCACCCTTCGCCTATCATGTCGGCTTTAAATGTCGATATTATGTAACTACAAACACCATCCCAAAAAAATTATACGTAAATTAAATTTACATATATTTAAGGTACGTAGATATAATCGTCAAGTTCCTCTTCTATATAACTAACTGCTTTTGCTAGATCACTTTTAGCATTGCGCCACATGCCAATATTTTTTATAGACTCTTTAGGAGAAAATATTTTACCTTTGTTCTTATGATCACTCTTATCGATGCCGGCAAAATTAATAATCTGATCATACATTTGATCATAGTTTTCGCATACATCTTCAAAACGCAAAAATAAAACATTTGGATGCTGTGCTACAGCTTTCTGGTTCTTTCTGATCGATTTATAAAAATGAACAAAGGCATGGGCTTTAACCATCAGATCATCACCCTGAGGGAGGTAGCGCCCGTATGAATCTTTTGGATAATTAACAAACACATCACGAGGATCACGATCTGTAATTATGACCTTGCATGATGAGAAATAAGCAAGACTACGATCAATCATATCGGTAGAGAAAATTGGAATAGCATTATGCAGCCCCACAACAGAATCTTTTGGCCGCCCGTTTACATCTTGAATTCCAGAAAGAATAGAGCTTATATACTTCCTTGCAGCTAGCAGAAACTTCTCCCTACTAGGATAAGACATAGTTGCAAGTGTATCCCCCTCTTTGATTCTCAGATTTTTAGTTAGAATTTTATTTTTAACTCTACGAGAAATCTGGGACAAATAACTTCTTTCAAAATCATAAAAATGCCAATCCATTGGGTAACTGTAATCAGATATTTCTTCTATAAATTTCTTAGTAGCAGTACTGAATATTCCGTTAGTATGCATATCGTAGGAAAAGCCTGCTTTTTTAAGCCTTCCCGACTTTCTTGCTAAATTAGTGGTTAGCCAAATAAAATCTCGTATAGCCAAATGGATATTCTCTGCGGCATAGTCCTGTGCAATAGTCCGCTCAAGCTCCAGAAGCCCAAAGCGCTCTTTAAGCAATCTAAACTCTATTGACAGCTCAAAATCCGGCTCGAACTCCCTAAAAATGTCACGAATAATGCTACCGCCCGTAGAATAATAGCCCGTGTAACTTATAACATTTGTCATCATGAGTCCTCGTGAAAAATAAACACCTACTATATATTTTTCATTTCTATATTTAGAAAGCTTATCAACTAAACCTTAGTTTTTAGATGTACGTATTTGGTGATTAATCTTTATTTACTATCGATAATCCAGTCTTAATTTTTCTCTAACAGTAAAGTATCCACACGTCATACTTCATCAATAGTCTCAGGAGCATAATCTTCTAGAGTTACGCGTTCTAAGTCTAGAAGCCCAAATCTCTCTTTTAATAGTCTGAATTGAGTAGATAATTCAACCTTTGGCTCAAACTCTCTAAAAAAATCGGGAACCACACTAGCTCCCGTTGAGTAGTAATCTCCGTAACTAATCATCTTTATATCATCCAATGATGACATTCTTCATTCCCTACTAATCGATAGTTAATAATTGCAAACCGTGCAGATCCCGCAGATTGGTAGGAGCCATGCTATATCCAACGTAAGTTCGTCTTATACAACCTATAGCTACACCTTTTGAGTTGTGCTAAAGCGATTGCAACTGAATTAATTCTCTAAATTTTGAGCCTTCCTTTGTACTCAAAGCATCATAGGACCCACTCTCAACAATCGTTCCTTTATCAAGAAGGTAGATACAGTCTACATTTCTTATTGTAGACAGCCTGTGAGCAATTACGATGACCGTAATATGCCCTCTTAACTCATCAATGCTTTTTTGTATAGCTTTTTCAGAGCCAGAGTCAAGAGCACTGGTCGCCTCATCTAGGATCAACATCTTAGGCTTACGAAATAGTTCACGCGCTATAACTAATCGTTGTTTTTGCCCACCGGACAGAAGCACACCTCTATCTCCTACCTTCGTGCTGTATGTCTCTGGCAAACTATTAATAAACTCGCAAAGGTGAGCTTGCCGTGCGGCTTCTAAAATAGCTGGCATAACCTCAGGGTTTTTTTCAATACCACCATTTAAAAGGCATATGTTATCAGCAATAGACGCATCAAATACCACGGGGTCTTGAGAGACATAACCAATCTGCCCGCGCCAACTAGCTTTATTAATGGCGTTGCCAGTTACTCCATCAACTGTAATACAACCTCCAGTAGGGCTTAGCATCAAAGTAATCAAATCTAACATAGTGGACTTACCAGCACCTGACTGACCAACAAACGCAACTGATGTTCGAGCCGGCACATCCAAATTGATATCGCTCAAAACATTTCCTAGATCAGGAGTATAGGAAAAGTTCACTTTCCTAAAATTGATCCCAATATCGAACTTCTTAAGAATACAATCTCCGTCTTTTTCAACATGTTTTTTTTGGTTTGCAAATTCCTGATCAACAATTTCCATACTTCCAATAGAACGGAGGCAGTTTTGCCAATATCCTTGGATTTGCATTAAAGCACCCATCCCCCTATAAAATAATACTATCGAAATTAGGATAGGAGCTAGTTCCTGCTCAAAGATAATCAACTGGACCATTACTATAGACATTACAAAGGTGACCGCAATAGGCTCCCGCGCAGCATTTGTGAACGCCTGGGCAATCCCCGTTTGAACCTCATACCCAGTTAGACGTGAAACTGACTCATGGACTCGATTGCGAAAGTCATCCAACTGATTAGTTGCCACTAAGTACTTAAACCCTTGTAGGGCCTCTATCAAATATTTGGATAGGGTTCCATTTTCAGAGGCTGATTTCCTTGAAAGCATTTGAACAAAACCATTTAGCGTCCGGAATAAAAATAACAGAATAACGCCTGCCACCACCGCCATCAAACCGAATCGCCATGCCACTGCAAAGGCCAATATCAAATAAATCACGGCACTTAACATATGCGAAATAAGATTCGAAAGAGCATGAAAAGAATCCAGCCCTCGGTTTACCTGTTCATTGATAATATTAGTAAAGTGGCCTGTGCTTTTTAAACAATAGTAACTAAATTGCATTCGGGTATAACTATAGAATAAACGACCTTTCAACTCCCTCAAAAGCTGACCCCTGAGATAGGCATCTAATCCTAAAGCGCCGAAAACAAGACCTCCCTTAACAACAAAAGCAAACGTAATTAATAACAGAATTGCTATTATGGAGCCTTCAATACCTAACATAACCAGAAAATCGTTCATGTACAACGAAGGACCAGTTAATTCCTCGGCTGGTGAAACACTATCCACCGAGGCTCCAAGAGTCTCTAACAAAGGCATCAACATCAAAATGCCAAATCCATCCGCTATCCCAGCCAGCATAGCAAGGGCGAAAATAAAATATATTCTTTTCCCAAGATAGGCTTCAAATAGCTTAACAAAATTGGGGACGTCCAATAGCGATACTTTCAATTTAAACTCTCAGTTAGAATATTCAGTTGTTTTATTAATGTATATTATGTTGAAGTTAAGCAGGTCAATATATTAAGAGTCAACTGTATACGTTGTCTCTACCTCCATTCGTGAACCACCATCAGTTCCACGCGTTATGTGTTGGCGGTAATATCCAACAATATAGTATGCAGACGAGATTTGACATTCTTTAAAATTTGGGCGACTGTTTGTGGATATCTACTTGATTTCTAAAAGCCCAAAGGGACATTGACGTCCTATGTCAAGTTACGTGGATAGGTTTTCTGTCACACTGCAGTTACTACCCAGTCAAAAATGCAACATTAAATTTCTCTGTTAATAGAAGCGCTTTGGATTCTAAAACGTCACGTACTTAAACCAGTTCAGATCCTTCAAAACAATTATTACCTAGCAGATCAGAATACCTTTTTGATATTTTGGCGCATTCTAACAATGTAAACTTCACCCTAAGGCTCAGCTTTAATAAGCCTAAATATCTTTATTTATTAATTGAAACGATTTTACAAATTGATTCGAAGATACATGAATTTTTGGTTCGATGAATATCCCTGTCCCAAATTTGACCGAATCACCGACCTTCACGTCACCTGACATCGTGACATTTGGCCCAAACGTGTTGTGACTCCCTAATACACAGTGATGCTCTATATTACAGAATGAGGAAATAAAGTTATTGTTTCCTATCTCACTATTAATACCTATGTGTACTCTGGGTAACAAGACGTTACCTGATCCAATGTTTATCTCCTTGGGAATGACTACATCTTTATGAATGAAATTCACAAATGGGACATGAGGCGATAGCAGATCGAACCATTTCTGTCTAAGTATATTACTGGTCGACACAGAAATGACTAAACCATCAATAAATTTAAAGTGATAGTCATTTATGATATCAATAGTTTCCACAGCACCAATAACTGGAACCCTATATTTTTGATTCACCCCAAATAAACCGTCATCATATATACATACAATCTCATAAGGTTCTGACAAACTTTCATTAATCTCAATTATTTGTGAAAAACCTTGACCACCACCAATTACTCCAATTCTCTTAATCGAGCGATTATTTTGAGATATTTTCTTTGCAAAGTTTATAGTTTCGATAGCTTTACTCGCTCCATCTTCAATTGCTTCCAATCTATCGAACTCCAACTTGACTAATTTATCATCTAATTCTTGTTCAGAGATAAGAGCAATTACCTCGTCAACTTGATAAGTCTCATCAATTGCCAGAGCATCTGTGAAATAAATATATCCAGAGTTGATAGCTATTACTTCATAAATTGTTTTCTGCCCCTCAACCTCAAAAACTATTTCACCCTCCTCTTTCCATTCTCCGCTTTCAAGGAGGATTTCTCTCAAAATCACTTCGGTATCATTAGCACTTTCTTTTGGCACTTTTAGATAATTAATAGTCATAATTCATACCGGATTGAATACTATTTAGGATTTTTTGTATTGAAGGTAGTAGTTTTTTCTCAGCAATATGGCTGGCTGGGATTACTGTCTCATTACTGACATAATCGAAAAAGTCTATAGAGACACCAAATTTCAATAATTCATTAGTCAAAGCAGACCCAGGTGAACCAATAATAGTCCCTTCCTCTACCACTATTAGTTTTTTTGATTTAGATACACTTTTAATTACAAGGTCAAGATTGAGTGCTGACAATGAAACAGGGCAAATTAACTCAAAATTGAGATTATTAGTGAGTTTTAACGCTTCTATCACTAGATCAGCATTGGCGCCATGCGCTATAAATGAGATATCTGGAATATCGCCGTTTGAAATCAGTATTGTTGGATATTGTTCCTTGGCTGCATAAATATTAAATCCATCATAAATGTCAGGAGTCGAGTTGTACCCAATTTTATTCTCAAAAATAAGAGATGGCCTACCATCTTTGATTAAATTTTTATATGTTGTATCTGAATCTACAAGAGAATTTACTGATATTATCTGCAAACCATCACAGCCTATAAATAATTTCTCGAGGGATTGCGAATGAGTTGGCCCATAACCCCTTCCTCCACCCATAGGAGTCCTAATAATTAGCGGAAGATTGATTTTTTTGCCATACATCTTTGTGAATTTAGTTGCATGTTGATATACCTGATCAACTATGAGTGTAGTGAAGTCTCCGAACATTATTTCGCATATTGCTGGATTACCACTAAGTGCATATCCGATACCAAAACCTATAATTGATTGCTCCGCGATAGGAAAATTTATTACCCTATCCTCAAATGTATCTGACAGGTTTCCTGTTACCTTAAATGCTCCGCCATAGTCTTTATCAGCTCCTAAGCTTCGATTCCTAATGTCCTCCCCAATCACAATAGCTTTTGGATATTCATCAAGAGTCTTTCGGAGTGAATTATGTATTTTCTCTCTGACTGTTAACGTGGAATTGACAGAAATCTTCTCTATCGAACTCCCGCCCCTCGAAAAAATGCTATTTTTTTCAACATCCTCAAGCGACTCCTGTGTAATAATTTCATCACACAAATCTGACAGAAACAGTTTATATTTAGTTCGATACTCAGCGTGCGTCTTGGAATCATTGAGCAACTTATTTAATGGGTCATTAGCGTGGTGTGATTCGATGACTTCATCATTCCTGTTATCATCGCCTTTGGAGTGGGACATCAGCCGCCGTGTTTTAATTCTAACAAAAGTTGGATTCATCCCTCTAGCAGACTGAACAGCATTCGACATCACTTTATCCAACCCACTCCAGTCGTCTGTGTCGCCTTCAAAATAAGTAAGATTAAACCCTTCTACACATTTTTCTAAATTAGTGTAGTTAAAAGTGTCGGTTGAGGTTGATTGTGCGATCCCATTATCTTCTAAAATGAACAAAATCGGCAAGTCCATCCATCCAGCAGTATTTAGCGATTCATATAGTATGCCTTGGCCTAAAGTGCCATCACCAATGAATATAATCGCTATATTATTTGTCTCTGCCAGCTTTTCACTGAAACTTGCCCCACAAGCAATGGGAGTCATCCCACCCTGAATTCCATTGGAATAAAACTTCTTATGCTGAAGATGTTGACTACCTCCATAACCTGAGCAAAGGCCAGATTTTTTACCCATTATCTCTGAGATTACCTCCGAAACTAAATCAAATTGAGCTAAAAAATGTGAATGACCTCGGTGATTTGAAAAAACCCAATCATCTTCAGTAATATAGTTATTAAGAATTACTGGAGTAATCTCCTGACCTACAGAAGTATGGACAGTTCCGCTTACCCTACCCAATTGAAATTGCTCTAACAACGTTTCCTCAATAGAACGTAGTTCAATAACTTTTTCTATTAATCTATCATTATCCATAGGTCTCCTCATTTTTCAATATCAAGTCTAGAGTATTCATTTTTTTAATTAATTGATGATCAAATTTTTCGTAATTTTAGATGCCTGGATTCAAACCAAATTTAATATAATTGTAAGATTTTTGTTTCTGGGTTTACTGTCAAGAGTACGCATTCCGTTCTTTATACGAAAAACTGTTGCTTCATTGAAAAGGGTAACGCTAATTTTCACTACCTCCAAAGCAAAGGTAATACTAATTGCTCATCACTCCGAATAAATTAAAATTACGGTAACCAACACAATATCGTTACTAACCAGTCCAAGTCTCTATATATCTTTTTGCAATTTTTATATGACAATGATGCTCTTTCACAAATTCTCGGCCCGCGACCCCTAGACTTGGTATCGAATCCCTTTCATCTAAAAGACGTTTTATTCGATCTATAATTACGTCTTTGTCCGGCTTGAGGCCAATCACAGGAGTTTTGTCAATACCAAGACTTTTTAAGCCTTTTTCTTCGGCACCCCCCATCACAACCTTTCCCATCGCAAGAGCATAGAGTCCATTCATGGCTATAGAAGGACTATTAACCTGGTCCAAAATTACGTTAGCTTTTCTCATGAGGCCTAAGTATTCGTTAATTGGACGATGACCATCGATATAGCAATCCAAATCATTTGGGTATTTCTTATTCAAAACCTCAAAGGCTTCCTCTACATGTCGTGTCCCTTTAAAACCATACCTTGTTAATGCATGAAAAATAGCGATCCTAGAGCTTGGGACATTATGAGAAAATTCAATGGCTTTGGTATTCATAGGTAATGGAATTGTATTTAACCTTTTCTGGCAATCTCGATAACCTATTTCATACTCATATAGGATAGGAATTAATCCATCAGAGGTCTCTACTATTCTTTTATTGTATTCAAACGCACTGTCATCTTCCATATAATATCTATCAGTCTTGAGATCATACTTCAAGCTATCTTCAAAAGGACCAAAATCAAGCCTCTCTCTACTATACTTCCAGTAAAAAGCATCGCTACCAGCACCCAAAACAAAAAACTTGCCATTTAGTTTTTTAAGTAATTTATAAAAAAACTCTTTCGGAAATAGTTTAGCATTAGGGTAAAAAGGATTGATGATCTGAACAACATCAAACCCACTTAATTTAGGAAGATTTAAAAAAGGCTTAGCTCTGGTATCCAATTTACCCATAATACCAGATAGGTTGCTATCAAGGTTTATATCATTTGGGAGTTGTTTGAAACCATCGGATCCCGAAGCCAGTGTTACATCATGCCCGAGCTCTCTAAGACCATCTTTCAGGTTGTTGTGCAATCCACTAAATTCGCCAAAAAGTAATATTTTCATCGTTTATATTCTCTGTGAGAATCACAGCATCGTAGCTATGTTCTTAATCGATAAGGATGTTAGCACCGTTTTTAAACAAGAATAACTTGAGCGCGTAGGCTTTGTTAGAAATAAGGGGCATCGCCAAATTCCTCACCCCCGAAGTCAGCATTCCTACTATTTAGTCTTCGAAACCGCTCAAAATCTTCAAACACTCGATTGATCTCAAGCCCTTCAATAGCGGCTCGCCTCATAGCGAGAAACTATTTGCGAGACAATGACTTCACCAACAGGGCCAACATTAAAAGCTGGAACGGTTAGGTAAAGACCATCCAGCTCCAACACCAACACCATATTTTGTAGTGCAGTAATGAACCTATTCGGACTTAATTTAATTAACGTCTTATCCTAAAGCGTAAGCACCGAGTAAAATACATCGACTACGGCATTAACAATTTCTTCTTTTAATTCTCGACAGGAAAGCCATAAGCCACGAAACGTAATAGTTATATTTACTTCAAATGAAAATGTAGCCGCCAAATACTTGTTTCTGGGAACTGACCTAGAAATAAGCCTTTTTTACACTATCATGGCACTGCATTTTTTTCCAATCCCTCAATTGCTGCTAGCCCCATGGCAACAATAGCCTCTTCAGAACTACCACCGATATGTGGCGTTGAAATAAAGTTTGTTAGTGCCAAAAGCTCATCATCCTGAGGCGGTTCTTGCGTAAAAACATCAAATGCTGCTCCACCAATATTGTTTTCAATAAGCGCTTTTTTTAAAGCGAGCTCGTCGACAAGACCACCGCGCGCAACATTGATGAGAATAGCCCTAGACTTCATTAGGCCTAAACACTCCGAATTTATCATGTCCTTAGTCGTAACATCGAATGGCACATGCAGCGTTACGACATCAGACCGACTAAGAAGCTCTCTCTTACTCACTGATTCGACGGAATATTTACTATAGAAATCGGGGTACTCAAGAATATCATGCGCTAGAATCTTACAACCAAATGGGACAAGCATCTTCACAAGATCTTTTCCCACATGGCCGCATCCTATAATTCCGATAACGCGACCAGACAACAGCCCACCCGTCAATTGTCTCCAGCCACCATCTAAAATTTCACGATTTCCTTCTATAACTCTGCGAAGGAGCATGATGGCAAAAGCAATTGTAAGTTCTGATACAGACCGTTTATTTACGCCCCCAGTCCAACCTAATCGCTTACCGTGAAACCGCATAGCATCAAGATCTATCATATCCAAGCCCACACCATATTTACCAATCACAGCTAACTCCGGTAACGATGATAAGGTATGGTTGTCAATCATCTCAAGTGCTGTTATAGCCTTATTATGTCCCTTCAAAAACTTTATTAAATCGTCGCCAGCTAACTGACAACCAGTTTCATTGAAGGTTACATGGCTGTATCGACTTAATAATTCAGCACGAAGAAGTGGATGCTTAGAGAATGATCTGGAGCAGACGGCGACCTTATCAGTCATATTAATCATAGTAAATTTCTCAAAAAATTCTCGCACTGCTCTATAAACTCTTTATCTGCAGTTACTTCAACTTTCCCAATCACAGCATCCTCTCCAGCGGGCATGATTAGGACAAGTTTTGCCGCTGTGTTCTTCTTGTCTTTTTTTAGCGCAGAGATAAGTTTATCTAACGGAATCGGATAAGATTTATAGTCTTCGTAATTCTTACTCAAGACGCCATGCATACGAATATAATGAGCCGCAGGCAGTATATTTCTCCAAGCAGCTATTCTATTAGCCATATCCATACCTATTGTGACCGCTATACCATGCGGAATTGCAAATTGGGTAGCAGACTCAATAGCATGTCCAAAGCTGTGACCATAGTTAAAAATATTTCTAATACCTTGGTCAAACTCGTCCAATTCAATAAACTTCTTTTTTATTCTAAGAGACCTTTCAATAAACCTTAGTAAAACCAGCGGATTTTCAATCATTTCATCATATGATGCAGACACTATATCTGAGCTATCAACGCCGTCGATCACATGCACTTTAATAATTTCGCCTATACCAGATAAAATTTCTCGTTTATCAAGCGTCTCTAGGAACATAGGGCAGATTAGGATTTTTTGTGGCGGATTAAATGTACCTAAAATATTTTTATTCTTACCTAAATTTATGGAGCTCTTCGATCCAATACAAGAATCTGCCTGAGCTAAAAGAGTAGTTGGAATGAATTTCCACTTTACACCTCTGAAAAGAACGCTTGCAATAAAACAGGTAATATCCTGAACAACACCGCCACCAATAGCAACAATAGTATGCTCACGTCTTAACCCATTCTCTAAAAGCTGTTCAATAACCGGTAGAACTCTAGTTACTTCTTTACTATGTTCCGATGCCTCAATAAAGACTGTATTAGGACTATTGATAACTTCTTTCAAAATATCGGGATAATATTCTGTTAACTTCGCATCCATAATAAAATGCGTACTCCCACCGATAAAAGCTTCAAGTTTGGTAAATCGAAATTCATCGAACTGAACTTCATACAATCCAGAAGCAGAACTTATTTGAATAGTCTCAAACACGAGTGAAGCCTCCATCTATTGCAATATTTTGTCCCGTTACAAAAGTATTTTCGCTACTTGAAAGCCAGAGCACTAAATCGGCGATTTCATCGACTTCTCCAAGCCGACCTACAGGAACTTGAGCGGTTAAATTTTTAATTTGATCAGCCGAAAGCATACGGCGAGTTAATGAAGTATCAATAAATCCTGGTGAAACACAATTCGCCATAATGCCACTGCCGCTGCACTCAGCCGCGAGGCCAACAGTCAAACCGTCGAGCGCAAATTTACTAGCGGAGTATGCTGCTCTACCTTTCATACTGATCTTCCCCCAAATAGATGAAACATTTACTATTCTCCCCCATTCTCTGGTCGACATACCCTCCATCACTGCCTGTGACAGCAAAAAAGGAGCCAGTAAATTAACTTGCTGTATCTTTTTAAAAACCTCTAAATCGATTTCACTAAAGTTAGCATTTGAATTAATTCCAGCATTGTTAATAAGTACGTCAACCCTTTGCACACTTAGCCACTTAGCGCATGCCAAGATCTGTTTTTCATCAGAAAAATCTACGTCAAACCATTCATCGCAGATACACTCACATTTACTATCTACAGAGGTTCTAGTACCTATAACAAAAGCACCGTCATCACGAAATTTGGACGCAATTTTTGCACCGATCCCACGGGAGGCCCCTGTAATAAAAACTTTTTTACCAGAAAATCGCATTATGAACCTCAACTCCTAGAAAATTACTTAACTAATCACTCCTTGTAAAAAAGAGGAGCAAATAAACTAAACCGAGCCTTCAAATATAAAATAATTGTATTTTCCGCAGGGCAATTAACTAACGGAATATTCTTTCTTCCCAATAATTAAATCGCATATACTCAGCAGCCAAATTTGATGGATACCTTCGATAATATTGTAAGCCTTTGAATCAATCCAAAAATTAATATCGCCTGCTTCTTTCAACGGATTCAATTCTGAAAATCCAGTAAATGTGATCACATTTATTCCGTTGTTTTTCGCATAATGCGCAGCGTTAACAACATTTTTTGAGGTGCCACTGCAACTAACTAAAATCACAGTATCACCCTTCTCACCATAGTGTTCGAGAGCTTTTTCAACCCAATGTTCGTATCCGAAATCATTAGAAAATGCTGTAATAAAAGCAGACTCATTAAAATTAACGGACCTCACCTTGCCCTGCTTCGTGAAATCTAAAGATGCATGGTTAGCTATAGAGGCACTCGCACCATTACCAGCAAAAATTAATTTTCCACCTGCTGACTTAGTATCCAAAATCATTTTTTTTGCTGCTATAACGCTACCTGAGACGTCGCAGTTAGTTAAATATTCTGCGCACTCTTGATAATATTCTTTAATAAATTGCTGTTCATTCATAGCTTTTTCTTTTTATAAAATTAATGAAATTAGTTGGCTTCCGGATTCTTAATTGCATACTTGGTTCGCCAAGTTTCATCCGCATAATAGATTTTATACACTAGTTTCATAGTGTCGAATGCATCTTGTGATGTGCCGCTAGCTAACGGGGTTCCCCCAATTATGCTAGCGCAAAAGCTAGCTATTTCTAGCTCCCATGAAGGATCATTATTATATTTCGTAAGTTGCTCTTTAGGATCACCACTATCCAAGACATGATCAACCGTTGCCACCAAAAGAGTCTCAGCTCCATAGCTTTTTGTCCCAGTTAGCAATCCGCCAAGCACTACACTCCCACCCTCAAGATTTATATCCAAGTTAAAACGATGCCTCCATTGAGTGGCTGATGAATGCAGCATTCCGACTATTCCATCGCTTGTACGCATCAAAGCATATGCATTGTCTTCAACATCGTAGTTCCAATAGGTACTTGTCACCATGCTATGTACATCAGTAAATTCGCCTGCAAATAGCCTCATTAGGTCTACCATATGAATACCCTGATCTAGCAAAACCCCACCACCAGCGATGTCCCGTTTGGTACGCCAGTCGCTTTGATTGAAGGTCACAATTTTTGATTTGCCATATACACCACGCAAATTTATGATTTTCCCTAGACTTCCAGAATGGACAATTTTTAGAGCGTCCTGTACTGAATCATGATATCTATGATTGAATCCATACATTAAAATCGAAGTATCGTTCTTTTTTTCAGCCTCCATGACGCGAACTATATCATCTAGAGTTCTACCTGGCGGTTTTTCGCAAAACACATGCAGGCCATGTTTTAACCCTTCGATAGTTACGTCCGCTGCAATGTCGTTAGTCATGCACACAATTAGTACATCTAAATCTTCAGCAAGCAGTGCTCTATAATTATCATGAAACTTAACACCCTCGCTAGTCTCTCCAGACCCCTCAAAATACTGGTCACAAACCGCCACCAACTTCATATTTGGATGTCGCAAAACACAATCGCGTCTTCGTTGTCCGACTATACCTAAACCGGCGATACCAACTTTAAGCTCTATCATCTTCAATCATATTCCAAAGTGTTTTTAAGAAGGAACCTTTCCTACCACCCAAGCATGCGAGCTAAGAGAGTTATTGGCTAAAAATTCCTGAAATAAGGCACCTAACTGATCATCATTGATTACGTTATCTAAAAATCGTTGCCCTGTTAATAACTTGGGATTTTTTAGGCTGGCGTTTTTAATAATATCAACATCTAATTTTCCTGGTGTGGTCACATCGACATCAATTAGACCAGCCTGCTCAAACAGTTGGTTGAAGCCCATGACTGACAGAAAGTTTATATGATGCGGCGGGAAAATTTGACTAGACTTATCCCATAGCGTTTGCAAATCAAAACCATCAATAGACAAAGTACTTATAAATACCAAACCACCGGGCCGAGCCAAACGCTTCATGCTCTTCACAAAAGAAACTGGGTCAAAAACGTGCTCAAGCACCTCAAAGCACACCACCAAATCAGCAAATTGATCATACCCCTCAACTTCTTCAACAATATTCTCTACCGTTTCAAAACCCTTGTTACGACATTCTGAGGCTAGAGAGTTAGACGGCTCGACTGCTACGATATGCGCTGACGGATCATGCTTACGCCATTCATCAGCAAAAATACCATATCCCGCTCCAACGTCAATTATCTTAGAAACATGGCCACCTCTTTGCTCGGCAATGTGGGACAAGCGCTTTACACGAGGACGAAAAATGGCCTCGCGACGAATCTCTGCTGTAGCTGGAAAAAACACTTCAGCCCAATAATTGGAAGATACTGAATCGCGGTAAAAAGCTTCAAAAGCGGCTAAAGAGGGACGCGGACTTTGGTATAAGGTTCTACATATGTCACATTCAACATATTCAAAGCCAAGCTTTTTGAACGAAAAAGTTGTTTTATCTGAACTACATGCTACGCAAGGAGTAGGAGTTCTAACTTCGTCACCAAAACAGTTTTCGGCATCTTCATGGCTCAACTCTAAGTATCGCTGGTATAGTGCCTCAGGCCGAATATCACTTTCTTTCATACTTCACTGTACATCTTAAATGTATCGTCTAGTCGGAGCAGGCACTCTGCTTGCTTTAATTCATCGGGAGTATCAACACCAATAGTTAAATCATCAATTGACACCATTCGAATAGTACCACCTGTTTCTATAACTCTGTTCATATCGACAGATTCGCACCTCTCTAACGCTGTTTCCTCCATCGCATTAAACCGCAACAGGGTATCTCTTCTAAAAGCAATGATTCCAGTTTGCATATACCGAGGCAAATGCTGCCAGCCTTTCCAGGGTGAAGGAATAGGCTCTCGACTGAAGTATAGAGCGTCACTGTTTAAGTCAACCACTACCTTAACGTTATTGTGGTCCCGAAAAGCATCCTCAGTATTAATCTTTGACATAATATTAACAATCTCCACTTTAGGATCTTCAAAATGTTGCAAGGTAGACGATATAGCTTCAGGAGAAATAAGTGGCTCATCTCCCTGAACCATGACGACCACATCAATATTTTCGCCCATATTTCCTTCGATAATCTCTAGAGCCTCCGCAGTTCTTGTAGACGCGCGATCATGGCTAGATGAAGTCATTATAGCCTTGCCACCAATACCCTCTACATACTCAATAATGCTAGCATCGCAGGTAGCAACGAACACATCGGACAATCCTTCCGCAAGACAAGTGCGATAATAACAATGGCCTACCATAGGAATTCCTAAAAGGGTGGCCAAGGGTTTTCCTGGGAAGCGGCTAGCGCCCATACGGGCTGGTATAATTCCTATCACTTTCATTTCATATTAACCTCATTGATAATTTTCGCACCCGCCCGTGCCGCAACGTCCAACATTCTTATATCCACACTATAAGCAATAAATTTATAGCCCTCTTTTACAGATGCTTTCAAATGGTCAGTGTCTGGCTCAACAATATGAATTCCTGCTGGACACCCAACATGCAACCCAGCAGTTAAAATTCTTTTGACTGCCGCTTGGAATTCTGGACGATCAAACTCACCAGGCATCCCCATTGAACAGGAAAGATCGTAGGGGCCTATTATAAAGCCATCCACACCGGGAACAGCAAATATCTCTTCGAGGTTATCAAGAGCATCTATATGCTCAATCTGCACTATCACTACAGAAGATGTCTTCTGCCATGCAAGGTACTCAATAAAACTAGAACCATAGCCTTGCGCCCGACCTAAACCGACACCACGGGTACCCTCTGGAGCATAACGAGTTGAAGCGACAGCTAAAGCCGCATCGTTCGCCGAACTAACAGATGGCACAACTATCCCATGCGCGCCCGAATCCATAACTCGTTTTATTTGATTAGCGTCATTTGAAGTTAAACGAACAAGAGGAGCAACACCTAAAAGATCTACTGTCCGTATCAATTCGCCAGCCTGCTCTATTGAGATAGTAGAATGTTCGAGATCTATAACGAGCCAGTCGTATCCAGCATTTGCAAAAATCTCTGCTATACCGGGATGCCCGAGAGTGATCCAACTACCAACAGTCACCCTTCCTTCACTTAGCTTTTGTTTTAAATTAACAGGATTCATATTTTCTCCAAAGTGGCGTATGCCTATATAGTTATATCCATAATGTATAATTCAACTACTACAGTGATTGCATCGACACAAGTTTTGCAAACCTCGATCCCTCTACCTGAGTCAACTCATCGTAACTCCCTTTCTCTACAACACAGCCTTTTTCAAAAACATAGATATGATCGACATTTGAGTTTACAACTAGATATTTTTCAGATACCAATCTACAAATTTGTCAATCCCGTCTTCGATAGAAGTATTAGGGTGAAAGCCACAAAGCTCTGACAATGGATCAACATCTGCATATGTAATGGGTACGTCCCCTGCTTGTATCGGAAGTAAATTTTCAATCGCCTTCTTACCCAGTGAATTCTCAATTGCCCCAATGAATCGCCTCAAGGTTACAGGATTATTATTGCCAATATTTAACACCCTAAAAGGCGCCTTAGCATTAGTAGTTTCATTAGCCTGAGAAATGGGAACGAGATCAATTAACCTTACAATCCCTTCAACGATATCATCTATGTAGGTGAAATCACGTTTCATAATTCCGGAGTTAAACACATCAATAGGGCTTCCCTCTGATATAGCCTTAGTGAAACTATAATACGCCATATCGGGACGACCATAAGGGCCATAGACCGTGAAGAATCTTAGGCCCGTGCATGGAATGTTAAACAAATGACTGTACGAATAAGCTAGCAGCTCATTTGACTTCTTCGTTGCAGCATACAGACTAATAGGATAATCTGTATTATCTTTGGCGCTGAAAGGCTGCTTGCTGTTCATTCCGTAGACCGAGCTTGAAGATGCAAACAATAAGTGATGTATTTCGGCATGCCGACAACACTCTAAGATGTTCATAAAGCCAATTAGATTTGAATCGACATATGCTGTTGGATTTTCTAAAGAATACCGTACACCCGCTTGAGCGGCTAGATTAATAACAACGTCAAAGTTATGTTCTTGGAAAAGGCAGGTTAACGCAGTATTGTCACTAATATCCAATTTAATAAAATGGTAGCATTTATCAATACCTCGCTCGCAGACAAACTCGTCAAGATTATTGAGCCTATCTATTTTTAGTTGAGGATCATAATAGTTGTTGATGTTATCAATACCAACAACTTCTAAGCCCAAACTAACTAATGCTTTAGTTAAATGAAATCCAATAAATCCAGCTGACCCTGTAACCAGAACCTTTCCCATTATCTAATTTTCTCCGAAAATATCACGGGTAAATACCTTCTTTTGAACGTGTCTCAGGTCATCTGACACCCTATTTGCCACAATAAGGTCTGACTTTAAAATGAACTCACTTATATCATTCAAAATTTTTGAACCAAAAAGTACATCCTCTCCAAAACCTGGCTCGTAGACAACAACCTCTATCCCCTTCGCTTTAATTCTTTTCATAACGCCTTGAATCGCTGAGGATCTAAAATTATCACTACCCTCTTTCATAATGAGTCGATAAAATCCTACAACCTTGGGATTCATTTTTAAAATTTCATTTGCAATAAAATCTTTGCGCGTCGTATTGGATGAAACAATAGCCTCTATTAATGTCTGTGGCACTTGGCCATAATTCGCTAGCAACTGCTTCGTATCCTTAGGAAGGCAATATCCACCATAACCAAACGAGGGGTTATTGTAGCCATCTCTTATTCGCTCGTCCAGACAGACCCCATTGATAATGCTTTTAGTATCTAATTTATGCGCTAGCGCATAGGAATCTAGCTCATTGAAAAATGACACACGCATTGCGAGATAAGTATTCGCAAATAATTTTACCGCCTCAGCCTCGGAGGATCTAATAAAAAGAGTCTCAACACCTTTCTTTTCGGCGCCCTGACTTAATAGTCTGGAAAATTCATATCCAGCTTTACAATGGCTACCCACAATGATTCGTGAAGGATAAAGGTTATCTTTAAGCGCCTGCCCTTCTCTCAAAAACTCAGGCGAGAAAACAACTCGATCAGTCTTGAATTTCTCTTGAATCGATTCCGTGTGTCCGACTGGAACAGTCGACTTAATCACAACAAGCGCATCAGGATTAAGGTTAAGTGCATCTTCAACCACAGCGTCAACAGAGCTAGTATCAAAACGATTTGTGTCTGCGTCATAATTAGTGGGCGTTGCAACGATAATAAAGCTAGAGCCTTGATAGGCTAATTGCTTATCTAAGGTCGCGGTCAAGGATAGGGGCTTTTTCGTTAAGAATAATTCGATCTCTGAATCAGCAACGGTAGATTGCTTGTTGTTAATCATGTCGACTCTCGCCGCATCAATATCAAGTACTATTACATCGTTGTGCTGAGCAAGGAGTGCAGAGAGAGACATCCCCACGTATCCAGATCCAACTACGGTTATTTTTGTTTTTGTACCCACGATAATTAAGCTCTTATATTACTAACATTAATGTTTATTGATTTTCTTTTGTAGACTCCAGAAATTCAAGTAAGCTTTCTTTTTTAAAATCTAATACTCGAAAAGGCTGCACACCGATCTCCAGCAACAAAACGTCTACTGTGCCGAATCAAACTCAATCGCGTCCAGCTGAAGGCCGAGCCACCTCATACTCCTAACAGCGTAAGTCAGATACGCCGAGTAACACCCAGGAAAACTTCACCATACCGATCCAAGCAATCTATTCGCCATGGCTGGCAATCTTCAGGGCCGATCCGACCCTTGGGGCCAACAAAGTAGTACCGTAAGTTCTTTGGACAATGCATCCACTATTAGATTCTCAGGTGAGTTAATATTTTCAAAATTCAGTCACTCTCTGTAGCCGAGACCTCTTAAAATTAGAGAAACACGCATACAGACATAACATCCGATAACACCCATTATCAAAGGCCAAAACTAAGAAAATATATAATTCCAATACAGGCGAACTGATTTTTTAGTACTTATAGCTTTCTGGCTTAAACGGGCCATCAAATGGCACATTAATGTAGCCCGCTTGAGTAGTGGTTAGCTTGGTCATTACCCCACCAAAACCTGCAACCATGTCTGCTGCTAC
>Ga0209815_1000280_pt1 | contig 39565 bp, 31 predicted proteins | sample CoawatmetaG00DNA_FD_187507 | JGI IMG/M metagenome (GOLD analysis project Ga0209815, IMG submission 187507) | Marine microbial communities from the West Antarctic Peninsula - Coastal water metaG002-DNA (SPAdes) (version 2) | ecosystem: Environmental > Aquatic > Marine > Coastal ...
CGCGCCCCTGGCGATAATGGTGATCAGTGATCGGATCTCAGCGTTTGAATGTATCTGGAAGGGTGAAGGTGGTATGAACGGTGTGCCCGGTAAAGGTGCTGCACTGAATGCGATTTCCAATCACTGGTTTAAACTGTTCCGCGAGCAGGGGCTGGCCGACAGCCATATTTTGGATGTTCCCCATCCATTGGTGTGGATTGTACAAAAAGCCAAGCCGGTGATGATCGAAGCCATCTGCCGTCAATATATCACCGGCTCTATGTGGCGCGCCTACAGCAAGGGCGAGCGCAACTTCTGCGGTATCGAACTGCCAGATGGTTTGCAGAAAGATCAGCGTTTACCCGAGCTGCTGATTACCCCCTCTACTAAAGGTATTCTCACTGGCATTCCCGGTGTTCCGGAAGCGGATGACGTGAATGTGTCCCGTGCCGATATCGAAAATAACTATGTCAGCTTTAAGTTCCGCAATGTCGAAGACATCAATGTCTATGAAAAGCTGCTCGGTGAAGGCTTTGATCTGATCAGTGATTCACTGGCAGAAATTGGCCAGACCTTTGTCGACACCAAATTTGAATTTGGCTATGTGCGCGACAAGCAGAACAATGAAAAACTGATTTATATGGATGAGGTGGGTACTCCTGATTCATCGCGTATCTGGGATAGTGCCAGCTATGCCGACGGCAAGATTGTTGAGAATTCTAAAGAGGGATTCCGCCAACTGCTGCTCAACCACTTTCCTGATCCGGATATTCTGCTGAATAAAAACCGTATGCCTGAGCGCACTGCTCTGGCGCAAGATAACCTGTTGCCGGAATCTGTGTTGATGTCGGTATCTGAAACTTACACTGGTATTGCGGAAAAGATCACTGGGGAGAAAATCACTCTGCCGGAAGATCCGAAAGCGGAGATTATTGCCATTCTTGCTGAGCAGTATGATTTGATCGACTAAGGCTTCGCTGTTCATAGCTCGCTTCACTAACCTGAGGGCTATCTCAGGTTAGTGAAGGTTAGACTTAACATTCAACAATATTGACTGGCACCTCAAGTACATTGGTTGCCAAGCCACCTCTAGATGTTTCCTTGTAGCGCACATGCATGTCCTTGCCGGTTTTGCGCATTGTCTCAATTACCTTATCCAGTGACACAAAGTGTGCACCATCACCGCGCATAGCTATTCGTGCGGCGTGAATCGCCTTCACCGAACCCATGGCATTGCGCTCAATACAGGGTACCTGTACCAGACCGCCAATGGGATCACAGGTCAGACCCAGGTTGTGTTCCATACCAATTTCAGCAGCATTTTCTACCTGAGCTGGGGTGCCGCCCATCACTTCGGCCAAAGCACCAGCAGCCATGGAGCAGGCAGAACCCACCTCCCCCTGACAGCCCACTTCAGCACCACTGATAGAGGCATTCAATTTATACAGCATGCCAATGGCTGCGGCGGTGAGTAAAAATCTCACCACGCCCTCGGCAGTGGCCGTGGGTACAAAGCGCATATAGTAGTGCAGCACCGCTGGGATAATGCCCGCCGCGCCATTAGTTGGCGCAGTCACCACTCGACCACCGGCAGCGTTTTCTTCATTCACGGCAAGAGCGTAGAGCGTGACCCAATCCAGTACCGAGAGGGGATCTGACATAGCTGCCTCAGGGCGGCTCAACAATTGCTGATGCAATTCTTTGGCACGGCGGCGCACATTGAGACCGCCGGGCAAAATACCGCCATTGCTTATGCCATTGGCGACACAGGACTGCATTACCGACCAGAGGTTTAACAGTCCGTCACGTACCTGCTGTTCACTGCGCCAGGTCTTTTCATTCTCCATCATAAGCTGGGAGATACTCATGCTGTGCTCTTCACAGAGGGTCAGCAGCTGTTTGCCCGAGTCAAAGGGATAGGGAATAGTGCTGCTATCCTCCACCAGAAAATCCTGATCCGAGGCACTCTCATCCACCACAAAACCACCGCCCACAGAAAAGTAGGTCTTACTGGCAACCACTTCAGCGTTGCTATTAAAGGCGGTAAAGATCATACCGTTGGAATGAAAGGATAGGGTTTTCTTGCGATGCAAGACGACATCGGTCTTGTCATTAAAGCCGATGCGATGGCTATCAGATCGGTTGCCCAACAATGTAATCAATCCACCCTCCCGAATCGCCGCGACACGCTCTGCAATAGAAGGCACATCAACAGATTCAGGCTGATCCCCTTCGAGACCTAACAACACTGCCTTGGCAGTGCCGTGGCCCTTACCGGTGGCACCCAGTGAGCCGTACATCTCTGCCTGTACTCGGGTGACCTCAGTCATGCGACCGCTATCAGCGAGAGCTTCAACGAATTGAAGTGCCGCGCGCATGGGACCCACGGTGTGGGAGCTAGATGGCCCAATGCCAACGGTAAATAAATCAAAGGTGCTAATTGCCATGGTGACTAATGTCCTTTTGTATCTCAAAGTGCGCTTTAGGGCGCAGACCAAAACGGTAACTATAGACCCAATCCCTCAGATCTTCTGTCCGCTTTATCAGCTGCGCTTAATCCGCGGCAGCAAAACAGTTCAACGCTCACCATAGCACCATCGACATTGAAAAAGAGCCTGCCCACCCCCCCCAATGAAGGTAGTCATAGAACATGTAGGCACTGGCAAAAAAAGTTGCTTTATAGGGATATAACTCTTAGAGTATTCAAAGATCCATAAACAAATCAATCACAATGCGCGCCGTAGATTGGAATGAGGATTCTAAGAAATAATAATAAGGTCACATGCATATGTGACTATTCGATAAATCAAAGGGGAAATCATGAAGCTTATACGTGCACAGAAATCGTGCTTGGCACTTGCAGTGGCGAGTATTTTTGCCGGCAGCATGGCGCAAGCAGCAATCGAAGAAATAATTGTAACGGCCAACAAACGCGAACAAACTCTGCAAGATATTGCAGTGTCAGTCACAGTGACTACTGGCGATACTATTTCAAAAGCCGCAATCCAAGACATTATTGATCTGCAAAGTGTTGTGCCTACCTTGCGGGTATCTCAATTGCAGTCATCCACCAACACTTCCTTCGCAATTCGTGGTTTTGGTAACGGCTCAAATAACGAAGGTATAGAGCCTTCAGTTGGTGTGTTTATTGATGGTGTCTATCGTTCACGCGCTGGCTCATCAATTTCTGACCTACCACGTTTAGAGCGCGTCGAAGTCCTTAGTGGCCCACAGAGCATTCTGTTTGGCAAGAACGCCTCCGCTGGCGTAATCAGTATTATTACACCTAAGCCTTCTGGTGAGACTGGTGGCTACATTGAAGCTAGTCTCGGCAACATGGGCTATAAAAATACCAAGGCGTTATTTGAAAGCGCAATTTCTGAAGATCTGAGCTTCGACGTATCGGCTAATATGACCCAGCGCGATGGTTACTTTACCAACGTAGCTGGCGGCGCTGCCATGAATGAAAGAGAGCGCTGGGGTGTTCGCGGTCAGGTGTCATGGACACCAACTGACAGCACTGAGGTGCGTATAATTGCTGATTACGACAGCATAGATGAAGTCTGCTGTGGTGTGTCAAACTTGGTTAACGGCCCTACTGGAGCAGTAATCGGTCTTCTTGGTGGTGAACTGGTGCCCGAGCAACCCTTCGCCTATCGCATAGCTGCAGACATTGACCCCTTTAATGAGGTTGAAAACGGTGGTATCTCGGCCCAAATTGATGTCGATTATGGGAGTTTTGTCCTAACGTCGATTACCTCTCAGCGCTTCAGTGACACATTTGAGGCTCTCGATATTGACTTTACCAGCGCCCCCTTAACTCAAACCAGTCCCAACGACCTAAACGTAGACACATTTAGTCAGGAAATTCGACTGACCTCAACGGGTGATGGCGATTTAAGCTGGATGGTCGGAGCCTTTTACTTTGATGAGTCAGTGGACTATACCTCTGAGGTTATGTGGGGGCCACAGGCGCGAAACTATTTTGATACGTTAGTTGCTGGCTTGGGTGTTCCAGGTGCTCTTGGTGCCGTTGAAGCAGGAATTGGATTTCCTGCAGGGACGTTCTTTGCTAATGGTACTGGTGCGCAAGATTCCTTTAGCCAAGAAGATCAATCAACTTCAATATTTGGTCAGTTTGACCTGCAGTTAAATGAGCAGCTAACCTTAACTGCGGGCTTTAACTACACTCAGGCTGAAAAAGAAGTTACGGTCAGTCAAGTTAACACCAACGTCTTTGCCGCTGTACCAGCAGCTTTCGTAGGAGGTTTGTCCGTCCTACAAGGTACGTTGCCACCCGTGGTCAACCTTCCAAACACAGTTGAAGATAATACCAGTGATGACAGTGATACGACCTACACTCTTCGTTTAGCTTATGACCTAAACGATAACATCAATATCTACGGAAGCTACGCCACCGGTTTCAAGGCAAGTTCTTGGAATTTGTCACGGGACTCAGGTCCTAATGCCGCTGACTTAGCAGCATTAGTAGCAGCAGGATTGACGACCAACGCACCTAATCTGTCAGCAGGTTCACGCTTTGCAGACCCTGAAGAATCAGAAGTCTATGAGTTGGGTCTAAAGGCAGTGTTTGAGCGTGGTTCTTTCAATATGGCGCTATTTGATCAAACCATCAAGGGGTTCCAGTCGTCTATTTTTAACGGCACCGGTTTTGAGCTCCGCAATGCAGGAATGCAATCTACCAAGGGAGTTGAATTCGATCTAGTCTACTACCCAGTAGAATCACTTAGGTTAGGTTTTGCAGGCACATTGTTGGATCCACTCTATGATGAGTTCGTCGGTGGCGGCTTTGACGGCGCAGATTTGTCAGGCGCTAAGCCTGCGGGAATTCATGAAGTGAGCTTATCTTTGTCGGCTCTCTATGATTTCCGCGTAGGTAATAATGACGCCTATGCTCGTGCTGATTATCAATATGCAGATGAAGTTACAATCGTCGATAATCTCCCGCCAGCTGTTGCAGCTATAGCTACGCGTGAAATCGGCTCTCTTAACCTGAGTGCGGGTATGAACACACCAAGTGGCTTAAACCTATCTATCTGGGCGCGCAATGTCACTAATGACGAATATATGACCAGTGGTTTCCCAACGCCAGCGCAGGAAGGAAGCTTTAATATTTATCCAAACCAGCCTCGCACGTTTGGTATAACTGCACGAAAAAGCTTCTAGTTTTTAGAAGTTGTCTTATGCACAGCCCAGTTTAGGGCTCTGTAGTTATAAAAAAGGACGGGCTTGCCCGTCCTTTTTTATTCCTCTTCCCCGCCCTGAGATATGCGCCCGGCCCCGAAATAAGTGCCCCGTCCTAAAATAAGTTAGATACCCAACTCTTTTTTCACTGTAGCAAAAGCCTCCAGGGCCAATTCAATATCATCTCTGCTGTGAGCCGCTGACATCTGGGTGCGAATACGCGCCTTGCCATGAGCCACCACAGGATAGGAAAAGGCCACCACATAGACGCCATGGGCGAGCATTCTCTCAGCAAATTTGGCGGCCAGTGCCGCATCATCCAGCATCACCGGAACGATCGGATGTTCACCAGGCAACAATCGGAACCCTAAGGCTTCCATGCCATCGCGAAAAAACGCGGTATTGTCCATAAGTTGCTGTTGCAGCTGATTGGATTGAGTCACCAGCTGCAGTGCCTTTATGGCTCCAGCAACGACTGGCGGCGCAACTGTATTAGAGAAAAGATAAGGACGTGAACGCTGACGTAACAGATCCACCACCTCCTGTCGGGCACTGGTAAAGCCGCCACTGCCGCCACCCAATGCTTTACCTAGGGTCCCGGTAATAATATCTACCCGATCGATACAGCCGTGGTGTTCGTGAGTGCCACGACCATTGGCGCCGACAAAGCCGCTGGCATGGCAGTCATCAAAGTGCACCAGAGCATTGTATTTATCTGCCAGATCACAGATCTCATCTAATTTTGCGATGGTGCCGTCCATAGAGAAAACGCCGTCGGTGGTAATCAACTTGAACCGTGCTCCGGCCTTGTCCGCTGCCTGTAGCTGGCTTTCTAGATCTGCCATATCAGAGTTGCGGTAGCGATAACGTTTGGCCTTACAGAGGCGTACACCGTCGATAATACTAGCGTGATTCAACTCATCGGAGATTACCGCATCCTCGGGGCCTAACAGAGTGTCAAACAGCCCGGCATTGGCGTCGAAACAGGAGGGATAGAGAATGGTCGCTTCACTGCCAACAAAGGCACTGAGGTCATTTTCTAGCTGCTTGTGAATGGTCTGGGTACCACAGATAAACCGTACCGAGGCCATGCCATAACCCCACTCCTCAAGTCCACGGATGGCCGCGGCCTGCACTTCTGGGTGCTGAGCCAGGCCCAGATAATTGTTGGCGCAGAGGTTGAGCACCGGTGCGCCACTGTTAACTGAGACCCTAGCGCCCTGAGGCGAGGTGATTTGGCGTTCGTTTTTGGTTAAACCGCTGTCTTCAATCTGCTGTAGTTCGGCTTGCAGATGGTCTTGAAATTTGCCGTACATAATTGCTCCTTTAATCCTTAGTCAGTCTTGATGCCGATTATTCCCAGTTTAAAATTACCTTGCTCGCCTCTCCAGCGTTCATGGCGTCAAAGCCCTTTTGGAAATCGGTGTAGTGCATGCGGTGGGTGATGACTGAGGAGATATCTAAGCCGCTCTCGATCATCACCGACATTTTGTACCAGGTTTCATACATCTCCCGGCCATAGATACCTTTCAGGGTGAGCATATTAAAGATCACCAGACTCCAATCGATGGCCACTTCTTCGGCGGGAATACCGAGCATCGCCACTTTTCCGCCGTGACACATATTGCTCAGCAGATCGCGAAATCCGGCGGGATTGCCAGACATTTCCAAGCCCACGTCGAAGCCTTCAGACATGCCCAGTGCGCGCGGCACATCGGCGAGCTTTTCGGTGCGTACGTCAACGGTGCAGGTGGCGCCGAGTTTTTTCGCCAGTTCGAGGCGCTGGGGATTGATATCGGTAATCACTACATTACGCGCGCCAGCGTGACGGCAGACTGCCGCGGCCATAGCGCCGATGGGTCCGGCGCCGGTAATCAGCACATCTTCCCCTAGTAGATCGTATTGCAGCGCGGTGTGCACTGCGTTACCCAGGGGATCAAACAGTGCGGCAACATCCAAATCTATATCAGCGCGATGCTCCCAGACATTAGACATCGGCAGAGCCAGATATTCAGCAAAGGCACCGGGGCGATCCACTCCTATACCACTAGTGTGAGCACAAAGATGACGGCGACCGGCGAGACAGTTGCGGCAGCGACCACAGACTACATGGCCCTCCCCCGAGACAATTTGCCCGGGATGAAAGTCATTGACGTTGGAACCCACATCGACAATCTCGCCAACAAACTCATGACCCACGACCATGGGCACAGGAATGGTTGTCTGAGCCCAATTGTCCCAGTTGTAGATATGCATGTCGGTGCCGCAGATGGCAGTGCGTTTGATTTTGATCAGGACGTCGTTGATACCCATTTCTGGTTCCGGCACATCTTCCAACCAGAGGCCGACGCTAGCGTTCCTTTTAACTAATGCTTTCATGGTGCTCTTTCCCTGCAGTGCTATTTATCATGATTAACAATATATAAGAAATTATTCCCGTATCGTAGAATCATTAATTCCTTTATGCAAGATATAAATCCTGTATAGTGATTTCACTTTATTAAGGCCGTCTAGAGGTAACCTATGAGCAATGCCAATCAGGACAGTGATCCCGCCAGTCAGGCACTCTCCAGCAGAGTCACCACACTGCGAAAGAAAAATAAGCTGACCTTAGATCAGCTGGCTGCCGCTTCCGGTGTCAGCCGCTCAATGTTGAGCCAGATCGAGCGCGGTCAGGCCAACCCTACTTTGACTGTGACCTTCCGCATCGCTCAGGCCTTTGGCATGAGTATAGGTGAGCTAGTAGATCAGGCTTGGCAGTCGTCGACTATCGAAGTGGTTCACGGTGAGGATAAGAGCAATTTCTTTCGCAACGACAAAGAATGCCAGATTCGTACTCTGTCGCCGCTGCATATGGAAAAGAGTATTGAGTTCTATGAGTTGCGTATCGCCGCCGGAGCCAGTTTGGCCAGCGCACCTCACTATGAGGGCACCAAAGAACTGCTGACCATTACCAGTGGCCGAGCCAAGTTAATCTCGGGGGACAACTGCACTGAGCTGAGCGAAGGTGATTCGGCGCACTATCGTGCAGACCTATCCCACGCGATCGAAAACTGTGGCAAGAAGGAGCTGGTGTGCTATCTGGTGGTCACAAGCCCTTAAGGCTTAATTGGCGAGTAATCTAATCAAGACAAAAAATAACCAGCGACAGCAGGAAATAAAATAGCGATAGGGGCAGCGCACAGCGCCAGTAATTGGCGAGAAACTTTTCTGTGAGAGACCGAGACCAGTCAGGCACAGCCCAGAGACTCAGACCTTTCAGCACGCCAATAGCACCCACAAAAAATAGCACTACCCACTCCACCTGCTGTGACCAGTCAGGAACTGAAATACTCCAGAGCATAAGACTGATGCCGATGGCCAGATTGAGCCAGACAAAGGGACGCCAGGATGGCATGGACAATAAGCGTTGAGCGAAACGGTTGACCAGTGGTCGGCACAGAAGTCCGAGGGCAACCAGTAGAAAGACGACGGATAAAACAGTATTCACGATAACCTCCTCTAGCCTTGATTAGCCGGAGGTTAGCATATTAATGCTGACAATCTTTATCAGCGGTAACTTAGGGGAGATTCCATTGACCTATGTCTGTTGCCCAAGGGAACCTCCACTAACTCACTAACTCACTATCTAGCTTTCTAGCTTTCTAGCCAAGAGAGTCTTCAGCAACGAAGTACTTGGGATCTTCGATCACATTGACCTCAACCATATTGCCCGCCTTCTTTAATAACTTGCGACACTCATCGCTAAGGTGAACCAGGTGCAGGGTTTTACCCGCACTCAAATAGCGATCAGCCAGGGTATCAATAGCTTCAAGACCTGAGTGGTCAGCTACTCGTGAACGAGCGAAATCGATAACCACATCGTCATTGTCTTGCTTCGGGTCAAAGCGATCGAGAAATGAGGTCACGGAACCAAAAAACAGCGGACCGGTAACAGCATAAACCGTAGAACCTTTATGATCTTCGCGGGCCTCAATACGAATAAATTTCGCATGCTCCCAGGCAAACACCAAGGCTGAGACAATGACGCCGACCACTACTGCGAAGGCCAGATCGGTGACTACTGTAACGCCAGAGACTAATATCAGGATCAAAGCGTCACTGCGTGGAATCTTGCCCATAATGCGGAAACTACTCCACTCAAAGGTACCAATAACAACAATAAACATCACACCGATCAGAGCAGCCAGTGGAATAATCTCAATCAGTGCAGAGCCCACCAGAATAAACAGCAGTAGAGAAACAGCTGCAGTAATACCAGATAGACGCCCGCGCCCACCAGAGTTCACATTGATCATGCTCTGGCCGATCATCGCGCAACCGCCCATACCGCCAAATAATCCAGTAACTGTATTGGCCACACCCTGGCCGATACATTCACGATTACCCTGGCCGCGAGTTTCGGTGATCTCGTCGATCAGGCGTAACGTCAGCAGCGATTCGATCAGACCGATGGCGGCCAAAACGATCGCGTAAGGCAATATAATAAACAGGGTTTCAAAGGTAAACGGCACCTCAGGAATATTGAAGCTCGGCAGCCCGCCGGCAATCGAGGCGACATCGCCAACCACTTTGGTGTCCACATCAAAATACATCACAATCAAAGTCACAGTGACAATCGCCACTAGAGATGAAGGCAAGGCCTTGGTGAAACGTGGCAGCAGATGAATAATCGCCATGGTCAAGAAAATCAGACCGAGCAAAGTATAGAGCGCTTCGCCAGTCATCCAGGCAACGTCGATAATCGACCCCTGCATGCTAGTACCCTCTAGCCAACCTGGCTCGCCAGCGACGCCAAACTGACTCAGCTGAGCGAGAAAAATCACAATGGCCAGGCCGTTAACAAAACCGAGCATTACTGGGTGCGGCACCATACGAATAAACTTTCCGAGCTTGAACAGTCCGGCAAGGATCTGCAAAAAGCCCATCAGCACTACAGTCATAAATAGATACTTGACACCATGATCGGCAACCAGTGACACCATAACCACGGCCAGCGCACCAGTGGCGCCGGAGATCATGCCAGGACGACCGCCAATACAGGCAGTGATCAGGCCCACCATAAAGGCAGCGTAGAGACCGACCAGAGGATCAACACCGGCGACAAAGGCAAAGGCCACTGCCTCTGGCACTAGGGCCAAGGCAACGGTGAGACCGGATAACAGATCGTTTCTATAGGAGATAACTCGACTGGCGCGAAGTTCAAACATTTTAATACTCAATTGCTATGACGAATAAATCCGCAGCGACCAATAATCACTTATTAATCGTTGCGGATAAGATAAAGGTTTTTAGCTCAAATGAGCTTAGCCTCGCGGACCACGCTGTTGTGGACGACCGTTGCTGCGCGGTGCATCACTGCGTGCTGCAGGTCTGGCACTGCGATTGCCGCTGCGATTTTCAGTACCGCCGCTGCTATTGCGCGCGCCGCCACCGTTGCCGTTAGCACCGGGGCTTTTTGCGTAGGGGCCACTAGCGCGAGCGCCCTGAGCAGCTGGACGCCCTTCGCTGCGAGCGCGATTGCCGTCTCGATTGCCGTCTCGATTGCCGTCTCGAGAGCCGTCTCGAGAGCCGTCCCTGTTGCCATCTCGAGCGCCTTCACGCTGTCCAGCATGAGAGCCGCCACCGGTTTTGTGCTTGGCACCGGGCTTAGGGCCGTGAGAAAAGGTGCTGCTGCGCTTAACTCTTGGATCTGGCTTGCTCTTGCCACGACTGTTAGTTTCGCTATTCAGCGCCTTGCGCTGTTTGTTAGTCCTAACCGGCCGATCCAGATTAGTCTCAGGTACATCGTGAACTGGCTCAAAGCCATCCATCACTTCACGGGGCAACAATTTCTGAGTCAGGCGCTCGATATCCGAGAGCAGATCCACTTCATCGGCACTGACCAATGAAATTGCCTTGCCTGTGGCACCGGCGCGACCGGTTCGACCAATACGGTGAACATAGTCTTCGGCGACATTGGGCAGATCAAAGTTGACCACCTGGGGCAACTGCTCGATATCCAAACCGCGAGCAGCGATATCAGTGGCCACCAGAATACGAATCTCACCGGCTTTAAAACCGGCCAGCGCTTTAGTGCGTGCGCCCTGACTCTTATTACCGTGAATCGCTGAGGCAACAATACCCTCGGCTTCTAGGTGTTTGGTGAGCTTGTTGGCACCGTGCTTGGTCTTAGTGAAAACCAGTGCCTGGCCCCAGCTGTTGTCGTGTATCAAACGAGTCAGTACAGCCGCTTTTTGTTTCTTGTCTACTGTGTAAACCGACTGGCTAACTGAAGGGGCCGTAGCGTTGCGCGGCGTGACCGAAATTTCAATTGGGTTGGTAACCAGTCCTTTGGCCAGCTTGCGAATATCATCGGAAAAGGTTGCCGAGAACATTAGGTTCTGGCGACGTTTGGGCAGCAGGCTGATGATACGCTTGATATCGTGGATAAAACCCATATCCAACATGCGATCAGCTTCGTCCAATACCAGAACTTCTAGGTAGGTAAACTTTACCGCGCCTTGGCTGTAAAGATCCATGAGACGACCGGGAGTGGCAACTAATACATCCACACCACGACGCAATTTCATCATCTGCGGATTAATTTTTACGCCACCAAATACCACTGCCGAGGACAGGGACATATGTTTGCCGTAGGTGGCAACACTCTCGCCGACCTGAGCCGCTAGCTCGCGGGTGGGTGTCAGAATCAAGGTGCGCACCTGGTTGGGCTGGGCACGTTTACCGGCGCTGAGAATTTGCAGTATTGGCAGGGTGAAACCTGCCGTTTTTCCGGTGCCTGTCTGGGCGGCAGCCATCACATCACGGCCATCGAGGACTGCAGGTATAGCTTGTTCCTGAATCGGTGAAGGTGTGTCGTAGCCCTGCGCGGTAACGGCTTTGAGAATCGGGGCTGATAGGCCCAGGTCTTTAAAGGTGGTCATAAGGTGTCTTTTTGCGAATGGGCGTAGCTCGAAATTGAGTGGCCCTTTGAATGGCGCGCATCTTACAGGAAAACCCCCATAAATGCTATGCCTCTGGGCTAGCCTGTGGTAAGGAGGAAGGTGCTAAGAGTACTAGGGGATATACCGGGTAGTGGCAAGTACAGGGCTAATTATGGCGCGATTAAACAGCCCTGTTTTGAGTCCAACTAAAAACAAACCTTAGCGAGCAATAAACTTCATCGAAATCGAATTGACACAGTGGCGAATATTTTTTGCGGTGTAACCTTCACCGGCAAACACATGACCCAGATGCCCATCGCAGGCAGCACAGAGAATTTCCGTACGCATACCATCGCTGTCCACTTCGCGACGCACCGCACCGGCAATCTCACCGTCAAAGCTCGGCCAACCGCAGTGTGAGGGAAACTTGTGTTCGGAGTTATAAAGTGACGCATCGCACTGCTTGCAGATATACAGGCCGCCATCCGTGGTATCAGTGTATTCACCAACAAAGGGTCGCTCAGTGCCCTTATCTTGAATGACATATTTTTCTTCCGCGGTCAGCGGGTTAAGTGCCGTCAGCGGATTAGGTGGATTAGTCATACACTTCCTCAGAAAATTCGTTTTGTACCAATGACCAGAGATCATCCATGCCGCGGAGTAAAATTGCCAGCTGTTTTGAACTCTCACTTAATCTATCCGGCCCCACCCCCATCTCTACGGAGCGGGAAGGCAGTTCGGTTTCATGGAAACGCAGTGCATCCAATGCCGGATGGCCCAGTGCAGCATATTCCCAGTCGATAACGATCAGCCCATCTGCTGTAACCAGAATGTTTTCCGGAACCAGATCGTGATGACAGATTACCCCGGGCCAGTCTGCTGCATCAATCGCCGCGGCTGCGGTGAGTATGGTTTGCTGTAGCCCCTCAATGGCGAAGGCGCTGCCGAGCTGATCAATATAAGCCTGGCAGTACTGAACATAATTGCGCCGCTGCAACTGAGTAATTTCAACGTCCTGAATACGCTGCAATAGCTGATTCAACGCAGCCATTTGCTCAGGGCTGCGACTGTCCTCGTCACTCCAGGGTCGGCCTTCGTGAAAAACACTCACCAGCACCTCGTCGGATCGGTAAAGCATTTTCGGTACAGCACCGGTTGATTGTAAAAGCTCGAGAATTAATCCTTCGCGCTGGCGATCAATACCCAGGCTAGCGCCATTCAGAGCATTAATTCTAACCACCGCTTTAAAGTCATCCTGAGCGACCAAAAATGAACGGTTAGTGTGCCCACCAATCAATTCGCGCACCAGTATCGGCTGCGCACCTAATTCGTCAGGGCCAGTATTCCACTGGCGCCAGTTAGCGAGAGTTTTCTGAAGCAGTTGTATAGACAGAGGGCTGAACCTCATCGAAAAGTGAATTTGCGGCAAGATTTTGCTGCTGCAAACTCTTGAGCCAAGAACGGTAACCCATTACCGACAGCACAATGTACAACACTAAGAGCGCTACGGTTTGATAGAGTTCACGATCCCAGTAGAGATAGATTGACGCACTGTTGATCACAATCCAGTAAAGCCAATTGTCGATCACTTTGCGCGCCACCATTACAGTTGTCAGCACCGCTGCCCAGGTGGTAAAAGAATCCAGATAGGGCAGCCGCGCATCGCTATTGGTAGCCAGTAAATACCCCGAAACAGCAGTGGCAACAGTAATCAGCAATATGGCATTGATATGTTTCCTCGGATTCCAACGGGAGATACTCAGACCACTATTTTGCTCACCGCCACGCTGCCACTGATACCAGCCATAGACTGCCATGGCCATATAATAGATATTCAGTGCAGACTCCATATAGAGGCTGACATCGCCAAAAATCCACACATAGATTGCTGTGCTAAAGAACGCGCAGTACCAGCACAGGCTGTTCTCTTTGATGGCGAGCACCAGATAGGCGATAGCCAGAACTACCGCCACAGTCTCAAGATTGACCCAATCAAACATGCTTTATAGCGCCTCGTAACCAGGGATAATTTTCGCCACATAAACGGCCATATTAAACTCTAAATAACAGGCGGCTATGGTCTCCTGCACGGCGTTCATAGCGTGGCTAAATTCCCCCTGCACCACAGTGCTGGTGGGGAATGTGACGATCTCCAGATTATCAAATTGATTGATTTTTTCGATAAACCCATCAATGGGAGGGATAAAGTCCTCCCGGTTGGGGTACATGCTGATATCAATTGTTACCTGCATAATAAAGCTCCTTTTTACCCTGCCCTGTATTAAAAGTCGTATTGGCCGCTGATGCCAAACACCCGAGGTTCTCCAAGCTGAGTATAGGATTCAGCTATCCAGCCATTATTTGGGTTATTGCCAAAATAAAAGCCGCGCACAGCATAATCTTTATCAGCTAAATTTCTTCCCCAGAGGGACAGAGTCAAGGGGCCCTGCTGGTAGTTAAACTTTGCATGAAGTAATTCATAGACACTGGATTGCTGATTGTGGCTATTGGAAAAAAAGAAACTATCCTTGCCATCCATCTGTACTGTCAATGAATAATGATCCATGAATCGATATGCCACACCGACATTGAACTGATAGTCAGGAGCATGGGCCTGGTCGCGACCCGTTTGATCTAAAGGCTCCTTATCAACATCTAAGGCCACCAGATCACCCAGCTTGGATTGAAGTAGGCCCAAAGCAGCAAAAACGCGAAATTGCTCTGTTACCTGCCAGTCGGTCTCTAGCTCAATTCCGTAATTGTTACTGCCATCGATATTGGCTCGGTAAGAGGTCCAATTGCCAGTAGTAATTTCCAGCGCCAATTTAGCCTGCATATTCTGGCGATCGATATAAAAAGCTGTGAGATTAACCGTTAGAGAGGCATCCAAGTAGCTACCTTTTAAACCCAACTCATAGTTCAGCGCCGCCTCATCTTCATAGGTTAACTGCTGATTGAGAAGGGCTATGGTGGCCGCGTCGCCACTAACTAATGCTTTACCAAAGGCGTCTGTATTGAGCCCCCCAGTCTTGTAACCCTGACTGACGGCACCGTAGATCATCACATCGTCACTCACCAAGTATTGCAAACTCAGCTTACCGCCAATCAAGTCATCCTCTAATCCGCCGACGACACCAAAGCTATCAAAGTAGTCATTTTCAAAATGCTCAAAACGGCTGCCTAGCGACAGTAGCCACTGCTCACTGAGCATCCAATCTAACTGGCCATAGGCGGCATAGCGACTGCTATCAAAGCTACTGATCAGGCCATCAGTCCAGGCGCCATAATAATCGGCAACCTCGCTATAGCTGAGATCCACTTCTCGATCATAGGCATAAATACCTGCAACCCAGCTAGCACCCCCAAGAATCTCGCTATCAGGCTTGGAGAGGAATCTCAGATCAATACTGCTGGCTCGGCGGTCACGAACATTATTCTCAAAACCTCTCACCCCGACCGTATCAAAATCCGACCAGTCCCAATCAAACCCATATTCCAGATTTGAGCGCTCCGTGGTCACCTGAGCTTCCAGGGTATAAGCATCTGAACCTTCCCAGGTTGCCAGTATTGAGAGGGCAGTTGATTCCTGGCGATCATGGCCAGGTGCATCAGAGCGTGTAACCCTGCTATTTCTGAGGGAAAAGGCATCATAGCCATTGTCAGCATCTATGTAGACTGCAGTAAAATCAACATTCAAATCAGCAGAAGCCGTCCAGCGTACTTTAACCCGCGCTGACAACTCGTCAATATTGTTGCTGTCATCACGCTGTAAAAAGGTATTTTCAATATAGCCATCGCTGGTGTTTTTATTGATCGCGATACGACCTAGCAGCTGACTATTTAACGGGCCACTAAGCACAACACCTGTACTCTGAGCGTCATAGTTCCCTGAACTGATATCGACCCTCCCTTCAAACTCCTCGGTGGGTGCCGCAGACTGTATGTAGATAAGCCCTGCCATAGCATTGGAGCCAAACGTGGTTCCCTGTGGGCCACGCAAAACCTCGACCTGGTCGACATCATAAATACCACCTGCCAAGCCAAGGTTACTGAAGTCGACTCCGTCGACCACGAGTCCGACTGACGAATCTAAAGGCTCTTTAAATTGGCTACGCTCGCCAACACCTCTAATCTGAAAAAAGCGCCCGCGGGATGCACCGGCAGCACTATTCACATTAGGTGCCAGATTCAGAACATTTTCTAGATGCTGGGCGGCTCGACTTTCCAGCTGAACTGTGGACAAGACGGTTAAACTCGAGGTGGCAGATTGGGCCGTGGAATCGCGAAAATCGGAGAAGACAACAATTTCTTCGATTCCAGGATCAGCAATGGCAGATACAGACAAAACCACTTGGGCGACAGCGCTGACAAGCAGTGTAAAAATGGGGGTAATTATTTTGTAGCGGTTCATATAGAGCCTCAGTAACAGTATAAAAAGTTAAGGAGACCCGGAGACAAAAGACGAAGAAAGGTGACAGTCAAGAATTCCTATTCCTACGCCGGCATAATCCGGATCAGGTTCAAAGGGTACTTCTCAGACCACTAAAACAGGCCGCCCCTTAGGATAACGCGGGCATCATAGCACCGCTTTTGAGTAAGATATATCAGTCCGAGAATTTTTTTCCCCCGACTGGTGGTAAAACACTACTAAGCTTGAGATATATCATGCTCGAGCCGTTCAATCGGCTATGAAAATACTAAACCGTAAAAGCCAGTATCCGGCTCAGCTCACACAGCGAACGACCCGACTGCTCGCGAAGATCGGCAAACACCTGTTCCACCAGGCGCAAATCGCGCTGGGCGGTCGGGCTAAATTTTTTCATTAGTCCCTGATTCACCAGCGCATCACAGACGTCTTTGGTTAACATAAAGGTATCCTTACCCATACTGCGCAACATCCCTGGGCCTGAGTTACCGCCCAGTCGCGACCCGTTTTTTTTCAGCTCTAACCACAGGCCAACAATATCATCCTCCGGCCAGTCGGCGATAAATGTGCCAAAGCTGCCATGACTATGCTGCCTATCCAACACATACATTGCATTGTGTCGGACTGAAACAATCTTGGTGAAGTTCCGCACTATGCGCGTATCCTTGCCCAGTTCTTCGAGCTTTTCATCACTGTAGTGGGCGATGGCGAGGGGATTGAATTTAGAGAACGCCTCTTCAAAGCCAGGCCACTTGTTGTCGATAACTCTCCATACAAAGCCTGCACGGAACACACAGCGGGTCATCATCGAGAGGTAGCGATCATCCGATTGCGCCGCCAACTGCTCAGCGCTTCTTGGGCGTGGCAGACTGGCTTCTAGGTGCTCGACACCACCGCGATTTTTAACCGCCAGTTGATAGAGACTTTTATAGGTTGTTTTCACTGAGAATACCTGTGGCGATTAAATATTAACGAGTCCTGTAGCTAACAATATTGGCACGTTGTCGGCAATACCCTTAGATTCAAGATGTTAGTTTCAAGATCTTAGTTTCAAGATCTTATCTGTGCTCTCTGATCTGTGCTCTGATATACGTTACGCGAAGAATCAGGCGCTAGATTAGACGTTCCATTAGTTGCTAGATTAAGTGACAAAATCGGCGACAAACCCAGCGACAATAAACAGTAGTAACACCGCAAAAGCCTTATTCAGCCAGGGACCACTCTGTTGATAGCGGAGCAACGCAGCGGGTTGAGACATAACCAACGCAACCAACATATACCAGAGCATATCCACAGTGCCGGCAATCGCAGCCATAACGAGTTTCACCCAGAGCTCGCTATCAGCGCTGACAAACTGGCTAAATAATGCGCTAAAGAAAAGGATGATTTTTGGATTAATCAGCGCAATCAAAAAACCATCGCGGGCGGCAGCCCATTTTGACCTGGTTGCCAGCACCACCCTATCGAGGCTCGGAGACTGTTGAGTAGGAGCAGCGGCAAAGAGCAACTTTAGCGCCATCCAGAGTAAATAGAGGCAGCCAGATAGTTGCAGCAGGTTAAATGCTGCGGTGTAACCACTCAAAAGAACAACCAGGCCCAGCGCAGTGAGCAGCGCAAATACAGCGATGGCCAGTCCATGAGCTAGAGCGGAAATTATACCGGCAAGACGCCCCTGATTCAGGGTTACGCTGGCGATCACGGCCAAACTCGGGCCGGGAGACATGGCTCCCAGCAGACAGGCGAGTGTCACCGACAACCAAAATACAGCATCCATAAATACCTTTGTATTATTCTGTAAGTGCTCTTTTATACAGGCTTGAGGCGGTAAAGCAAATGTAAACGTAACTAATACTAAAGTATTAGTACTTTTGGGCTATTTCAAAAGTGAATAAAATTTATAAGAATGAGCGGAAGCTCAATTTCTGATAATAACAAAATAAATGAGATACCTTGTGCCTAACCATAAGCGAGAGATTGCCAACAGACAGCTGATTAGCTCAGAGAAGCTTGAGAAAAATTTTAACGCGGGGCTTGGGCACTTTATAGCGCTATTGAATTCAGTCAGTGACCGCAAAAAAAGCGAATTAATTGATTCCCTGGATAGGGTCAGCGATGAAATCGTCGCTGCGCGATAATAAGGTTTGTAGCTCGAGCCAAGACCGAGGAGACGTTAGGTCATCTAGAGACGCCGACTAGACAAATCCACTGGCATAGGTTTACAGACAAGTTAACAAAAACTGTAAGCCTACAGGCTATCAATCTTCATTAAATTTCTCAGAAACCTGACCAAATAATGTCTTTCGCTCAGCCTTAGACAGCGCCAGTATCCTATTGAATACATCTTGAATCGCCTTAGGGTCTTTCTTCGTCGACTTATAAGCAGCCGAGCTGCTATAGAGCGACTCTAAGGACACACCAAAGTAGTTGGCGATACTAATCATCGAGTCACGCCGTGGATCTTGCGTGACCTGACTAAGGATGCGATTAATTGTCGGCTGGGGAACTCCAGTGGCTCGCGAAAGCCCACTCTGGGAAATTCCCTCGTGCTTCATTAACCTTGCTAATTCTGTACTCATAGATTCTCTCATTGCGCGATTATGAACTCCTTTTCTATCCATTGATGTATTATTTTTAGTCCATCTTTTAGGATTTTTCCAGTTTCTTAATGCCCATTAAAATCATTTTTTCTATTTATATATCAATAGCCTGCAAAATATCAGGTCGATCGGTAATAATACCGTCAACGCCCAAGCTCATCATTCTTAACATCTCTTGCGGATCATTAATCGTCCACACATCTAACGCCACATTAAGTTCGCTTGCCGCCTTAATTAGTGAGCTAGAAACCAGTGGAATACCATAGTATTTAAATGGCAACTGTACTGAATAGCCAGGCGATTTATAAAGGTGCCCTAGACCTATCCAGCTCAAAACAACCAATAGTCGCGCCTCCTCTTCTCCAAGGGAGGTAGGTACCTGTGGACAAACTTGACGAAAATTCTGTAATACCAAAGAGTGAAAAGAACCCACTAACACTTGGTCCTGCAATCCATAGGCCAGCACCAACCGACATAGCTGAACACCGGTCTCTGTGTCATCAGGTTTTAATTCAATTAAAAACCGCTTATCTGGAAGGGCGATAAAAAGTGATTCTAGAGGAGGAATACGTATACCAGCGACAGCTAGTTTATCTGGATAGTCGCTTTCATGAAATCCTACATCAAAGGCTTGAAGCTCGGCCAAGGTCAGCTCGGCGATCAGGCCACTGCCATTGGTGGTGGTATCAACACTCTTATCATGCCTAACCACCACTATCTTATCTAGCGTTAAGTGGACATCGAGCTCAATAATATCAGCGCCTACCGCCACTGCGTTGATTGCACCTTCCAATGTATTGCCTGGCAGTAGCTCGCGACCGGTGCCATGGGCAATATTATTGAAGCTTTTATTTTGGTAAAAAGGGATAGACGGCATGGCACTTTGGGCGGGAAACATTAGCAGCATCCCGTAAACCAACGCGAGGCAAAATAGTATAGAGAAAACATTAGGCATAAAGCTTATCGCACTATTCTTGCACACTAACTTAGTGCGCTATTCATAGCTGTTTCTACAGCAAATACAGAGAGTAGAACCAACCCGTTATGTAGATAAGTATAACTACCTGCTTAAAAATATAACAATATATCTTTTCGACATAAAAGCAGTCTGCGTAAATCCTCAGGCCTTATCTGTTTTTTCGACTGGAAATCAGCTCATCAACTACCCTAGGATCTGCAAGCGTCGAGGTATCGCCCAGACTATCCAGCTCATTTGCAGCGACTTTGCGTAGTATGCGTCGCATTATTTTCCCCGAACGGGTCTTGGGTAGCCCTGGCGCCCACTGAATAATATCCGGCTTGGCGATTGGACCAATCTCTTTAACACAGAGAGCAATCAATGCCAGACGCAATTCTTCATCGGGCTCGACGCCATTCATTGGGGTGACATAACAGTAAATGCCCTGCCCTTTAATATCATGGGGATAGCCTACGACTGCGGCCTCGGCGATTTTCTCATGAAGTACTAGGGCACTCTCCACCTCAGCAGTACCCATGCGATGACCTGAAATATTTAGCACATCATCGACCCGACCGGTAATCCAGTAGTAACCATCCTCATCCCGCCGCGCACCGTCACCGGTAAAGTAATAACCCGGATAGGGTTTAAAGTAGGTCTCGACAAAGCGCTGATGATCACCATAAATAGTGCGAATCTGGCTCGGCCAAGATGCTTTAATCATCAACAACCCCTCCCCTGCGCCATCGATTTCACGATTCTCGGTATCCAGCAGTACTGGTTGCACACCGAAAAAGGGCCTTGTCGCAGAGCCAGGCTTTAAAGCAGTTGCACCAGGCAGCGGCGTCAACATATGGGCACCGGTTTCGGTTTGCCACCAGGTATCGACAATCGGGCAGCGGGACTCACCCACCACTCGGTGATACCAGTCCCAGGCTTCGGGGTTGATCGGCTCGCCCACTGTGCCGAGCAGCTTCAGTGAACTGCGGGAACTGCTATTAACAAAACTATCCCCAAAGGCCATCAAGGATCTAATCGCGGTGGGCGCAGTATAAAACTGATTGACCTGATGCTTGTCGATTACCTGCCAAAATCGCGAGGCATCGGGATAGGTTGGTACCCCTTCAAACATCAACGTGATGGCGCCATTACACAGCGGGCCATACAAAATATAACTGTGGCCAGTAACCCAGCCAACGTCAGCAGTACACCAAAATACATCGCCCTCTTTATAGTCGAAGGTGTATTTGTGAGTCATGGCCGCCATCAACAAATAACCACCAGTGCTGTGTACAACACCTTTGGGCTTACCTGTGGAGCCAGAGGTGTAGAGAATAAACAGTGGATCTTCCGCATCCATAATCTCTGGTGTGCAGTCTTGGGTCACAGACTCCATAGACTCTTGGTACCAGATATCTCGGCTCTCCTGCCAATCTATAGCGCCACCGGTGCGGCGCACAACCAGGCAAGTATGAACATCGGGGCAGTTTGCCAAGGCTTTGTCAGTGTTGGCCTTAAGCGGAATAGCCTTACCTGCGCGCAATCCCTCATCGGCGGTAATCACTACCTGGCAGTCAGAATCGAGAATACGGTCCTTAAGTGCATCAGGTGAAAAACCACCAAACACCACAGAGTGCACAGCACCAATTCGTGCGCAGGCGAGCATCGCATAGGCCGCCTCGGGAATCATTGGCATATAGATGCACACCCGATCGCCTTTCTTGACGCCCCGCTGACGCAGCACATTGCCTAACCGAGAGACCTGTTCATGGAGTTGGGCATAGCTAATATGGGCATCGTCCGATGGATCGTCACCCTCCCAAATAATCGCAGTTTGATCCGCTCTATCAACTAGGTGACGATCTATACAGTTGACCGCCACATTGAGCTTGCCACCCTCAAACCATGCCGCCTGGCCCTGCTCAATATCACTGCGGCAAACTGTCTCCCAAGGCTTCTCCCAGGTTAAAAACTGCGCTGCTTGATCACCCCAAAACTGATCCGGATTATCCACCGACTGGCGATACATCGCCTTATACGTCGCTTCGTCAATCCAAGCTGAATCGGACCATTGTTGGGGAACTGGATGGGTCGGGAAATCTGACATTGGACGACGGCCTCACATAGTTAATTAGAGTGCTAATTAGAGTGCTAATTAGATTGCTATATGAGGGTTAGTCTAGTGGAAAGCAACTACTGTGCTCAAGTTTATGTGGCCAATGGCGATCATTTGCAATAGCCGATTGCCTGCGCTAGAAAAAGCGCCGCAATAAGCGCGCCAAGCGGATTAGTTGGTACGTGGATAACGGGTTGGCTTGAGGCTGTTCTTGATCTTCTCTAAGTGAGGTAAGAAGTCCGGTCCGCGACGCAGAGTGACACCGGTGGCGAGCACATCGAGGATCACCAGATGAACAATGCGCGAGGTCATCGGCATGTACTCATCGGTATTTTCAGGCACTTCAACATCCAGAGTCACACTGCTGACCTGCGCCAACGGCGAATCCGGTGCAGTCAGGCCAATCACCGTTGAGCCATTGGCTCTGGCAATCTCTGCGATCTCAACCACTTCTTTGGTGCGCCCTGTATGGGATATAAAAAAGAACACATCACCAGTGCTGCCAGTCGACGCCAACATACGCTGCATTAAGACATCGTCATGAAAAGACACGGGCAGATTAAACCGAAAGAACTTATTCTCCGCATCTCTGGCCACCGAACCCGAAGCGCCGACACCAAAAAAGTAAATACGCTTGGCTTGAATTAACTTGTCCACTACCTGGTTGACGCGGCTATGACTAATTTTGTCGCGCACCATGGCGAGATTATTAATCGTGCCATCAAAGATCTTCGGCGTGTAGCTGCTGACGTCATCATCAGGATCCACATTGCGATTAACAAAGCGGACGCCACTGACTAGCGCCTTAGCAAGCTTGAGCTTGAAATCGGGAAATCCTGCGGCATCGAAGCGCTTACAGAAACGATTGACGCTGGGCTCACTCACCTCAGCGGCCTTGGCTAGGGTAGCAATGCTGGATCTGGTTGCACTATCTGGGTCCGCCAGAATTACTCGCGCCACCTTGCTCTCAGACTTATTTAGATTCGGCAATTCATCAGAAATAATATTGATCAAATTTTGTGAATGCATAGCTATAACCCTTTAGCTTTTCGTCTTGTTCCGTAATAGAAGGCGCAGTTTAAGGTTTTTAAGCGCTAATGTCCGCTTTCGCCCAAAAGTTGGTAAGAATATTTCATCAGAACCACAACAGAGACACACAAAATCGTATAAATGCGTTCTTTTACCTACTTAAATAGGCTTATCGTTGCCTAACAATTCATTAAAGCCTATAATTTACGTAAGTTTACTACACTTAAAGAGGCTCCAACATGTATAGAATCGCCATTAACGGTTTTGGTCGCATCGGCCGCAATATAGTCCGCGCCCTCTATGAACGCCCAGAGCTTCGCGAGCAAATCCAAATCGTCGCGATCAATGATCTCGGTAGCCTCGAAATTAGCGCACACCTGCTCCAGTTCGATACAGTCCACGGCCGCTTTAACCAGCAAGTCGAAGTGACAGACAATGCCATCGTCATTAATGGCGACGTCATCAACTGGTCTAGCGAACGCAACCCAACTGATCTGCCTTGGTCTGACTTAAACGTTGACCTAGTCTGTGAGTGCACCGGCGTATTCACTAGCCGCGAGAAAGCCGCTATGCATTTGCAAGCCGGCGCTAAGAAAGTGATTATCTCAGCACCTGGCGCAAACGCCGATGCAACCATAGTCTATGGCGTCAACGACCACATTTTGGATGGCTCTCAAGAGATTATTTCAAACGCCTCTTGCACCACCAACTGCCTGGCACCTATGGTTCAGCCTCTGCAAGAGAGCATTGGTATCCTCAGCGGTTACATGACTACAGTACATGCCTATACCAACGACCAGCAGCTCAGTGACGTCTGTCACTCAGATGTCTACCGTTCCAGATCAGCTACTCAATCGATGATCCCAACCAAGACCGGCGCCGCAGTGGCAATCGGCCTGGTACTGCCAGAGTTGGCGGGCAAGCTCGACGGCTTAGCTGTGCGTGTACCTACTATTAATGTATCACTGGTTGATCTGACCTTTAATGCGGGTCGCGAGACCACAGTTGAAGAAGTCAACGCACTGCTGCTAAAAGCCTCTCAAGGAGCACTGAAATCAGTACTTTGCTACAACGACAAGCCACTGGTTTCTGTGGACTTTAACCACACCCCTTTCTCGTGTAACTTTGACGCCACCCAAACTCGCGTCAACGGCTCACTGGTTAAAGTCATGGCCTGGTATGACAATGAGTGGGGTTTCTCCAACCGCATGCTCGACAACTCCTTAGTACTACTCGCTAGCGCTGTGGAGCAAAAAGATGCCGCGTAGAACCAAAATTCTCGCTACACTCGGCCCCGCCAGTCACGATGAACAGGGTATTCGCGGGCTGATTCTTGCCGGCGTTAATGTCTTCCGTCTGAACTTCTCACATGGCAGCGCCGAAGAGCACTCAATGCGCGCCGCCATGATTCGTGAAATCGCCCTTGAGCTGAAAATGCCCGTGGGCATTCTCTGCGATATGCAGGGGCCGAAGATTCGTATCGGCAGCTTTCTCAATGATATGAAAATCGATCTGGCAGAAAATGATAGCTTTGTTCTCAACAGCCAGATCGGTGTTGATTCAGGTGATCAAGATGGCGTTCATATCGACAGCGACCTGCTCAATGATATAGACGCGGGCGACACCCTATTACTCGACGATGGTCGCATGACCTTTGTGGTCGAATCACGCAACCCACACTCAGTCACCTGCCGTGTAGTTCAGGGCGGCGTGCTCTCGAGTAAAAAAGGCGTGAACAAATTCGGTGGCGGACTCTCAGCTCCAGCGCTCACAGAGAAAGACAAGGCGGATATTAAAACTGCTGCGTCACTGAAGACCGATTATCTGGCCATCTCATTTGTACGCTCGAAAGACGATATTGAAGAGACTCGCGAACTGCTGGTTGCAGCAGGCAGTGGCGCTCATATTATCGCCAAGATCGAACGTGCCGAAGCCATTACCGATGAATTTTTACCCGGCATTATCGCCAGCGCCGATGGCGTGATGGTCGCTCGTGGCGATCTAGGCGTTGAGATTGGCGATGCCAATCTGGTCGCTGTGCAGAAGCAGCTGATTGAAGCTGCCAACGCTGCTAATAAGGTTGTTATCACTGCCACTCAGATGATGGAGTCGATGATTACAGCGTCGACCCCGACTCGCGCAGAAGTCTTCGATGTGGCCAACGCCGTGCTCGACGGCACCGATGCAGTAATGCTCTCGGCAGAAACTGCAGTGGGTCTGTACCCAGTTGAAACAGTAAAAGCCATGGTGCGAATCATTGACGGCGCTGAACTACATCCTCTGGCACAGCGCTCCAAGCATAGAATTGATCAGACATTCGCCAGCATAGATGAATCTCTAGCTCTGGCAGCCATGTATGTAGCCAATCACCTTGAAGGCGTTAAAGCGGTTATCTGCATGACAGCAACTGGCTTTGCGCCACTCATCATGTCGCGTATTACCTCTTCGCTGCCGATTTATGCGATGGCTGAAAAGCTAGGCACCTGTGAAATCACTGCACTCTATAAAGGTGTGATACCAGTGCCCTTTCACGCTTCAGAGCTAGATCCATCCGAAGTTAATCACCGTGCAGTGGAAACCCTACGCGAGCACAACGCTGTAGCAGATGGCGACTTAGTGCTGATTACCAAAGGAGATTTTGTCAATGTGCACGGCGGCACAAACACCTTGAAAATTGTTCGAGTTGGCGACGTTATTCAGTAGCCAGCAAGAAAAACCGTCTCTTCCAGGCCATGGATGGCCACTTAACTTAAGCTCCTCATCTACGCCGAAAACCGCCCTAGCAAACATAAAAAAAGGGCCGGTTTCCCAGCCCTGTTAAACCTACGTTTAAGCCTACCTCTCTAGCGTTAAGCCATAGTTTCCGCGGCTGACAACATGGCCTGCGCCTGGGTGTTTTGTATCTGGTTGTAGTAAGTAATGATATCCACTGTAGGAGCAGCGGCAGTGGCGGCCAGAACCTGCGCCTGAGTCATGCCCACTTCCAACTGAGCATTGTTAACATTCAGCTCAAGGTGTAAGTCACCAGCTTGCTTGTAGGCAGCAGCCCACTCAACGATGGCATCATCTATATCTGAGGCCACAGCGGTGAAGTTAGCCGTTCCAGCATCTGTAACCGCAAGCTTGATATCGTTGACGGCCAAGGCTACATCGGACTCCAGAGTCTGCCATTCAGCTAGAATAGCTTGCAGGTTGGTCTCGATATCGTTGGCTTCAGTCGACATGGCAGTAAAGTTTTTCGACAGAATCTGGAGCGCTGCAACATCTGCAGTCAATCCCGTAATCTGACTTTCATCTGACTTAATAAGATCGTTATCGGCCTTTATTTTGACACCATCAATGGCGATAACCGCAGTTGCCGCAATCACTGCTGGGCCCAGTACAAACCACACCAAGGCACCTTCAGGGAAGGCTGCGATAGTTGCAACTATACCCAGAGTCAGTGCAATGCCGTCGACAATGGCCAGTGCCACGATAGACGCTGTGAGGCTCTTAATCTCGGCTTTAAGGGTATCTATGTCCGCGTTGAGCTTATCGATCTGAGCCTGATCAGCCTTTGCATCTACAGCTGACTTAGTGGCAATAGTCTGCAGGTTAGCAGCCAGTGTTGGCAGCTCATCTTTAAAGCTCTTAACCGCGGTCAGTGCACCACTGATAAAGGTCACCACCAAGCTCAAGGTATTGTTTACATTAGTGAGATCAGTATTGAGTGTCTGCAATGCAGTTTTATTGGTTGGATCAGATTCAAGCGTCATCGCCTGAGTTTTAGCATCGGCTAACAGCTGACTAATGGTCGCGTTATAACTCTGAACCTCGTCGGGCACATTTAACAGTCGCGCCATAACGTTATTAACCCAGGTCAGCGCGCCGGCATCAGCCGCTTCAAAAGCCGTTGTAAAGTCTGCCCAATCTGGCGGATTAGTGCTGAGTGTCGGTAAATTCGATGATAAAACACTGGTGACTAAGGTGTTCACAGCCACAACATTTTCTTTATAGGAGGTCTGCTTAACTGCTAGTGATAGCGCATTTTTACTAATTGCTAGTGCAAGAGCCATATCGATTTCCTTGATTGTATTCTTATTTTTAGGGTACCTCATGTCCTTCGAGGCGCCGCAAGCCTAATCCATTTGGCAATGCTTAAAACAGGAACAGTCACTCATATTGGATGCTAGATGACATTGATCAGAGGTAGTGCACAGACAGCTCATACAGAGGGTAAGGAGGGGATGGAACACCGCGTATATTGAATGTGAAAATTTGAAATATTACAGAAATGTTCCACTTTTTGTTTTTTTGCTGGCTACAGAGCCTGAGTTGAAAATCAGGCTCTGTAGCCAGCAAAAGGGACTTCGCTTGAAAAGCTACTGAGCCCAGTAGATCGACACAGGAGTTGCCTGCTGTTGCAAAATCGCCCGAATCGGCAGCTCCATCACATCATCGCCAGCATTGGCCTGAGTCAGCACCTGTTGCTTACTGGCACCACTGATATGAATTATCAGAGATTCAGTATTCAATAGTCGCGGCAAGGTCATGCTCATGCGCTGATGAGGTGCATCCAGTGGCGTAACCGCAATACAGTCTGCGCCGGAGTGCATATCAAGACCGCGGGCTAAAGTCTCAGTGCCAGGAAACAATGAGGCAGTGTGGCCATCATCACCCATACCCAAGATAACCACAGTAAAGCGACCAACCGTATTTAAGCGCTGCTGGCACTCTGCTTCGCCGTCGAGGGCATGTTCAGCAGATGTCTTTAATGCCAGATACTCAGCTTTATGGGCTTCGTTGATCAGCAAATTTTCACGTACCAGCTTTTCATTACTGGCAGCGTGGTCAGCATCGACCCAGCGCTCATCAGCCAGGGCAATGGTCACTTTGGACCAGTCGAGATCAGACTGAGATAACAGGTGAAAGAAACCCACTGGAGTGCGGCCGCCAGAGACAACCAGAGAGGCCTTGCCCTCAGTCTCGATGGCTGCGCTCAGCATGCCACTGACCTTGGCGGAAAGTGCTGCATCCAGAGCGGAGGTGTTTTCAAATTTAAGCATCGACATCATATTTATCCTTTTTAAGCTTCGTACCAGCTACGTCCATCTTTTTCCATCAACATGTCTGCCTTGGAGGGACCCCAGGTGCCAGCACTGTATGTCTTGGTACCGACCTTCTTCTCAGCCCATGAATCCAGCAGCTGATCACACCAGCGCCACGAGGCTTCAATTTCATCGCGGCTGACAAACAACCACTGATCACCTTTGATCACCTCTAAAAACAGGCGCTCGTAGGCATCGGCAATTCGCGACTCGCCAGATGAATCAAAGAAGTCTAGATTCAGGGTGCGCTTCTCAAGACTTAAACGCTCTTTGAGACTCTGCTTTTTCGAGAACATTTCGAGCTCGATACCTTCATTGGGCTGCAGGCGAATAATCAAACGATTTTGCGCGTCGCCATCTTTATCCGGGAAAATCGCGTGGGGGATTTCCTTGTAGGTAATCACGACCTGAGTGACCTTATCCTGCATACGCTTGCCGGTACGCAGATAAAACGGCACCCCAGCCCAGCGCCAGTTGTCGATATAAGCTTTTAGGGCAACAAAGGTTTCAGTGTCGTTGCTACTGTCTTGACTGCCCTCTTCTTCCTTATAACCAACCACTGGCTCGCCAGCAATCCAGCCAGCGGAGTATTGTCCACGCACGGATTGCTCGAGAACGTTTTCGCTATCAATAGGTTTTAGGGCGCGCAGTATTTTAACTTTTTCGGCACGGATCTCATCAGCTTGGAGTGAATTTGGCGGCTCCATGGCGACCATGCAAAGTAGTTGCAGCAGGTGATTTTGAATCATATCCCGGAGCTGACCTACATTGTCATAGTAGCCCCAGCGGCCTTCGATACCGACAGTTTCAGCAACTGTAATCTGCACGTTATCGACACAGGTATTGTCCCACTGAGAATTGATCATGCGGTTAGCAAAACGTAGGGCCAAGAGATTCTGTACTGTCTCTTTACCCAGATAGTGGTCAATGCGATAGATATTGCGCTCATTGAAATGTGCGCCAACTGTAGCGTTCACTTCCCGAGAGCTATCGAGATCTTTACCGATCGGCTTTTCCAAGACAATGCGTGCCAAATCATCGACACAGCCCGCCGCATCCAAGTGATTACAGATAGCACCGTACAAACTCGGTGGCGTCGCCAGGTAATAGATTGCAGTGCGCTTCTCAACCAGCCACGCTTTGAGCAGCATAAAATCTTTTTTATGGGAGAAGTCGACTTTCATATAGCTCAGACGGCGACTGAACTTGCGCCATGTGGCATCGTCCCAATCGGACTCGGGAATATGCTTTTTGAGATTTCCCTCAACCTCAGCAATAAACTCATTGCTGCTGATATCTTGGCGAGCCAGACCGGCAATACGCACACTGTCACCCAGCAGGCCGGCACGATCTAGCTGATAGAGCGCGGGATATAGCTTGCGCTCAGAGAGGTCGCCCTTTGCACCAAAGAGGACCAAATCAATATTGTTGTTCATCATCAAGCTCCCATTTACAACATTTCGTTACAGCATTCGATTACAACATTCGGTTACAACAAAACGTTAAAGCAAAATGCTGTGAATTATTATTATTATTAATCACTGACCCAGCAGGCTGGCCTCGCGGGCCAACTGCTCAATTTCATCCCAGCGCTGATCGCGCACTAACTGCGCAGGACAGATCCAAGAGCCGCCGACACATAGTACATTTGGCAGAGACAGATATTCCATTACATTGTGCAGACCAATACCGCCTGTAGGGCAAATTCTTGCCTCACTAAAGGGACCGTACAAGGACTTGATCATAGCGGCGCCACCTGCAGCTTCGGCAGGAAAAAACTTAAAATCTTTGTAGCCCTGTTCCATGCAGCGCATCATCTCGCTGGCTGAAGAGATACCTGGCAGCAGGCCAATAGACGAATCGGCGGCTGCAGCTAATAACTTATCAGTACTTCCTGGAGAGACCATAAACTGGCAACCCAGATCTTCCGAGAGCTTTAGCTGATCAGCGGTGCAAACGGTGCCAGTGCCGACAATCGCGCCGGGAACATGCTGCACAATTTGGCGAATGCCCTCTACAGCAGCTGCAGTTCTCAATGTCACTTCAAGCACATTTAAACCACCTGCAATAAGCGCCTTTGCCAGCGGCACAGCATCTTCTACACGATCGATAACAATTACTGGGATTACCGTATTACCGGCCAAAAGATCTCGCACTGATCACTCCTTAAGTGTTTTTAAATTAAGCGCCTTTTAATCAAAGGGCTTTTTAATAATGTTATGTAATTAACTGTTGGTAACTAAATATAGGTAGCTAAGTGTTGGTAACTAAGCGCTGGTAACTAAGTGTTCTGTAGCTTTTTCGCCGCACCCAACAAACCGAGCTTATTGTGCGTCACTAAATAGACAGGGATAGGCTCGAGATAGGTGGCAAAACGGCCCTTATCTTCAAATTTTTCACGAAATCCGCTATTTACAAAGAACTCGCTGAATCGCGGCACCACACCACCGGCAATATAAATACCGCCCTTGGCACCCAGGGTCAGGGCCAGATTGCCCGCCGCTGCGCCCATGGATTCACAAAAAGTGTACAGCGCGGTAAGCGCTTGGGGATTAGTGCTAGCCAGTGCCGCTGCGACTACATCTGGCGGCGTAGTCAGTGTCGGATCAGTGCCTTCCATCTGGCAGATGGCATTATAGATATTCACTATGCCTTTGCCCGACAGCACACGTTCAAGCGAGACCCGCTTGTAGCTCTCAAGCAGACAGGTCAAAACATCCATCTGACGCTCACCCACAGGGGCGAAGTCAGCATGGCCGCCCTCAGTATCCAAAACATGATAGCCATCGCTATGGGAAATCAGTGCGGCCATGCCGAGGCCAGTGCCGGCACCTAAAATACCCACTGGCTTGTGTGCCTGAGGTTCACCGCCACCGATCTTAATACTGTCTTCTGGGCCCAGTTCAGTAATACCGTGAGCCACGGCTTCAAAATCATTGATCACTACTAGCTGCTGACAACCAAACCACTCAAGCAAATGGGTTTTGGTAAATTCCCAGTGACTATTGGTAAAAGAGATATGTTCCGCATCCGCGGGACAGGCTACGGCGAGACAGACGCTGTGTGGCGCACCGACAAACCCAGTGGCCAAAGCAATTTCGTCTCTCAGTTTGACAATCAGATCGCTAAACTGGGGGTACTCTTCAACCGAGTGATAAAACTCGAACTCACTCTCCAGCTGACCTTCACGCAGCGCTGCAAAGCGTGCATTGGTGCCACCTATATCGGCGACTAAATCCCAGCGTTGCTCAGTCATGGCTACACTCCTCCAAACAGGAATGAAGCACCCTGCTCCGCATTACTGATATTGCCGCGATTGACAGCAAAATATTCACGTCCGCAGCCACGCTGACCCGCGTCCGGCTGGGGCGAGGCATCGCGGGCTTCAAGCACCGCAACATCACCGATAAATTGCAACTCGCCGGTGACCGCATTAACGCGAATCACATCGCCGTCTATCACCTTAGCTAAGAGACCGCCATTGGCTGCTTCAGGAACCAGATGAATTGCTGCGGGCACCTTGCCCGACGCGCCAGACATACGGCCATCAGTAACCAGTGCAACCTTGTAACCCTTGTCTTGCAGAATACCGAGCATCGGCGTCAGCTTGTGCAGCTCTGGCATACCCAGCGCCTTGGGGCCCTGGAAACGCACAACCACAACGCAGTCGCGATTTAACTGGCCGGACTCAAACAGCGCCGCCAGATCATCCTGGGCTTCAATCACTACAGCAGGTGCTTCAACAATCTGATGTTCTGCGGCAACCGCAGACACCTTGATCACACCGCGACCGAGATTACCTTTCAATAGTCGCAAGCCGCCCTCAGTGGAAAAAGGCTTGTCTACTGTAGTTAGGACTTCAAGATCCAGAGGTATTATGGGTGACTCATGCCACACCACTTTGTCGTTATCCAAGAAAGCTTGCTGAGTGAAGTCACCAAAGTCGGTGCCCCATGAGGTCTGGGCATCGGCGTGCATAAAGCCACCACCCAACAACTGACGGAACATGCAGCTAGTGCCGCCGGCAGCGTGAAAATGGTTAACGTCGGCATGACCATTGGGATAGACCTTGGCCAACAGCGGCACTGCCGCAGACAGCTCAGAGATATCATCCCAGTTGAGGATAATGCCCGCAGCTCGGGCGATGGCCACCAGGTGCATGGTGTGATTGGTTGAACCGCCAGAGGCTAAAAGTGCAATAGTGGCGTTGACCATGCTGCGCTCGTCGACAATTTCACCGACTGGACGATAGTCATTACCCAGAGCGGTAATGCGGGCCATTTGGTGGCAGGTCTCAACAGTGAGCTTATCGCGCAGCGGGTTAGATGGATTGACAAAGGAGCTGCCTGGCAGCTGCAAGCCCATGGCTTCAAGGACCACCTGGTTACTGTTAGCTGTACCGTAAAAAGTACAGGTACCGGCACTGTGATAGGAATCAGACTCGGCCTGCAACAATTCTTCGCGATCAATTTTGCCTTCGGCAAACAGCTGGCGAATGCGCTGCTTCTCTTTATTGGGTAAACCTGACTCCATGGGACCGGCGGGAACAAATAGCGCTGGCAAATAACCAAAGCTGAGCACGCCCATCAACAATCCAGGAACAATCTTGTCGCAGATACCCAGAGCCAATACGCCATCAAACATCTGGTGGGATAGAGACATGGCCGTGCACTGGGCAATTAAGTCGCGACTCAGCAGACTCAATTCCATGCCGTCTTGACCCTGAGTGACACCGTCGCACATAGCGGGAACACCGCCGGCAACCTGCGCTGTACAGCCAATTTCACGCATCGCCTGCTTGATCATATCCGGGTAGACCGCATAGGGCTGGTGGGCCGAAAGCATGTCATTGTAGGAAGTGACTATGGCTATATTACTGGCTTCCATCAGTCGCAGACTATTTTTGTCGTCTTCACCGCAGGCAGCAAAACCGTGAGCCAGATTGCCGCAACTTAACTTGCCGCGCTCAGGACGATTACTCTTATCTTCTTTGACTTGACGCAGATAATCAGCTCTAAGGCTACTACTGCGTTCGATAATGCGCTGAGTGACTTCAGCAACTGTGGTATTCAACTGGACCATAGCGACTCCGCTCAATAGCGGCTCCATGTAGATTAGCTCTGAATTGTAACAAAATTACGGAATTTAACCAGACTCAATGTATAATTTGGCGAAATATCGTAATTTTATTACATATGAGATTTGTTGCGGCAGCGCCGTTTTAAATAAGCTATTGTGGCGACAATCTCCATACAGGACGGCATCAATGACGGCATCAAAAGGGCTCTTAGCAGACTTTTATTTGAAGCCTAGTTTACGCGTTAGCCGACACCAATTAAACGGCCTATACAGACTAATTAAACACAGGAACTCGGATAGATGACCTCCAGCAGCAAGACATCTAAGACAGCAGCAGATTACAAGCCGACAGCCACCCCAGCGTGGAAAACACTTGAGCAGCAGGCAGAAAAAGCCCAGCAGCAAAATATCAGCGATTTTTTTGACCAGAACCCCCAGCGCAGCAGCCAGATGTCTGTGCAGAGTGGCGAGCTTTTCCTCGACTATTCCAAGAACCTGGTCTCTGATGAAACTTGGCAGGCACTGCTCGAACTCGCCGCCCAGTCCCCTCTGGAACAGCATCGTGCCGACATGTTTTCCGGAGAAAAGATCAATACCACCGAAGGCCGTGCCGTACTTCACGGCGCCCTGCGTGCCGAGATTGGCGACCAGACTGTAGCCTCAGCCGCAGCTGAATCCGATCAGCGCGTCAACCTGGTGAAGCAACAGCTGGCAGACGTCGAGTTGGTCAGTGAGAAAATACGCAGCGGTCAGTGGTTTGGTAGCACAGGTAAAGCGATTACCGATGTTATCAATATTGGTATTGGCGGTTCTGACCTGGGCCCCAAATTGGCCTGTAGCGCGCTACAAGAATTTGCCCACCCGGATATCAAACTACACTTTATCTCTAATGTGGATGGCGCTGAGATTCTGACTACCTTAAAGAAGCTCAATCCAGAGACGACTCTGGTGGCTCTGGCCAGCAAGACCTTTACCACCCATGAGACACTGCTAAACGCCAAGACCGCGCGCAACTGGTTCGCCGAGACACTGGGACTGGAGAACGCTCAATCCAGCAGTCACTTTGTCGGCCTTACAGCCAATCGCGCCAATGCTCTGGCCTATGGCATACCCGCTGATCAGATCCTGGAATTTGCTGAATGGGTTGGCGGTCGCTACTCACTCTGGTCCAGTATCGGCCTCTCGATTGCCATCTCTATTGGCTTTGAGAAGTTTGTCGAGATGCTGGCCGGCGCCCGTGAAATGGATCTGCATTTTCAACAGGCGCCTCTGGCAGAGAATATGCCTGTCATTATGGCTCTGCTGGGTATTTGGTACAGCAACTTCCTCGGCGCACAATCCAATGCAGTGATTCCCTACTGCGAACGCCTACTACTATTACCCTCTTATCTTCAGCAGTTGGATATGGAGAGCAACGGTAAATCCACAACCCTTGATGGCGAATCGATTGATTATCAGACTGGCGCGATTCTCTGGGGCCAGACCGGCACCAATGGGCAGCACGCCTTCTTCCAGCTGTTGCACCAAGGCACACGTATGGTGCCCATCGATTTTGTTGCCGCCGCCGTGGATAATTTAAGCAATGAAGAACATCATCGAGTATTGCTGGGTAATATGCTGGCTCAGGCATCGGCATTGATGTGCGGCCAAGAAGCACCAGAAGACGAACCCTACCGCTACTACCCAGGCAACAAGCCTTCCAATGTGTTATTGCTGGATCAGCTATCGCCAAAGAATTTTGGTGCACTGATCGCTCTCTATGAGCACAAGGTATTTGTTCAGGGCAGTATTTGGAATATTAATTCTTTTGATCAGTGGGGAGTCGAGCTAGGCAAGAAGATGGCCAATCAGTTATTGGCTTCAGACACCGCCTCTGATTCTGAGCATCCGGCGGAATTAGACCCTTCGACTACAGCGCTGTTTGCCCATATTAAGCAGTGCCAAAAATAGCAGTTAAAAGTTGAGCTGCGCTAGATACGCAGCTCTTTTGGCAGTGAGAAGGTGACATTTTCAACCACGCCGCTCAGCTCTTGAGGGGCGTTGGCGCCCAGCTCCACCAACCGTGAAATCACATCTCGCACCAACACATCCGGTGCCGATGCACCGGCGGTAATACCAATAGCCGTGCTCTGCTTCAGCCATTCAGTATTGATATCTTCAGGACCATCAATCAGATAAGCCGTGCAACCGCAGCGCTCCGCCAACTCACGGAGGCGATTGGAGTTGGAGCTGGCAACCGAACCCACCACCAGAATCAAATCCGACTCTATAGCCAACTGCTTAACCGCATCCTGACGGTTTTGCGTGGCGTAACAGATATCGTCTTTACGAGGCCCTTCAATAGCCGGGAATTTCTGCCGCAGTGCATCTATCACTTTGGCCGTGTCATCCATAGACAGTGTCGTCTGGGTAACAAAAGCCAGTCTAGAGGGATCTTTAACCTCAAGCTTGGCCACGTCGCTCTCATCTTCCACCAGATAAATAGTGCCGCCCTGGGAATAGTCATACTGGCCCATGGTGCCTTCTACTTCCGGGTGACCGGCATGGCCAATCAATACAGACTCCATACCATCGAGACTAAACTTGGCCACTTCCATATGCACCTTGGTGACCAGTGGGCAGGTAGCATCAAAGACTTTGAGGCTGCGACGGCGAGCTTCATCTTGAACCGCCAATGAAACACCGTGGGCGCTAAAGATCACAATCACATCATCGGGAATTTCATCTAGCTCATCGACAAACACAGCGCCGCGATTGCGCAGATCATCCACAACAAATTTATTGTGTACCACTTCATGGCGCACATAGATCGGCGCACCAAAGACGTCCAATGCGCGATTAACAATATCAATGGCGCGATCAACACCAGCGCAAAAGCCCCGCGGGTTGGCTAGCTTAATATCCATTAGTGCAGGTTCTCTGGGACAACGCCGAGAATTTTTACTTGGAAGACAATATTCTTGCCGGCTAATGGATGGTTAAAATCCACCATCACTTCGCCGTCGACTATATCGGTAATAACACCTGGCAGCTCACCGTCGCCGTTCTGAAACGAGAACATGGCACCGATCTCAATCTCCAGCTCGATAAAATTATCCATAGCCACAGCCTGAACATTTTGTTCGTTGTGCTGGCCAAAGGCCTTTTCCGGTGGCACCAGAAACTCTTGCTCGTCAGTGGCTCTCAAGCCAAACAATGTCTCTTCAAAACCGGGTAGCAGACTGCCGTCGCCAATTGAAAATGTCGCCGGCTTGCCTTCAAAATTCGAATCCACTACAGCGCCATCTTCTAATGCCAGGGCAAAATGCAAAGTGACTGTGGTGCCTGTATCTATGGGTATGCTCATAACTAAAACTCGTAAAATTCTTAAATTATTGGGTTCGATTACTGCTTGTCCGGGTTCGCCGCTGCTGAGGAATCATCGGTCTCTTTTGACTGCTGAAAAAACAGCCCATCAATAATAATCAATACGGCACCAACAGAGATTGCCATATCCGCCACATTGAACGCCGCAAAATGCCAATTTCCCCAATGGAAGTCGAGAAAATCCACCACGTATCCGAGGGTCATTCGGTCATAGAGATTGCCCAGTGCGCCGCCCAATATAAGTGACAGCGCCAGTGCTTCAAGTACGCGCTGACGGGGTAAACGGGTCAGCCAGACTGCAATAATTAAACTCACAACAGCAGAAATGACTGTAAACAGCCAGCGCTGCCAACCACCGGCATCGCTGAGAAAGCTAAACGCCGCGCCCTCATTGTGAGCCCGCACCAGATTAAAGATGCCATTTACATAGAGGCTCTGACCGCGACTAAACTCCGCCATAATCCACAGCTTGGTGAGCTGGTCCAGTAGCAGTATGGTTGCCGCTAGGGCAAACCATTTTAGCCAGGGCAATGTTTTAAGCGGTGTTTTTGGCTTAAGCATACTGACGAGTCTCACCCACATCAGAGAGGTTAGTGACACAGCGACCACAGATTTCCGGGTGCTCTGCATGGCTGCCAACATCTTCAATAAAGTGCCAGCAACGCACACACTTTTCGGCGCTTGAACGCTGCAAGCCGACTTTTAAGCCTTCGAGCATAGACTCATTGGCATCGGCGCCCTCGTCCAAAGGCAGCAGAGTTGCCTTGGAGGTGATGGTGACAAAGCGCAGCTCATCACCCAGCTTGGCTAACGATTGGTGCAGTTCAGGTGCAGCGTAGAGTTGAATGTCAGCACCCAGAGAGCCTTTGACAACACCCTGATTACGCTGATCTTCAATGACTTTATTGATCGCCTCTTTGGCCTGCATAATCGCAGCCCAGTCAGCGGGACTAATGACATCGCCACCAGACAGGCGCGGCAGTGAATACCACTCGGCAATAAACACAGAAGACTCACGCTCACCTGGCATAAAGCCCCAGAGTTCACTGGCGGTAAAGCTCAGAATCGGCGCGATCCAGCGAGTAAAGGCTTCGGCAATATGATGCAATGCAGTCTGTGCGGAACGGCGCGACAGGCTATTTTCTGGGCAGGTGTAAATACGGTCTTTAATGATATCCAGATAAAAACCGCCCATATCGCGGACACAAAAATTGTGCAGCTTTTGATAGATCAGATGAAACTGAAACTCATCATAGGCAGTAATGATTTCTTCCTGGAGTCCGGCTGCGCAATCCACTGCCCAGCGATCCAGAGCCAACATATCCTCATGGGCAACGCCATGCTCGGTGGGCTCAAAGCCATCGATATTGGAGAGAAAATAGCGTGCGGTATTGCGAATCCGTCGATAGGAATCACCGGCGCGACTCAAGATCTCATCGGAGACAGTCATCTCGCTGCTAAAGTCGGCCGAGGCAATCCACAGACGCAACACATCAGCGCCCATTTCATTGATGACTTTTTGCGGGGAAATCACATTGCCTATTGACTTAGACATCTTGCGACCGTGCTCATCCACGGTAAAGCCATGGGTCAGCACAGCCTTGTAAGGGGCTGTGCCATTGATTGCGATAGCGGTCTTCAGTGACGACTGGAACCAGCCACGGTGTTGATCTGAGCCTTCGAGGTAGAGATCTGCAGGGTAGCGCAGCTCTTGCCGGGCGTTGATCACGGATTCGTGGGTGACACCGGAGTCAAACCACACATCTAGGGTGTCAGTGACTTTTTGGTAGTCGGCGATATCTTCGCCAATCAGCTCGGCAGCTTCAAGTTCAAACCAAGCTTCAATGCCATGTTCTTCAACCCGCAGGGCAACCTGCTCAATCAGCTGTGGCGTATTCGGGTGCAGCTCGCCGCTCTGCTTGTGAACAAACAGTGCGATAGGAACGCCCCAGGTACGCTGACGGGAAATACACCAGTCCGGACTATTGTCGAGCATGCCTTCGATACGCGCCTGGCCCCAATCTGGGTGCCAGCTAACATCTTTAACCGCGGCCTTGGCCTTGGCCAACAAGCCGTTTTTATCCATGGAGATAAACCACTGGGGAGTGGCGCGGTAAATCAACGGTGTTTTAGTGCGCCAGCAGTGGGCGTAACTGTGAACAAATTGGCCGCAACTCAACAGACGTTTATGCTCGCGCAGAACCTCCAAAACCGAGTCATCAACTTTGTACACATGTTGGCCAGCAAACAGCTCTACACCATCGGCGTACAAGCCGTTGTCTAAAATATAATTCAATGTGCCAATGCCATACTGCTTGGCCACGACGAAATCTTCCATGCCGTGATCTGGTGCTGTATGGACACAGCCAGTACCTGCATCGGTAGTGACATGCTCGCCGAGCAGTACAGGAATATCGCGCTCGTAGAACGGGTGACAGGCAATAATATTTTCCAGCTCTTGGCCCTGACAGCTAGCAAGCTGCTGATAGTCTTCTATCTCTAGACGCTGCATCACTGATTCCAGCAACAGCTGTGAACAGATCAGACGCTGAGGTCCATTCTCGCCATTGATCTGCACCAATACATAGTCAACGTCGGCACCCACAGAAATTGCCTGACTGCTGGGCAGAGTCCAGGGTGTCGTGGTCCAGATCAACATATTGATCTCGCCTTCGCCAGGCAGACCGCCAAATGCCGCGGAGACTTTATCCAGTTGCGCGGCGTCGGTTACGGCATAGGCAACGTCTATGGTGTAAGAGGTTTTATCCTGATATTCCACTTCTGCTTCGGCCAGAGC
>Ga0209815_1000282_pt1 | contig 39468 bp, 38 predicted proteins | sample CoawatmetaG00DNA_FD_187507 | JGI IMG/M metagenome (GOLD analysis project Ga0209815, IMG submission 187507) | Marine microbial communities from the West Antarctic Peninsula - Coastal water metaG002-DNA (SPAdes) (version 2) | ecosystem: Environmental > Aquatic > Marine > Coastal ...
GTTCAGATACATTTAAAGAGTTAGCAACATGGGCTAAAACCAATCTACCAGTAGCAGACCGTCAAGAGATTAACGGTTTACTATCCCAAGGTGGTAAGGCAGCAGAACTAGCTATTAACTCTTTAATACAAAGCTTTAAATCTTCCGACTCATTCATAGCACAACCAGCGAAACTTCTTTCAGCTGATGGTACTTCGGGCGAGTATGGTGGCAAACCATTAGACAAAGCAGGTTATAGTCGTGAACTCCGTAAATTAATGGATAACGGACATAACTATGATACGAGTCCAGAAATTGCATCACTTAACTCACGACGTACTAAATCATTAGCACGTGGTTATTAATCAATAAACAGGAATTTTAAATTATGTCAGTAATTGGACAACAAGTAGCAACTTCACAGGTACGTACAGGTCATCAAGCAGGCGTCGATTCTGGTAACGTTAACCCGTTATATATCGAGCAATACGGTGGAGAAGTTGAACACCGTATCATCAAAGAATCATTCATGCGTCAATTCTTCAAGTTTAAGACAGTACGTGGAACAGATACTATTACTAACGACCGTGTTGGTTCTAGCTCTTTGCAGAAAGTTGCACGTGGTATTCGCCCGACAGATAGCTCACCTACTTTCGATAACATCTCAATCAAAGTTGATACCATTGTATTAGCTCGTTCAAACGAGTTCGTACTTGATTCATTCTTGTCACACATCGACGCTCGTAAAGAGATTGGTGTTGAGCATGGTAAAGAAATCGGTAAGTTCTTCGACGAGTCATTCTTAGTACAGGGCATCAAAGCATGTCAGGTAACTAACGTTGACCCAGATGGCGTTACACTAGGTGGTTGGGAAGGTTCAACACCTACTAACATCGTGCGTACAGCACCAAAAGGTTTCCAAGGTGGAACTGTTAATGTCTTAGCTGGTGTTGGTGATGAACTAGACCCAGACTTGCTAGAACTAGCAATCCAAGACTTGTGCCAAGGTATCGAAGAGAAGGATGTTGATATCTCAGAAGCAGTTCTATTAGTACGTCCTGCACAGTATTACGCTTTACTACGTAACTCAAAGCTTATCTCACGTGATTTCAGTTCTATGAACGGTGATTATGCGAAAGGTGATGTACTTGAGTCATGTGGTGTTCGTATCCAGAAGACTAACCGTTTCCCTAAAGTATCAGATGTTGGTGTAACCCACTTCCTATCTAATGCTGGTAATGGTAACGCTTATGATGTTACAGCAAATGACGCGAAGTGTGTTGTATGTTTGTTAATGCCTAAAGCACTATTAGCTGGTGAGACTATCCCTCTTACTTCTGACGTCTACTTCGATAAGAAAGAGATGCAGTGGTTCATTGATAGCTACTTGTCATTCGCAGTTACACCTAACCGCGCAGAAATGGCTGGTGGTATCTTCTCAAGCGCAGTCGCTTAATTAGTACAACTTTCAAAGCCCCTTTTAGGAGGGGTTTTTATAAGTGGTATTACACTTGGTATATGAGGCAATTATGCTTCATATATCTGTTTTCTTTGCAAAGGAAATCCAATATGGAAGAGTTAGAAACAGTACAAATGATGCTGCGTGCCATTGGTTCTAGTCCCGTTAATAGTCTTAGCGTGGCACATCCAGACGTAGCCAATGCTGTAGCAACTGTCAATCGTCTACGTAAGAGCGTACAGAAACGTGGTTGGTGGTTTAACACAGATTACAACGTAAACTATCAAGCAGATGTGAGTGGTGAGGTATTAATCCCGAAAGAGATTACTAAGTTCGTCGCACAAGATGCAGCATTAGTTAAACGTGGTGGGAAAGTATATAACCAGTTCACACAGACCTTTAACATAGGTTATACAGTACTTGCTATAAAGACAATACGTGCTTTAGAGTGGGCTGATATGCCAGCTAGTATACAAGAGTATGCAGCATATTTGGCGTGTGCACAGTTCGTAGCAGATGAATTAGAAGACCCAGCTAAAGAGCAGAAGTTTACTCAGTTGGCCGGTATATCTAAGATTGATGTAGATGCAGAGGACTTAGATTCCTCACGTGTTAATGTATTCGATAATGCTAGAGTAGCCAGAGCAAGGTCAGGTCAAAGACCGTATCAAGCTGGTGGTTTATTTCGACCAAATAACTATGGTGGTTAATCATGAGAGTTGAAGGCACATACAAAACACCGATACATGGTGTAAGTACACTAGCACCTAGAAATAGGGCTGATGGTCATGCCGAGTTACAAGTTAACTTACGGTCGGACCCAGTACAGAAGTTGACACGTAGACCACCATTGGTGTTTGCAAATCATCTTATGCCAATAGAAGAAAGTCACTATCGGTATGTTCATCATGAGTATCGTAAAGACGGTGATACGTTTACCATAATGGTGAATTTAGATAACGGTCATGTGTCAAGTTTTAAGAACTACATACAGATTGGCGTAGCACAAACAGCAGCAGCACCTTATTGTGTTAGTGGTGATATTGTGATGCGTACTATCAATGACACTACATACTTATTGAACAAGGACAAGATAATCTTACGTGGTAACTCAATAGATACCGAATTACCTGTAACACACATAAACGTATTGTCAGCATTGAATTATGGTGAGACTTTAACAGTAGGTATAGGTAGTATCGCTGATTCACCAGCAACAACAGTGTCTTATACAGTACCAGATTTAGGTACTACTACTACACCGGATTATGATGCAGCAGACAAAGCAAGAGCTACTACAGCAGTGGCCAGAGGTATAGCAGACGCATTACTAGCACAAGCTTGGTTCACAGCTTCGTATGATGTGTATGTGTTGGGTTCATCTTTAGCAGTTAAGCGGAAGGCTGGTACACTAATAGGCAACCAGTGGGTTACTATGTATATCATAACAGGTCAGGGTGACAGGAGTGCGCGAGTATTCGGTCAACGTATATCTGAGACAGAAGGTTTACCTTTATACTCAGTAGACGGAACTATCATAACAGTTCGACCTAACCCAGCAAGCCCAGATGGTACATACTACCTAAAGGCTGAGCGAATTGCGGATGATGAAGTTACAACAGATATATACTTAGAAGAGTGTGTATGGGCTGAAACACGCTCACCACATGAAACGTATGATATATGGCCAAACGCCATGCCACATACTGTGACTTACGATAACACAACTGAGCAGTTTACTGTAGCAGCAGGTGATTGGAAAGACCGCAGAACAGGTGATGATGAATCATGTCCCTTCCCAGAGTTTATCGGTGAGCGTTTAGTAGACATTGGCCAGTTCCAAAACCGGCTTGTGTTCTTAGCAAAAGGTTCAGTGTACATGTCAGAAACAGATGATTATGGTAATTGGTTTAAAGCATCAGCTATCAAGTTATTAGTTACTGACCCTGTAGGAATTACATCCAGTGCAGCAGATACAGAAGCGATTCAACATATCAGTTCTCACAACAGAGACATGTTACTAGTAGCAGCTAACGGTCAATTTAAGATTGATGGTAATGTTGCAGTTACACCACAGACAGTGAGTATGCCCAAGGTATCTTCATATGATTGTGATGTGACCGTAGCACCTGTACCTATGGGTGCTAATGTTATACTAGGTTTGAATCAGGGTGCATCAGCAGGCATTTTACAATATACAACTAAGAAAGCAACTGAGCAAGAGTTCGGCCAAAACGTATCAAAGCATGTAGTTGGACTTATGAAAGGTCACATTACTCGAATGGTAGGTAGTGTAAACTCTGACATGATTGTAGTTACCACCAGTGAAAGTGCTGGTAATATATTGTATGTGTATGAAAACTATGATGACAGTGGTAAGGTAATGCAAAACTCATGGAGTACATGGGAGTTACCGGACGATATTGATATCATTGGTTTGACGTTTACATCAGATACATTAAAGGTATTCACACGACACGATAATAATGTTTCTTTATATGAAGTAGATTTATACTCTCATGTAGAATCAGAAAGTGGCGAGGTCTTCTTAGATTACTTAGTAACATTAGATTCTCAGTACGGTCTATCCGTAGAGTTACCGGACAATTATCCGTGGTCAGATGATACGATTGTTGTGCAAGGTGAGGGTTCGTTATATCCTTTGTACAAATCAACGTATACCAAAGTAGGTAATGTATTAACATTTGATGAAGATTTGACATTCGCTGGTGGCTGTAAAGTACATGTAGGTGTACCAGTGTCAGCAAGATACATCCCGACACAACCATTCCGACGAGATGAAGCTGGTCTTATCTTAACACAAGATAGAATCAGGGTAGCACGTTGGAGATTGTATGTGGTAAACACTCACGAAGTAACAGGTAGGATTATATCGGACTACGTAGAACTAGACGACCAACCGTTTGAAGGTAGAGTGATGGGACAGACGAATAATCTGATAGGTAAGAAACATGCACATACAGGTGACTTGATTTTTAGTTACTCGCAAGATTCATCACAAGCTAAGATAGAGTTCTTCACAGAAGGTTATCTAGGTTTGACTATCGGTGCAATATCGTGGAATGGTCAATTTTATAAATCAAGTGGGAGAATGAGATAATGTCATTATATGCAGGAGCTATGCAGAGTAGCATGGGTTTCGCAACACTCGCGGCTGGTGTAGAATCAGCTGAGACAGTTGCCATGTACAACAGTACCTTTCAATCAGTATCCAGTAAGATAGCAGCATCTAATGCACGTTCAGCCGGAGAGCGGAATATCTCTGCGGTTAACCGTGATAGGATTATGACTAATACACGTATACGTCAAAAACAAGACGAAGCGGAAGCAGCAGCACGTGTATCATCGGCATTGTCCGGTGCTAAAGGTGCTAGTGTAGAAGCTGGTATACAACAGTCACAAGTGAATGAACAGTGGGCTATGGCCGCAAGTGGTAAAGCAGCAGACCAACAGATAGAACAGCTTAAAGCTGGTATCTATGGTGCGAATATGCAACTACAGGCAAGAGTAGAGCAACCCAAATCATCACTAATAGGTAATTTATTAAATGCAGCATCATCATTTGAATTGGGTGACTTAGCTATATCGGAAGCTTTAGCAAGTAAACCAGCAAAGGCTGATGCAGGTACATTAAAAATCTAGGAGAAGCACGATGGCAGAGTTTGGCCAACCAGCAAGAACAGCAACCAGTGACGCCAATGCAGGGTTAGTTAATCCACCAGCAATGCGCGAAGCTAACAGGACGGCAACGACCCAGAGTGTTAAAGCAGTAAGTGATATTGATGGAGCAGCCAAGAACCTTGGTCGCTCTCTCGGTACAGCCTTTACCAAACTACTCGGTAATAAAGCCCAAAACATTAATGCTCAACGAGCGTTAGATGCAAGTATCAAACAAGGTGATTCTGAGGCAAGAGACTCAGTAGCAGAAGGCAACAAACGTACTGGCTGGAAGAAAGCTATGTATGGCGAAAGCCCAGAGTATCAAGGCTACCGTGAGTCACAGCAACGTGGTGTAATGAATGGTGTTCAACAGGATTATATTGAGGCTGCTAATACAGTGTCAGAATCCGCAGCTGATACACCAGAGCAATATGCTGAGAAACTAAGGGCACAATTAGACACAAAGCTAACAGGCTATGAGAGTGACCCTGAGACGCAGCAACTGATAACACAAGCTTGGGCTAAAGCGTCAGGTAACTTAGTACGGTCACAGTATAAAGAACATACAGCTTTTGCCTTAGAACAGAATCGTAAAGAGACTGAGCAAGGTATTCGTGGTACGTTCGATACATTCACAACTGATGCAAAGAATATAACGTCTGAGGCAGAGGCTACGGACTTTCACAATAAAGCTAAGGCATTCTTTAGCGGTGCAGCTAAACCGCCTACAGCTGACCCTGTGGCTTACTCAGGTATGATGAAAGCCCAGTTAGCCCAGTCTATTGCTGGTGGTAATATTGGTATGCTTAATATGGCCAAAGAGTTTGGTTTTCTTAAGAACTATAATGCTAAAGAACAGCAGGTACTAGATACCGCTATCAATAAGTATGATATTAAAGCAAGTAATGCTATTAGTTTATCTGTAGCAGAAGCTCGTACAGCCTTCAACAACGTGTCCGGTCCAGACGCGCACCAACAGTATCTCGACTTAAAAGAAGAGGCTATGGCTGCGCTTGACGAACACGCTGAACGTGGGTCAGGTACTGCTAAGTATGACCTAAGTATTCAGAACGGTAAGAATAGTATTGATGCTTTATTAAAGCCAGCTGAGAAAAAGGCAATTGAGGCAGAGGTAGCAGCAGCGCGATTCGAAGACGTTATAGATGCACAGGCGGCAGCTGGTGAAGGTGACGGTGGAAAGCTATACGATATTAGCCCTACAAAAGAAGAGTCTGTGGCAGCTGCTCAGGAGCGTACAAAGCGATTAGTAATGTCTATCACAGGTGATGAAGAATTGACAAATCGTGAAGTTGCAAGTGCTATCTTCTCACAACCAGTAGAAGTTGGTTCACGTGTTGTAGATATGTGGGCAGATTCAACGAGTGATGGTGGTCTAGTTAAAACACTAGGTAAAGCATACATCGGTGGGTACGCTACAGAGGGCAGTATGGTTGATGAAAATGGTCAACCTACCGAAGCAGCACAAAACGCTATGCAAGTGTTCGCACAGTTTGAGTCAGCAGACAGAGCTAAGTTCTCCAATCAGTTAGGCCAAGATGCTTATAATGAATATCAGATAATCTCAGAAGGTCAACAGCAGGGTAAAACCGCTGATATGATTGGCAGAGATGTGGCCGAGTATCATAAAAATATTGAGAACAATCAGTACTTCGCAGCAGACTGGAATGACGTTGGTGTTGGTGGTAAAGACGGTTTGACTAAACGTGAGTACATGTCAAATTTAATAAGTGGCTTTACAAAACAGAACGCGGAAGCTGGTGATATCGGTGACTACTTAGCAGTATATGGTAAAGCATTAACAGCTAGTCGTGGCGACCATGCAGCAGCTAAGCAAGCTGTCCATGATGCAACTAAGAATAAAGCAATAATGTATGACGGTGTACCTATACATGGTGCTGAAAGCATCAACAAGATACTACCTAACTATACAGTACCGGCATTGTTAGATGCAATACAACAGCCTGACCAGAACCTAATGACAGGTTTGATTGCAATAGGTATGGGTAAGACAGAGGACGAGAACGGTATACCTATACGAAACACAAAGACGTATGGTGAACTCAAAGGTACAATGACATACAAGATGGCTCCGAATGGTGGCATGTGGATGGATAGTACTAAGTTCCAATCACCTGTATTAATAACACCAGAGCATTTCCATGCTATGGATAACTTTATTAAACAGCGCAGTAATGCAAAACAATTAAAGGCAGAGATTGAGAAACAGAGTTTCCTTAATCGTGCACAACAATCAACGGATGCACAAAATAGAACAGCAAGATAACAGGAAGAGATATGAGCATTGTAACACGTAGTAAAGATGGTGACACCTTAGATACAGCAGGAGGTCAGGCTGTACGATTAGAAAATGTAAACACAGAAGAGAGCGTTCATCCTGACAGAAGCAAGAACACAGCCGAGGGTGCGGAAGCATCTAAGCTGAGTGCAGCTGTTGTAGCGGGTGGAGACGTCACAGCAGATATGAATAGCAAGGACCATTTTGGTCGTGCTGTTGGTACTGCTAAGAGGACTGTTAACGGTGTTGATATCGACATGGGTTTCGTACAAATGACCGCTGGTTATTCCCAGTACGAAACCCGCTTCGGTGAGCAGAAAGACCCTGCTTTGCATAATGACTACAAAGAGTTCTTTTCAGATTTGAGTCCTTACCAATATGGTGAGTTACGTCAACCTTTAGAGGAAGATGAATTTAGGGCTATTGAGTTAGCCCAAGTCAACTTAACAAAAGTAACTGAGCAATACAACGACGGTGAAGCAACTCAAGAAGAGTTCGATGCTGCATTGTTCGAGTTACATAAGGACCAAAGTAAAGTAGCAAGGTTCCAACATCAGAAGGCTAATTGGGGTCAGAAGATTGACCCAGCAACAATGGGTACTACTGATAAAGAGTCTATACTTTTTGCACTACAGTTCTCACCAGAAATGGCTGAACAATATAACAAGGCTACCCGTAATGGTCATTTGAGTATTATGAGTAGACCTGAGCAGGAGAAGACTTTCTGGGAAGGGTTCAACGCCACTTATGAACAGATGGCAGGTTTGGCTAGTTTATCACAATCCGATGAATTGACGTCAGCGCGTATGAACAAGGAAGACTATGATATCCCTGTAGAGGAATTTACTAGAGGTGTTGAAGACCCTAAGTTTCATACAAAGATACTAGCAGAAGTAGATGAATATGGTGAGGCGGCTGGCCTTATGATACGTGACCAAATCATCGAAGATATAGCTAACAACAAAGTGACCGACAATATGCCATTATATGCACAGGTTGGTTATGGTGCGTTGGCTATGGTAGCTGACCCGTTTACTTATGCTACAGGTCTTGGTACAGGTACATTACTGAAAACCGCTGGTAAGCATTTTGGTATGTTCCAAGTAGCTAATCAAATACAAGGTCGCTTATGGACGGGTAGTAAATACTTCACCAACTCTGCTAAGGTAGCATCATGGGCTGGTGCAGGTATGTTAGAAGAATCTATCTATGCCTTACCACAACTAGGTGCAGACCATACATTCACAGTTAGAGACTACGGTCTTACAGTTGCTATGGGTTCAGCATTCGGTGTTGGTTTAGGTAGCGTTGGTGCTGGTGTAATGAAAGGTGTTGGTAAGTATCGTAACCATCAAGGAGTATTAGAAGCTCGTAGAGAAGAGATACGTGAGTTGGACGAGAACATAAACAACCCTGATGCTATCAAGCATACCCCACAAGAACGAATAGATGCAGATGCAGCTATGGCAGAAGTCATGGGTGAAAAGCCTACCTCGTCCACAAAAGGTGGTGTAAGTGTTAAAGAAGCTGGTATAGATACCGGACCCAAGAGAACAAAGTATACTCCGTGGGAAAGTATTAATTCTATATCAACAAAAGGTTTTCAGAAGGCAGCACGTAAGGTACGTGACTTGTTTCCTAAAGACTCACCAATGGCTATACTACTTAATCAACAGATTGGTTTCAATAACAATAAAGCTAATGTTAAACGTAGTCCCGAGCTTATGGAAATGTCTGAGAGTATTAACTCCGAGATACTACACCTAGCCTCTGCATACCCTGATGGTAATATACCAGCAGCACGTTTACAAGAGATTAGAGATGTTATGTTCACTCAAAAAGAGTGGACTGAGGTCGATGTATTTGACCAAGTGTTACAAGGCAAGACTAGTAACCAGACTGAATTACTAGGACAACACATTGACGAAATCCACTCACATTATGAAGATGGTACGATACCAGAAGCAATGACTGAGGCTGAGTTTATCACAGAGTTCTCTGACGTAATTAACAGAGACTTTAGTATAAGTGCAGAGGATGCGTTTGAGTTGACTGCTGGTAGGTCGCGGGAAGTATCATTAATCCACGACATGTTAGATATGAACAAACTAGCTAGAGAATCGGGAGACGCTGAGTTTACCGCGCTTGTACAAAAGCTTAATGCTTTAGCGAAGGAGAAGTTAACTGAGTTTGACTTAGCTTCGGAAAGGTTGAATGAGTTAGGATTAACAGACCCTACTACCAGAGTTAAAGTAGACCAACCATACAAGACGACTCTACGTAAACGTACTGGACCAGAGGTTTTGGCCGAGGTAAGAAAAGACCCTGAGCTTGTTAAACTTATGGAGAAGATTGGTGGTTTAGATAAAGTAACACCTGAGTCCTTAGCCAAGTTAAGAGAGAATACCGATGATGGAAAACTTATAGATAGGCTAGAAGCTATAACATCAGAGGAATTAGCTGAGTTTGAGTTAGACAATCCTAATATCACTATCCAAGTGACCAAGCCCTTTAAGAAGTCTATGCGTAAGCTATCTGGACCTGAGATTGTTGCTAAGTTACAGGAAGAGGGTGTAGTACAATACTCTGACAAGAAGAACAGTAAGGGTGGTCGCATAACTACTCCTGAGTGGAAGAAGCGTTTCTCTGAATTACGTAAAGAAGACCACACGTTGTCACCAGAAGTTAGACAGGTTGGTGATTTACAGTCACGTGAAGTTGGTTCTACACAGAACATGCACGATGCTGCCATTGACCCCGATGCTACTCCGGTACACTTCTCTATTGATGATGCTGAGAAGCGTATGGTTATGTTACGACGTAAACCAGACCCAACGAAGGAAGAGATATTCGAAGCTAAGATGTTAGTCGAACAGATAGCACGTTCTAAACAAGAGCGTATTACCAAGTTAGACAAAGATGCAGAAGAAGGTCCGATACTCACTAGAAAACTCAAAACTAATTCTAGTAAGAACGCTTTCAAAGACCCTACAGTTGAGTCAATGGAAGGTTTAAAGAAGAAGTTACAAGCTATTAACAAACGTAATGGTAGTACTACTGTACCGGAAAAGTTAGATGATACAGCTAAACAGAGACGTTTAGATGCAATCACAAAACGTATGCAGAAGATTGGTCGTTCCAAGGTACATAAACAAGTACTAAGTAATGGTACGTTTAATGACTTGGTGGATGTGCTTAGAGCATCTGATACTTTAGCTGTGGCTAACAAAGCACACAAAGAACGTGTAGCAAAACAGAAAGCGGAGAAGCCTGAGACGAAAGCAGCCCCAGAGCAATCAGCAGAAGCTAAGGCTACAGCAAAAGAAGTTGAAGCTGACATAGCTGCACGTACTAAGAAAGTAAAAGAGTTAGAGACGGTTGTATCAAACTCAGAAGCTAAGATACAAAGTATCCACGATGCAGTGACTGACCCTAACGAAAAAGGTAACCCTGTATCAAATGACCCTACGGCCATGCACCCTGAGAAAGTGTTAAATGACATAGATGTACTTATGACAAAGATATCTGGTAGAGTACACAAGGATGCAGCAATTGAACCAGACCAATACAAGAAGAGTTTATTTGAGCAATTGGATAGACAACTTGATGCGTATGGTGATATTGAAATACGGGCCGCAGTAACAAAAGCTTGGAAAAAGCGTGCAACTGCTTTGATAAATGAACACGCTGTCGCACGAACTAAGTTCCTAGAGAAGAAGGCAACCCACCAAAAACTGGTTAAGGTACTTGAATTAGAGAAAGCTAAGTTAGAAGAGGTTAAAGCCAAAGCTGACGAACCTACTCCAAAAGTGGAAGAAGAGTTACCAACCACAGCGTTAACCGAAGAAATGGTTGATACATTAGAACATGCACCTGAGACTATGACACCTGATGAAAAAGCCACAGCTGAGAAGTTATTAGCTGATGCTCAAAAGAAGGTTGTTGAGGATAAGCAACATAAAGTAACAGCTGGTTTGGCTAATTTTGAGGAAAGTGGCGAGAAGCGACGATTCATGTTAGCTATACAACCAACTGGTGCACTTGATTATGTTGGTCGCATGTTAGGTTCCATGACACGTGGTGTTGGTGAGTTATTCTTAGATAGCAAACTAACGAGTGCCATGTTCTTCGGTGCTAAAGTAACTGAGACTGGTAGAGGTTTTGGAGGTAACGCTAAACGCGCACCATCCTCAGCAATCATCACTGATGCAACATTCAAGAATAGTGCTAGTAAAATAGTTCCACAATACCGTAAGATTATTGATGCTTATGCACAAAGCAAAGGCAAAGGTGCTTGGGGTAGAATGAAAGCTAGAGAACGTTCTGGTGAAACTAGTGAGGTGGTTCAACAGTTTAACGAAGACTTGTTCTTAGTACAATCGTACAGACGTCAAGGAAAGCCAATACCCAAACACATCGACAAGTCCGTAACAGACTTTGCTGACCAATGGGATTACTACATGGATGCTAACCACAACATGCTAGTGGATGCTGGTGCAGCTGGATTCAGAAAAGACCGTAAGGTTAAACACTATATCCCGCACATCTGGCAACAAGGTAAGTTTAGAGCCGCAGTAACCACGCATGGTAAAGCTAAGGTAATTAGTGCACTAGCGAGAGGTTACAGAAGTTTAGAAACTGACGCGAGTCCACTATCCAATGACAAAGCCAGAGAACAAGCTGAGAAGTTGTTCGATGATGTTATGAGTGACGACTTTGCCAATATTGACCAGTTCGAACCTACTATGGATTCACGTGCTAAACAGCGTAGAGACATAGATACAACTGCTGACTATGAGGGTCTTAAAGTAATGGACTTACTTGAGACAGATGTGATAGGTATGGGTATTAAGTATAGTAACCGCGTAGCTGGTTGGGTTGGTTTAGCCAAAGGAACTGATGGACTGTTATCGACCAAAGCAGATATCAATATATTCAGAAGTAACATGATTGAAGAAGCTACCGAAAAGGGTGTTGACCCTAAGAAGCTCTTAACCATGTTCGATGATACGATTGACCAACTGTTTGGAAGACCTACTGCAAACATGTACCAACGTGATAAGCAAGGTAACTTAACAAAAGGACTCGACCCAATACTACGTAACATGAAAGACTTAGCTGTATTAACAAGAATGGGTGGTTTAGGTTCTACTCAGTTGATAGAGACAGGCCAAGTAATTACACGTAGTGTTATGAACATGTTCAGTGATGAAAAAGTAGCCTCGAAGCTACTGGCAATGGGCCGTGGAGACAAGACGGACAGCCGCCTTATAGAAGAAATTCAATCAATTTCCAACATAACGGACGACCTTGAGTTCTTAGATAGGCAGACAGTTCACTTAGACCAAGCAACCTTACATGAAATGAGTAAAGTACGTCAAATGTCGTTACAGATAGCTAACAAAGCTACAGGTGGTGACATAAAGGCAGAAGCATCTCGCGGATTAGGTAAAGTAACGGGCTATAATGCAATACGTCGTGCACAATCAAGAGTAACACAAGGAAGCTTCATACTAGATATAGCCAACCACTTTACCAAAGGTACAGGTGTAATGGGTAATCTACGTATGGCTGACGTCGGGCTGACAGATACATTAGGTAAGAACGCTGCCTTAGAGAAAGCTTTCAAAACACACGCACAGTTTGATAACAACGGTGTGTTAGAAAGACTCAACATAGGTGACTGGGATAAAGGATTACGCGAAGAGTTGCAGTACGCAATGATACGTGATGAAGCACAACAGATACAACGTACACACGTTGGAGAGTTGCCGCCATTTATGAATAAACCCATGATGGCTCTCATATTTCAATTCCGTTCTATGCCACTCGTTGCACAAAGTAAATCAATGGGTAGGGCTATGGCCTTCGGTGATGCCGAGGCTGTAACAGGTGTACTGTTAAATGCAGCACTAGCAGGTCTGGTTCGTTATGGTAAGTTCATAGCATTAGGTGGGGCAATCGGAGCAGTGGCAGGTGAGTTAGTGTTAGATGTACCCGACTCGCAACAAACACAAGTACCTAAGTATATCAACGCATTTGGTATATTTGCTGACATGTATGACCTAGTTTTAGGTCAGGACGGTCTAAAGAACGCTGATGGTGTGGGGTCTGCTATTGAGAAAGTAGCCGGAGAAATCCCAGTATTAGGTTTGATGAATGATTACCTAGAAGTAGGTAAGGCAGGTAGTCAAGGTGACGTACAAGGTATGGCTGAATCAGCCGGAAACCTATTACCATTAAGTAACACTGCAATAGGAGAAGTAATGGCAGAGATGCTATCCAAGATGCTTGAGATGTTTACATATCATGGCCAACAGGCTGTTGATAAAGTAGAGGCACAAGAGGGACCGTTAGATGCTACTGAGAAACGTATTGTTGAAGTCGAAGGTTTAGTAGACGGAGAATACGAAGATGATAAAGGTGTTATTACCTCTGGCGTTGGTCAGACAGGTGAGAACATTGGCAAACCGTTTAAGGAAACTGTAGCCAAATACGTCAAACGAACCAAAGGTGTCTTTGAAGGGTTTGATGATTTCTCAGAAGAGTTACAAGCAGAACTAGTTCAACTAACTTACCGTGGTGATGTAAAGTCATCATACAAGTGGGTAAAGCACTTTAATAAAGGTGATTATCAATTAGCAGCAACCGAACTACTAGACAACAAAGATTACCTTAAGCGTAAAGCAGATGGTGACGATGGTGTAACTAAACGTTTAGAGGAAGCCAGTGAGGTGATAGCTAAACAATAACAATAACAAATAGCCCCTTCGTGGGGCTTATTTAATGAGGTAAAAATGGCTAACGCTTCCAGAACGTACATAGGTGACGGAGTACAAACGATATTTCCAGTAAGCTTTACGTTAGGCTACATAGACAAGAGTTACGTATTCGTTCACTTGGAATCCAACCCGTATAACTTCCAAGAGAATTATACGTGGGTTAACGACACACAGATAGAACTAGTCAACCCATTAGCAAATGCCGCTAGATTAGTGATTACACGTAGAATACCAAGAAACAGTTTAGTAAACGATTACGTAAATGGTGCGGTCCTTCGTGGTAAACACTTAGATGATTCTAATTTACAACATTTAATGTTAGAAGAAGAAGACGCAGACGCACTTGTATTACTAGATTATCGAATGGGTGTAGTCGAAGCCGCAAATGGTGGAGGTAATGGAGTAATCGGTGGTGGTGGTATCAACGTCGATGACATAAATGATTTACTAGATGCTGAACAAGTCGGGATGGTATCTGTATCAATGTATTACGCACCTACATCGTATCAGTATGAAGCAGCGTTATATTTAGTTGACCCTACACAAAGGCATGGTGGTGGAACTTTCATCTGGCGTGCTGATATAGAAAAGAAGTGGCATGATGGTGGATTGTTCATAGACCCAGAAGTACCGTTCAACGGTGCATGGAGTGGTCTTGAAGATTTCCTAAATGGTGTTGGTGCATCTGGTATACAGTATGCAAAAGGTGTATGGGTAAGACAGTTTGTAGGAAACCCTAACACAACAATGTGGGGCGCGGTAGGTAACAATGTTGCAGATGAACATTTTGCTATCCAAACTGCTTTGAATACACTAAGAACATTGAACGATTCAGCAACAATAGGTGAAGGTAACTCAGGTGCGGTAAACAGATTACAACTTATAGGTAATAATCGGTTAAAGAAATACATTCATATCCCAATCAATATATCATTGTACGGTGATAAGAATACAATATCTTACCCACAACGAGATTCAAGTTATGCCAATGAATACAACTGGCAGAACACACCTGTTATATATGCAGACAGAGATATAGAACTGGCCAGTGATGGTAGTGTTGTCGAGATGGGTGAACAAGTATTACTTGAACACATCGTAGTTGATGGTTACGACCTAGACCACGGCACTTGGTATCCAGCTGTGCGAGGCGTTTCTGATTTAGGCGGTGTAGCATCGTCAACAGCAGAACTACGTGTAATCGACCCTGACGATACAAGACAGGACGGTGGACTATTCATCGAAAGTGATGGTATCTTAGGTATGGAACTTGGTGATGCTAGTTATGTCGGTTGGCAGTTAATCGTAAGAGGCGGTAATCGCACAGGTGTTGGTATTAGTACTGACCCAGCAATAACACCAGCTACACCTTATAAATGGGTAGTAGTCGGGACGTTAGCATCAGGGTTCGCTATATCATCAACTGGTTGGGTTACATGTGTCAATCCTACAACAGCTGAGACTAAGTACGTAACTATTTACGTGTACGACGCTGATGGTACAGAGAAGCATAAAGATTTCTCGTTGTCTGTAAGTGATGTAATTATAATCCCACAATATCCAGACATGAGTACATGTACGGTTGGTAATGCTTACTACGAGAAAGTGGAAGTTAAGAACAAGGGTATACAAAATCTCTACTATTGGTTCCTAGATGGACCAGAGGGATTAGTAATGGATAAGTTAACCGGAATCATTTCTGGTACACCTGCACTCGGTTCACATGGTGATTACAAAGCTAGAGTAGCTGTAACGTATCAAGACCATACAGACTTTGCAAAATGTGAGTTAGTCAATGAACTACCTTACTCAATGTCATGTACTAATACAGGTTATCCAAAGATATTTAGTAATACTTTATTGGAGACAGTTTTAAACGTACCATACGAAGCTTACATAAGAGTCGTTGGTGGTGTTGGACCGTATACATGGGAGATTAACCTCGAAGGTGAAGTGGTAGACCGTTACCCGAATACACAGGCTGGTTACCCAACTGCTACACAAATGGCTTTAGGTATGTCAATTGCAGTAGCTCCGAATGGAGTCGATTGTATTGTATCAGGTACGCCCACAACAACCGGAGGATTTCATTTCCATATAAAGGGAACAGATGCCACAGGTTATACCGTTGGTTCCTTCATCTTATTCTCAGGTGGTAAAGCTGAGAAGGTATTAGAGTTAAACATAGGTAAAGCTAACTATTGGCCAGTCGCAGTAAAAGGTCATCCGTACAATTATCAATTGTCTACAGACACAATTGGGTCAGCTATGACTTGGAGTTGTGGGAACTTACCAACTGGGTTAGTTCTTAATGACGTTACCGGCTTAGTAACAGGTACGCCTGTAGGTGCAAACCAAGCTCATGGTGTTAGTATGAGTTGGGGAGCTACAATTGACGGTTGTAATATACGACACTTTAAGAGTGGTGCTGGTGTACTGATGTATGGAGCAACTAACGTAAATAGAATATCTAACACATTCTTAAACCAGTGTGACCAAGGTCTTCAATGCACGAAAGTCTTCGATGGTAGATTCGAATCGTTATACATATACTCATGCCGAGAAGGTATAGTATTGAAGAGTGGCTCAAGTGCCAACACGTTCTCAAACAGTAGAGTCGAGTACATCTACGAAGCGGGGATGGTAGCAGAGTATTCTAACGAGAATATCTTATATGGTATGTATTTCGATACATGCGGTCATGAGGCATTAACGTTAAAGGATTGTTCTGATTGGACCATGACAAGTAACTTAGCTTATCGTTCAGCGAGACGCGCACCTTGGCGGGAGTCTTATATCCTACCAGTAGTTGCAGCAGAACACTCGAACCATGTTAAACTTATTGATTGCTACAACATAGCATTCACAGGTAACAACTTTACAAGAGGAAGTGATACATCATCATCTAAGCACGTATTCAGATATAAGAACAACGGGGCGAACTTCGTTCATCCTAAAGTATCTATGTATATTGAAAACTGTACAGGTGTAACCATATCAGGTAACTCATTAGCAGGTTGTACTCACGAATCTCTTGAGATTATAAATAGTGATGTAGATATTGGTGTTAACACCTATCAAGATGTGAACATGTTTCAAACTGCCGTTACAGACGGTGATTTAGCATTTAAGAACTTGATAACTAACGCTAGTAAAGATGTATTCTACAGTGACACTACATTAGATACGTTCAATGATGAACGTTACCCACTAGCGGCAATATGTGTAGCAGGTACTGCGGTAACTGATACTAGTCCGTTTGCAACAGCTATGGCCTCGTTTGGAACACCAGCGTTTGTTGGTGGTATATTTGATACAGCGATAGAACTCGATGGGGTAGGTGATTTCCTACAAGTTCAAGTAGCCAACAATACAGACCAAGCAGCACCGACTTATTGGGGCAATGGCGCGTTTTCAATAGAGCTATGGGTAAGACCAAAGACATTGAAACAGTCAACTATAATTGATTTCGGTAGTACAAGTGAGATTAATACCGTAGCACTGACAATGGGACCGTTAGGTCATTTACGTGTTGCTAACAATAGAAGTACTGCGGGTGAGTCAATTGACTATGAGACTAGAGCGCCTCTACGGTTAAATACTTGGGTCCACATACGACTTTCACGATACCCAAATAAGATAGCACAGCTATTCATAGATGGAGTTTTGGAAACAACTTACAAGATGGACAAGTCTATCATTGCTGGTTGGTACAGACCCTTAATCGGGCGCGGTGGTTTCACCAGTGCAGTCGATTATTTCCATGGTGATGTAGAAGAACTTAGAGTTTATAAAGGTGAGGCTTACGCCAGAAGTGAAGATTACAAGTTGCAGGATAGAAAACGTACAGACGTCCAGTTAGTCGATGGAACTGCGCTATACTTCTTACCCACAGCTACTCAAATCAATTCACCGATTGCTGACGGTTCATACTCTGTCAAAGTTGATGTTACGCCTACTACCTTACTCCCAACCATCATCGAGATGCGGGATTCTGGTGACGTAGATGCAGAACAAAAGCTAGGAGTTAATGGCCAATTATCACGTAATACAAACCCGTCAAACAGGTACTTCAATATAACTAAGGCTATGGAAGTTACGCCACCTGCGGCATATCAAGTAAACCGCTTTGACGTAGCACTGGCTAAGAGTGGTGATTATAAGCTTTATAACCAGTTGAGAGGTAAACGATTAGCTATATCAGTATGGCTTAAATCTGCCAATAGTAACGTGTTACGTTCTACCTTGAGTATTTACTCAGGTTCATCTGACAACAACTATGCCTCAGAAGGAGGTTCAACAGGTACTATAACCTTAACACCATTATGGCAGAAGCTATATCTACCATTTGACTTTCCGAAGTTAGATTTGGTTGACACGGACAGGGATGATTGTTCAGCAGCATGGAGATTAGAGTTTGATGACACCGGAATTGATTATGACTTCGATGTTGGTGGAGTAATGTTACACACAGTAGCACCACTATTTGCATCAACACCATATCAGGACTAAGTAGTAATAAACTAGTAGGCATTCAGTACGAGTGCCTACAATGATTATTATTCGACGAAGTAAACTAATACCACAACATAGTGGTACAATAAGGAATCGCTATGGAGTGGTTAAAAGAAGGTATCGTATTGAGCCTAATAGCATTAGTAAGTGCTTGGCACTGGTACGACAAGACTGCGCGGGACACACGATTCATCAAATTAGAGAACCGTATGACGAAAGCAGAAACATTAACAAGTAAGCAGCAAACACAGCTAGAAGTAATGAACACTGAGTTAAAAGCATTCAGCACATTAACTGATGTTCGTCTTGGATTCATACAATCTGGCATAGATAAAGTAATTGCTAGTTTGGAGAAGAATAGATGAAAGCAAATGAGAAACGTTTAGCAGCGTTACATAATCATGTAACCGAAGTATTAATAGAACAAGTTCTTCATACAGAAGAAGAAACCACTTTCGACGGAGAGGGCGAAACGGTAATGACGGGGGTATTTGTGAAAACAGCTACCCCTGCGTTATTAGCTACAGCAGCACGATTCCTCAAAGACAATGACATAACATGTGATATCGAACAAGATGAAAACATGGGTGGTCTACGCGAAGCACTAGGACGGAAGCAGAAGAAGTCACGATTGGCTGATGCTGCAAATGAGGCGAAATCACACTAATGGCAACGAATAACGGAAATTTTAAATCAGTTGATTACATAGGTAATACTACATTACCCGCACGTAGAGGCAGAGAGTATCTAATGGTACTAGCGAAAGATGCGGCACTAACTATTAGTATTGGTGGTGGTGCTGGTTCAGTACCAGTAAGTGTAGGTGGGTTTTACGAACCACTAATAGCACCGAGTGGTGAACTGGTAATCGTAACAACAGGTACGTTTGTAGTAGTATCTTAACGAGGATGTAACATGCCTTATGGTAGAGTAGGAAATAGGAACAAACAAGTAATAGTTACTCAAGCGAGTGACCTAGCAGGTGTCTTAGACAGTACAACAAGTTACTTCCTAGACGGTATTATAGATATGGGTAGTCAAGCGATTACAGTACCCGCAACAGGGTTAACCATATCAGGGTACACTTTTGATATATCAGGATTAACATCATCCGTAGATAACTACACGATGTTTGTGTCTGATGGCGGTGGTTCGGGTAACGTATTATTCGACAACTTACACATAGAGGTTTCGGGCGTTAGTTCACAAGTATATAACATTGTTAGTAGCAACGGTTTTACTGCTATAGAAGTAGAGAAGGTAAACTACAATAACTGTACGTCTCTTGGGACTATGGATAACTACAGGCAGGGACTTGAGACAGGTACGGGACGTTTTGGTGGTAGTCCATCATTGACACTAAAGGGAATCTGGTTAGGTGGTTTTAGAATAACCACATCAATTACACGTAACATGTCAGACACAACTACTGAGCCGCTGTTCAAAGCTGGTGTAGGGTTGGTCATGAACTCACGTTTCTTGACAGACATGAATGTTGACTTAGGTACATTACAACCATTTCTGGATTTTAGTCCGACTAACTTCGCTAACCCATCTTCGTTAGAGTTGGTGAACGTACTACTAACCCGTGATGGTGTTATTAATCCAGCGGATGCAAACATAACACCAAACATAAGTGAAGGAGACTTAGTTTCTGCTTGGTCAGGTAATCACGGTGTCCACAATACTCTTGTTGGTGGTCAGAGCGATGTAACAGTGGCAGTGGAGACAGGTATACCAGTATTTAATACAGCGGTAAGGTTACTGGGTACACAAGTCGCAACAGACCTACAACACTTTGATGCACCTGCAAACGGTGAGCTTAGGTTCTTGGGTACGTCGCAAACTGACTACTCAGTTAGCTGGGACTTCCTTGTAGATGGTTCACACGGTGGAGAGTATCGACTGGAACTACATCGTAACAGAGGTGGTGTACATACAGTTATATACACACAAACTCATTATATATACAGTCTACAAGGTAGTAGAGACGTTGCGCACTTTTCAGGCGCACGTCACGCACGTATATTACAAGGTGATATAATTTACTGGAAGGTAGCTAACGTAATAAATACTTACAACTGTACAGTAGAGGCCGGTTCTAGTTGGGCAATTGAAAACAGGTAAGACGAGGTAATATGGATAAAACACAACTAACCCGCAAGGAGATGTTGGATGCGATATCAGACGAAGACTTAGACGCACTATTAAGAGCGCGTAGTTCAGAGTTATCCAAGTTATCCGAACCTTTACAGGAGCTAGATGACGACGATGATGGCCAATTCGACGACGCAGAGTTTACACGTATATGTGAGGACCGCACACGGTTCTTACGTTTGTCTGATGTTGAGCAAGTAACGGCTCAACGTTGGGCAGATGTAGAAGCACTACGTGAACACTACGCACTGTTCGAAGATTTCTTATACGACTGTATGACTGAACTAATGGGATTCCAATGTTCAGAGTTACAGATAGATATAGGAAGATTCCTACAGTCAGACGTCAAGTACGGGATGATTCAGGCACAACGTTCTCAAGCAAAATCAACAATCGTGGCTATGTTCGCTGTATGGCAACTAATACATGATTGTAAGCATAGAGTTCTAATTGTATCAGCTGGTAGTGAAGTTGCTGCCGAGATTGCAAACTGGGTAATCCAGATAATTATGAACTGGGATATACTTGAGTGTATACGCCCTGACAGGCAACATGGCGATAGAGCTTCATCCAAAGCATTCGACATTAACTGGCAACTAAAAGGGCCGGAGAAATCGCCCTCAGTGGCTTGTATCGGCATAACTGCAAACATGCAGGGTCGTCGTGCAGATTTACTAATACCCGATGATATCGAATCATCAAAGAATGGTACGACTGAAATACAGCGTGCTGCCCTCGAACATCTGTCAAAGGATTTTACATCTATATGTCAGAAAGGTCGTATCATGTATCTTGGTACGCCTCAGACTGTGGATAGTATTTATAAGAACCTACCTGACCGTGGTTACACGATTAGAGTATGGACTGGCCGATATCCAACAGAGGATGAAGCTAAAACTTACGGAGAGACACTAGCACCGTACTTACTAGGAAAGATGGACAATGACCCTACTTTACGAGTTGGTGGCGGTCTGGATGGCTCACGGGGCAAACCTACTGACCCTGTACTCTTAGGAGAAGAAGCTCTATGTAAGAAAGAGTTAGACCAAGGCCCAGCATATTTCAACCTACAGCACATGCTGAACACTGAATTATCTGATGCCCTGAGACACCCACTTAAAACCAAGAACCTTATCGTGATGAATTTCCCTCTCGATAAATCATCTGGTGAAATTACATGGATGCCAAGCCCAGAGAATCAAATAGTAGTAACTGGCTTTAAGACCAAACCTCGCCTCTATAGGCCATTCACAGTGTCCAAACAAGTATATGAATACGAAGGTAAGCATATGTACGTGGATACCGCTGGTGGTGGTAAGAATGGCGATGAAACGGTAGCAGCCGTGACGTACTTCCTACATGGTTACGTATTCCTAGCCGAGATATTAAAACTCGCTGGTGGATATGGTGACACACAGTATGAAGCACTATCACGATTAGCATTAAAGCATGGTGTTAACTCAATTGATGTTGAGAAGAACTTCGGCTTCGGAGCATTCGCTCACGCATGGCGACCAATCCTACAGCGCGAGTACAAATCGGCTGGTATGGAAATGTGTCCACGTGTAGAAGACGTATGGGAATCTGGACAGAAAGAGTTACGTATAATTGATGTATTAGAGCCAATCATGGCTAGGCACAAGTTAATCGTACATGAAGACATAATTCAGTATGACTTAGACAGTGTTAAGAAATATCCAATTGACCAACAAGAAACATACAAGTTCTTCCACCAAGTAGCTAAGATAAGCCGCGAACGAGGTTCACTGATACATGATGACAGCATTGATGCTGTAGCAGGTAGTGTACGTCGCTGGGTAGATAGGATATCCGTAGATGAAAAAGTCCGTATGGACCAGAAAGACACAGACGAGAACCTAGACTTCTTTGCCGAATGGGGCGCAGACATAGGCTTTCAATCAAACCAGTTAGGTAACATGTCAAATAGACTGTCCAACCAAAATAAGAGAAAGAGATAATGAATAAAACAGTACGCTTAGATATACGTGATTTACCGCGTGACCCTGACCATTGTCAAGGCCAACTACGAACCGAGCTAATCAAAATGGCTAATTACGTTCGTAAGTTTCCAAAGAAGGCTGACCCATTAGTTGATGTACTTGAGTTCGTAATGAACCACATCAACAAAAACATCGCTATTGAAGCAGGTATTGAAGACGCGATTGAAGATAAAGAACTTAGTGTAGCGGAACAACTGGAAGCATTAGCCGAAGGTATCCCCAAGTTAAGCAAGAAGTCTGACGTAGTAGAACAAGCAGCTAAGGTTGGTTTAGAGTTAGACGTAGAAAGTACACGTGATGAATTAAACGCATCATTAGAAGCAAAATACATCGAATTAATCAAAATACAGGAAGGTAAGTAATCATGGCAAACACACTAGGTATCACAGAAGTAACAGTACTACAATTACCAAACGCACTTAACGCAGTTAACTTACGTGCAGCACGACCAGATGCAATGAGCCAAGGTGGTCCACTTGTCGTTCGAGTAACTGACCATGCAGACAATGATGCTGCTGAGACTGGTACAGATACAGACAAGATGGCTATCTTTGTATCTAGCCAATTTGGTCAGCCTTGGAAGAAGGACACAGGTCTAGTACATAAGGTACACAGTTCAGTCGCAGGTTCTAATGCGTCTGTACCAGTAGCTTGTGCAACCGACGCAACAGTAATCTTTCCAGACTACGATTACTCAACGTTCTAATAAGATAAGGCACTTTAGCAATAGAGTGCCTATCACTAACTAGAAGAATAACATGACACCAGAACAATTTGCAGCATATATAGCACCAAGTGAAATAGTACAACCAAACAACCCACGTTTCGAGAGAGAGATGTTAATCAAGTATGGTAAGAACATTGTACCTAAGACATACAGTAAGGAAGTTAAAGATAAACGTGAAGCAACCAGAATGGCACGCGGCCACGGTAAGCTAGTTAATCAAGTAAACAACTTAGTGTTCGGTAAAGTACTAACTGCTGATTGTAATGATGTTATTAAAGGTGTTATCCGGTCAATGGAGACTGCATCCACACACAACGGCTCTAAGGTACTCAGTTCGGTTATAGTTCATATGCTGAATGCGTATCCAATATTACATTCAAAGCTCTTAGAGTGGGACTACGCTTACTCTACCTCACAAGCTAAGGTTTATATGCAAGCTCTGGACTCATGTGTACTATTCCTTGGTCGTATGGACCTTGAAGATGTGGATACTGACGATGGTTGGGATGATGTTGAGGACTGGGATGATGAAACCTTAGCTCATATGGACTAAAGTACCCTAAATAAACTCTATATAAATCAACTACATAAAAAGCTCCCTATAATATAGGAGTGTGTGTATCCTTACGGTACAAAAACATAAAGTAGTCCTAAAGACGTACGTTAGATGCACTCAACTGTGGTGAACATTGACAACTATCAATGATGCTATCAACTAATCATCAATTCACTATTTTGTAAAATCAAATTATTATACGAGGTGGTACTCCGTCATGGTGTCGTTTAGGAGATTCCCCCTTCGGGGTCTTTTTAAAAGCATAGGCTCACTTCGTTCGCGTTTTTGTCTTATTTGTGTAAGTTGTGAACATCATATATAGCTTACATACAGTACACGTGGGTAAGCGGGGAGATATGTCTCTTTTGCATCCACATGTACATCAATCAATTCATCAATCAACTCACATCATAGGTATACATCATGGCTTACATCAACATCGACAACATCACTCCTTCTACTCCTGTTACATTCAATCAGTACTATACATTGCTATGTAATGCTGACTGGTTCTACAGCTTTAGTGATTCATCCAGTGCCTATTGGTTAGGTACGAGTCGTGAAGGCATACTTAACGGTATAGCATCACGTACTGATTTCGCAGCGTATATGTTCTCACACTTTTGTGGGTTACGTAGCGATGCGATTGATTGCTTACCAACTACACAGCTTACTCTTGTTGAACTCAAGGCTAAGTGGGATGCAATGGCTGTTGTATCACCAACACTATCTAGTAAGCAACCTGCTCATGATGTTGAGCATTATGAGTCTATCAAGGTTGTTGTTGGTAGTAAGGTTCGTTACAATGGCGTACCAATGTTTGTAGGTGCTGAGTTTACTGTTGAGTCTATCAATGGTACTGAGGCTGTCATAACAGTTCCGTACACAACATCAAGTCGTAACAGTAACGCACACACCGTCACAAAGCGGTACACAGCGTTAGTATCTTCATTAACTTTAGTTCAAGGAGTATAGTATGAAAGTTGTTAGAACGTGCCCGTATTTGGGCACAGTAAATAGTATGGAGATAGCTGTAACAAACATGGCTATCACCGAGTGGTATCTAAGTGGTACTGATATACATCATCACTTTCCTCACCTAACAGAAGGTGAGTGTGAGTTTATTAGGTCAGGTGACCGCCAAGTAGCGGATGGTGAGGCAATGTATGAGTAAGTTTCTAATGAATGGTGTTATAATGACACCACTACAACAAATGTTCGTAACACGTTGTTACGCAGCTAATATGGTCAACACTGGTATCACTGACCAAACCAAAGAATACACTCAGCACTTAGTTGATATATGTTCTGAGTTAATCAGAGATGGTTTGATTGACTTCTCTATGTCATGTGAAAAGGACAGCTTCTTCGCCAACATGGACTTAGAATACATGGATGATGCTGCTTGTGAAGATGCTTATATTGATAGTGTCTTAACAATCAAGGAGTTCTTAGCAGTACGCGCCTTTGACCATCAAGCAGCAGATGGACAGGCAATGTATGACTTGTCCATTAACGAGTCACCAAATGATGTGTGGGCTGAGGAAATGGAGCAAGATGCTCTACTCAACCAGTACTGCCACGAACAACAAGAACCGGACAGTGTACGTGCTGTCTGTCGTCCATTCAATGTAGGGTATAAGTCATGAAGAGTTTAATCAAGTGGTTAGTTAAGTGTTATAATGATTCAGCAGTTGGTACTGTTGAGGGTTATAACTCAATAACCGAACGTAATACAGACCTGTAACAATTGCACTGTTTAAGGGTCGTGACTTCTAAGCAGTCGCGGCTCTCGCCTTACATAATTTAATGATTTCTAAGGGCATCAAGCCCAACAACAACGGATACAATCAAATGACTACTTTATCTTCTACAATCTCTAATGCTTTAAACACACAGTCTTCAATTAACCTAGAGGTTGCTAGACAACTTGAAATCGCACGTGAAGCTATTGGTACTTACCAAGCTGCACAAACTTTAACTAACCGTTTAATATCATTAGTGCCACGTTTGGTACTAGAGAAGGATGTGAAGGTAACATTCAAAGACAACCGTGAAGAGATGGTCACTGTTGAGAAAGACCTTAACGATGTAATGTGGCTTATCACGTTACAATCAACCTTACAATCCGGTTATACCAACGCAACTGGTTTAACCTCACTCTTTCAAGCTTGGGCCAAGACCGAGATGAAAGCAGAATGGACGTATGCAGCAGTTAACCCAATTGCTAAACGTTTCATCAAAGAGCTTATTAACTTGAGTGTTATTAAGTCTACCAAGTCTGCTATGGAGCATGACGGACGTTTCAGCCAAATACACAAATTGACTGATATGCAATCTCTTGAAGTTAATGAAGTTGTTGATGAACTTCGTGCCAAGATTCCAATGAAGTGTAAGCCGTTAACAAATAAACCAACTGATTGGTCTGATGCTAATACGGGTGTTGGTGACAACGCTGGCTTACGTTTAATAACTGGTGGACAACAGTCTACTATAGCACCAGCTGTATTATCAGCTGTTAACAAGTTACAGGCTGTTGAGTTTGTTATATCACCTGCCATGTTGGTAGCATCACGTTTGATGTTAGACAACATAGCCGAGTATGATGTAACTACCGAGGATAAGCGCGTTATGGAAGAGATGCGTAAATGCACACGTGCAGGTATGTTCTTCCCAATTACAATGGACAAGCGTGGCAGAATGTATTACCGAGGTGGTGTGTTATCTCCACAAGGTTCTGACTTCTGTAAAGCTGCTTTCCAATTCGCTGAGTTCAAAGTACTTGGTGAAGATGGTTTCAAAGCAATTTGTGTCCACACTGCAAATGTATGTGGTATGGATAAGATATCATTAAATGACCGCATCGAGTGGGTCAACAACCAAGACTTCGGAATGATTAATGACTTCGAAGATGTAATCCAACACTTTCCGAAAGCGGACACCTTTCAAGCTACTGTAGCAATACTAGAAATCAAGCGCATCCTCGCGTTAGATATAGACCCAGCTACAGCAACTTCAAACTTAGTGTGTCACCAAGATGGTACGTGTAACGGTTTACAACACATGGCCGCAATTACTGGTTCACGTGTTACAGCTGAGTCTGTTAACTGTACTGCTTCAACATGGGCTGACTTACCACAGGATATCTATGGTATCATCTCAAAGGATGCAGCTGATAACAGCACAGCCGAAGTACATGCTTTAATAGCAAAGTATGGTCGTGACATGGCTAAAAACCCTGTAATGATAGTCGGATATGGGGCAGGTAAAACAACTGTTCAACGCAACACAGCTAAGTTTCTAATCAAGCATGGTGAGTCTACCGAGTTTGCAGATGAAATTGGTGAGATGTATATGCAAGCTCTTGAAAGTAAGGCCGCAGCAGTGAAATCGTTCACTAGCGCGATAACAAGCCGTATGGAAGAGAGTATGCTAGAAGGTTTAACATCAGTCCAATGGGTATCAGCAGATGGGTTTGTTTGTGATATTGAATACACAGACATTGAAGAACATCGTGTACGTGCCGGTAACTTTAACTGCATAAAGCCACACACAGACGTCAAGCTTGATGAAATCAAGACACGTGGTGCAATGGCTCCAAACCTAATACATAGTGTTGATTCAACTCACCTACGTATGGTAGTTAACGCTTGTGACCACAGTCTTGTAACAGTACATGATTCAGTTGGTTCACATCCAAGTACTTACTTCGCAACTGCACAGGTTATTCGTGAACAGTTCGTTGCAGTACATGAGTATGATATAATGACTGAGTTCACCACAGCAATTGGTGCAGACCCAATCAACTTTATCAACAACCGTAGAGCAGATGGCTACAAAGCATCAGAAGCACTACAGTCTTCTTACATCTTTTCGTAAGACACATTCAGTAACCACACATCATCCGGTGTGTGGTAATCAATTATATCGAGTATATTATGAAAGCAACCAAGCAGAGTATACAACATTTCGAAGCGTTCACACCAACCAAGCAAGTAGAATCAACGCCATCACGTACATCAGTAATAATAGGTACGTATGTAATAAACACGCTTTGTTTCGTGTTTGGTTTTATATTAATCAGAGTAATGTTCTATGTATAACAATCAGCATGAGAACGTTGGTGAAACAGCATCACGCTACTTCATAAATACATTATGGGTAGTGTACATTATCGTAGTAATAGCAATAACAATTACATGGGCATAAGCCTCAATTCATTTATATATCGAGTACCATTATGAAAAACGTCACAGCAGCAGTATCAGTTAAAGCACCAGTAATGCAAGCATCTTTCGAAGAGACACACCACAGAGAATGTGATGGTGTTTCTAAAACAATCAAAGATAACTGGCGCACACGCGCTAATGCAAAGCCAGTCACAGTAGTACGGAGTGTACGTCATGCCGTGTAATGACAATTTGTATACACAAGCAGCTGTTACATGTATATGGGTAACAGCTGTTACATGTATATGGTTAATAGCAGTAGTATTAACAGTAACAGTAGTGTCGTACATGAGTTAACATAGGTGACCCATGCAATTAATTAAAACAAAGGCAGGTTGGAAGGTGAAGTTAGAGGACTTCCCAACACCTGCACAAGTGGATACTTTAAACAGTAAACGCATAGGCTATTATTGGTTAGACACAGAACGTGGTTACAAACGGTTGCTAGTGACAACCAATCCACACGGACCAATATGGCAACAATGTACAATGGAAGCACCTATTAAAGAGTGGTTCAAGATGTAATAGGTTTAACCGCAAGCATTTCCCTGAGTGCTTGTCATTAAACCAACGGCAATAATGCCACAACCCTAACCAGAGTAATTATTAAATGAATTTATCAGACTTAGCAGTATTCGCAGCAAAGCCAGCATCTCGCAAGAGCGCAACACCTTTGCACCTTTTAGACATTACTGCTGCACGTGCTGTAGTTAAAGTTAGTAATGGTGACAAGATTAAATCCGAAGTTACCCAAGGACTTAAACTGTCTTTTGGTCGTCGTTCAGTATCACTTGATGCTGTACAAACAGGCGCAGCTAAATTAGTTATCTGTAATGAGCAAGTTGGTGAAGTCACTGAGTTGTTATTAGCCGAAGTAAACAAAGGTACATTTGATGCCGCTATCGTAGCAACACAGGCAGAAATGCTTGCTGCTTTAGATAAGCCTGCACCGTCTGTACCAGCTGATTCAGCGACGGTCGAAGTACCTGATGAAGCAGTAGGTAATACAAGCGTACCATCAGTAGATGGTTTAGACCTTTCATCTATTTAAGGAATAGATATGCACCAGTTAAAGCAAGCCGGTAAAGTAATCTTTGAATCGGCAAAGAAGATTGATGTTATCTTTGAACATCAGAAATATGCTCGTTATGAGCGTGTTACATACGTTAAGGTGTAACACTTTTCGCGGGTGCAGTAAAATGCACCACCTCCCATAGCCTGTAGCTCGTTAAACGAGGGCTACCTAGCAACTGAGGATAAGGTCATGTGACAGAGTTACGGCAGAACCTGCTGACGTCGGTAACAGGATTATAGAACCTAACAAGACCCTCTTAATTGAGGGCGCAAGCAAAAGGGCTGTACGTCCCACACCTCTGAAAACAATTGGGCGACAAAGCAAAAATACCGTGGAAGGTTTATTCCCGTCACTGATAAGACGTTAAAATGCGCCAGCATATGAGTTTGCCGTTAGAGCGCCAACGTTAAACCACCTAATTCATTGGAGTGTTATCATGGATAGCATATTAAATAGCACCACTTGGCAAGCCCTTGTGGAAAGTACTAAATCAACCTCAACCCAGACTAAGTGTATTACTGAGAAAGACCTTATAGCCATTATGATTGCTAATGAGGAACTACAAAGAGTACACAATACTCTGGACACACTCAGGAATATATTATCATGTTCGGAAGAGAACAACCTAGCGTAATCACAGAAGAAGAAGTCGGTGACTTCATAGCGGAGTTAAACAACCAGCAGCAACCATTGGAGGAAATACTTCATGACTTACATGAACAAGGACCAGTGGTTATTGGACGCAAAGCGGCTACCACTCGGTCATAGTACCAGAGTTGATTGTCCCAAGTGTGGCGGTGGAACAAACACACGCGCCATGAAGATTAGTCATGACTTAAAAGCATATTCAGGTTTCTGTTTTGCTTGTGATAACCAACCATTCGAGATGAAAGGTAAACAAACACTTGAGTCAATAGCAGAATTAAAGAGGTTAAACCATGAGTCATTACAGCATGGAACGGGAGAAGCACTCATTCTTCCAGAAGATTTCACGAGAGATATCCCTTTGGAGGGTAGACTCTGGCTTTACTCAAATGGCATCACCAACAAACTCCGTGAGAGATATGGTATTGGATATTCAGCGCGTTTGCACAGGGTTGTATTACCTGTCTACAATGAAGCGGGTACACTTATCTGGTATCAATGTCGAGCATTACGGGAAGGGCAGACCCCAAAGTATTTACAACCTAGTCGGGATAAGACAGGTATATACTTCGCATCCCAACATATCAAGCATACAGGAGTTAGAACGTCAGTTACAGTCGTTGAAGATATCATGTCAGCGATTCGAGTTGGGGAGTCTGACTTACCAAACACCTGCACAATTTCCTTACTCGGAACTAAAGCAGATACAAGACAAGTTATCACATTGTCAGACTTTAGCGTATGCACTCTATGGTATGACAATGACAAAGCGGGGATACGAGGCAGCCAAACCATTAGAACGGCTGTATCAATGCTTACAGAAACTCGCAACATACGCACAGAGCTTGACCCCAAAGCTTACTCTAATCAACAAATAAGGGCAACATTATGCCAGAAGAAATAGCACCACATGAAGGTCGTGAGCTTGAGCTTGTTCTTAACGGAACAAAGCCGCTTGGGAGCTTCCCAGTAACACACAGTGACGCCCCGAAGGTATTACGTAGTGTTGGTATGTATTCATTCTTACGTCATGGTAACGTGTACTTTGCGTTGACGCAGGAGCCTATTAATTGCTATCAGTTCTTAGAATCTAATAATGCTAAGATAATAGTTAAATCACAACCAGAACACAATCGTTTGATGGGACGTCTATTTGGTTACACAGAAGACCAGATTGATGTATTCATCGAGAACAAACTAGATTGTGATTGTCGTGACTGCAAAGGCGGTTTCTAATGGACATAACACCAATCGTCATGTCGTTTATATTTATAGCAACTATGTACCTAATCTTTAAAGGAGACGACGACTCATGGCCTCGATAGATATAGCCCTGTTACGTGTAATCAAATACCGTGACCAGTACGATAAAGTATCGCGCTTTATACCAAAAGACGCACTTAACAAGCGTACGTTGTTAGTGGCTAAGGACATTGGCCGCTATTTTGAAGACCATGCAGAAGAAGCTAGTATTAACTTCGACTCCTTCCGCTCACTATTCTTCACGTCGTATCACCGAAAGTTGTCAGACGACGACACTCAGTTTTATAACAGAGTCTTAGTAAATATGGTAGAGGATGTACCAGATAGTATTAAGAGTAACATAGTAAACCAACTATTAGAGCTAGAGTTTGTGACAGATGTTGCTAACTTTATTGAAGAGTTCCATGCAGGTGAAGAGATTGACATAGTACAGGAAATCACCTTTAAACTTAAAGTACTTAACGAGCAGTTAACACGTGGCAGTGCTTACGAGTATGCAGATATGGACGATTGTGATGCAGAGGTAGACGACAACGTTGGACTACGTTGGTGCTTACCAGAACTTAACGAACGATACAGACGACTACAAGGTGGTGACCAAACCATTGTATGTGCAAGGCCGGGACTAGGTAAGACCACGTTCCTTACATGTAACAACGTAGCAATGGCTCAAGATATGAAAGACACTGATATTATAGTGTGGTTCAACAACGAGTCCAAACGTCAACGTATCATGAAACGTCAGATGCAGTCAGCACTTCAAGCAACTGTAGCTGAGTTATCCAAGAAACAAACAGCAGGTACATTACAAGATGAATACCTAGCAGTTATGGGACGCAAAGATAGACTACGTGTATATGATATACATGGTAAGAATAACTTGTTCCTAGCTGACATACTTGAATCCATACGCGAAGAAGGTTTAACCGTTGGTGCTATCATCATTGATATGCTCGACAATGTTAAGTTCCCGACCCGTCGTGAGTTACGTGAGGACCAACGTCTTGAAGAGATGTATAAATGGTTCCGTGAACTAGGTGTAGAGTACGACTGTCCGACATTCCCGACAAGCCAAGTATCTAATGAGGGAGCAGGTTTACTGTACCCATTAGAACATATGCTCAAGGATTCGAAGACAGGTAAACAGGGTGCTTGTGACAACATCTTAATGATTGGTCATGATGGTGATGAATTGAATCCCAATAGCCGTGGCATTAGTATGCCTAAGAAGAAATCATTACGAGCCGGTAAACTAGACATTATGGAAACCTTCATAATGGATGCAGATAGGGCGATTTACAAATGAGTAAAGCATTAGAAACACAGGTTGGTGGTACACATTACACTGACCTTAAAATCCAACCATTCGAATTGACCTTTGCTAACTTCGGTTACAAGGGTCTTAAAGCAGCGGTCTATACTAAGATAAATAAGTATATGACACGTAGTAAAGACAACGAGGTACAGCAGTTGCAGAAAGCAGCACACTGTCTTGCCATACTGATTGAGAAAGCGCAGGAAGCGGAAGATGCTCTTGATAAAGACAGGAACAGGAACATCGACCTCACAATGCAGACACGCTAATGAGTCTTACAATCGAACTACTACTACAGCAGTTAGAAGCCAGTAACATTAAGCTACCTGCACTGCTAAAGCTTTTAGACGACCTTGGTGTTAATTACATCATTGCAGGTGGCCATCCACGTGACCTATTCTTTGGTAAAGAATCACGTGATGTTGACATATTTGTGGATGATTTAGACCGCATCACGAACCAATTGGACATGATGGGTATTGATAATCATTGGTTCGAATCCTACCTTTCAGAAGATGACGTTACACCTATCAACCGGATAAACGGTGTAACCAAGTTAGCTAATGATATCGACCTTATTGGTATGTCAGAACAAGCAACAAGTCCACGCGACCAAGTCATTAACTATTTTGATTACAACTTTAATCAATTTATCATGATAAACGAGTCACCTACATTTATTGGAGACAATTTTGGGACATTAACTAGAACTAGTAATGAACCGTTAACAGAACAACGTGCAGCCCATATAACAGGCAAAGCACTATTGGAGAAGTGGAAGTGTCCAGACTAAGAAAGCTATTTACCAACGACGAGGTACTGGCAGCTATTGATAGTACTAAGACAGATAAGGCAGCAGCAGCAGTTATATCTGAACTTGGTCGTGGTGATATATCAAAACAGTTGATGCGCTATTGGCGACGTCAACTACGTGAAGTAACAAAGCGGGATGGTACACCCTATCAAGGGACAACTGTACTGGACCGTAAGATTAGAAATGACGTTGTATTACGTACTCCGGCAAAGACGGATGATGATAGAGACGAGGTGGTTAAGGTTAACAATAGACGCATTCTATGTATACCCGACCAACACGCACCGTATCACCACCCTGACGCTTTAGACTTCTTGGCAGCAGTAGCAGCTAAGATTAAGCCAACACGTGTTATCAACCTTGGTGACGAGACTGATGGACATGCTTTGTCTATGCACGACTCTGACCCCAGCTTAGATAGTGCTGGTGTTGAGTTATCTAAAGCACGTACATGGTTACAGGCACTTGAGCGAATGTTTCCGGTGATGGATATCTGTCACAGTAACCACGGTAGCTTAATCTACCGTAGAGCTTTCAAGTCCGGTATACCTACCGAGTACATCAAGTCATATCGTGAAATCCTTTTCCCTGATGGGCAAGGGCTAGGTTGGGAATGGAAGGGTAGGCATGTTGTCACGTTACCCAACGGTGAGAAGTGCATCTTCCAGCATCAATCAGCAGGCGATACATTGAATAACGCAGCACATGAACGTTGTAGTATTGTAGAAGGCCATGAGCATGGTAAATTCGAGATACAGTACCGTTCATCAACTACTGCCTTATATTGGTCAATGATATCAGGATGCTTGATAGACCCCAAAGCCTTGGCCTTTGCCTACGGTCGGTTGTTTCCGAAGAAGCCACTACTAGGTTGTTCAGTCATACTAGATTCGATACCACGGTTAATACCAATGGAATTGAATACTGTTGGCAGATGGACAGGTAAGTTGAATGGCTTCTAGTGAATTAACCATGACACCCGATGGACTCACCGTATCACGCAATGGCATCACAATATCGAAGCCTGAGTGTATGGACGAGAACCACTGGTTCAAGTACGTAGCACCCAGAGTGGGTAAGCTGTACTCAAGTAAAGGTGACCATGTATTCGGTGCAGACGAATTACAACCAACTCACGGTGTTGAAGAACGCGGTGAAGGTTGTGATGGAGGCGCGTGCGCTATATAATTTTAATACGTCTTCTATGAGGGCGTATAATAAATTACATAGGAGAAGTACCATGAACCCAATAGCATCATTTTTTTCAGCCATTGTGTCACCCATAACGGGTTTCCTTGGTAAGAGAAACGACAACAAAACAAGGCTCCGTACCCAACAAACACAACGTATCATGAATGCAGAAGATAAGAACGGTGAATTAGAAACCATTCTGTCGGAAGGTATGCGATACAGTTGGAAAGACGAGTACTGGACATTCATTTTATCAATAGCCTTAATAGGCTGTTTCATACCACCAATGGCCCCACACATAGCAAACGGTTTCATAGTATTAGCGACTATGCCGGACTTCTACCAATATTGGTTAGGTGTGAGTGTATTAACATCATTTGGATTAAGGATTAAGAAGTAGCATGAAGATATTTACGTTTGACTTAGAGACGGAGAATTACCGTTACAACAAAAGATTAGCTGGACCCTTCGACAAGCGTAACTACGTAGTGCAACTTGGATACAAATTCAATAACGGACCATGTATTGAACGTTATTGGGGAGAGTACCACAGAGACATAGTGTTACCTATTGATATCATTAACAGCCTTGAGAAAGGTGATGTAATAAATGGGTTCAATATTAAGTTCGATTTACTATGGGTATGGCGTGAGCCTGCTTTAGTAGCAGCATTTAAACGTGGTGTCACCATATATTGTGGACAATACGCAGAGTTCTTGCTTGGCGGCATGGCTCAAGACGTACAGATGTGTTCAATGAACAACACCGCTGAACAGTATGGTGGTGGTTGTAAGATAGATGCAGTTAAGGAAATGTGGGAGAACGGTGCTTTAACTAGTGAGATTCCACGTGGTCTATTGACTGAGTATCTAATCGGTGATGGTGCTGAGATAGTTGGTGATGTGCAAAACACATGGCTAATAATGTTAGGCCAAATCAAACGTATGCGTGAAGATTGTCCACCAGAGTTCCGTAAGATGTTAGCCTTTCGTTTCGACGGGTTACTAGCTACGACGGAGATGGAATACAATGGCATGTATATCAACCAACAAGTTGCAGAAGATGAACGCACTAAGTTGGTCCAAGTTGTTGCTGATAGTTCAGCGGCACTTGATAACTTCATACCACTACTACCACCCGAGCTAGAATTTAGCTGGGGCAGTACACAAAAGAAATCATGTCTAATCTTCGGTGGCTCAGTGAGCTACGGTAAGTGGACATTAACTCCCGACGAAAATGGTAATACTGTATATGTGCAGAAAGATGAAGCACAACCAATATTCAACATATTCGGAGTAACAAACCCAATCGCACCATCAGATTGTATCTTGGCCGGTACTATATATATTGTAGAAGTATCAGAGTCATGTAATGGATTCGAACATAATGGTAAGTTCTATATTACACAAGAGATATACAAGTCTGGTAAAAACAAAGGTCTAGGGAAATTTAAGAATGTCAAAGTCAACGACTGTACCAAGCCGAAAGGTAGTATTAAGCCTCATATCTTTACTTTTGATGGTTACACTAAGCCTAACCCAAAGTGGGTGGGCAAGTCCACCGACGCAAAAGGTGGCCCTCTCTACTCAACTGACGCGGAGACAATATCACAACTCGCAAAACGAGGCGTCCCGTTTACTGACGCGCTTACTCAGTACACAAAAAGTGCTAAAGACCTAAGTACATACTACTGGGTTGAAGATAATAAAGGTGCACGTAAGGGTATGTTAACGTTGCTTGGTGAAGATTCAATCATACACCACCAGCTTAACCACACCAGTACGGTCACTGCTCGAATGAGTAGTAGCAATCCCAACTTACAGAACATACCACGTGGTGATACATCTAATGTAAAGAAGATGTTTACATCACGATTCGGTGAAGAAGGTAAGCTTGCTGAGATTGATTACTCTCAACTTGAGGTTGTGATACAAGGTATGCTTACGGGCGACCCACAACTATGTGAAGATTTAAGAAACCGTGTAGACTTTCATTGTAAACGTCTATCCAAGAAACTAGACGAGCCATATGAGTATGTGCTTCGTAAATGTAAGGTAGAACATGATGCAACATATATGGCAGGTAGGACAGGAGCAAAGGAGTTTAGCTTTCAACGTGCCTATGGCGCAGGAGTACCAGCTATTGTTGAATCTACAGGAATGTCAAAGAATGATGTTGAGTTACTCATTCAAGCAGAGGAAACTCTCTATCCGACAGTCAAAACGTTTGACGAGTTACTCGCAGTCCATATCAATGATAATGCAAGACGTACTGACCAAAAACTGTTCCATAACGGAATTGCGTTTACTCAGAAAATGTCTACTTGGAATAGTCCTACTGGTACTATATACAAGTGGAAAGAATCAATCACCCCAGATTTCTTGCATAAGAAAGGTAAGTACACAGGTTTCTCACCTACTGAAAGAAAGAACTACCCAATGCAGGGAGAAGGCGGCTTTGTGATGCAGACCATGTTAGGTCTTGTATGGAGATACTTTGTAGCCAACGATGGTTTCGATGGATTAGTATTATTAATAAACACAGTACATGACTGTTTGTTACTAGACGGTAAGAACGACGAGTTACTAGCACCTGTACGCAAAGCAGTACACGCTATACTTGAGACAGTACCAGAAGTATTCAATGCAGCATACCCAAATTTAAACGTAACAGTACCATTCCCAGCAGAGACTGAGGTTGGTTCTGATTTATTCACTATGACAGTACAACATTAGGAACAAAGTAATGGAAGAAGAAATTAAAGTACCAGTATTAGATTTCGCTGCAATATCAGCAGCAGCCGTAGAATCAGATAACACATCAGTTGATTCCTCGGGTGATTTCAAACGCCCTGTACCAGTTGCAGGTGCTACACTTGGCCGTGTACGAGAGTATCTTGAGCTAGGTAAATTTAACCCAGATGCAACAGGTATTGCTAAAGGTTACAGTGCGTCACAGAAGGGCTACTTAGTTATTGAGCTACTTCATAAGCGTCACATGTACGAAATGGGAGATAAGCTTGTACCACATGAAGTTAAGATTTACTTCAATAAGGGTATTAAAGCCACATCCAACTATAAGAAGTTATTCAAGCAACTTAATGCAGCTACAGGTGGTTCAGCTAAGACGTTCGTTGATTTACTCAACAAGCCATTCAAAGCACGTGTGACATTGAATGTTGTAGGGGCTGGCACACCAGCAGAAAAGACTTATGCTAACCTTGACAACTATGAAGCACCTTGTCGTGAAAATGATGATGGTGACATGGTTGATGTTAATGTTCCAGAGCTAGTCGGTAAGCAGCGTTTATTCCTTTGGGAAAACAAAACTGTTTCTGACGACATGATTCGTGCTATGTGGGCATCTATCCAAAACGATGGTACATACACCAAGAATGCTGGTAAAGATAATGAGACTACAGAGTCACTTAACTTTGACCAAATGCGTATCATGGAGAACACACAGTGGGAAGGTTCACACACACAGTCACTCTTCCATGTTGAAGATATTGACTTGGGTGATGCACCAGCAGTTCCACTTGACACCACAGAACGTGATGCAGAGGCTAACGATGGTATGCCAAGTATCACTGATGGTGAACCTAACTTTTAGTAATGATGGTGGTCTTCGGACCACCTTTAATTTGAGGGTAGTATGTTAGACGTAAAAGCAATAGCAGCACAAGTAGCAACAGGTGCGGAAGAAGTAATCATTAACAAAGTAGTACCTAACCGTGTCTTACAGTACGACGCTGATTTTGCGTGTTATGAATGTGCTTGGTTAGATAAAACAATTGGGGAGAATATTCAATCTCTCAAGAGCCATATTAGAGTCAAGAGACTTCTAGTTGGAGCCAAATTCGTCAACAACCATATCACAGTCGGTATGAAGGGTGGTCGCACACAGATGGCGACAGTTAAACCGTACCAAGAGAAACGGTCAGAAGGAAATTTAGAACGCAGAGAACGTGCGGGGATATTACGTAATTTCCTAGCAAGTTACAAAACAGATATAGTTAGTCCGGTAGTTAATATGCTACAAGAGGCTGATGATTCATTGACACAGATGCAAGAAGCTCGTATAGCTGAATTTGGTTTAGAAAGCTCAGTAATTATGTCAGGTGATAAAGATTTATGGATGGCAATGGGTTGGCACGCAGACCCCAAAGATGGACGTATGTACCTCGTAGACGGGTATGGTCACACAGAGTATAGAGATGTAGGCAATGTAACACCAAAGCTCGTAGGCGAAGGTACAAGCTGGTTTTGGCATCAAATGCTTATGGGTGATGGAGTCGATACGATAGCTGGATTACCTACTTTATCCGGTGCATTGATGAACCGGTATTTACCAACCAAGAAACTTAACCCTAAACGCAAACCTGCGCCATGTGGTGAGGCTAAAGCAGTTGCGATACTCGATGGTGTCACTAATGATATCGAAGCCGGTAAACGTGTACTAGAGGCTTATACAGCACTGTACTCATTTAATGCAAAAGAGATGATGGTTGAACAAGCATTCCTACTATGGATGCGTAGAACATCTGACGTTGCTGACTGTGTTATATTCTTGAACTCAGTAGGTATCAAGTGCCAATTTAGCCCAACACAAAAGAAAGCCTTAGCTAAGTTCAAAGAACTAGCTATTATTCAATTACAACAAAGTGACTTATGACCAACACAGTAGAAGATTTAGAACGATATAGAGGGGTAGGAGCAGCAGCACTACTCACTCTACTTATC
>Ga0209815_1000287_pt1 | contig 38944 bp, 32 predicted proteins | sample CoawatmetaG00DNA_FD_187507 | JGI IMG/M metagenome (GOLD analysis project Ga0209815, IMG submission 187507) | Marine microbial communities from the West Antarctic Peninsula - Coastal water metaG002-DNA (SPAdes) (version 2) | ecosystem: Environmental > Aquatic > Marine > Coastal ...
GAGTAGCATGGCTAACCGGGCTGTCAGGCTCGGGTAAATCAACCATCGCCAGCGCGGCAGAACAACTTCTCCATGAGCAGGGTTTTCGAACTTACATCTTAGATGGCGATAATGTACGACACGGCCTTTCAAAAGACCTAGGGTTTACAGTGGCAGACAGGATCGAAAATATTAGAAGAATAGCCGAGGTGGCTAAACTGATGGTGGACGCAGGCGTTATCGTACTCACGGCCTTTATTTCGCCATTTCGAGACGAGCGCGATATGGCAAAGAGCTTATTTGAGCCTGACGATTTTCTTGAAGTCTTTGTTGACACGCCCCTGGCGATTGCAGAAGAACGCGACCCTAAGGGTCTTTATAAAAAGGCGCGAAGTGGAAAACTACCCAACTTCACCGGTATCGACAGCGAGTATCAACCGCCTAAAAATCCCAGCCTAACGCTTGAGACGGAAGGCCAGACAGTCGCAGAATCGGCAAAAGTACTTGTCGAACTAATCTCAACACGGGCCCAGGATCATTAAGCCTCCCCAACAACAACCAAACCCTTAATAAGGACTTTTTATGTCACTCATTAGCACCTTAAAAGACCCGAGCTCTAGGACACGAAGCTTTGCAAAGGCTTTCACTTGGCGCATCACTGCGACCCTAACCACCGCTCTGATTGCTTATATCGTGACTGGGGAGGTCAAAACAGCTGTGATGATTGGTGGCATTGAGTTCATATTAAAATTCATGACCTATTATGGCCACGAGCGCGCTTGGAATTTGGTTCGCTGATCTCGAAAAAATGAATAGTTAGGCGAAAACGTGTTGCACAAAACGTAACCCTATCGCATCCCACGTCAAGCAACTTTGCCTTTTTATTTGCAAACCCTCACACAAATACTTTTATATCATGGAGTGAGATTACCAATCATGCTAGGTCGGTCTTGATCACCATCAGCTTTGTACATACGGAAGTTATCAATATTTTTACTATCTGTAAAATAAGATATTATTGAATTTCTTTTCACTAACGGCTCAAACAAATTGGGGATAATCACGCTTTCGTTTACTCTTGAAAAACCAGCAGCTTCTACGAGCTCTTCATTCAAGCCAGCACAATAAAAATCTATGTACTCAGATTTGGTTTCCCCCATTATTTCTTCCAAATGCTTGATGAAAGCACCAAAAACTAACTCCTCACCATAAAAATCAACAATTCTGATACACTTTGCTTCTCCACAAGAAACGATTCTTGTAACCATGATTGACAATATTTTACTTCCTTTGAAAACACCATATATTTGGTAATCGTATATCGGATGTTTAAAAAAACGTCTTTTGAAATACTCGTAATCCTTGCAAGGAATACTAGACCTATATTTATCAAAATTAAATTTAGATCTCAGTTCAGATATCGAAATTATTCTACATTCTAAAAACGATGTAACCGATTTCCTTACTATAATCTCTGGAAGCCCAGCCATGAACTGTGCAATTTTATAGTCACGTAAATGTCTATTTGCTATATAAAAATGTGTTAACGCTCCAGTGTGAAAACCAAGATAATTATAAATCTCCTCAGTTTTAGAATTAATACCGTTAGACATCAGGTTTTTAAAACCATAAGATTGAAGGTATCTTAATAGCTCGACACCCAGCATAATTGATTGTGCTTTAGTTGATACCTTCCACATAGTGGTCCAGACACTCGCATAATCATCATCTCTAGACTTTAAAAAACCTAAGATAGCATTGATTTTGTTATCAGAACTCCTCGATATAACAAAATTTAGTTTATTAGCATTCTTGTACTCTGATAAAAAAAAATGTTTGTTGATTGCTAATATGTGGTTCTTTTTCCATTCAAGATCTATAAATTTCATGATTTCATCCGAATCATCTAGATCAGCAAAAGCTATCGTATTAGTTTTTCTTTCCATTAAATTACGTCTCTCTCTTTAACTATCAAGACCTTCAATAGCGATTGGAATACTTTTAGGATTATAGTCTGAGAGTTTTAATTCCCAAGTGTCAGCACCGCTTTTTTCAGATGTTTGGCTGAACCCCAATTTTAAATAGTGATCTTTTACTATAATATTCCGCCCCGATGGAATGTATGAACCTATAATTTTTTTCGTTCCAGACATCTTGGCTTGTCTAACGATTTCCTTCAGAGCAGCCTCTTCAACGCGTCGTCCAAGAACTCTGCAACTCATGAGCCAGGTATCTATTTCCCAAAAATTTTCGTGCATCCTACAAATAACAACACCAATCATTCCGTTGTCACCAAAGACATCCGTAAGCCTTAATTCCTGAGTAAAATAAGCAGGATCAGATTCCATCGACTCAATTTGAGCCGCGCTGTGCCGTCGCGTTGTAAGATTAAACTGATTTGATTTGCTTATTAACTGCACTACCCGAGCCCTTCCTTGTGAATTAAATGGATTAATAGTTAGGACCATAACCAATGACACGAGATACGCCTCCATATCTGAAGATTTATTTAAAACTTCAGCTCGTAAGGCATTTTTTTTATAAAAATTAGGACGCTGACTATCTTCAGCTGAAAAAGTTGTAGCTTCAAAATAACCCGCAGCGAGAAGTGTTCGCGGATAAAAGGCAGGATCATCTGGAAGCTCAGGTACCTTAACATCTGGTAATTGGGATCTCACCTGCATTCGTTCTGCAGGATTATCATCAAGAAAAACCATACTCCCAAGGCCAAGCGATAAAGTGTCTGCTATAGCCTTAATATTAGTGGCTTTATCAGTCCAGTTAGCTTGAAATATTGCAATATGTTCCTCTCTTAAAAGCATATCTGGATGGTTTCTAAAGGGCAGTCGAGCTATAGAATCTTCATTCTTAGAGGAAACCGCAAGTACAATTCCCTGTGAATGTAGATTTAAGATTGTTCTTTGGAGGTCAAGATGAGCCTCTCCCGTAGCATTTCCATTACCAATTAATATGCCATCCAGACCATCGTCTCCGATGACTCCACCCCAAAGTGTATTATCGAGATCTAAAATTAAACACCTACTGCTCTTACCTAGTATTGATCCGAGAATACGACAAATATATTCAGCATAAATAGGGAGGTATGTTTGAGAAAAAGACAGCTTTGCAAGATTCCAGAGCTTGGGGTCATGCCAATTTTCATATCCAATTTTAGCCGCCAATCCATTCACATCTAAAATAGTAACCTGGTCACCAACTAATGAATTTAGCTGAATATTTATATTAGTAATAAACCAAGACAATGTTCCTGGAAGTCTTTCTTCATAACTACCTGTTATTTCATCGGGGAACTGAGCAATATTTTGCACAATGACGAGGGTTCCATGCTTTTCTTGCATAGATGATATGACTGATCTCACGTAGTTAATGCAAGTTTTTACTTGCTTTTCAGCTTCTATTAAATCGCCAGGACAGAGTGTTAAAGGCAGTCCGCGATGATCTATAGCAATTAACACCCCGTCTAGACTATGACTGTAAAAAACTGATTCTGACGAAAACGCTTCCTGTGCAACTTGATTGAATTCTGTTTCAATGACTTTAAGGGCTAAACCATACCTCAATGCTGTTGATATTATACTTGGTGGCATTAAACCAGTGGTAGCATTGCTAATTATTCCTAAGGTAAATGGGTGCAGTGGTGATTGACCTTCTTTTTCGTAGAGCAATTTAAACTTTTTATATAAACGTCCCAGTTGATTCGCATCAAGTGAAAATTTAGATAGTTGAGCTAAGCTATCTAAAGTGGATACCTCAGAAACAATTTGTCCAAAATCATCAGGTGGTGAAGGTAACCACCCTAAATTTTTATAGATGTCATTCATTGAAAAACTCTTTAGTAATTAATTGCGCGACGTCTTCTGGTGAGCTAATTTCTTGTTGTTGCGCTATTAATTCCAAATATCTAGGATCAAATATATCAAGCATTGCTGTTTTTGTGAATGTCGGACTTACCTCAATAGTTTTCAACCATTTGTACTCGGCTTTACAAACCGACAATAAGCTATTCAATGCGGCTTTAGCAATAACATAAGCAGCCATTCCCGTCGCAGGATTTTCCCCTTTTATGCCAACGGCGGCACTGGATATGCCAACGACAGTGCCAGATTTATTTTTCCGAAACAAATCTTTTATTAGGAGTGTAAGTAAAAAGTGAGGCCCAACTACATTAACTTGAAATTGGTTATGGAAATGGTCTGGTTGTAGAGAAGAAAATGGTATTAGATCCGGAGGGGGTGATGCCCCCAATACAACTCCACAAAGAGATCCTTTTTCACCCAAACTCTCTATAATCGTTTTAACCCCTTTCTCCAAGGAGCTCACACAACTCATATCAAGGCGCACTGAAATTCCACCAAACTCATCAGCAATATCCTTTGCCTTGTCCATATTTGTGTTATATCCAACAATTGGCTTTATATTAATGTTCGCTAAAGCACGACAGACTGCGGACCCTATACCACCAGAACCACCTGTGACAAGAACATATCTATATGGATTCATGGTCGCCATATTGCATTTACCTTTCCTCGACATAGAAGAATATCTTCTTTCAAAATTTGGCAGTCAAACTCTAGCGCCAATACTGCATCTGATTTACTGATAAGAACCGCCTTAAATGAGAGCTGATCATCGGGAAAAGATGGCCTAAGAAAATCCATCTGAATTCCTGTCAAAATTGCATGTTTGTCAGGTAATTGTTGACCTATTAAACGAGACATTTGGCTAGCTAAAAGTAACCCATAAATCAATGGCGCGTCAAAGCCTTTAGATTTTGCAAATGCACTATCCGTATGCAGAGGATTGTAATCGCCACTTAATTCTGCAAACTGTTTTATATTTTGGGAACTAAAAGATACTGGCCACTCTTTAACCATACCAAGATTATATTCTCCCCATAATCCAGATTCAGCCATCAGCTTGTTTCCTCAATATTAATGCTGCAAACTCTCCGACATTTTGGGCCTCAAATATTTCATCTGCGGAGAAAGACAGATCTAAAACCTTTTCAATGGAAATAACCAGTCTGATATGAGCTAAACTATCCCAGCCATCAATATCACTCGCAGTAATTTGTGGTGATAAAATTATCTCATCATCACTGAACACATCCCTAAAAATAGGAACTAATTGTTGTATTACATCTTCCATTAATATTGCTCCAGAAATAAAATTAAATTACTTACGGTAGCCCTTTTAATAATGCTTCTGTAGGGCCTGAGATAATTATAAAAAAGACTATTCATTTTAACAACTTGCTATTGACGCAGATGCTCCAGTAAATATTATAGCTTTTGTAAATTGGGAGGGGATAAATTCTCTTTACAAAATTGCTAGAATCCCAAAGATACTGAATTTACATCTAATAAGGAGTGTTCGCCATTTTCAAGATGCCTTTCCGAATTGAAAAGAGTTGCAATCATACCTAGGTAATTGGTGTTTTCGGGATGTCACATCAGCCACTGTAATGTCTCTAGGGTCCACCATAAATGAATAATCAATATTCATGGTATCAAGGATGGAAATCGTATCCGTATTAAACGATTGAGCGCCACCATAAGGATGGCAATAAGTTAGCAATCCAGGTTCTGCAAATTTTTTAAGCAGAGAGAAAGAGATCTCCAATTCTGTTAATTGTTTTGCTAAGTCAAGCTTGGACATGACTGGATGAGAATGTGTATGGGAGCCTATAACCATCCCACTACTATTCATTTCTAATAGTGAGTCAAAATCGACATAAAAATTCTTTGCATCAAAAAAATAATTAAGCTGTTGCGCGATATCGTCGATAATGCCAGCTCTAAACTCATAGGATATGAAATAGTTTAAAATTCTTTTAAATTCTGATACGCCGATATAGTTTTTTTGGCGAGTATACGTATCTTTTTTGAAAGACTCTTTTTTAGCATCAGGAATCATATCTTCAGATATAAAGCTGGATGCTAGATTCAATAACTCCACTCCGTCAAAACGACCGCAAAGTAAATGAATTCTGTGTACATCGAGTATTGTATTAGCGACGTATGGCATTGTAGGGACATAAAAAGTACCCCACAATCCTCGCTCAATTAGTTCTGGAAACACATATTCATAATGACAACTCATGGCATCATCAAATGTTAAAAGTATCTTTCCACTTTTTTTCGGTGCTTTCCCAAAATGTAAGAATTCCAGCCACTCTTCTCTTTCCACAAAGCCATATTCACTTTCAAAGAAGGTTAACTGATTGCGAAAGTTTTTGATGTCAAGAAAACGAAAATGTGGATGAGAAGGATCATATTTTCTAACATAGTGGTACATCACTGATTTCATTTATTTCTTCAGCTCCTCTAACAATTATAGATTTTATGAAATATTACATGCTGCGCAAAAGAATTTATAACAGCATATCTTGGTCTTCTGGCAGTTGCCCAGTATTTTTACTGCAATTCAAAATATCAAAAATATATGCGCTTCTTTGATTTAAAAGTATATGCTAGATAGTAATGGAATATTGGCTATCCAAAACCGCCAATGAGTATAGACCACGAAATAAATGCTTATTATGAATCAAAGAGCTTTCAATAGAATCTTCACTTAAAATAGATCTTACAAAATTTGAACTTTTGACAATCTCTGCAGCCTCCTGTGAAAATAAGTAGTCCTCACCATATGGAGTTCCTATACCGAGTTTACCTTTTCTCCATCTAATTTCAGACGGAATATTTTGAGGCATAGCTCTTCTTAACAAGACTTTATTAAAATTAAATGATCTTTTAAATTTTTCTGGCATATGTATGTACTTATATAGCCTTTTGTCTAAAAACGGTGACCTATTTTCAATGCTACTTGACATATTAAAACTATCACCGGTGCCAAGGTAATATGGTAACTGATACTCTGTAACCTCAAATAATTGCTTCTCAGCATAAGTTGTATAGTTATTTCGTTTCAACAGTTTTTCACTATATTCTCGGATTCCATTATTGATATCTGAAGAAGTAAAATAGCTCTGAAGATTACGGCAAAGTTCCGTATTAGAGCGTTCTCCGTCATTATTTTTTATCAAAGTTCTTAGCATTGCACCAAAAAACCTAATGGCCGTTTTATTCTTTGGAGAATACTGATTCAGCCAAAATAGATAGTTCTGTATACCCGCCAACAAATTACCTGTTTTAACCTGAGCTAAAGCCATAGATTGGTATGAGGGATAGCCACCTAAAATCTCATCACCCCCAACACCGTCAATTGCGACCCCAACGCCGCGCGCTCTCATTTCCATCGAGATCAAATATGTTGGAATTGACGACAACATATAATTTATGGGTATTTCTGAGGCTAGCGTCATCTCCGCGGTTAAATCTAAAAATGAACTTTTATCTAGCTGTCGTAATCGAATTTCATTAAGTGAAATATCGAGATGCTTAGCAAGCAACCTTGCGTAGCCCAAATCATCATTTATCTTAGAGTCAGCTCCGACTATATGACACGTATAAAACTCAACATCCTTTGCCATTTCAGTTTGTGCTATAACGCCCGCAATTAATGAGGAATCAACCCCTCCGCTCACAAGTACTCCAAGCTTTGCATCACTTATCATTCTTAGCATTATGCTATCATTTAGGTCCTCAACTAACATTTCCTCGAGTTTATCGGGGTCTGCGGGCAATTGCTCTTGAACAAAACCAGTCTTAGAGAAATGTGTTAACTCAAATGTATGAAGATCAAATTTAAGGTTCTCTCCAGGAGCAACAGAATATATATCCTTATAGAATGTTTTTTCATCGATTGGATAAGGTGACATTTTTCCGTAAAGAAAGCCGCCTAGCATTGTTGGTTCTACTTTTCTTTTCATCCCAGTAAGATGAAAAATAGATTTCATTTCTGAACTTACAATTAAAACATCTTTAGACTGGTAGTAATAAAGGGGTTTTTTTCCATACCGGTCTCGAGAAAGAAACATTACGCCAGCTTTCATTGACCCATAGACTGATGCCCACATTCCATTGACATCTCTGAATCCTTCAACTGATTTATTTTTTAGTAGGTCAAACAAAGTTAGGGCATCAGAGTGCATCGTTTCTTTACTAGCAAAATTTCTATAATTATAAAATTCGCCATTATAAATTAGGAAATCTCTGTCCGGGTTAACCATCGGCTGCCGAGAGGAGTTTGTTAGATCAATAATTGATAGACGCCTGTGGCCCAATACTAATTGTGGCCTCAAATCTCTTTTATCATCAAACTTACTCTCTTGGAATGCATCTGAGTCCAATTTATCTAAGTAAAGAACCCCTTGATCATCTGGCCCTCGGCTGGATTGCAAATTCAGGGCTTCATGGAACTTTCTCAAGTCGATTCCATTTCGTTTGTTTAGATAAAGCAGAATTCCACACATTAATAATTACCTCAACGTCTCATAGAGACTACAGAAAGACAATGGTTACAACTTCAAAGAACAAACTGTAAAGCGATTTCGTTATATTACCTTTACTGGCTTATGAACCCTACGCCATTAGTCAGAGGGTTGCTCGAGAGGCCACTAAACCTTTGGTATATAGCTTCACTAATAGATTACTGCTACCTATAGATCTCTAATCTCTAGTGTCCAACACCATCTCTAAGGAGAACCTTTGAGATGGTCATCCATATTATCTTTAGATCAAGCGAACATGATTTATTATCCAAATATTCCTTGTCTAAATTAGCTTTTTCAACTACGGATAAATGGTCACGTCCATTTACCTGCGCCCAGCCGGTGATCCCAGGCATGAGATGAAGTACTCCATTATCAGATCTCAACTTTATCAAGTCCTCTTGGTTGAAAAGAGCAGGACGAGGGCCTACAAAACTCATACTCCCAAATAGCACAGAATATAATTGAGGAAGTTCATCCAAGCTTGAACGGCGAAGAAATGCTCCGACAGGTGTAAGAAAAGACGCAGGATTAGAAATCAGATGACTCGCCAATGCTGGAGTCCCAACATGCATAGAACGAAATTTAGGCATTCTAAAAACTATATTTTCTCGGCCAATTCTATCAGACCAGTATAACACTGGCCCCTTCGAACTGAGCTTTATAACCAAGGCAACAATCACAATTACTGCGAATAAAACAATAATTAACATGATTGCAAATGTAAAATCAAAAAGACGTTTCATTAATACTCCCGGATAATTCCTGAGGCTTCCATCCTAAGGACTCATATTTATGGGTGAAGCATAATCCCCCCCATAATCATCAACATCCATTAATTTTTTAAAAGGATCACTAAGTAAATAGAGGAATTAACGTAATAATTAAATTTTCAGTATCCCTTACTTTTTAATATGAACTTCTCTTAAACTAAAGCTTGTCTGAATATTTACCAATTATCTCCAACTGCAGATTTATCACTTTCGTTTCATCGTAGTTCTCAATGGCTCGCTGCCTACCATTCTCGCCCATGCTTCTTGCCCACTTGGGGTTTTTAACGAATCGGATTATCGCTGCCGCAAGTAATCCGGGGGACCTAACAGGGACGATCAATCCAGTCTCATTATGGATAACTTCTTCTCTAGAACCTCGTATATCGGTAGCTAATACCGGCAAACTCATCATCATGGCTTCAATTATACTTCTCGGCATTCCCTCTCGCCAAGACGGCAGAACAAACAAATTCATTATGTGTAACAACTGAGGAATATCAGATCGATATCCTGCCAGAATAAGATTCTTACCCAAGGCTTTCTCAGCCAATTTTATAGACTCTTCGACACCTTCAGCATGATCATGGAGCTGCCTTTCGCCTACTATTAAGAAATAGCAATTATTATTTTCTAAATTAATTTCTTGCGCCGCTTTTAAAAACTCATCTAGTCCCTTTTCCTTAACTAGCCTACATATCATACCGACCACAAAACTGTCGTCAGGGATATTCAAAGTTTTTCTCAACTGTTCAGAATTAAATTTCTCCAATGGATTAAATCTCTCAGCATCAACTCCATTACCAATAGCATAAACGTGCTCTTTAGAGCCTATCTTATATTGCACCGCGCTCTGAGCGTCTTCCTTACTTTGAGTGAACAAAACATCAGTCATTAAACCAAAAATAAATTCCAATAAGATATAGAATTTTTTTTGTAATGGCTTCATGTTTTCATGAAAATAAAACCCATGAGCGGTATAAATAACCAAAGGAACCCTCGCCAGAAAAGCAGCCAAACGACCTATCATAGCGGCTACAGGAGTGTGCACATGTAATACGTCAAATGAACTATATTTCAAAAATTTATATAATTTAGCTACAGACTTTGCATGACTGAAAATATTGAAGCTGCGTGCAATAGATATGGATTCAATATTGTACCCTGAATCTATTAAGCCCTGAGTATACTTTCCCTCCGAGCACACACATACTACGTCATGACCGGCATTTTTCTGTGCATCAACCAGAGGTAAAATAAATTTTTTGAGGGTAAAGTCAACCGCACATAGTTGGCATATTTTCAATCTTTAATTCTCATAATTATGTGTCCAATTTTTGCAAAAAAAATCCTTAGCAGCGGACTATGAATTGACTTAATGAATTCTGCTACTAATCGATCTGAGGTTTTTTTGCCAGACCTCTAAGCAATAAAGAGACCAGAGTATTTTTGCCCGCCTGTCATCTGAAACATCTAGTTTCCTGTCAACCAAATTTGTTATAAAAGAAGCCGGAAGAAATGACCTAGAGTAGCTAGTTGCACTCACTCTATCCAAGATATTTTCTCTTAATTCCCCATCGACCCATTTTGTTAAGGGCACCTCAAAACCTCTTTTAGGTTGCCCAATCACTATTTGAGGTAAATATTTCTTACTTAACTCTCGTAAAATTACTTTAGTAGTACGCCCATTAACCTTAAATTTATCATTTAAGGTTGGCGCCAGTTCAAGCATATCCTTACTCAGAAACGGACTTCGACCCTCAAGAGAGTGGGCCATGGTAGCAATATCCATCTTTTTCAAAAGGTCATTAGGTAAAATTAAATGGAAATCTTTTAGCAAAATTTTGGAAAGACTAGATATATCTTCTTGGTCTACCTCTTGAATGAATTGCTCCATGTCATCAAAAGTATCATTAGCGCCAAAGGTATATAGATCTTCAAATAAATCATTTGTCGCGCTATTATAAAATGCAAGCCCTTGCTTTCCTGACATTTTCAGTAGCCTATGCATATAATTGTAATATGACTGCTTACGACTAGGTTGCGGCATAAATTTAGCGAGACAAGAAAGATGCTTGAAAATATCTATCCATTTGTTAGCAATAGGCACGTACCGTCGATAACCACCAAATAGTTCATCAGCTCCATCACCATTTAATATTACGGAAACGTGTTCTTTTGCAGCTTGACTGACGTAATAGCTAGGAATTGCACTGCTGTCCATGAAAGGCTCTCCATAACCAACGAGAATTTTTTCGACATCGTCTCTCAGATTCATTGAAATACAAATTTCTGTATGGGTAGTCCCATATTTTTGAGCCGTCAATTTGGCTAATTTAGACTCATCAAAAGCACCATCAAATTTCACAGTAAACGTTTTTAATGAGTTTACATATTCACTTGCTATGGCGACAATTAACGAGCTATCAATTCCACCACTTAAAAAGGCTCCCACCTCCAAATCTGACGATAATAAACGACTCTCAATACTTTTATGCAGGCATTTATCAACTAATGTTAGAGCTGAGTCTAGTTCATTAATTTTTCCTTTTTTGTAATGTTCCAACATATCAAAATAACGATTATTCGTTATATTTACATCATCAAGTGAAATTGAAAGAACGCAACCAGGAAGGACTTCGCGTGTATTCTCAAAAGGAGTTTTATCTCCATAGAAAAAGCCATTTCTGATATACGAATATACTTCTTTATCATCAACTATTAATTCTGTAACTGAGCCACTAAGAGCATTGAGTTCACTCACAAAAATTAATGTCTTCTCTTTTTTATAGTAATAAAGTGGTTTTTTGCCTGCTCGGTCTCTTCCCAAAAAAAGTGTGTCAGACTTAATATCTAGAATTGCAAAGGCGAACATTCCATCACACATACCTAGAGCTGAAATACCATATTTAATATAAAGTGCTAGCAAAGTTTCTGTGTCAGACTGAGTCCTAAACTCATAATCAGTTATCTTGTGCCTCAAGCTTAAGTGGTTATATATCTCTCCATTAAAAGTAATAACCCAGTCACCAATAATAAATGGCTGATCTCCCTGATCGACATCTTGAATTGACAGCCTTGTATGAACTAAATCAAGTCCCTTATACACAAAAGATGTTTGGGCGTCAGGTCCTCGATGAGACAGTAATCGTTTAATATCTTCGACATTACCTCGAGGGTAATTAAGAAAGCCTGCAATTCCGCACATAGATACCTTAAATTACTTTAATCAAATTTGTAGTTCGGTGTAGTAATAAACTATGGAGTTTCAACGTCAGATAGATCTAAAAGATAATGAGGATCATAATCTCTAGACAATGCCTTACCTACTAAATTTCGAATTTCTGTTTCAGGTATACCTGAACCAGGCTTTCTCATTAATATCATCCCCTCTTCGATTACCGTGCCTTTTAGATAGCAAGAATCCAGGGTAATACTTCTTGAAAAAATTTGTTTATCATTTTTTATACTTTTAAGATTTATACTTTCATCATCGTTGCATTCTGCCATAATTGAAAAAGCATCTCTAGCTTCAACAATGGTTTTTAACTGTTCAACTGACAATGAAGAAGACGTATCTGGGCCAAACGCAAAATCATTAAGCTTTATGTGGACCTCAATCACCTTAGCCCCCAAAGCAATCGCATAAACTGACGGCCAGACAGAGCCACTATGGTTTGATAATCCTATAGGGACATCATACCTTTCTATATAACTCTGAAAAACACTAATTCCTGTTTTATCAAGGGGAGTAGGATACATGGAAGTACATTGAAGCAAACTGAAATCCAACTTCTTGTCCTTCAAGTATTGATAGATCGAGTCCACACTTTCTATCGAACTCATACCAGTGCTTAAAATGATAGGCTTTCCGGTCTGCGTAATTTTTTCTAATAACCACTTTTGACCGACATCACCTGAGCCTATCTTCCAGCCAACTATCCCAATACTATCAAGTAAATCAACAGCATAAGAAGAGAAAGGAGTGCATAAAAACTCTAACCCCTTGGCCTCAGCGTGATCTTTCAAGCCGACCCACTGCTCCTTTGTAAACTCCATTCGCTGCCAATACTCATAGCGTGAAGTATCCACATATGAAAAATTAATTCTAAATGGCTCGTCAAACGTAGACTCATACTCCGCATAATGTGCCTGAAATTTTACGGCGTCCACTCCAGCTTCAGACGCCGCATCTATAAAAGCATGAGCATATCCGAGAGACCCATCATGGGCCTGCGCTACCTCAGCAATCAAAAACGCCTTACCACCACCTATATGTTTTTTACCAAGCTTAATATCCATAATCTCTTCAGCTATCTCAGTTTCTATTAAAGATCTTTATTTTATTTGCCTTTTCCATCGCATTTAAAAATATGAAATCTTCCTCACTATCAATGTTGATATTAGTCTTCATGAGGTAGGGCAACGTGCGTGGAGGGAAAAATGTTTTATGCCTCAGCAGAGTATCAACACTTACTACATAAATGGCACCATTGAGAGCATAAACTGGAGGTAAAGACTGTCTCGGGACTTCAGAGCTTTCACCTGGCATAAACGCCTCCAAAAAGCCCTCTTTTGAGATCGACTTAAGTTTATATGGATGAGGTTCATCAAATGGACTAACAGAGACACAAGCATCTGCTTGGTTACTCGTTATTTTGTTTAGCATTTTTTCAATATCACTAGGCTCTCTAATCGGCGAAGTAGGTTGTAGCAAAACTAAGTATTCATAAGGTTCATCTAAGCTCTCTAATAGATCAATAACCACATCCACACTCTTTGCCTCATCATTAGCAAGATGCAATTTTCTCAAACCTTTTGATTTCGCACCTGCGCGCTCTGCAATGCCCATATATTCATCAGAATCTGTTGAAATATACACATCAGTAATCAAGCTACAATTAATGGCTACGTTTATCGCGATCTCTAATAATGTAACACCATTGACTTTAGCAATGTTTTTATTGGGAAAGCCTTTTGACCCTGAACGCGCGGGTACCACAGCTAATATCTTCATCGACGATACTCTTGTTTTATCACGCTTACCCAATTCTTAGTAAGAGATGGTTTTACTAGAGGTAAGTGCACAGCTTGACAGTATTTCTGCGATCTTCTTACCTGCAAAACCATCTCCATATAGGTATTCAGATTTGAAATGGCCGCTAACTATCTGAGCATTAATTGCATGGGAGATGTCCTCCTCCATATAATCACAGTCAGTAACATTTTCAGCTCTCTGCCTCTTGTTTTGGCGAGAACCAATATTAACTACTGGCACGCCAAGCATCCCGCATTCTCGAATACCAACACTTGAGTTCCCTACCAGACATTTTGAGTTTTTAAGTAAAATCAAAAAATCTTCAGGATCCATATTTTTAAAAAATAATATATTTTTTGGATTATATTCTTCTCTGTAAGTGCGAATCCCATTTGACGTACCATCGCTCCCCGCATCAACGTTTGGCCAAAACCAGAATGTGGGAATATTTAAGGTATCTACCACCCTAAGTGTCTTGAGGATATTCTCTTTAGAATGCTGAAACTCATCGGTGACCGGGTGCTGCATCACTACAATATACCCGCTGCGCCAATCTAAATTATTATTACCTACGCCTCCATATTTTTGTATGGGATCGAAGTTCATCTCAGGTGACCTTAAAGTATCATAAACAAGATCCATTGAGGGACAGCCAGTATTAAACACAGTTCCCTTAAACTCACCCATTTTGATAACTCGAGCCTCGGCATCCCTCGATGCCACAAAATGTATATCTGCAAGTTTCGTATTAGCATGCCGAACTTTCTCATCTATATTTCCAGTGACTTCGCCGCCCTGAAGATGAGCAAGTGGTATGTTTTGATAACTTGCCGCAATCGATGTAGCCAGCGTCTCGAACCTATCTGCTATGGTAATAACTACATCCGGCTTTAAATTAACAAAAGCCGTTGCCAGCTCCATTATCGCGATACCTGTAGTTTTTGCCATCGTCGCTGGGCTTTCGCCCTCAAGAATATTAAAGATTTTTTCAGTCACTACAAATCCGTCTTCTTCAATTGTCTTTGCAACATTACCATATCGATCTACTAAAGCAGATCCGGCTAGAACTAACTGCAATTCCAGTTGCGGATGATCTTTTATAGCCTTCAGAACACTTTTAACTCTTGAATAGCTTGGCCTTGCCGTTATAACGCAACAAACTTTTCTAGAGCTCGCTTTATCGTAAGAATTCATCAACTATTCTCTCTCCAGATTTTCCATCGTTAACATGAAGAAACGTCCTAATCATTTGATCGGGAACTTCATTGTAGCCTTGTTCGGTAGTAAGAATCTGAATTTTGTCTTTCAAATCTTCTTTACTCGAAGCAGTAGTAAGTAAATCTAAATATTGTGCATACAAAACATTAGTATCGAGGTATTTTGTTCTAGCCTCACAAAATATTGGTAGAATTACATTGGTCTTTAAAAGACTTGCCTCCAGCAGAGTTGTAGAATTAAATGAAACCACAACAGCAGACCTTTTAATTAAAGATTGAGCATTTTCTTGATAGTCTAAAATTACATTATGCTGCTTACGAATATCTATTCCTGAATTTCGAAAAACCGTAGAAATGATTTTGTCGTGCCAAGGTCCAGCCCATTTGGTTTTTATATAATATACGACATCTGAATTTTCGACTGCTAACTCAGCAATCGCAACATGGACTTGCTCGAATAAATTATAAAATCCTAAATTTTTATCATCAGTAAAAAAATTACCCTCAATAGGATCATCATTGACATGAAGTCCTCCTGAACTATGGAAAAATGAAAACAATGTCACAATTTTCTGACTAGTGTTATTCACGATGTCATGATCTCTTAACACAGAATCAAAGCGAGGAGATCCAACTATGCTGATTTGACCGTCGTTACATACTCCTGCTTTTAATAGAATGTTTTTTATATTCAAATTTGCACAAAATATAGTGTCGCCATAGAATTTAAAACGGCGTTGAGTGTATTTTTTAATTGTCATGTCGACCAGACAGTCATCTTTCATATACTCCTTAAATAAAACATAAAAGGGGACTTTAGTTTTTATTGCCGAAAATTGATATGGCATATCTTGCCGGTAATAAAATGAGCATGTCAGCACCGCACAAAGATTATATTTTTTATCTAAAGCTATAATGAGGCCAGAAACAAAGTTAACTAGTTTCTCTACTTTAGGTTCAGGTTGAACGTAACTGCCGACTTCGTAACTATATCTTGAATCTAAAAATAATGAATTTAGTGCTGTCTGAACCCGTGACGGTAAAATTAAAAGTCTGATGCGACTATCTAGAGCAAGTGACTCCAGATCATGCTGGTATCTTTCATAATTTAGTACCAGTATAGTTTTTTTACAACCGTCATGAGCATGCCCCTGATAAAAATGCGTCAGCCTAATAACAATTAAATAGATTAGGGTCGATAACGGTGTCAACACTACCCAAGTTAACATTTTTCTAATGACGTTTTTTAGCATCTACTCTTATTATCCTCGGAATTACATCTTCATGTCTGACATTTAAAGACTCAAATAAATATCATCATATTTAGCTGATATTTTTTGTATTGAAAATTCTTTTATAGCACGTATTCTGGCCTGATAACCGAGATCTCTGCGCTCGGTTTCTGGCAGTCTTAACAACTCAAGACAGGCATCTGATATATACTTTGGATCTCCCAACGGAACAACTCTTCCAGTATCAGCGACCACCATAGCGCAGTCACCAACATCCGTTACTACACAGGGCACCGCAGCAGTCATCGCTTCTCCAATAACATTTGGAAATGCTTCGTCAATAGAAGAAGAACAGGCAATATCGAAGCATGGAACTATTGCTGGAACATCTAACCTAACTCCCAGTAAATGAACACAGTCATGCAGATCGAGCTCATCAATAATATTTGTAAGTTTTAAGTTTGACTGATCGACACCATAACCAACCATCACAAAATGCACACTTGGAAGTGCCTTGTGGATTAACGAACACGCCCGCAAAAATGACTCGTGGTCTTTTTCCGCTGAATAGCGAGCCACCATGCCGATTATATTGGCATCGAAAACAATATCTAGTTCAGCTCGAATGTCATTTTTAAACTCAGCCTTCTGCTTGAAAACGTCCGCATCGAATCCATTAGGCACATACTCCCACCTATTTGGACGGTACCAAATTTTATGATGGTAATTCTTACTAGCTACCGAGTTGATAATCACAGCATCAGGTACCTTAGAAAATAGTGCCAATAATCTCACTAGCATTCCAGTCGACCTTTTATATTTAAATACCTTATATGACCTAATATTCCAGCACAGCTTAGACTTCAATAAAAAATTTAGAATCAAAGCAACTAAGTCAGAATGATATAGCCAAGACTGCAGTACATCTGGTTTCAGTTGCTTTGCCACGCTATAGAGGTCTTTCATCCCTTGCAAAGTATATATTGGCTCAGATAGCGCATGAACAGGAATTTTAAGCTCTTTAATTTTGACTCCGAACTCGTCGATTCCGGTCAAAGAAATAACACTATGCTCTATATAATCTTTATTACTGTTAGAAAGATATTTATAGAGCATATTTTCAGCCCCTCCAACCCCTGTAGCGGTAATAATGTGTAATACTTTCTTCCTCATTATCACTTAAAGCCTGCAATATCTAACCAACGATGAGCTATCCTTTCTATGGAGTATTGTTCTACATTATAAAGGCCATTATCGATCACCGCGCGTCGCACCTCTTCGTCTGCTTGAAGAATATCAATGGCCTTAATAAACCCTTGCTCATCGTCCTCTTCGATAAGAAACCCATTATCGTTATTGAGAATTTCATTAGGACCATATTTGCAGTTATAACTAACAACTGGACAGCTAGCTGCAATAGCCTCGTTAATTACATTTGGCCATCCTTCATATCTTGAAGTTAAAGCTAAACACACGGCATTCCGGTAAATCGGAAAAGGATTATCTACAAGGCCAGGCATAACTACTCTGCCGGTCAAACCATACGATTGGATTAGACCTTCAAGGTGATCTCTTAGTTCACCTTCACCTAATATCACCAAATGTAGATTTTTATTTTTAAGTTTCGAAAAAATAGATATTAACCTATCGAAGCCTTTTTGATAGGTCAACCTGCCTATAGCTAAAATATACTCTTTAGGTAATTCAAATGGATAATTTGTCGCTGTCTTAGCCTGCCTTCGAATATTCTGATAATCGATGGGATTTGGAATAAAGTCGATGCCATGATTTTGAAAAATTTGATCCTCTAGATCTTTTGTTATCCCCAAAGATGGCGCTACGACGCTCTTAGGAATTCGATATAGTGATTTTATAGCCCAGCGATAGAATACCGGAAATATTAAAGGATTGTTTCTAACACTTACGATAAGAGATCCATGCCAAGTGAATAATCTAGTCGCCAAAATAGAAGGGATATTTGCGCTCTCCATGAAACTAATAACAGTATCAGGACGTCGACTTTTTATAATTCTCCTTATACGCATTGCTCTTAATAATATATTGAATGACTTCATTAACATATTTTTATAAATTCTAACATTCAGTCTAATAAACTCAGCTTTTACCTCATACTGAGGCGCATCAATACCAAGAGAGACGATAATAACCTTGAATTCATTTGAAAAATGATTTGCTAGCACAGAAACCACTCTTTCAGCACCACCCTTATTCAAAGTTGGCACAACAAACATAATAGTCTTTTTATTCATTCTGAGACTCTGTTATATATCGTCGCGGCTGAACTCCAAGAGCTGTTCTCTTTTGATCATTTTGATGAAATGTAGCTATTATCAAAAAGGCCCATATGAAATATGCGTCAAAAGAGGCAATTGAGAAGACCACAAATAATCCAACTAAATCCTTATACTTCATCCGTCTTAGAAAAAGGGGTTGTAAGTAACAAAGGAATATGAGAAAGCCAACTAATCCATAAGCCGTAAGGAATCTTAAATAATAATTGTGCACTACCAACTTAGTAGTGAAACCAAAGCGGAGATTCTGCACAAAATACGAACCACGGCCAAAAATTGGATGTTCTAGATATGCATCAACCGTTTTTTCAATTAATAAAATCCTTTCGTTCGCACTCGAATCGAATGAGAACACTCTGTGATCCAAATTACTAAAATAAAAGCTAGTTACCAACAGGATCAGCGCTCCTAAAATCATCGTATTCCTAATCGTAAGCCTACTAAAAAAATACAGTAGTAAAAGAATCCCCACAGGTAGCAATGCTGCTCTTACCTGATTGACAATTAAAACCGAAGCAATAAGGATATATCCAATAACAATAACGTATCGTGGTAACTCGATCTTATAAAAAAGAAGTAGAAACAGAAGTATCAACGCAATAAAGGACGAAGTCCCAATATGCATACCGTTGACCTGAATAAAACTTAGGATTTTTTCCTGAGAGTCTGCGTTAGCGATATCAGTCAATCCCGGCACAAACCCTGCAAACATAAGCAACTGTAAGATCAACATAATTAGGATGGCAAAGAACACACACTGCCCGAAAAAGTCATTTAAATTACTGATTTCAGAAACATACGAGTAGCGCTTGTATAGCCAATAAAAAACGTGTGCTGTAATCAAAGGCATGACCATTCTAAAGTTGGCCTCTGAGGAATCTATTATTGCCCAAATATAATTTATTAAGACCATATAAACTACTAAAACTACAAGTACTCGATCTTCCATCGTTGACTTATTTATAATCATAGACGCAACTCCATATATGGGGTTTCGAAATCTATGGTTCCAGCCTGATCTGATGAAATAGTAAAAAAAGAACAAAATTAAAGATGGAATTAAATACGGAATTAAATTTTTCCCATGCCCATTGGTTAAAGCATCCAAAGACCACTTTTCATAAATAATGCCTGGTAAATTTATCCACGACACTACAAATAAAAAGAGCATTATTTTTTCAAAATTTATGCGCTTCATATCAACGTACGCCATCTTGCTTTTTTATAGTTCAAACTAATCAGTTTTCCCAAAGGTAGTTCACCTAATGTAAATAAAAATTGCACTTCAACACAGATTTGAGCGGAAAATGGGGCATAGCCTTAATCTGCCCTTAAATTAATCTTAGAATCTTTGAGCATGCCATGATAAATATGACATATTTCTTTAGTGTGCTGTTCAACTGTATACATCGACTTTGCTTGTTTATGTGCGTTACGCAATAACGATTCAAATAAATGTTCATCTGTATAAATTTTGAGCAAACTATCCCAAAAGGTTCGGGCACTGAGATTTGTTGTCAGGACGCCGTTAAAGTTGTGTTCAATAATTTCCGCATGGCCTCCAGAATCATAAGCCATGACGATCACTCCAGCTCTCATTGATTCGATAAGTGTTCTGCCAAATCCATCACCTTCTGCGGGTACGATTAGACAATCAACTTTACTCAAGCACTCGTCAATATCGTCGCGGAAACCCAACATACTAAAAGAGTGATCGAGTTCTCCCTGATTTTTAAGAATCTGAATCTCTTGCCTAAATGACTCATTGATTCTGCCGATCATAACAAATTCAAAATCACAGACCCTCTCTGAAACTGCAATCTTTGCTATATTTACAAAAACGTCAGCATTTTTTTGTGCTGTTACATTAGCGATAAAAGCAATCACCGGCGGCTTTTTTTTAAAGGAATCTACTCTCTTAGTCAGCTCCTCTGGAGTGGCGATATATGCGTCAATAGGATTATAAACTCGACATATCTTTTTCATCTGAGTGCGGATACGTATTTGACTAGAAACAAAGTTACTTACAGTCACGAACTTATCACAAAGAAGAAATATACGCTGTCCCAGGATTGACTTCGGCATCGACGTCCTCTGGTGCCATAGGTGCTTGGCGCTGGAAAACTTGCACGCTACAAGAAAAATAAGGTTAACCCTAAGATCATTAGTATGAACAATATCAATCCTCTCATTTCGAAGCAGCTGAATAAGCTTAAAAAATGATCGACACACATCCAAAACAATACCAATTTTTGAAGATTTGCTCAGCTTCAAACCAATATCATAGTAAGGAATATTACTTTTGGATAAATAGGCTGTGAAATTCTTGTCGGCACAAAACACTATCACACTGGGCTGTATCTCAGGCCTAGTTTCTCGTATAGATTTAATTAGAGTAACTGCTGATATGTGGCTGCCACCAATCGAGTCCCCAACAAATGGATAACATACATTAATCATTTAATGTTCTTTGACTTCAAATACTCATCGGCTTGCCACGAAACATGATGCCGCGGCTCCCTGAGTGCAGCTCTTAATACAGCAAAATAATTAATGCTGCACATCATTCTGGTAACATCCATAAAATAATAAAAAAATATTGTCTCAAAACGATGCCACCTCTTTCTTCCAAGAAACCCAAAACCTGCCTTCATTAACATCCTCAAAGGGACTAACCATAGTGGTCGAATTGTTTTCTTATTGACAGGAATCGCATCATCCCAAACGCCACCCCAATTTTGAGTCCGCAACATATCAGTATAGAGCTTTTGATTGAGCTTCAAATTAAGCGGCACCTTCTCCCAAAATTCCAAATAACTGTCATCCCACAAAGGCAGCCGCCATTCATAACCATAGAACTCATAGGCTCTCTGCCCACTAATCACATATTTACTCTGCCTATTTCTAAATTCCGAATGCTCATAAAGCCCATGATCATTATCAGAGTCGCTTAGTTTTACAGGGATTTCGTTAGTTAATTGTGTAGTTATATTTTTAATGTTTTTTTCTGTTTTTAAGAACCCCCATAAACTAAAATTTTTGTCCATACTTGCTTGGTTCACGACATTTAGTCTTTCTTTATCTGTTTTTAGGCTATTCTCACTAAGGAACACAGAGCTAATGTGCCCTCCCGATATAAAATCGCCAGTGTTACCATTAACAAATACTGCATCGCTATCTATCCAATTACTCAGTCGCGGGATAGTTGAAAGCGATTGAAAATAGGGAACGGCAACAAACGTCTCTGCAAAAGCTAAATACTCCGTAAATTCATTCGAACGATAAAATTTTCGTTCGTCCTGTAAATTCAAGGGTATAAATTTGAACTCATAATCGAGTTTCTCGGCGATAATTTTAGCAACCTGAGCCTCAAAGTTTCCCGGTATTCCATAAGAGTAACACTTTACATTTTTATAGCCTAAATGCTTCAGACCTGATGCTATTAACCTAGAGTCATTTCCAGCAGATAACGGAATTACAATCTGTCTACCATTTAAGCTTGCGATCAATTTTTCTAAAATATTAAGTGTAACTTTGGCTAAATCGTCACTAGTACTTGTTTTACTCGATGGTAACCAAGGCTTATATTGATAATAATTCTCTCGGGTTTTATTACCTTTCTTATCTAACAAGAATTGTCCAGCAGTTAAACTTTGGAGACCCGAATAGATCGTATCCTCACCAATAGTATAGCCCGCCATTTTGATGGAAAGCACGGCGTTATGATTTACACTAGTATGATGGCCTAAAAGACTCGGATTTGAACTGACTTCATGCTCATCGTAAAAAAGGGGTATAGATCGAACTCGATCTACGACAATAAGAGTGAATTGATCATTTTGGAACACTAAAGCAAAGTGCCCGTTTAAATCTGACAAATATTCAGCGATACAAGTAGACTCGAGATTTTGCAAGTCATTAAGCAAATCACCAACAGAGCTATTATATAGATAACCCTTAAACCATAAAGAAGCTCTTCCAGAATCAAGTCGCGCCCAAGACGCATCTTGTTTAATAACTACTTTTAACATTCACATAATCACTGAGTTGACTTACAAAAATTGGATGTATCTTCAAACACGGGATTTACTATTTCGCATCACAAAAAACAATATCTCTAAACCTTTCCAAAAACTTTCTATTTCCATCATCTGAAGTAATATAATGACGATAAACATCCTGACCGTTTTGTGCAATTTGTACGAAATCTTGATAGTTTTCCAATATGGCTTCTAATTTTTCTGAAACATCGTTCAAACTCCAGTCAAACGCAACATAGGTATCTTTGGTATAAAAATTTGGCCAGGTTTCCATATGGCTCATATCAGGCTTCATTAACAGTGAACCTGACAGGAAGACCTCAAAGTCCTTTAAAGTTATTTCACCCAAGCCAAAAGGAGACATGACGACTTTAGATGACTTTAGTTCGCGATAAAAATGATATCTGTTCACCTTTTTGGTTTGCACTCTATTTTGCAATATCGTTGCTATCGCTTTTCTCTGAAACGCAACAGTTTCTTTATTATAAGACGTCCCAAATCTGCATTGCACATCCAGAGATCGTGCAGCGGACGGCCTCGTGAATTTATTCGGATATCTTAAAATTCCTTTCATAGGAAATGCACGATATATCTTTCCAAGATAATCTCCCATGAAGGAGTAATTTGCCAATCCAGTATTCCAGGAAACTTTTATTTTTTCTAAATCCGAACTATGGAGAACCTGGATAACATCTTCTTCATAATTTGGATTATCAGTAATACTATTATTATGATGGTAATAATCAGTGAATAAGCGCCTCCCATACATTGGCCTCATATAATGACTCTTGTCGACCAAGGTTTGATGCTTATAGTAAGAACGAACAAAGGGTAAAACTTCACCCAATAGATAACCTGCACTATCTGAGGTATCAAAAAAAATGACATTTGTTTCTTCATTAAATTTAGCGAGATTATCCAACATTTCCTGCTTTCTAGCTTTCCACCATCCTTTAAAAAACTTGCTGTCCACAATTAGTAAGTCACAATCCGTGATGTCGGAGGTAAGTGCATAAATAAAATTTACCTTGACCGAGTAATCTAATAGGCGAATCTTATTGAGAATAATTGGTTGCAAAAATGCTCTACCATTATAAGAAATAGGCCCTTCCGACAATATGTTAACAACTTTAATCATTTTTAGACTTAGCTCACCTCAGCATTAATAAAGTGGTTATCTATAATTTCGATAATACTATTCGACGCAGAATTATTTCGAAGACAGAATTTTGAGCAGGCAACATCTTGGAGTTCACGAAGTTTTTGAAGTTCTGCATTATCATTCAGCATCCTCAAGCTTTGAGTAATCGCTGTAGTTGACTCGCAGTGACAAGAAGCCTTCATGTATTTATACATATCGTCATAGTAACCGGTATCCAAAAGATCATACGAAATTATTGGAACCGATGTCATCATTGCTATGAAGCCCACCGTGCTTTGCTTCTGCAAAATACATTTTGAAGAAAGAATAATATCTAAATTAACTCGCTCTCCCGTAAAGCCTGAAACGATTTTATAATTAGAGGTTTTTTGAGAAAGGATATTATCGAAAATATCAATGAACCTGTACTCAGTTTTAGGATGAAACTTAATACAAAGTGACGCGTTCGAGTCAAATGTTAAAATAGACTCAATAACGAGAGTAACTTCTTGTATTTGTTCTTTACTAAAAAAGGATGGCGATAAGAACATACTGTACAAGTCTGATCGTTCATCGAGTCCATAAGATTGTTTAAATGCAATTTTTTTAATGCCCGTAAAGCCCTTAGCATAACTTATGAAACCATCATAGGCGGGGTTTCCAATTGGAATAATCTGTGTTCCTAACCTGCCAAGTCCAGCCTCAATAAGAGTATTTTTTATTTCATGACCTGTAGTAGTCATATAATCTATTCCTGAAAACCCCTGAACTAAATTTTCACTCTTCATCCCAAACAACTTATCTATATACCAAAATTTATTATGCTTTAGAACGACGCCAGCGAGACGAGGCAATAGTTTCATCCTCAAGATCCGCTCAACAGTCTCTGCTACTTTGTGATTTCGAGGAGACCTGTAATTTTCAATTTCAAAACTAAGGTTCATTAAATTAGACGTATTATGCACAGTAAGTGAAGGAAACTGTTTGAGAATTAAATACCACAGTGGTTTGTTATCCCAAGGAACTATTGCAAAATCATACCGGTTTTTAATATTCCACATCCAGACATACCCAGAAAGCCATATAAGGCACCTGACGATGCCATTTCCAGATCTTCTGCGAAGTAATCGGATGATTGCAGGCATATAATCCACCTGAACATTAGTCTTATGAAATTTATCATACACCGCTTTATCTGCAGTCAAAACAGTCACTTCATGTCCTGCCACTTGCAGCGCCTTAGACAACTCAGTTAAGTATTCCATCAAGTAATAATTATCTATATATGGAACCAATACTCTTTTTTTTCTCATACTAGCTCTCGTAAACCATTGTTTTCAATGAAATAAATTTTATCTGATTCATCTAGAACCTCTTGCTGATGAGTGATTGCAATAACTAATATCTCCCTACTCACTCCCTTTATGATTTCTAAAATTTCTAACATTGTCGTCTTATCGAGTGCCGATGTGGCTTCATCTAAGATTAAAATACTTGGTGTACGTGCTAATGCTCTTGCGATTGAAATTCTCTGCTTCTGACCCCCAGACAGACGGGAGCCAGCCTCTCCCAGGCTAGTATCAATACCGTCCTCCATTTTTTTGACAAAACTATAGGCGTGGGCCGCTTTCAAAGCATCAATCACAGATTCTCTAGAGATATCTTCACAGCCAAGCCCAACATTTGAGAATACACTTTCATTAAATATAAAGGGATCCTGTTGCACATAACCGACTCGACCTCTAAGGCCCTTAAAACCAAGACTTTGAAGGTCTTTGCCATCAACAAATATAGATCCGGAATTCGGCCTATAGAGTCCAAGTAACATATCAACTAATGTCGTTTTACCGCAACCTGATTGGCCTGTTATAGATATAAAACCGATATTCGGTAAGGTTAAATTAAGACCTTCAAAAAGAACTAAAGAATCATGAGAAAAAGTAACATCCCTATATTCAATAGATCTCTGGAAGGTAATATCCTGGCTGTCGCCTCCTATCTCGATGTCCGCTTGAAGCTTTACCAACCTGTCATTAAATGAATTATAGAAATGAGAATTCACCAAAAATGTCTGATAATCTGATTGCAGCTTCCCAATACTCGTCGTCAGTCTAAGAAAAAGTAATAACGAAGCAAATAAAATCTGGTTTTCAAGTAAGTTACTTTCTAATATAAAATATAGACCTGCGCATAAAAAAGTAACGACGATAGGCTCGCGTAGATAGTTAAGTCCATGCTTCGCAATTATTTGCTTCTGCTCTGCGATTTTGATTTTAGAGGCTTCTGACAACATTATGGGGAAAACGAATTGCACTAAGTCCATGGCCTTAATTACTTTAATACTGCTGAGTAATTCATGAATTCTAGACATAAAACTTTTCGTCAATACTACCTGGATTTTACTCTGCTCACTTGCCAACTTGACAAAGCCACCAAGCGCCAAAAAAAGAAAAAACCCCAACAAAATTCCACCGAAGGTGGCTAAAACAGAAAAGTTATATAACACTATAAGCAAAGCGATAAGCTGGAAAAATGAACCTAGAATCGTACAACTAATCCTATAAATTGAGGCTGCTTTAGGAATTTCATGATTAATAGAATTGAGAAATTCACCTGAATTCTTGCGGGCTAGCGATGGCCAATTAGATTTCAGTAGCCCTTTCAAAAAATGCCTCCGCATATCTAGCGCCAGCTGCGCGACTACTCTGCCAATATAGGACATCGCAACTAGACTAAATATGCCTTTCAATAGTATAAACGAACAAAAAAGAGTTAAGATTCCTGAAACAGACAAACCGATCCCAAGTGTTTCCAAGAAATAGTTGATGAATTTATATTCTGCTAAATCATTAATATGCCCATTGTTAATAATCTCGAAAAGAGGCACTAAAGTAGAAATACTGACAGCTTCCAAAAGCCCTACGGCTATAGATAGAGATAAGATAATTGCTGATGTCCCGGGAGAGGTCAGTAATTGATTTTTAATTTGCTTTACTGTGCTGAAACGTTCCACTAATTATGCTCCATTGACCACATAAACTATCTGCTAATCATCATTACATCTCAAAAAAAGGGTATTGACACTTAAGTATTTATCGACAGATTCGAAGTTATTCTGCAGAAGGACGCTCTAGATAAACCGTCCTTGCCCCTCCCGTGTTACAAATAATTTCAATAGCATCTTCTGCTTTGATATCCTCAAAAATTGCACGAACGCACCCATCAGTTTTAATTGATTCAAACTCTCTGTAACCGAAGGCCCTAATTCTTTCCGTACCAGGCTGCCATGAAGAGGCAATATACTTAGCAGAATAACCACAATCAAACAAACTCTGAAGACTCGCAGCCATATCATTTTCTTTCGTATAACGACTTATATGAGTCTCAAAAATAATAGATGGTGAGAGAGTTCCTGCTTTAATATCCTCAATCAGTCCATTTATCACATCGACTTCGTGACCTTCCACGTCCATTCTAATAAGATCTACTCCTCTATCGAGCTCTTCCCTCGTTAACACTTCGGCCACTCGATATGTATTGACCTCAATTGTTTCACCAGTGAGATGCTGAGCAACAGTCCCATAATTTTGAAATGTATTCAGATTAGACGATGAAGCAAGATGGAACGTATCAGTACCGCTTGAAGATGAAATTGCCCCAGTTACAACCCTAACATTATCGCGCTTTTCATTTAGCTCTAAATTTCTCTTTAATAGATCAATGTTCCATGGAGATGGCTCAACCGCTATTAAGTGCCCAGTTGGACCAATTAAATTTAGCTCCATCAACGCGTAATAACCGATATTAGCTCCGATATCAAGGACGACACTGCCCTTCGTTAATGTTTTATCCAAGAGAAATTTATGATCCATCTCTCTCTTTCGATACTTAATTAATTGTATGGATAAGCCCTTATCATAGACATCCAAATACATTTGAAAGTCAAAAATATTACGCTTTACTGGACTACTAATCCCCACCAATTTCCTGATTTTGACAACCAAAACTCGGAAGACACTCAACACCAAAAGCGGTAGCCCATAACTATTTATTTTCTGAAAAAATTGCCACATTCCTTTAATACTCCTATTTAGCGATTAATATATATTCTATACATTCAAATTCGTCCACGGCGCTTCCATCAATATTACATATTTCGTAACCGCTTCTGTGTATCTCTTTTAACAATGCTGCATCTGAACCTCCAAGGGCACGAATTTGATTAGGGTGCACACTTAAAAAAATCATGGGCTTAAATTCCGCTATTGTTTCACGGGCACCCCGCAGAACATTGATTTCAGCCCCTTCAACATCTATTTTAATTAAGTCAGGTTGAAGATTGTTCTTATCACAATAATAATCGATTGAAACTTGCTCCTTTTGAGTCTCATCGAACTTTCTATTTTTATTATTAACTATTGAGCTCGTTGCTGATATATCGCCTGTTTCATAAAATAATATATCAGTGTTTTTTTCGGCTCCGACAAGGCAGTTTTCAATAACAACGTTAGTACAACCATTGAGATCTAAATTAATTCTCAAGGCTTTGTAATTTTCAGAGGACGGTTCAAAACCATAAATTTTAGCATTTTTGCCACTAACCAAACTAACGGGCAAAACAGTCAGCCCTACATGAGCCCCCACATCTAAGATGCACGACTTATTTCTTGATGTCTCAATATATTTTTCAAACCCATTATTATGGCCGCCACCCCATGCTTCAAGATTTGAGAACAGGAATTCTGGCGTCAGCTTAAAAGGTCCGTACGCACCAATTTTCTTTGATGTGTAATTGATAAAAATTCTTTTACTTAATATTTTCCTGGCATTTTTACCCAAGAATATCCAAAGACCACCAAGATATTTATTAGTTTTTTTACGAAAGGTAATTACCAGCTTAATCACTTCAATGTCTCCTATAATTTAGTAAAACCACGGTAATAGTATTGTTAAATAAACTCACCTGACCAATACTCCAATATCATTTTCGTGGTAAGTTAAGCTCGCAATAATCATAAAATGGTTTCAACATAGACACGATCTGTACGATCATGACATTCCTCAAGTCCGAGTTTTAGTTCATCCCAGCTTATATCAGCCCGATTATCAGACAAAAATTTACCCTCAATGATATAACAAGCTTTTTTCAAGATCTCTCTGTCAATTTCGCGTAGCTTGGAATATCCAAAGTCAATGAAAATAAGTGGTTTCTTAGACTTTAATGCCGTTCCAAAGGTGGTTGAACCAGAATAGTCTGAGAGAATTACATCGGCTTGGTGATAAACATCCTCGAAGTTGCCAACGACATCCTTAACACCTATCGATTCAAAAAAATATTTCGGCATTTTAATCGGAGAATTAGGATGCTGTTTCACAAGTATAGTATGCCCCATCTCCGACAAGTAACTCAGCAATCTGAGCTGCCAATCAACAGAAACAATATCCGCCATCAGACCGCCAAAATTACTCCAGCCATTAGCGTAAAAAGGCACTATATACATTATTTTCATTGAGTTTTTCGACATTACTTAATGGACCTGATCGTTGGGCAATCTTTAGTGTAGAGCTGATAATGGGCTGCTTCCGATAGATAGCTAACAAAAGTTTGGGAATGAGTTACAAAAGTGTCTATCTCCTGAAGCTCAATAAAGGGAAAGGCCGTCTCAGTAGACAGTGTTGCACCTTCGGCATGATCAAATCCAGTAACAACCCCCCCCCTCTTCCGTACCTCAATGGCGAGAATCTTATTCCATAGAATACCCGCAGACGATGTCCAAAGCTTTTCTGGCAGTCCATATCGCTGATTCATTAAAAGGTTCTGGTAATAGCTAACACACAAACTAAATTCTTTGTGCCAATTATATATTTCAGAAAAGTCAGCCTGAGAAAACTCAATATCATCCCGGTCGAGGATATTAGTGAATATCTTAATATACTCATTAAATATCGTAGAATTAAAATATTCTGACTCACTACGGTCCAACCGTTCGAGGATATCCACTGGATTAGCTCCAGGGAAAAAATCAACAATTTTTACTAAAAAGACCGGCCTATTTACTTGCTTAACGAGCTTTGAGGCCAAGGGGTTTACCCCAGTCAAAACAATACCCTCGGTAAAGTCTACATCACACAAATCACGCCTTGTAAAACCATCATTCCTTAATCGAGTAGCTATCTGATTTCTCAATTTCCGAAAAATCCGGCCCTTACTTACTTCGGGCCAAGATCTATCTTTAACTATATCCAGATAATTTTTTCTGTTTTTATTGATTTCGAGATCGAAAATACTCACGTCTATATTGTTACTTCGTACTTTCCGAATCGATCCGTCCAGGCACTTTTTTTGATACATATCGACCATCTTTAACACAAAGTACAAATTAATTATTTTAAGATGCTCGTAGAATTTAGCATCATTATCGGAAGGTAAATGTTTAAAATAATCCGCGCTATCTTTAATCATCATCTGATACAGATTAGTAACTTTCGCTCTATTAATGGGCCAAAAATAATTTTCGACGCCCGCATGAGATAGCTTAAAATTTTGATGCCTAAACAACGAGAACTCCCCTCAAATGCTGAAGATTAAAAATCTAAATATTCTATTATTTTTATACTGGTTTTAAAACATGGAGCCACTACCAGTGGCCAGAAAAAGACTGCTGGGCGCCGCGATGGGGAATTATACACACTCTAAAGAAATATTCTCTTGCTACTTTGAATGACTTCTTTGCTCGGCCTAGGGGACATGGGGTCATAGGAACAATTGACGCGAATCACCGAAATCTCGTTGAGTCCTCTTATTTGGCCAATACAAATTTCAAGCTCACGGACAGAATCTACTTCGAAAGTTGAATCGATCCCACATGCTCTTGCAATATCTAAGTACTCAACATGCTCTTGATAAGAGTTTTGGCCTCCAGTACTCTTATTAGACTTATTATCGAAGACAATATATGTCAGGTTGACATTATTATATCGGCCAGCAGTAGCAATCCCACCCATATGCATAACAAACTCGGCATCACCTCCACACACTGTTACTCTTTTGCCAGCTTTAGCGGCACCAAGTCCCATACTTAACGCGCCACCCATATTACCAGCCATGTAAAAATTACTAGTCTCTGGCATAAAGTGGTACATTTCTCGCGCGGTATTACCCGTTGTACCTATAAATAGCTCCTCAGTATCCTTAAAAATACTATCCAAGACCTGTAAATATTTACTTCTTTTGGGGTAGCACGATAAATCTAACTGATTATCTAGAGAGAGACTAACCGACGAAAACGTTTCGGGCTCGAGCAAGCAAATCTTATGCTGATTATCACACTGCTCTAATTGCATAATAGCAATATCGGTCTGATCCTTATTTAAAATGGTGGATTCATAACCATAAGCTTCGATCATATTAGGTAATTGAGTAGATAGGTGCTGATGCTGAATTTCACTATCACCATCCCCATACGTCCTCCAGCTAACGATGATCGGAAAGTGAATTTCGTACGGCTTCAATAAACTAGTAATACAACTACCCATATTTGTTAGCCCTGAAGACTGGACAATGACTATGGGCTTTTTACCCGAAAGCTTCAGCCCCGCAGCTATGGAGCACGCTACAGCCTCGCTGGCACATGGTAAGTACTCTAATTGATCACTGTAATTAATAGAGGCATTGATAATATTTTTCGCAAAGCTGCATGGCACGACGCACAAATGACTGTAACCATGAGAAATCATTTTTTTTATAAATTTATCAGTATCTAACATGCTGTTACATTTATCCTTTTGTCAATATTGACCTCATCGCAATGAATCTCACCAAAATGGCATACGACCGATCCAGAGCTATCAGAGCGAGGGGAGTACAAAATAATATTGTCATCTTTTGGAATTACCTGCCCTTCCAAATAAGTGCAGAGCAAGGGCTGATTTTTATCCCGCGTCAGCTGACCCCACTTATCTAACACCCGATTCTTACTATTTATAACTCTCGACTTCAGCATATTATGCTTGTCCATAACTCCGTATAAAGAGGCTATTGCATGATAAGGTCCCGTCACCATCTTCTTTTTTTGAGTTTCAATATTAAAATAGAAATTTGGTAACCGTTTAGCTTTCAGCTCACTCTTATAGGCAACAAAACATGCACCCGTGAGACCAAACAGACCCTTACATGAACTAAAACCCATGACATCAGCCAATTCATGGTTATCCTCTAATCCAATAGAGCCCGTAGCATCAACATATAGCCTAGCGCCTATCTCGTCAGTTTTTCTTCTAACCCTTTTTAAATCAACTTTAAACGCTTTGGACGTTTCTGTATACGCACATAAAATCCAGTCGAATCTCTCTGAAATAGTATCTATGTCTTGGTATGCACAAATACTTACCTGACATCCTTGAGGTAAGAGTTTCTCAAGTCGATCGCTATAATAGCCAGTGGAAATGATCAATACTTTACCGCAAACAAAGCTGTGTGCAGCAAGCTCCAATGCGAAAGTAGCTGAACCTTGAGCTACCACTAACTCGTCTTGGCCACTTAAAGTTTTAATCCAGTCGGTAACGCGACTGGCCATTATCTCAAATTCGTGATCACCGCGACCAAAAAGAGGTTTTAGATGCTTTACGTTCTCGTGTAAAACTGCAGCAGGACCAGGAGTCAACATTAATTTTTGATTGTTAATATCAGTAATCGTTTTCTGCACACGGTCCCTCATATCAGTACTACTGACCCCCTCAGTTCGAGGAACAATCTGTAATCTCTCTGGATCTATAGAATTAGAATTGTCACTACCATGCACCAAAAGATCAATTGCGTATTTATCCAGAATATCTTCATCTATCAACCATGGGGTAGGCACGACCTCTGATACATATTTAATTGACTCTAGTATTTCTTTACGAAATTCAAACGCTAATTCAGGATGGTAATGTTTTTTACTAAGAACTTCGTCGTCACTTGTAAGCCCAACAATCACAGAACCAAATTTAGATGCTTGTTCTAACAATCTAATGTGCCCGTGATGGATTAGCGTTGCAGACATATCAACCATGACACGTTTCTTTAACATAGCCATTTACTTTGTCCCCGGTATGATTTCCAAGATTTCTTTTATTGACATGCAATCTGGCTCAGATTCGTAACTTCTGCCATTGAGCAAGATTGACTTAGCCACTTTTGCCATTGCAGGATAAGCTGACCTCAACATATGGTTGGCAGAAATAACAACATTTACCCCCAACTCAACAAACTCCTCTATCGTCACTGAGTTATAGCTCGTAGGGACAACAACAACTGGCGTCTCAGTATCAAACGCCCTAAATTTTTGCATAAACTCTATTATTTCGGAAGGATCTTTGTGTCTTGAGTGAATCATAATTCCATCGGCTCCAGCACTGACATAAGATTCTGCACGAAGTAAAGCGTCCTCCATTCCTGCCTCTAAAATCAAGGACTCAACTCGTGCGATAATCATAAAATCATCAGTAATCTGGGCCGCCTTCCCCGCTTTAATTTTAAGACAAAAATTTTCAATAGAATCTTGCGTTTGCTTCACTTCGTTGCCGAAAAGAGAATTCTTTTTTAGTCCTGTCTTATCCTCGATCACGACAGCACTCACACCAGTTCGCTCTAAACTCTTGACAGTAAACTCAAAGTGTTCAATTTTACCTCCAGTATCACCATCGAATATCATAGGCTTAGTTGTAACTTCAAAAATTTCATTAACCGCATTAATACGAGAAGTAATATCAACTGCTTCTATATCTGGTTTTCCTTTAGCAGTAGAGTCAGTCAAAGAGCTTGACCATACGCCATCAAAACTTACTTTTTTTCCATTTCGTTCAACTTCCGTATTTTCGGCTATCAAAGCACTCAGCGCATTGTGAGCCTCTAGCATAAGGACAATATCTTGATTCTTTATGAGCGCCTTTAGTCGATGAAGTCGCTGAACAGTTGTAACGCCCAAACGCATTAACTGATCTTTTATATTTTGATCACTGATATCTGAGCTATATGGAACCTCGACCAATTCGCCTCCCCAGCCATCCAAAAGCTCTAGCACCTCTTCCCTATATTTCGATTGACTTCCCTTGATCCAGTCATCTCCATGAATTACATAATCAGGCTGCAACTTTAATATATTATCGCGATAGCTAGCATCAGATTGAGGCACTACTGTCGATACCATTTCCAAATTCTCAACTACCTCTAAACGGTGCTTATACTTTAAATAAGCTACATCACCCAATTCGGCTATTGCCACAGATGTTAGCAACCCAACAGTTACGTCACCATACTTTTTAGCTTCCCTCAAAATAGAAATATGCCCGGCATGGACTAGATCTGCTATTAATGAAACATATACTTTTTTAGCCATTACACTATTCCTCGATTGTATTTATAGTCTTCCATCAACATCACCGGCATCAAATAAAAACTTAATGTCATAAAGCACATGCTTATGTTTCCCGTAAGCTTTAATTTCCTCCAAACCTAACCGCTTAAACTCATCATGGGCCACGGCTAATACTATCGCGTCATACTTCCCATCGATTGGATTTGGAACTGGCGAAATATTATATTCATCATTTGCCCGCTCTAGTTCAACCCAGGGATCATAAACATCTACATGGCAGTTAAACTTTTCGAATTCAGATATCAAATCGACAACCTTAGAATTGCGGATATCCGGACAATTCTCTTTAAAAGTTAGGCCCATTATGAGAATATTTGAGTCTACTACATGAATGCGCTTTTTAAGCATCAGTTTAGTTACTTGATCAACCACATACGAACTCATATTGTCATTGAGACGGCGGCCAGCAAGTATCATTTCTGGATGGTACCCTACCTCAATAGCTTTATGCGTTAAGTAGTATGGATCTATTCCAATACAATGACCTCCGACCAGCCCAGGCTGAAAAGGAAGGAAATTCCACTTAGTCCCTGCCGCTTCAAGAACGGATTGAGTGTCGATATCTAACCTATTAAAAATCATTGCAAGTTCATTAATAAGCGCAATATTTATGTCTCGCTGGGTATTTTCAATGACCTTAGCCGCTTCAGCTATTTTTATACTATCAGCCTTATAGGTGCCTGCAGTTATAATGCTGCGGTACAACTGATCAACAATCTCTGCTATCTCTTCTGTAGAGCCTGAAGTGACTTTCCTTATTAATGTGACACGGCGTTCTTTATCTCCCGGATTAATTCTTTCAGGTGAGTAGCCACAAAAGAAATCTTTGTTAAATTTTAGACCTGAATTTTTCTCTAAAATTGGCACACAAACTTCTTCTGTTGCTCCTGGGAAAACTGTCGATTCATATATAACGATATCATCCGCTTTTAATAAATTCCCAACAGTTTCACTTGCTCTTATCAGTGGTGTTAAATCCGGCTTTTTATGCTTGTCGATGGGCGTTGGAACTGTAATTATAAAAATATTACAGTCCCTTATATCAGTAATATCACCCGTAAATTGGAGTCTTTCTGATGCCGCTATTTCATCACCACTCACCTCCAAGGTCGAATCATTTCCAGCTATAAGATCTTCAATCCTTGGTTTATTAATATCAAAACCAATAGTCTCAAATTTTTTGCCAAACTCAACTGCCAGAGGCAAGCCAACGTAACCCAAGCCAACCACTGCTATTTTAGTTTCTTTGTTTTTTATCATAGTTTGTAATACTCTCTGTACCAATCAACAAAATTATTAATTCCCTGCTGAATATTCATAGAAGGCTTGTAACCCAGGTCGCTCACCAAATCATCCACATCTGCATATGTATCGGGAACGTCGCCTGGTTGCAGTGGAAGGAATTCTTTTTCTGCCTTAAGTCCCAGCGCGCTCTCAATTGCCGAAATATAATCTAGTAATTCTACTGGAGCGTTATTACCAATGTTGTAGACTCGCCAAGGAGCATGAGAAGTCCCAGAATCTGGCGAGTCTCCACTCCACCGAGGATTTGGTTCGGCAGGTTTATCTAAGACCCGGACGATACCCTCAACGATATCATCTACATAAGTAAAGTCACGACGGTGCTTTCCATAATTAAATACTGATATTTTTTCACCATCTAAGATTGCCTTAGTAAACTTAAATAACGCCATATCTGGCCTTCCCCAAGGTCCGTAAACAGTAAAAAATCGAAGACCTGTAGTTGGTAACTTATACAAATGACTATATGTGTGCGCCATAAGTTCATTAGCTTTTTTTGTTGCTGCATAGAGACTGAGAGGATGGTCTACGTTATCGTGTATTGAAAATGGCATCCTGGTGTTCGATCCATATACTGAGCTACTGGAAGCATAAACAAGGTGGTCAACTTTATTATGCCTGCAGCCCTCCAAAATATTGGCGAAGCCAACTATATTTGCATTAATATAGGCGAGTGGGTTCTCTATGGAATATCGGACCCCAGCCTGCGCTGCTAGATTGACAACTCCATCAAAGTGATGGTCTTCAAATAGCCGGCTAACTGCCTGCCCATCCTCTATGTCCATTTTAATGTGACTATAATACTTGTGCTCTTGGTGCCTTGCTAATCTAGCCACCTTCAACGCTGGATCATAATAATCATTATGATTATCGATACCCACCACTTCATCTCCGCGCTCAAGCAGCTCAATCGATAGGGCTGATCCGATAAATCCAGCTGCCCCTGTCACCAAAACTTTCATAAATTACCCTCAGTTACCATTAAACAAATCTCTTGTGTAAACTTTAGCTTTAACATCCAGTAAATCCTCTGTCATTCGATTAGTCACAATCAGATCACACCGCCTCTTGAAATCACTCAAATCGCGGATCACTTTTGAATTAAAGAAGAGATCATCGACTAACTCAGGCTCATACACAATAGTTTCAATCCCCCGCGCCTTTATCCGCTTCATAATTCCTTGAATTGAGGAGGACTTATAATTATCAGATCCACTTTTCATAATTAATCGGTGTATGCCAACAACTTTAGGGTTCTTTCTGATAATTGAATCTGCCACAAAATCTTTGCGCGTTGAATTAGCGTCAACAATCGCACTAATCAAGCTATTAGGAACTTCTTCATAATTTGCCTTCAATTGCTTTGTATCCTTTGGTAAACAATATCCACCATATCCAAAAGATGGATTGTTATAGTGATTACCAATCCTTGGATCCAAACCAACTCCTTTAATTATTTCACGGCAGTTTAAATTGTGAACCTCAGCATAAGAATCCAATTCATTAAAAAAGGATACACGCATTGCCAGATATGTATTGGAGAACAGTTTGACTGACTCAGCTTCCGTAGAATTAACAAAAAGCACCTCTATATCTTTTTTAATTGCTGCATCTACAAATAGATCTGCGATTATTTTAGCTCGATCTGACTTCTCACCGATAATAATACGAGAGGGATAAAGATTGTCATGCAGCGCGCTGCCTTCTCTCAAAAATTCAGGAGAAAATACAATATTTTGACAATCTAATTTTTTCTTGATCATTTCTGTATAACCAACAGGAACGGTGGACTTAATTACCATAACAGCTTCTGGGTTAACAAGTAGGACGTCACGGATAACACATTCTACAGACGTTGTATCGAAGTAATTATTATCAGAATCATAATCCGTGGGAGTGGCTATAATGACAAAATCAGCATCGCAGTATGCTTTTTCTTTACTCATAGTTGCGGAAAAGTTATACGCTTTATTCTCCAGAAAATCTTGAATCTCAGGGTCGACTACGGGAGATAATCTACTTTTTAGCTTATCCACCCTAGCTTGGTCGATATCATAAATAATAACATCATGATTTTGAGACAAGAGCATAGCGCTAGCAAGACCAACGTAACCAGCGCCCACAACTGCAATTTTCATATTCTAACTCTCATTGGTTACGGTATTTAAAAATAAAGCTTTGGCCAGACACCTTACAGACTAATTTTGTTAGACCAACTATTCATTAAGCGACTTTAGACTTAAATGATCGATATCATTGGGTATTTGTTTTTGCTTAAAAAACCGAACTTCTGAGATTTCAAAACTTTTCTTAAAATGTAAATTTTCTTTCAAGACATCGGCTTCAAAAATGACAACATGATCGCGCTTAGATGCCTTATTGTTATATAAAATATTTTTCAGGCGTAAATTTGAAAATATTTTAATACCGACTTCTTCCAACAGCTCTCTCTTAATCGCTGATCTCACATTTTCTCCTACCTCAACACCACCACCAGGCAAATACCAACTCGGAGTGTATGTATGCTTAACAAATAAGATTTCACTATCTTCATTTCTAAGAATAATTCTAACGCCTAGCGTCATAGGTCTTACTGTAAAGAAATATAAATGAAGTAATTTAGAGAATACTCTGCGTGCTGGAGAGGTCTTCTCGCTGACCCTGAGCTGAGTACTCTTTATGGCATCATGGCCTGCCCCATTCAACTTTTCGACATTATCTGCCAACCCAAGCTCCAAATAATCATACTTTGAATTTGGATGCGCTTTTTCGTAATTTAAGGTACGGTCAGTAATTGGAGTATATACATACCCTATATCTTGAGCAGACAATAAATTCCGTAACTCAGTTACATTGCGATTCTCACAAACTATTTCCAATTTTTTCTCAAAGTGATGAAAGGTTTGTTCTTCAGGATATAACTCAATGATCTTTTTTATCTTTGGATGCGCAGTATCTTCTGCGTCTCCAGATATTAACAACTCCTCGTAAAGCTTTTCTCCTGGCCGAAGTCCCGTGTACTCTATTTTTATTGCCCCTATTACTGGATTTTCAGGATTCGCTACAAGTTTTCCAGTAAACC